>Ga0182747_1002630_pt1 | contig 12494 bp, 11 predicted proteins | sample eDN3rd30CBELigBY_FD_128526 | JGI IMG/M metagenome (GOLD analysis project Ga0182747, IMG submission 128526) | Enriched backyard soil microbial communities from Emeryville, California, USA - eDNA 3rd pass 30_C BE-Lig BY (version 2) (version 2) | ecosystem: Environmental > Terrestrial > Soil >...
ATTGCACGAAAGCAGCAAGCAGCTCAAACCCGAGACCGTCGATCGGCATCGCGCCATCGTGTCCGTCATGGAGGAACTGGAAGCCATCGACTGGTACGACCAGCGCATCGATGCGGCCGGCGACGACCAGCTGCGCGCGTTGCTGGCGCACAACCGCGATGAGGAAAAGGAACATGCCGCGATGGTGCTGGAGTGGCTGCGCCGACACGACCCCAAGCTCGACGAGCATCTGCGCACGTATCTATTCACCGAGGGACAGCTGCTCGACATCGAGCACGAGGCCGAGCACGGCGCGGCACAGCCGCCGGCGAGCGGTGACGGCTCGCTCGGCATCGGCAGTCTGCGCAAGTGAGCGCAGCGCAATTTGCGAACCCTTGAACGCGGAGGACCCATGAACGACCTGCTGCGCGCACAAGCGCCGATCTCGAACGAGGCCTGGGCCGAGATCGACATGGAAGCGACACGCACCCTGAAAGTGCTGCTGGCGGCGCGACAGCTGGTGGATTTCAACGGGCCGCTGGGCTGGGATACGTCCGCAGTCGCGCTGGGGCGGTCCGACAAGCTCTCGCCCCAACTGCAAGACGGAGCAGTGACGCGGATTCGCCGCGTGCAACCGCTGGTGGAGATCCGCATTCCGTTCGAGGTCGCGCGCGAGGAGCTGGAAGCGATCGGGCGCGGCGCCAAGGACCCGGATCTGGATTCGGTTCGTAATGCGGCGCGCGCCGCGGCCATTGCAGAAGATCGCGCCATCTTCCAGGGTTATTCCGCTGCCGGCATCGAGGGCATCTTCACCGCCTCGGGCACGCAGGGCCTGACCATACCGGACAAGTACGAGAGTTATCCCGACATCGTCGCGGAAGCGACGCATCGCCTGCGCAGCGAAGGTGTAAACGGCCCGTACGGGATCGCACTCGGCCCGCGCTGCTACACCGGCCTCACGCGCAGCACCTCACGCGGCTATCCGATCATCGATCATGTGCGCGAGCTGCTCGACGGCCCCATCGTATGGGCCCCCGCTGCGAACGGTGCGGTCGTGATGAGCCTGCGCGGCGGCGATTTCCAACTGACGGTGGGCCAGGATTTCTCGATCGGTTACCTGGACCACAGCACCACTTCGGTGCTGCTGTATCTGCAGGAGAGCTTCACGTTCCGCGTGCTGTCACCCGAAGCGGCGGTGCCTCTCACCTACGCTTCGGCCGAACCGACCACGCCCTGATCCGCTGTTGCGGAAGCCCTGATCTACTCGTTGTTTCTTGGCCATTCCCGCGCAAAGCCTGCCCTCGCGTAGGCGGGGGCGGCAATCCATCCGAATCAGCTGGCTGGACTCCCGCCCGCGCGGGAGTGACGAGAGCAATCAGAACGTCCGTGACAGGTACTGGCCTGCCGCTCGACGAAATGAGACGATCCGCGCGCCCTGCCGCCGCGTGCGACCACGCTCCGTAGCGCCGTTCGCCCGCAGGCTGGCGACCTCGCGATGGTTTCTGCGCCATGCATGGCCACTACAAATAAGGCTTCGGATCGCGTACCCGCAGGATGAGATTCTTCCGTCGTTCACTGATCGCGCTGGGCGTGGCTGCCACGCTGCCCACGCTGCTGTTCGCGGCCATCGCCATCTTCTACTTCCTGCGCACCGAGCGCACCCAGGTCGAGACCGCGACACTCGGCCGCAGCTTCAACGTCGTCACGTTGAGCGACGCCGCGCTGCGCGGTGATCTGGGCGCGCTGAACGTACTGGCCGCCTCATCGTACTTTGAAACGGAGAACTGGCGGGCTTTCTTCCCGCGCGTGCGGCGCATCCTGAAAGCCAACCCTCAATGGACCACGATCCGCCTGTTCGACCTGGAGAAAGGCGAAGAGATTTTCGATCTGCGCCGGCCGTTCGGTGCGCCACGTCCGGCCGTGCTGCCGGACCCCGGAACCGCCCAGCTGTTGCCCGACTCCTCCGGCCTGGTGATCGGCGACGTGCGGCAGGAAGGGTCCGAACCGCTGGTCTATTTATATGTACCGGTACGCCGCGAGGAGCGCGTGCGCTATGTCCTGGCCGCCGCGATCCGTCCCCAAGTGTTCCAGGACATCCTGACGGCGCAGGTTCCCGCCGGCACCGTCGCGGCGCTGGTCGATCGTAACGGCAACTTCCTGGCGCGCACGCTCGACTATTCGCGCCTCGTCGGCAAGCCCGCGACCCGCTACGTGCGCGATGCGATGAGCAGCGGCAAGCAGGGCTTCTATGCCGGTGTCACCTACGAAGGCCTCAAGAACTATTCGGCCTTCTACACCTCGGCGTGGTCGGGCTGGTCGGCGCACGTGGCGGTCGCCTCCTCGCTGATCGACGCGTCGATCTCCTGGTCGTTCCTGGTTGCGACCATCGCCGGCCTCGGCGCGGCCCTGCTCGCCGGCGTGCTGGTAGTCCTGGTGGTGCGCGACATGACAGATCGGCGTAACGCCGAGGAAGCATTGCGCCAGTCGCAGAAGATGGAAGCGGTCGGCAAACTGACTGGCGGCATCGCGCACGACTTCAACAACCTGCTGACGGCCATCATCGGCAATCTCGACATGATCCGTACGCGCGTCGAAGGCAACGAACGCTTGCGGCGGCTATCGGACAACGCGCTGGAAGCAGCGCGGCGTGGCGCGAAGATCACGGCGCAGCTGCTGGCTTTCTCGCGGAATCAGCGCATGCAGCTCAAGCCGGTCGATCTCAGGGCGCTGTTCGACGGCATGAGCGGCCTGCTGCGCCAGTCCATCGGTCCAGCCATCGAGGCGGAAGTCGAGATCTCGCCCGAGGCGCGCTTCGTGCTGAGCGATGCCAATCAGCTGGAACTGGCCGTGCTCAATCTCGCCGTGAACGCCCGCGACGCCATGACCCACGGCGGCAAGCTGCGTATCAGCAGCCATCCGGCCACCGAGCTGGACGTGCAGGACCTGCCGAAGCGGCCGTACGTGGAGCTACGGGTGATGGACACGGGCACGGGCATGAGCGAAGAGGTGCTGGCGCGGGCCATGGAGCCTTTCTTCACGACCAAGCAGGTGGGCCAGGGCACGGGACTGGGGTTGTCGCAGGTCTACGGCATTGCCAGCGAATCCGGCGGCAGCTTGTTCATCGAGAGCGAGGTTGGCCGCGGCACCACGGTGCGGATGGTGCTGCCGGCGGCGTCGGAGCCTCAAGTGACGCAACCCGCGCTGACGCGCGACAGCGACTCCCCTACGATTCCGGCAGCGGGCAGCCGCTCCCCGGCGGCCATTCTGGTGGTCGACGACGATCGCAACGTGCGCCGCTTCGTCTGCGAATCGCTGGGCAATCTGGGTTATCGGGTGGTCGAGACAGCCACCGGTGCCGCGGCGCTGGAGGCAATGCGCGGGCGGCGTTTCGATCTGCTCGTGGCCGACTACGCCATGCCGGGAATGAATGGCATCGAGGTCGCGCGCGCCGCGCAGCAGCACCAGCCGGGGATTTCCGTACTCATCATCTCGGGCTATGCCGAAAGCGCGGCGGTGGAAGCCGCGCTCGGCAGCGGGCGCCTGCTGAAAAAACCTTTCGACATGAGCGAGCTGGCCACGGCGGTGAAGGAAGTCTTGCAGCCGCAGTGAAGCAGCCATGAAGTCCCGGCAGCATCGCTGCTGGTATCCTTCGCCCGTTTCAGCCTCATCCCTCGCTTCCATGCCCTACTCACTGCACGAATCCGCCGACTGCGTCTGTCTCGTTCCGCCGGTCAAGCCGACCGCCTCGGTCATCTGGTTGCACGGCCTGGGCGCCGACGGGCACGACTTCGTGCCCATCGTGCAGGAGCTGCGGCTGCCGCCGGCGCTGGCGGTGCGCTTCGTTTTCCCGCATGCCCGGCCGCGGCCGATCACCATCAACAACGGTTACGTGATGCGGGCCTGGTACGACATCAAGAGCCTGGAGCGCATGCGTCCGGAAGACACCGACGGCATCCGCGAGTCGGCGACAGTGGTGGATCGCTACGTCGAACAGGAGATCGCGACCGGAATCGCGGCGAACCGCATCGTCATCGCGGGCTTCTCCCAGGGCGGCGCCATCGCGCTGCATGCGGGCTTGCGTTATCCGCAGCGCCTGGCGGGCATACTCGCGCTTTCAACTTATCTGCCATTGCGCGACAGCGTGGCCGCCGAAGCCTCACCCGCCAATCGCGACGTGCCGATCCTGATGTGCCACGGCATCAACGATCCCGTGCTGCCCCATGACCTCGGCAGCAGCTCGCGCGATCTGCTCCGGGAACTGGGCTATGCGATCGACTGGCGCAGCTACCCGATGGAACACCAGGTCTGCCTGGAGGAAATCGCCGATATCTCGGCCTGGCTGCAGGCTCGCCTGACGCCGCAGAACTGAAAAGCGTGTCGCGCTACGCTGCCGCCTATCGCCGGCTGCCTCCCAACGCACGCGGTGCGCTGTGGATGCTGGCCTCGGCGATCGCGTTCACGGTCATGACCACGCTGGTGAAGTTTCTGGGCGATGACTATCCGGCCACGCTCCAGACCTTCTATCGCCAGGCCTTCGGCCTGATCGTGATGCTACCGGTCATCCTGCGCGATCCCGCGGGCGCGTTCCGCACCACGCGGCCCGGCATTCTGCTGTTCCGGTCGCTCGCCGGCACCACCGGCATGATCCTGTCCTTCTACGCTTATCAGAAGATGCCGCTGGCGGATGCCAATGCCCTGTCGTTCACGCGCACGCTCTGGGTGGTGCCACTCGCCGCCTTCGTGCTGAAGGAAAACGTCGGACCGCGACGGATCGCCGCGACGGTCGTGGGATTCCTGGGCGCGATGCTGATGCTGCAGCCGGCAGCTCACGGCGAATTCGGCTGGCCGGCGCTGGCGGCACTGGCTTCGGCGCTGCTGCTCGCGCTCACCGTGACCGGCATGAAATTCATGAGCCGCGATCACACCACGACGACGCTGATGGCCTGGTCGGCCACGCTCGGCTTCGTGCTGGCGCTGGCGCCGGCCCTGCTGGTGTGGCGTTGGCCGACGTCGTGGGATCTGGTGCTGCTGGCGTTGATGGGCATTCTCGGCACCATCACCCAGGCGTGCTACATCCACGGCATGTCGGAAGGCGATGCGGCCGTGATGGCGCCGGTCGACTACACGCGCCTGGTGTTTGCCATCATCCTCGGCTATGCGGTGTTCGCCGACGTTCCCAGTGCCCTCACCATGGCCGGCGCGGGCATCATCATCGCCGCCACCTTGTACATCACCCTGCGCGAAAGCCGGCTGGGCGTATCGAAGACGCCGGCGGCGCGCACCGAATGAGGTCAGCCGGCGAGGGCACCGATTCGCAGCTCGGTGCCCTCGCCGGTGGCCCTCCCGGTGGTCGCTACCGGAATTCCTGGCAGCTTCAGCCGCGTCGTTGCGAGTCCACGCTGCGCTGTGCGAGCTGCACCGCCTTGTCCGAATTGAGCAAGTCCGTCACGCGGGCGTCATCGATGGCGGCCACGGCTTCCGACAACGCTTTCGCATAACAGGCGCGATAGCGCTTCACCTGACTCTGCTCGCCGTTGGCAGGCTCGCTGCACACCGAACGCGCGGCCGAACGCAGGCGCGAATACAAGTCCGCAGCATTCGCTCCCTGCGCAAGATCGATGCCCTGGTAGCTGACCGTGATCTGGCGTGGCGACTCGGCAGCGTGAGATTCGATAGCAAGCAATGACATCGCGGTCGCGCCAACGGCCATCAGCAGAACGCGGCGCGCGGTGCCCGATGCAGCTGCTGAGCGGAAAATGCTGGGTGCTGTGAACATGATGACTCTCTCCATTTTCATATCGGGTGCTCTGGTTCGCGCGCGGTCGACCTTGAGATGCAGCGCCCGAGAAAAAGGTTGCACCCACCGCGTGCGATGATTTGATCGATGCCGCGCGCCGAGTTTCTTCGTTTCATCGCAGCGGGATGTCGCTCCGACGAGCACGCCGCGAACGCTGCGGAACACGCCATGATCGTCCCAGCGTCGACACACGCGAGCTCCAGCCGAGAACGACACCTGGATGCTCGTCACATGAGCATCAGCTGCGACCGGACGTGCCACGCTCGCGACGAAACGCTGGGATTGGATGCACGGAGTGCTTAAGCTGGCCTCGAGCGACCCTTCGCACGATCAAGTCCGTCATGACACTGAGCGCACTCACGCAATCCAAGAAAGGCCGCGACCTGCTGTTCTGGTCGCTGCACGCCATCGGCTGGAGCGGCTATGCAATTGCGCAGTACCTGGGTGCACTGCTCTACGGCAAGGCCGTCGCCTACACCAAGCTGATCGTGGTTGCGACCGTGTCGGGCTTCGCGCTGAGCGCACCGCTGCGCTATTGGTGCCGGTACCTGTGGACACGCTCGCCTGCGGTGATGATCGGCGGCGCACTGCTCGCGGCTTACTCAATCGCGCTGGTCTGGCGCGCCATCATCAATTGGGCGTACGAGGCCTATGTCGAGCCGGAATGGCCCATGACGCACTGGTACGAGTACTTGAGCGGCGCAACCAGTGCCACTTACCTGCTGATGTGCTGGATGGGCCTGTACTTCGGCTTCAAGTATTACGAGTCCATGCAGTTCCAGCGCGAATCTGCGCTGCGCGCCTCGGCGCTGGCGCAGGAGGCGCAGCTGAAGATGCTGCGCTACCAGCTCAATCCGCATTTCCTGTTCAACACGCTCAACGCCATCTCCACCCTGATCATCGACAACCGCAACTCGGTGGCGAACTGCGCCGTATCGGGGTTGTCGGAGTTCCTGCGTTACACGCTGGACCAGGACCCGATGAAGAAGGTGACGGTGGCGCAGGAAGTGGAAGCCTTGAACCTGTACCTCAACATCGAGAAGATGCGCTTCGGGTCGCGGCTGCAGATCCAGTACGCCATCGAGGACGACGCCAGCGATGTCCTGGTGCCCAGCCTGTTGCTGCAGCCGCTCATCGAGAATTCGATCAAGTACGCGATCTCGCCACGTGAGGAAGGCGGCAGGATCGTCATCACCGCCAAGCTGGTTTTTGGTGCGCTGCATCTGAGCGTGGCCGACGACGGGCCGGGACTGGTGGATCCGACCCGGATGACCAACGGCCGCGGCGTCGGCATCCGCAATACGCGCGAGCGATTGCAAGTGTTGTATGGCGACCGTGGACACGTCACCGTATCGAGCGCGAATCCGGGACTGCAAGTCTCGCTGGTGTTTCCAGCGGAGCGGGCATCGGAGCGTCAAGACATCTAGAGAAGATCGGATCGACTCGTTCCTGATCATGGCCGAGTGAATCAAAGCGTCCCTGGGGAGGGAGTCGGGGAAAGGATATGGGTTCCAGAGCGATACGCGCCATCATCGTCGACGACGAGGAGCTGGCACGCCGCGGCATCGAGATCCGCCTGCGTCGCCACACCGACATCGAGCTGGTCGGACAATGCGCCAACGGCCGCGAGGCGCTCGCCGCCATTGCCAGAGAGAAGCCGGACCTGATGTTTCTCGACATCCAGATGCCGGGACTGTCGGGGCTGGAAGTACTGGCGCGCCTGCCGCACGAATCGCTGCCGATGATCCTGTTCGTCACGGCATTCGATCGCTATGCGCTCGATGCCTTCGAGGCGCACGCGCTGGACTATCTCCTCAAGCCGATCAACGAGGCCCGCTTCGAGCAGGCGCTCGATCGGGTACGCACGGCCTGGCAGCAGCGCAACGCACTGGCGCAACGCGAAAAGCTCATGCAGCTGCTTGCCGACACCCGCGGCACCGGCTCCATCGACGAAAAGACGTTGCGCGAACATCTCGAAGCGGTCGACGAGCCGCGTTATGCCGACATTCTGCCGATCCGCGACGACAGCGATACGGTGCGCGTCAATGTGGCCTCGATCGACTGGATCGATGCGGCGGGCGACTACATGTGCGTGCACGCCGACGGCCGGACCTACGTGCTGCGCGAAACCATGAAATCGCTGGCGGCAATCCTGGATCCGAAGATCTTCCAGCGCGTGCATCGTTCGACCATCGTGAACGTGCAGCGCGTGCGGCGGCTGCGTCCGCACACCAACGGCGAATATTTCCTGACGCTGGAAGACGGCCAGGAGATCAAGCTCAGCCGTTCGTATCGCGACCGGGTTGACCGGCTCCTGCAACGCCGTCCGTGAGCACCGCTTCCGCGGGCACCGCCGGACGACGGCGCGTGATGAGCGGATGGCTCACCACCACCAGCACGATGATGGCGACGCCCAGATAGAAGCTCGGCTCCAGCTCGCGCTGCTCACCCAGCAGCAGGATCGCCAGCACGATGGCGTAAACCGGCTCCATGTTGACGGCGAGTGCGGTCGTGAAGGCCGTGAGCTGGCGCAGCGCCACCAGCGACAGCGCGAACGGCAGCAGCGTGCAGCCGAACGCCAGCACGATCATGTAGATCGCATCCTGATAGGCCGGCAGCACGAACAGCCGCTCGCCGCCGAGAAATGGCGCGAGCACCGTCAGGAACGCCGCGCCGGCCGCCATCTCGATCCCGGTCACCGTGAGCGCAGCGGACTGACCGATGAAGCGCTTGTTGAGCGAGCCGAAGATGGCGACGAAGAAAGCCGACACGGCGCCGACGGCGATGCCCAGCCGCATTCCGCTCGGCGTGCCGCCCACTACCAGCATCACTCCGGGAACCACGGCCAGGCCGAACAGCAGCTCGCGCGGATCGAAGCGCCGGCGCGCCAGCAACGGCTCGACGAAAGCGATGAAGACCGGCGCCAGGGCCATGCAGGTCGCGGCCACCGAGGCGTTCGACAGCTTGATCGAGCCGTAGAACGTCAGCCAGTGCAGCGCGACCACCCCGCCGATGCCGGCGTAGATCCAGATGAGCCGCGACGACAGGCCGCGCAGACCGGACCAGAACTTGCCCGCCAGCAGCAGCGCCGCGGCGACCAGCACCATGCGCCACCACACCAGCGGCAACGCCGCCAGGCTGATGAGCTTGCCCAGAATGGCGGTGAATCCCCACAGGACCACGCAGAAGTGGATCTGGAGCCAGGCGCGGGTTTGGGCAGACATGGGAGTGGGCCTTGGGCGGGAAGCCGCCGGCGGCACCGGGTTTCAGTAGGCTTTCGCCCAGATCACCCGCTGCGTGCTGGGCTTGCCGGTGAACGGGCAGGTGCCCGGCTCGCTCTTCTCCAGCGGGATGCAGCGGACGGTCACCGACAGGTCGTCCTTGATCTTGCGTTCCAGCTCGACGTCGCCGCCGAAGTGGGTCAGGGCGAAACCGCCGTGGATCGGCGCCGGCTGATTCTCCTGTTCGCGCTCGGCGGTGAAGAATGCGTAGAACTCCTCGCGCGTGTCGATGCGGCGAGTGTGTTGGTCGCGGTATGCCTGGGCACGGGCGAACAGGCCATCCTGGATGGACTGCAGGGTCGCGCCAACGGTCGCGATGAATTCGTTGCGCGCGACGCTCTGCTTGTCCTTGTGCCCCTTGTCGCGGCGGCCGACGAAGACCGAGTCCTTCTCCATGTCGCGCGGGCCGATTTCCAGCCGCACCGGCACGCCCTTCTTGATCCAGTGCCAGACCTTGTCGCCGCCGCGCTCGTCGCGCTCATCGACGATGACGCTGAGCGGCCGGTCGGCGAAACGCTGCGCACGCAGCTCGCTCGCCACCGATCGACAGTATTCGAGAACCCGCGGACGCTCCTCATCGGAGCGGAAGATCGGGATGATGACCACCTGCGCCGGGGCGATTCTGGGCGGCAGGATCAGCCCGTCATCGTCCGAGTGGGTCATGATCAGGCCGCCGATCAGGCGGGTCGAAACGCCCCAGCTGGTGGTCCAGGCGTATTGCTGCGCGCCGTTGTGGTCCAGAAACCGGATCTCACTGGCCTTGGCGAAGTTCTGGCCCAGGAAATGGCTGGTGCCGGCCTGCAACGCCTTGCGGTCCTGCATCATGGCTTCGATCGAGAAAGTGTGGTCGGCACCGGGAAAGCGTTCGCCGGCCGTCTTCTCGCCCTTGATCACCGGCAGCGCCATCCAGTTCTCGGCGAACTCGGCGTAGACGTTCAGCATCTGCATGGTCTCGGCCCGGGCTTCCTCGGCCGTGGCGTGGGCCGTGTGGCCTTCCTGCCAGAGGAACTCGGTGGTGCGCAGGAACATGCGCGTGCGCATTTCCCAGCGCACGACGTTGGCCCACTGATTGATCAGCAGCGGCAGGTCGCGATAGCTCTGCACCCAGCGCGAGAAGGCATCGCCGATGATGGTCTCGGAGGTCGGCCGGACGATCAGCGGCTCCTCCAGCTCGCCGGACGGGACCAGCTTGCCGTCGGGCCCGACTTCCAACCGGTGATGCGTGACCACCGCGCACTCCTTGGCGAAGCCTTCGACGTGCGCCGCCTCCTTCTGCAGGAAGGACAGCGGGATGAACAGGGGGAAATAGGCGTTCTGATGCCCGGTGGCCTTGAACATGTCGTCCAGCACGCGCTGCATGTTTTCCCACAGCGCGTAGCCCCAGGGCTTGATGACCATGCAGCCGCGCACCGGCGAATTCTCGGCCAGGTCGGCGCCGCGGATCACCTGCTGATACCACTCGGCGTAGTTCTCTTCGCGGGTCGGCGAGATGGCGGTGCGGGGCTTGTTGCTCATCGTCAGACGTGTCGGTGGCGTGGAGGCGGAAGAAGAAGGCGCGATTAGAGCAGATTTCACGGGAGGGCGTCTTCATTGCGTCGCCAATTTGGAACACATGCGCGACTGATTCGGGTCCATCCGGAAACGCGCGCGAGACGAGGAAAATTAGACTCAACTTGAGACTGCATCGCGCACGCGCAAACGTTAAACTGCGCCGGCTCGATCGCGCCGCCGTTGTTAAGTGCGCATTTGTCCGACGCCGTCTTTGAGAAAGTCCGATTCTTGAACAATAAAGCTGCTCCTGCCGCGCGCGATGTCGCGTGTGAGCTCCGATTCGGTCAGGTAGGTCTGGTGCAGCTGCGACTGCGCAGCACGGACCCCGATGCCATTTTCGCGGAGCTCATCCTGCGCATTACTACAGCACCGCAGCTGTTCGAGCGGGCTGCAGTGTGCCTGGACCTGAGCGCGCTGGAGCAACTGCCGGAAGAACCGCTGGCGCGCGCCCTGATGGGCGCCATCCGCCGCGCCGGCATGCTCCCGGTCGGTCTCGCCTTCGACGGCACCGAGCCACTTGCCGCCCTGGCGCAGGCGCTCGACATGCCGATGCTCACGCAGTTCCGGGCGCACGGGAAAACCGCGCCCGTGGTGAAAGCGGCGGTTCCGCCGCCACCCGCCGCCGCGCAGCCCGCACTCGCGACGGTGCCGACGGTCACCCAGGAATCCGGCTTTCCCGCCCTGATGCAGCACCTGCCGGTTCGCTCCGGGCAGCGCGTGTACGGCCGCAATCGCGACGTCGTCGTAACGACGGTGGTCGGCGCGGGCGCCGAGGTCATGGCGGACGGCTGCGTTCACGTTTACGGCTCGCTGCGCGGTCGCGCGATGGCCGGCGCACGCGGCGACACCTCAGCGCGCGTGTTCTGCCAGGAATTCCATGCGGAGCTGGTGTCCATCGCCGGCGTGTTCCGCGTTTTCGAAACCATTCCGGAGGAGCTGGCCGGCAAACCGGTACAGGCCTGGCTGGACGGCGAAGACCTGCGCTTCGCCGCCCTTGGCAGCTGAACAGCCCTTTTTCAACTTTCAGGAGATCCAAGCCTTGACCGAGATCATTGTTGTCACCTCAGGCAAAGGCGGCGTCGGCAAGACGACCACCTCGGCCAGCATTGCCAGCGGCCTGGCGCGCGGCGGCAAGCGCGTTGCCGTGCTCGACTTCGACATCGGCCTGCGCAACCTGGACCTGATCATGGGTTGCGAGCGCCGCGTGGTGTACGACTTCGTCAACGTGATCCAGGGCGACTGCACGCTCAAGCAGGCGTTGATCAAGGACAAGCGCCTCGACACGCTGTACGTGCTGGCCGCCTCGCAGACCCGCGACAAGGACGCGCTCTCGCCCGAAGGCGTGCGCCGCGTGCTCGACGAGCTGATCGCCGACGGCTTCGACTACATCCTGTGCGACTCGCCGGCCGGCATCGAGAAGGGCGCGCACCTGGCCATGTACTTCGCCGACCGCGCCATCGTGGTCGTGAACCCGGAAGTGTCCTCGGTCCGTGACTCCGACCGCATCCTGGGCCTGCTGTCGAGCAAGACCGCCCGAGCCGAGAAGGGCAACGGCGGCGTGAAGGAGCACCTGCTGCTCACCCGTTACAGCCCGCGCCGCGTCACCACCGGCGAAATGATGAGCGTGGACGACGTGAAGGACATCCTCGGCATCGACGTGATCGGGGTGATCCCGGAGTCGCCCGACGTATTGTCCGCCTCGAACGCCGGCACTCCGGTGATCCTGAACGACGAGAGCGATGCCGCCCGCGCCTACGAGGACGCCGTCGCCCGCCTGCTGGGTCAGCAGGTGCCGTTACGTTTCGTCGACGAGCCAAAGAAGGGATTCCTGGCGCGCATGTTCGGAGGCTGACATGGGACTACTCGCTCTTTTTCGCCGCACGCCG
>Ga0182747_1002632_pt1 | contig 12485 bp, 12 predicted proteins | sample eDN3rd30CBELigBY_FD_128526 | JGI IMG/M metagenome (GOLD analysis project Ga0182747, IMG submission 128526) | Enriched backyard soil microbial communities from Emeryville, California, USA - eDNA 3rd pass 30_C BE-Lig BY (version 2) (version 2) | ecosystem: Environmental > Terrestrial > Soil >...
GCTCCATGGTGGCGGTTTCTGTCCGCGGGGCCGCACTTCCGGCGGCCGGTCAGCGGCCGGCCCTTTCGGGACACAGCCTCCGGCAGGCTTTCGCCCGCCTTCACCGAACCCCCGTCCAGCCATCGAAGGCAGAGCCCCGTAGTGGGCCCGGACGGCTACCCGCGACCTCCCGAGTGCAGGGTTACGAGCCCCGCCCGCAGGCGCCACATCCCGCTCCGTCATCAAGACGTCTCTAGATGACGTCCCCGGCCGAGCAGGACGAATGAACGTTATCCTATGATAGGAATAACAGTCAAGGACTATTTTCTGACGAATTTGGCTTGGCTTGTAGCCCGGGTGAAGCGAAGCGCAACCCGGGAAGGATCAATCCGTCGCCCCCGGATCTCGCAATCGGGCGGCGCTTTGCGCCGACCCGTTGGCTCATCCGGGCTACGAGATGAGCCGGCTGAGCCAGCGCTCCGGAATGACGGAGACGGGAAATGTCGGAACGCCTAACTCGCCGCGCGGCCGAAGCGGTCGTCGAGCGCGTAGCCGGCGCCGCGCACGGTGCGGATCGGATCGGCCTGCTGGCCGCGGTTGATGGCCTTGCGCAGGCGACCGACGTGAACGTCGACGGTGCGCTCGTCGATATAGATGTCCGAGCCCCAGACGCCGTCGAGCAACTGCTCGCGCGAGAACACGCGGCCGGGCCGCTCCATGAGGAACTCGAGCAGACGATATTCGGTCGGCCCGAGATCGATGGCCTTGCCGCTGCGCGACACGCGCTTCTTGTCACGATCGAGTTCGATGTCGCCGATATGGAGCACGGTGGCGACGCGGTCCGGATGGGCGCGGCGCAACAGCGCGCGCACGCGGGCGAGCAATTCGGGCACCGAGAACGGCTTGACGATGTAGTCGTCGGCCCCAGTGGCGAGGCCGCGAATCTTCTCGCTCTCCTCACCGCGCGCGGTGAGCATGATGATCGGCAGGTTCTGCGTCTCCGGACGCGCGCGCAGCCGGCGGCACAGTTCGATGCCGGACAGACCCGGCAGCATCCAGTCGAGCACCACGAGATCCGGCACGCGCTCTTTCAGCTTGGTGTCGGCGTCGTCGCCGCGCGCCGCGGTCTCGACCTCGTAGCCTTCCTTTTCGAGATTGTAGACCAGGAGCATCGTGAGAGGCTCCTCGTCTTCGACAATCAGGATTCGCGCGCTCATGCGTCAGCGGCCCTTCAGACGTTGGTCCCGGCCAGCGCGGATATTTCGGTCTCGCCCTTGGGCCGGCGTTCGGTGATCGGCGCGCCGCCCACGATGTAGTGGACGGTTTCCGCGATATTGGTGGCGTGGTCGCCCATGCGCTCGATGTTCTTGGCGCAGAACATCAGGTGGATGCAGAAGGTGATGTTGCGCGGGTCTTCCATCATGTAGGTGAGCAGCTCGCGGAACACCGAGGTGCAGACCGCGTCGATTTCCTCGTCGCCGCGCCACACCGCCATCGCCTTGGCATCGTCGCGCCGGGCATAGGCATCGAGCACGGCCTTAAGCTGGCCGAGCACAAGATCGGTCATGTGCTCGACGCCGCGGATCAGTTTCGGCGGCGGGAATTCGGCATTGAGCGCGATGACGCGCTTGGCGATGTTCTTGGCGAGATCGCCGACGCGCTCGAGATCGTTGGCGAGCCGCAGCGCGCCGACGATTTCACGCAGGTCCACCGCCATGGGCTGGCGGCGGGCGATGGTGAGCACCGAGCGCTCCTCGATCTCGCGCTGCAGAACGTCGATGGCGTTGTCCGAGTCGGTGACGCGCTGTGCCATGGTGGTGTCGCGCTTGGCCAGCGCATCGACCGCGTCGGCGACCTGCTTTTCGGCGAGGCCGCCCATCTCGGCGACCATCCGCGACAGTTCCTGAAGGTCGATGTCGAAGGCCTTGGCGGTATGCTGCTCGTTCATGATCCTGATCCTTCCCTCGCGGGCGCGGCCTAGCCGAAGCGGCCGGTGATGTAATCCTGGGTGCGGCGGTCGTTCGGCGCGGTGAAGATCTTGGTGGTCTCGCCGTATTCGACGAGTTCGCCGAGATACATGAAGGCGGTGAAGTCGGAGACGCGCGCCGCCTGCTGCATGTTATGGGTGACGATGGCGATGGTGTAATCTTCCTTGAGCTCGTCGATCAGCTCCTCGATCTTGGCGGTCGAGATCGGATCGAGCGCCGAGCACGGCTCGTCGAACAGGATGACTTCCGGGCGCACCGCGACGGTGCGGGCGATGCACAGGCGCTGCTGCTGGCCGCCCGACAGCGACTGGCCGTTGGCGCCGAGCTTGTCCTTGACCTCGTTCCACAAGGCGGCGCGCTCCAGCGCCTGCTGCACGCGGCCATCGAGTTCCGACTTCGGCAGCTTCTCGTACAGGCGGATGCCGAAGGCGATGTTCTCGTAGATCGTCATCGGGAACGGCGTCGGCTTCTGGAACACCATGCCGACCTTGGCGCGCAGCAGGTTCAGATCCTGCGACGGCGACAGGATGTTGTCGTTGTCGAGCTGGACCGTGCCGGTGGCGCGCTGGTTCGGATAGAGGTCGTACATGCGGTTGAGCACGCGCAGCAAAGTGGACTTGCCGCAGCCCGACGGGCCGATGAAAGCCGTGACCTTGCCGTGGTACAGCGCCACGTTGATGGTCTTGAGGGCGCGGTGATCGCCGTAGAAGAAGTCGAGATTCCGCACGCTGACTTTTTCGGTCAGGCCGTCGGCCGAGGTCACGGTGCTGGTGACGGTCGGGACGGTAAAGTTGGCCATTGTCATTGTGATTTACTCTGCGAAGCGAGGGCGCGGGCGATGATGCTCAGGGTCAGGACCGACAGCGTGATGATGAGCGCGCCGGTCCAGGCGAGTTCCTGCCAATCCTGATAGGGGCTCAAGGCGAACTGGAAGATGACGACCGGAAGGCTCGCCATCGGCGCATTCATGTTGGTGCTCCAGAACTGGTTGTTCAGCGCGGTGAACAACAGCGGCGCGGTCTCGCCGGAGATACGCGCCACCGCGAGCAGCACGCCGGTGATCATGCCGGCGCGGGCGGCGCGATAGGCGACCTTCTGGATCATCAGGGCGCGCGGCAGGCCGATCGAGGCCGCCGCCTCACGCAAGGTGTCCGGCACCAAAGTCAGCATGTCCTCGGTGGTGCGCACCACCACGGGCACGACGATCACCGCGAGCGCGACAGCGCCGGCCCAGGCCGAGAAGTGACCCATCTGCGCCACCATGATCTCGTAGACGAAGAGACCGATGACGATCGACGGCGCCGACAACAGGATGTCGTTGATGAAGCGGACCACCGACGACAGTTTATCGTAGCGGCCATATTCCGCCATGTAGGTGCCGGCGAGAATGCCGAGCGGCGTGCCGATGACGACCGCAAGGCCGGTCATCACGATGCTGCCGAGGATCGGGTTGAGCAGACCGCCGGACGAACCCGGCGGCGGCGTCATCTCGGTGAACACCCGCAGCGACAGACCGCTGAAGCCGTTCCACAGCAGCACGGCCAGGATGAGCACCAGCCAGGTCAGGCCGAAGGCGGTGGCCGCATAGGCCAGACCCATGGTGATGCCGTTGCGGCGGCGACGCTGGGCGTAGAGCGGGCTCTTTGCGCCTGAAACAAGTGCCATGATCAGGCTCCCACGCGGGCGTTGAGGCGCATCAACATCAGACGGGCGAAGGCCAGCACGATGAAGGTGATCGCGAACAGGATCAGGCCGAGCAGGATCAGCGATGAGGTGTAGATCGGCTCGACCGCTTCGGTGAACTCGTTGGCGATGGTCGCCGAGATGGTGGTGCCGGGCGCCAGGATCGAGGCCGAGATGCGGTGCGCATTGCCGATGACGAAGGTCACCGCCATGGTTTCGCCCAGCGCACGGCCGAGGCCGAGCATGACGCCGCCGATGACGCCGACGCGGGTGAACGGCAGCACGACGTAGCGCGACACTTCCCAGGTGGTGCAGCCGAGGCCATAGGCGGCCTCCTTGAGCACCGGCGGCACGGCCGAGAACACGTCACGCGAAATCGAGGTGATGAAGGGGAGCACCATGATTGCGAGAATCAGGCCGGCGGTGAGCACGCCGATGCCGTAGGGCGGTCCGGCGAACAGGCCGCCGATGCCGGGCACATTGCCGAGCGTGTCGATGAGGAAGGGCTGCACATGCTGCTGCAGGAACGGCGCGAACACGAACAGGCCCCAGATGCCGTAAATGATGGAGGGAATGCCGGCGAGCAATTCGATGGCGATGCCGATCGGGCGGCGCAGGAACATCGGGCACAGTTCGGTGAGGAACAGCGCGATGAACAGGCCGATCGGAACCGCGATGACCATGGCGATGATCGACGTGACGATGGTGCCGTAGATCGGCGATAGCGCGCCGAACTGCTCGGTGACCGGGTTCCAGCTTTCGGTAACCAGGAAGGCGAAGCCGAACTTGCTCATGGCCTCCCATGAGCCCCAGACCAGCGAAACGATAATGCCGCCGAGGATGACAAGAACCGCAATCGCCGCGCCGCGTGTCAGCCAGCGGAAACCGATGTCGGTCACCCGGAGTCTTTGCAGAACCTTGCTGCGGTCGGTTGCCTCCGACACCGCGATGCTTCCGCCTTGTAACGCAACATCAGCCACAGGTGGCCTCCCCCGCCTCGTCATCCGGCGCGCTCCGTAGCTCGTGTTGCTGCAGATGGCCGGCACGTACTATGCCGTCGGGCCTTGGATGAGCCGTCAGGCCGACACCGGCCGCCACCTGCGTGGTGGCCGGATGATATCGTGAAGACGGAAGGGGCACCAGAATGGCGCCCCTTCCGAAGCGGTGTGCTTAGTTGGTGACGGCGTAGACCGGCTTGCCGTTGGCGTCGGTCACTTCCTTCGCCCAGTAGTTCTCGATGTCCTTCACGACCTTGTCCGGCATGGCGACGTAGTGCAGTTCGTCAGCCATCTTCGCGCCGTTCTTGTAGCTCCAGTCGAAGAACTTCAGAGCTTCGGCGCTGGCGGTCGCATCCGCCGGCTTCTTGTACATGAGGATCCAGGTCGCGGCGGTCATCGGCCAGGAGGTGTCGCCGGGCTGGTTGGCGAGAATGACGCCGTAGCCGGGCTGCGACTTCCAGTCGGCATTGGCGGCCGCGGCCTGGAAGGCCTCGGCGGTCGGGGCGACGTTCTTGCCGGCCTTGTTGACCATGTTGGTGTGGGTCAACTTGTTCTGCAGCGCGTAGGCATACTCGACGTAGCCGATCGAGCCCTTGGTGTTGCCGACGTTGTTGGCGACGCCTTCGTTGCCCTTGGCGCCGATGCCGACCGGCCACTGCAGCGCAGTGTTGACGCCGACCTTCGACTTCCAGTCGGCGCTGACTTCACCGAGGTAATAGGCGAAGTTGAAGGTGGTGCCCGAACCGTCCGAGCGATGCACGACGGCGATGGCCTGGTCGGGCAGCTTGACCTGCGCGTTCAGCTTGGCGATGGCCGGATCGTTCCACTTCTTGATCTCGCCCATGAAGATATTGGCCAGCGTCGGGCCGTCGAGGACGATTTCACCCGGCTTGATGCCGTCGACATTGATCACCGGGACGATGCCGCCCATGACCATCGGGAACTGCACGAGGCCGGACTCGTCGAGGTCCTTGCCGGTGAGCGGGGCGTCGGACGCGCCGAAGGTCACGGTCTTGGCCTTGATCTGCTTGATGCCGCCGCCCGAACCGATCGACTGATAGTTCAGACCGGTGCCGGTCGCCTTCTTATAGGCGTCGGCCCACTTGGTGTAGATCGGATAAGGGAAGCTCGCGCCGGCACCCGAGATGTCGGCGGCATTGGCCGGAAGCGACACGGCGGCGGCGAGAAGGCCGGCGGCTGCCAATACGGTCCAGTGTTTCAAGGGATATCTCCATGTTTGCGGCCGGAACGAAAGAACCCCCATGGGTTCCTGCGATCGATCAGGCCCGACAAGGGCCGGCCGCTGTTGTTAAACGCACCCCGAAAAGGCTTCGGTTCGGGAGTTTTCTCTTCGTTGCTAGCGTTCGTTTCCGAAGCCCGGGGTCAGCCATAGAGTTGGCGTGTCATGGTTTTATAAAGCTTCCATGACAATCACATGACAGCATAAGCCATTGAAATATTGTGGTATTATGCGCCCGAGGGGGCGTCGCCTGTGCGCAACGGCAGGTGCATTGTGAAGGTCGCGCCCTGCCCCAAAGTGCTCTCCACCGAGACCCGGCCGCCATGGCGGTTGAGGATGTGCTTGACCAGCGCCAGGCCCAAACCGGTGCCGCCCTGCGAGCGGCTGTCGGCGACGTCGACCCGGTAGAAACGCTCGGTCAGCCGCGGCAGGTGCTCGGGCGCGATGCCGGGGCCGAAGTCGCGCACCGCGATCCGCGCCTCCGGCGCGCCGCTGCGGGTCTGCGCGCGCGACAGCGTAATGTCGACGCGCTTGCCGGCGGCGCCATATTTGAGCGCGTTCTCGACCAGGTTTTCGAGGCCGCGAATGAGTTCGTCGCGGTCGCCCAGCACGGTGAGCGGCTCGGGCGGCATCACCAGCCGGATCTCGACCTTGCGGTCGCGCGCCAATGTCTGCAGCCCGTCCGTGACCTGCCGCACCAGCGAGGCCAGATCGACCGGCGTCGACGGCGGCAAATGGGCGTTGAGTTCGATGCGCGACAGCGACAGCAGATCGTCGATCAGCCGCGCCATGCGCGAGGCCTGCTGCTGCATGATGGCGAGGAACTTCTCGCGCGCGGCGGTGTCGTTCTTGGCCGGGCCCTGCAGCGTCTCGATGAAGCCGAGCAGCGCCGCGAGCGGCGTGCGCAGTTCATGGCTGGCATTGGCGATGAAATCGGCGCGCATTTCCTCGACCCGGCGCAGCGGCGTCAGATCGTTGAACGTCATGAGCAGAAGCTCGATATGGGCGCCGTCGGACTCCGGCAATGACACCGGCGCGACGAAAGCCTCGTACCAGCGGTCGTGCGGCACGCGCTCGATGAACTCGACGCGCTGCGGCTCCCGCTTTCTGATGGCGCGGCGTACCGCATCGACAAGCTCCGGCATGCGCAGCGCGATCAGTGCCAGTTCGCCGGCGCGCAATGCGGGCGCAATGCTCCGCGCCGCCTGATTGAAGGCGACGACCCGGCCGTCGCGGTCGAGCACGATCGCCGGCGCCGGCAGGCCGCGGATCAGGGCGTCGATCAGGCTGACGCGGCGCGCCAGACCGCCGCCGCGTCGCGGCGACGGGCGCGCGCGCATCTCGTCTGCGCCGCGGCCGGTGAGCGCGCGCCAGGCGCCGCGCAAGCGTCCCGGCCGCACCTTGTCGCCTGAATCGTCTGAACCGCTATCGCTCGCCATGGGGCCGTGCCGTCGTCAACGCGCACATTCTAGAGTGCCGGCTTTGATAGAACAAAGCCGGTCGCCCGGAAACGCCATGCGCGTCAATTGGTGCCTGAATTACCGCCTTCGAGCTCGGTGCTGATCGGCTTGGTCACGGTGGGCACCGGATGCAGGTCGAGTTTCGGCCGCGTACCCTTCAGGCTCAGCCACACTTCGCGAATGCCGACAATGGTGACCGCAAGCGCGAAGGGCACGAGATAATACAGCAGGCGGAACAGCAGCAGCCCGGCGAGCAGCTCTTCCCTGTCGTATTGCCACAAGGCCACCAGCATCGCCGCGTCGAACACACCGAGGCCACCGGGCGAGTGGCTGGCAAAGCCGAGCAAGGTCGCGGTGACGAAGATGACGGCCAGGGTAATGAAGTCGATATGCGGTTCGGCCGGCACCAGCATGTACATCGCCAGCGCGCAGAACATCAGATCGAAGATGCCGATCACGATCTGCAGCAGCGTCGTCGGCCCGTTCGGTAGATTGACGGTCCAGCCGCCGCGACCGATCTCGCGCGGCGCACTGAACACCCAGATGAGGTAGCCGGTGAGGACGACGAGCAGACCGATGCCGAGGGCACGGTTGACGCCCGCTCCGAGCTGATTGATGGCGCCGGCAGCTTCAGGGTGGATGGTGATGCCGATGCCGAGCACCGTGACGTTGCCCAGCCAGAAAGTGAGCCCGGCGACGAAACAGATCTTGGCGACGTCGACGGCGTTGAGGCCGTACATCGAATAGATGCGGTAACGCACCGCGCCGCCGGTGAACACCGTGGCGCCGATATTGTGGCCGATCGAATAGCTGGTGAAGCCGGCGAGCGCGGCGATCCGATATGGGATATGCGGCTTGCCGATCGTGCGCAGCGCGAACAGGTCGTAGAAGGTGAGCGTGAAATAGCCGCCGGCCACGAACAGACCGGCAATCGCCACGTCCGTCATGCTGGTGGCCTGGACCGCGCGCCAGACTTCGGCGACCTCGATCTTGTGCAGCATCCGGTACAGGACGGTGCAGGCGGTGCCGATGATGAGCACGCTCAGCACGAAGCCGACACGCTGCCAGCCGATATAGCGATTGAAGAAACGCGCTACCGCGCGCAAGACATCAAGCATCGTTCCTCCGCGGCGTCGTCCCCTAAGCGGCACATGGCGTGTTGTTTGAGATCCCCAGAGTCTCAAATGAGGCCGTCCGTGCGGACCGCCTCATTCTCGCCATGCGCCCTTCGCCGGCGCAAATTCCGTAGCAGAACTGGGCGGCGCACGCGAGCGCTAGATAGGCCCGTTCATTGCCGCTCTGACTGCGGCAAAATCCCGCCGACACACCCGATCTCGACCTGCTTGTCGCCGTCCGATCGGCCCATACCGACGCAAAAAACCCCGGCGTCGCCTTGGCGAGGCCGGGGTGTTTTGTCGGTCATGGCGTATCAGTTGCAAACCGTGACGCGGCGCAGACGCTTACCGTAAGGGGTGTGAACGACCCGGCGGACAACGTAGCAGTCGGCACCGGCGTAGTAGGCGGGGCCGTAGAAGCCGACACCGAAGCCGCCGTGGCCGCCGTGCCAACCAAAGTGCTTGGGACCCTTCCAGCCGCCGCCGGCGGAAGCAGCGGTCGGGGCGAGCGCGGCGGCGGCGACAACGGCGACGGCGCCAAGGGAGATCGTGAGCTTGCGGATCATGGTCATGGAAGTCTCTCCTGTTGCGGTTTCAAATTCCGGGATGTGCCAACCACATCCTGACCATGGGTCGCGGGGCGCCCGAAAAAGGTTCAAAGTTTTTTCGAGAAGCTGTGACGGACCGGCAAATCGCTGGTTGGAAAGGTCTTTTTTAAGAGACGCCCGCTCCAGGGCCCGCCCCGGCCCCCGGCCTGTATGACATGGCGATGCCGGAAGCCTGACGGAACACTCCTCGAAAGTGTCGGCCATCACATTGCCCGGCCGCCGCGTTCGATAGTTTTGAACCGAACCGGCGGCTGCCGCGACACAGGTCTATGAGCAAAGGCCGCGATGCAATCGACCAGCGACGACATCCTGATCGGCCGGATCGCCAGCGGCGACCGGACAGCCATGCAGGTGCTGTTCGCCCGGCATCATGTCCGGGTGTACCGGTTCGTGCTGCGGCTGGTGCGCAACGAAGCCACGGCGGAAGACCTGATCAGCGAGGTGTTTCTCGACGTCTGGCGTCAGGCGGGAAAATTCGAAGGCCGGGCGGCGGTGTCGACCTGGATTCTGGGCATCGCGCGCTTCAAGGCGCTGTCTTCGCTGCGGCGCAAGCCGGACCAGGAACTGGACGACGAGACGGCGGAGCGCATCAAGGACGATGCCGACGACCCGGAAACGGCGATTGCGAAGAAAGACAAAGGCGCGCAGCTGCGGCAGGCGCTGACGCGACTGTCGAACGAGCATCGCGAGATCATCGACCTCGTCTATTATCACGAGAAGTCGGTGGAAGAGGTGGCCGGGATCGTCGGTATCCCGGAAGCGACCGTGAAGACGCGCATGTTCTACGCGCGGAAGAAATTATCCGAACTCCTCAAAGAGCAAGGCATCGATAGAGGCTGGCCATGAGCACGACAGACAAATCGCAAGGCGATATCGAAGAGCTCCTGCCGTGGCATGCCACGGGCACGCTCGGTCGCCGCGACGCCCAGCGTGTCGAGGACGCGCTCCAGCGCGACCCCGACCTTGCCCGCCGTTACGCTCTGGTGCGTGACGAACTCGGCGAGACCATTGCGCTCAATGAATCGCTGGGCGCGCCCTCCTCGCGCGCGATGGACAATCTGTTCGCCAGGATCGATGCCGAACCGGCGCGCGCCGCCCGCTCGCCTGGCTTCGGCGTGCGTTTCAGTGAGTTCGTTTCCAGCCTGTCGCCGCGCACGCTCGCGCTGGCCGGCGGCGCTGCCGCGATCGCCATTCTCCTGCAGGCCGGGATCATTGCCGGCGTCGTGCTCAAGGAGCGTAGCGCGGGTGGCTATGTTACCGCGTCGCGAACCGTCGCCGACACGAATGCCGGCGCCTTTGTGCTCATTCGCTTTGCGCCGCAGGCGACGCAGGACGAAGTCACCAAATTCCTCGAAGCCGACAAAATGACAATCGTCGCCGGGCCGACGAGCGGCGGGCTGTACAAAGTGAAGATTTCGCCGACGCCGCTGCCGCAAGCCGAACTCGGTGCCATCGTGAAGCGGCTCCAGGACAACAAGGTGGTCGGCTTCATCGCCAGCACGCAATAAGTCCAGCCCCGGAGGACAAGCCATGCCGATCCAGCGCCACACCTTGTTGAGCTTGGCTGCGGCGATAGCGCTGATCGCCGCGCCGATGACGATTGGCGGCTCCGCGCAGGCTCAACAGCAAAATCGCGGCGACAAGCCGGTGACCGGCAATTCCGGCGGCGGCGGTGGTGGTGGCGGCGGTTTCCGTGGGCCCGGCTGGGGCGTCGTCGTGCCCGGACTTATCATGGCGATACCGCATCTGGCGCCGCCACCGCCGGACCGCGAGATCTATGACGAACCGGCCCAGTCACGACAGCCGCGACGCCCGCCCCCGCAAACTGCGGCGCGGCGCGGCCCCAGCGGCGCACCACCGGCGAACGAGAATCGGCTCGTGCCGGACGAGGTCGTGATCGAACTGCGCAATACCGTGCGGCCGCAGCAGATCGACACGCTGCAACGGCGGCACCGGCTGACCCGCATCGAGTCGCAGGTCAACCAGCTATCCGGCACCACGCTCTATCGCTGGCGGATTCCGGATCGCCGCTCCGTCGCGCAAGTGGTGCGCGAACTGGAGGCGAATAACCTCGTCGTCTCGGCGCAGCCCAACTATCTTTATAAGCTGCAACAAAGCGAGCAGAAGCCGGCAGGCGATCCGGCGCAATACGAACTGGCCAAGCTGCGCCTGCCGGAAGCGCACGCGCTCGCTCAAGGCGACGGCATACGGGTCGCGGTCATCGATTCCGGCATCGATACCGAGCACGACGAGCTCAAGGGCAGTGTGACGGACTACTACAACGCGCTGGCAACGCCGATGGCCGCGCACAATCACGGCACCGCCATAGCCGCGCTGATCGCAGGGCACGGCAAGTTGCTGGGCGCGGCGCCGAAGGCAAAAATTCTCGCCATCCGCGCCTTCGACCCGAAAGAGGGCGGCGCCGAAGGCACTACCTTCGCCATCCTGAAAGGGATCGACTGGGCGGCCGCCAACAAGGCGAATGTCATCAATATGAGTTTTGCCGGGCCGAACGATCCCGCCATCCGCCGCAGCCTGGAAGCGGCGTACAAGAAGGGCATCGTGCTGGTCGCCGCCGCCGGCAATGAAGGGCCGGCATCGCCGCCGCTCTATCCGGCCGCTTATCCGGATGTGATCGCGGTAACGGCGACCGACGCCGAGGACAAATTGTTCGCGCAGTCCAACCGCGGGCGCCACATCGCGGTGGCGGCACCGGGCGACCAGATGCTGGTGGCCATTCCGAACGGCTACGAAGTGTCATCCGGCACCTCCTACTCGGCAGCCGAGATCAGCGGCATCGTGGCGCTCATGCTGGAGCGTGACGGCCGTCTGACGCCGGCCAAGGTGCGCGCGATCCTGCTGGCGACCGCGCGCGACCTCGGACCGAAGGGACGCGACCCCGAATTCGGCGCCGGATTGGTCGATGCCATGGAAGCGCTGAGCGCCAGCGGCATACCGGTGTCCGCCGCGTCGAGTGGCAAGCGACCGGTCGAACGCGTCAGTACCGGTACGCGCTGACGTCCGGCTCAGCAGAACTCCGGATCTTGCAGTCGCCGGCAGAAGCGGCCAACTGTGAGACAAGAGAAGCGATCCTACCGGAGTGACTGTGACCCACGACGCCAGCCTGGACCTGCAGCTGATGCCGCTGCGCGTCACCCGCAACGAGCCGATCGCCGACGGTATTCACTTGTTCGAGTTTCAGGAACCCGGCGGACAGACGCTGCCGGAATTTTCGGCAGGCGCCCACATCGCCATCCGGACGCCGAGCGGTACGATCCGCAAATACTCGCTGTGCAACGACCCGGCTGAACGTCATCGTTATCAGGTCGCGGTCAAGCGCGAGAGCAGCGGCAGCGGCGCCTCCGGCGAGATGATCGACCGGACGAGAGTTGGCGATACCGTCATGGTCGGGGA
>Ga0182747_1002634_pt1 | contig 12478 bp, 8 predicted proteins | sample eDN3rd30CBELigBY_FD_128526 | JGI IMG/M metagenome (GOLD analysis project Ga0182747, IMG submission 128526) | Enriched backyard soil microbial communities from Emeryville, California, USA - eDNA 3rd pass 30_C BE-Lig BY (version 2) (version 2) | ecosystem: Environmental > Terrestrial > Soil >...
AGAAAAACAGGCTTGGTCTGCGATGCGGGGGACTCTCATACACCCCTTATCGCGGAACCAAGCCGTTTGCATTCTCCCCTGATGAGTATTTTGTTGACGGCCATGAAGACGAAATCGGATCGCTGGAATCAGGGAAAGCTGCCGACCTAATTGTGGTTGATCGAAACCCGCTCACCTGCTCTTTAGACAAACTTCGTTCTATGAATGTGTTAAGAACCTATATGAACGGAAAGCTCGTCTACAAAAAAGCTCGTGAGACCGGTGAACCGCACCTCCGGAATGGTCACCGTCTAATACTACAGTTGCAGATTGCGGATTTTCTCTTTTTCCAATGATCAGGCATCCGGGAGGGCGAAGCTCCTGCTGAGCCGCATAAAACGTCACGTTTTCCATGGTTTGCGGCTCGGCGGGAGCCTCGCCCTCTCGAGACCGCTTCCATTAGATAAAAATACTCAAAACATTGAACTTCTGAATAAGTGCAGCTGTAGTACTAAGAAGGAATTGCATTACCTTCCATCCACAACCCATTCGGCGATCTGCTGATTCAGCCAGTGTTGACCTCGAAAAGAACAGAACCCCAGATGTCCTCCGTGACGGGGTGTCTGCAGGTGAGTGCCTGCGGAATAGTCGGCGTTGCGGAACTGCGAAAACGGAATTAGCGGGTCATCCTGTGCTGCGATGATCAAGGTTGGCACACTGATGCCGGGCAGGAACTGATTCGCGCTTGATCTGGCGTAGTAATCCGCCGCTGACTCGAAACCACTGACGGGGGCGGTGTACGTCTCATCAAATTCGTAGAGTGTCCGGGGACGTCTTGAGAACCAACCATCCGGAATGACAGAATCCGGTCGCTGCCGCAGACGAGCAGACACATCGCGGGTACAGGACCGGCAGAAGTAACGATCATACAACTTTGCCCACCCCTGCTGCATGGAGAGGACGCTGAGGTGCAGGTCGATCGGAGGACACACAGCCAATGCGCGATCGATACCGACAAGCTGAGTCAGGGAGTGTCGCGGTTCCCCCAGCAGCTTCAATACAACATTGCCTCCGAGTGAAAATCCGATCAGGGAGATCGGCGAACCAGGACAGAGAGTCTGGATGTGCGTAATCGTGACAGCGACATCCTCTGATCGTCCACTGTGATAGGGATAACGTGACAGCCCGGCACCTGCTCCGCAGCCGCGCCAGTCCAGTCGGAATGTCCGAGTGCTCCGTTGATGCAGTTGAGCGGCAGCGCGAACCATGTACGGACTGGCATGACTGCCTCCCAGTCCATGCAGGAGCAAGGCGATTCGGTCACCCGTTTGCCAGCCAGCGGGGCAGTCATCTTGATACACCAGACGATCACCATCCGGCAACAAAACGTCCCCCGTTGTTGATCGTATTCCCGCCGCTTGCGAGAGCGTCTTCCGTGGAGCATAAAGATACAGGCCTGCCAGTGTCTGGACGTGGCCGTTGCGATAGAGCCAGGGAGGAGTAAAGGGAGCGTGAGTCTCCGAATGGCGGGAGGCGTGAATGGGAATCGGTGCGAACATTGTGTTTCGGTCGGAAGGCATCCTGAGAGATTTTCATGTCGACATCAGCATTGGCTGAGACATTTCAGCAGCGAAGACTTCCAACAATGACAGTACATCCAAGTTTGTTCGTGATGGAGAGCAAGGGGTCAGGATTCAGGGACCAGGGGGCAGAAAAAGCCGGCGTTTTCTACCCACTATTTCCTACCCACTACCCACTTCGCTCCATTGAGACAAACTTGGAACGACTGAATGACAATAACGGGAGAACGCCGATGGCAATATTCATGGGAGTCATCCTCTTCCTTGATGACGTCGAACATCCTCAAAGAATCAGGAGGATCTGGCTCACTTCTTTCACCCCCTGTTCCCCACTCCGCCAACCGAAAAGAGTGCGAAAGTCGAACTGACAAACTGCACTATTCCGTTAGAAATCGCCAGACACAGGTTTGTTCATAGATGGCGCCTGGCTTCAGGATCGTTGAGGGGAAATGAGGGTGATTGACGGCATCAGGGAATCCTTGAGTTTCCAGGCAGAGTGCCCCGCGTTGAACATACTCTTTGCCCCCTTTCCCGATCTGACCATGCAAATGGTTGCCGGTGTAAAGCTGAACGCAAGGAGCATCACTCTCAACTTCCAGAACGCGTCCTGACTTCGCCGAACTAAGGCGGGCCACTGGACGGACAGTACCGGCATCTCCCTTCACGACGTAGTTAAAGTCGTATCCTTTGGCTTCGGTTTCTTCCACCTGCTCGAGACGGGCACCGACAGAGAGTGGAACACGAAAGTCCAGCGGAGTTCCGGCGACAGGCTCGATCTTTCCCGTTGGAATCTGTGTCGCATCGTTGGGAGTGTATTGTTCCGCGTGGATCTGCAGGCGGTGATCGAGAATCGTCCCGGTCCCGGCTCCGTCGAGATTGAAGTAAGAATGATTGGTCAGATTCACCGGCGTCGGCTGGTCTGTCACCGCTTTGTAGGTAATCGTTAACTGATTGGAATCATTCTTGAGGAGATAGTTGACGGTGACGGTCAACGTTCCCGGGTATCCTTCCTCTCCATCAAGACTGGTGTAGAAGAAAGAAACTCCTTTGCCGTCGGCAGTTTCGAACCCTTTCCCCTGCCAGGTCACTTTGTCCAGGCTCCGCTTTGTCCCGCCATGCAAATGGTTCTCACCATTGTTGACAGCCAGTTTGTAGGTCTTTCCCTCAAGCTGGAACTCTCCCTTGGCGATTCGGTTACAGACCCGGCCTGTGGCACACCCGAAATACTGATTTCCCGCCGATTCATATCCGGCCACTGTGTCGTATCCCAACACAATGTCAGCAGGAGTCCCTGCGCGATCGGGAACCTGAAGGCTGACGATCGTCGCTCCACGCGACATGATGCGGGCACTCAGTCCGGTTCGATTGGTCAGTGTAAAGATTTCTACCGCTTCTCCGTCAGCGGTCGTTCCAAACGGTTCTCCGACGGGAGGTTGAGCTGTTGAAACGTGTGGCGTCACGAACATTGCCAGCAACATCAGAAAGAGAAGTGAGGCAGTTCGGCGAACCATCTGTCAATCCTTTACGTTTTACGAGGCGAAATACCGAGGAAAAATACACACCCGAAGAATTCGATTTTTCCTTTTATAACAAATCAGAATCAACTCTTCACCGTCCAGAAGATGAAGAACGCCAGACAAAAGTGCCGCGATCCTCTCGCGGAAAGGGAATTCTCACCAATTGAGAGGTTTTGTTGAGAGGTCTTGTTCGCTCTGACACGACAGTTCCACTTCCCATGATTCGTGGATCGGATGTATTTCTCTGTCGAGGAGGAAGATGCCATGTCAGAGGCGGTCACGCCACGGGATTTGCGGCGCTGGGAACAAGAGCTCGATCGACCGTCGTCGAGGCGTCCTCATTTTCTATACCGAGAATTTCAGGATGTGATTCTGCACAAAAAATCAAGTTTTGAAGCCATTTTTTGTGCAAAGCCGCTCCCAATCCTTCAACCCCAATTTCGCAACAACCAAATCGCAAAATGGGCCAAAGTCGCACTGAGAGGATTTCGAACAACGTGAATTCCTCTGGTTGTGGCCGGAACAAGCCAGCCACGCTCGGTCTTACCGTCTCCTTTCTGAACCGTTTGCTTGTCTTCAGGAAAACCGGCAATAAAAACAGGATCGACTTTTGACGTCGGGTCCGTCACCACGTACTGAAACAGGCTTTCTTCGATGGCGTGCTGGATAAACAATTCTTGAACTTGTTCACCCTCGGCAAATCCCATTTCAGAGAGATCAATTCCCACGGCAAGAACCCGAAAACGGAGTTCGTAAGTGCCCATACGAGGAAATGTCTCTTCCGTCTCCAATTCCATCAGAGACTCGATTGGCTTCGAAAAGCGATGTCTCCAGAAATGCACAACTTCAAGTGATTCCTTGGAATTCATCGTTAAATCGAATCGGCGGACCGTCAACGGTTTCAATCCGGGGCGAGAGTGCACCGGGTAGACATGAAATGGATCACCATCCAGAGGATGCAGGAAACTTTGAATTTCAAATAGCACCACATCAGGACCAGGACCATTCACGACGGGGGTTCGAAAGCGGATTCCCATCCCAGGTGTTCCTGTGACTCCTTCCTGGAGATTCGTTTCCATGATGGGATCTTTGTCGAGCGGTTCGGCTTGTCCACCCGGATTAATCATTCCGGTATAGAGCTTGCGGTCCTCCAGTAATTCCTGGGGACGGACCGGACGTGTATAGTCACCAATGAGATGACCGACCGAGTCAGGTTTTGTATCGCCACGAAACCAGGTGACCTCGATGGGAATCAATTCTTCGACCGAATACGTGTGAACCTGCCCGCCACGTTGCGCTGTGACACTCACCAGATCTTGTGCATATCCCTCGCTCGTTCTGGTTGCTTCATAACTGACAATCCGGTCTGGCAGTTGGTCAACATATGTTCTGGAATCGAAGTCAATCAAATGTTCCCGATATCCATCAACCCGAATTGCCTGTTGTTTGTGAAGCGGGATCTTCTTCAGTGTTGCAGCGGAATCAGACCACTGCTCCTGACTCTTCCGTTCCGGCACCTGCGCAAGTGAAGGATAGAGCTCGGCTTCCCCCTCAATCACATGGACTTCAGTTTCATTTCCGTCATTCACCTTGACTGAAAAGCGGGTTCCTCGATCGATCACTTTTGTCGAAGGGGTTTCCACTCGAAACCCTTCCGCTCCATGCGGAGCATGAACAGAACACGATCCTGCCACCAGCATCAGGCAATTGTCATCGATCACCCGAAACAAGGCGGGCGCTTCGATAATTGCCGAGGCCGCATTTGGAAATGTCAGCTTGACGATTCCTCTTTGTAATCGGTATCCCTGTCGAGTCTGGAGAGAACTTCCTGTGGTTAAGGACACCTCCCCAAAAAATAGAGCATGGTGTTCCTCGGTTAAAAAAACATTGCTCAATAACACCGGATCGCCGATTGGGGGCAGGGGAGCCGGCAATTCAACCTGTTTGCCTCGATCGAGAGGAGACTGGATGAGAAATGCCAGCACAATCAGAAGTGATGCAGCGATAATGCTGATCGCCACTCCATATCGCTTCGTCCATCCGGTCAACAGGGAAAGTGTTGTGACCGGTCCCAAGTTGTCTGGAGACACTCCCGGATCGTTATAGATATCCCAGCGCAGGACTTCGTGAATGGCAGCGGATTGAACTTCCAGATCAATGAACTTTCTTCGTAAATCTGGATCGATGCGGATTTGTGACGCGAACGCCTCCAGTTCCTGTTCCGTCAGCTGGCCATCCTGATACTGCAAGACCTGTTCCAGGAATGATGGAGGTTCATCGTTTCCCTGCAAATGACGTGTTGAATCAGTCATGGCTCCCAAGCTCCGTGTTCACCAGGCGAATACGAATACATTCACCTAAGGATTTATGAATTCGTGAAATCGCCTGATAAATCGTTGCGAGTTTTCTGCCAAAATGTCGTGCCAGATCACTTCCCGTTCGACCTTCCAGATATCGCAACCGTACAATTTCACGATTGTTCTCAGTCAATTTCCTGAGGCACTGATTCAAAGCCGTCAGCGTGACTGGATTCCAGGATTCGCTTTTGGGCCAGTCTTCTGCAAGAACTTCCATTGTTTGTTCGTCGAGATGAAGGCACCTGCCTTCACGTGACTTGAGAAAATTAATCGCTCGGTGACGCCCCAGAATTCGAGCCCAATTGAGCAGATGCTCACGCGATTCAAAGGGCTCCTCCTTCATCAGCGCCTGAATGCAGATGTCCTGGAAGAAATCCTCTGACAGATGATAGTTACGAACAACCACTCCGATATAGGACGTGAGCAACAGACGTTCTTCCAATAGAATCGCGGTCGCTTCCTCTCGAGTGAGCATTGGCCAGACTTTCCATTTCAGGAAACGAATTTGGGGAGGTAACGGAAGATATAGGCGAAAATCTCAAAACGTGAACAACGACTTGCCTCCCTGAAGACATTACAAGATGGGCAATTCTGACTCGACATCCCGTTTTGACATTTTGCAGAAAGCTCACTCTCATTGACAAAAAACAGGGGATCGGAGGATCCCTTGTCAATTACTGCAAAGTGCGTCATGACCCATTGAGTTCCGGAAGGGGCGGCTTCAGTCGAGACGCAACACCATTTCCAAACTCATGTTGCGGCGCCGCACGAACAGGAACCCTCTGACAAAACTCACCCCGGTCCGCTCAATCGCGTTGCTCCAGTTCCTGTGGAATTCAATTCATGCTCCGACCTCATGTTTTTTAAGGTGTCACGAATTTTTTGCAAAAAGTATGTCGAGTGATTCTAATGAGTTTGTAATACCCTCTGTCAGGAATGATGCGCTCGCGAAGTTCCGGCAATCTTCGATCGCCCCTTTTTTACAGGGGAGATCTCACGTCCTATTGTAGATCATCATCACTTTCTATTCACTTCTTGCAGCGAGGAAGGGTAGTCGAATGATATTGAATCAACATGCAAAACGTACCGGATTCACGTTGATTGAATTGTTGGTGGTCATAGCGATTATCGCGATCCTGGTTTCGCTCCTGTTACCTGCGGTCCAGCAGGCGCGGGAAGCAGCCCGACGTTCCCAGTGTAAGAACAACTTGAAGCAATTGGGACTGGCACTTCATAATTACCACGACGTGCATGGATGCCTTCCCCCGCAACGTTGCCAGACTTACGTTGGAACGGCCTTAAGCGGTTCTGCGTGGGGCTGGGGGACATACATCCTCCCGTTTGTTGAACAGCAAGTGCTTTATAATCAGCTTGAGGTGGGAAAGGTCAGCCTTTGGGGAGCGTTGAGTAACACGACGAAGCAACCACTGCTGCAGCGCAAGCTTGACGTCTTTCGATGCCCTTCAGACATTGCCCCCACACTTAATACGGCGCGTCCCTTTACCTATGCGACCCCCAATCTTTACACGTCCACTTCGAACTATGTGATCAACAACAGCGCCGGAATTATTTTTCAAGATGTAAGGCTTGAAGGCACATCTGTAATTTCTAGTCCAGTCTACAAGGGGATTGCAAATGGACAGCAACGGGTACGATTCGGGGACATTACAGATGGACTTAGCAATACCATTGCGATTGGAGAACGAGGTTGGGAATACCTGACGATGCAGGGGATGAGATATTCCAAGGCGGCCTTGGTCTTTGGGATTTCTGTTGGTGGTGGTGCTGAAGTCGCGGGGCTTAATGTCAGTGATATTGCCAGCGCGGGAGCGTATAAAATCAATCTTGTCGGAACTGACCAGTCGGATTCAAATACGGCAGTTTCAGGATATCCTGGATTTCAGCGAGGGGAGCGTGCTTATACCAGCGAACATAAGGGAGGTGCTCATTTTCTGCTGGCCGATGGGAGTGTCCGGTTTATCAGCGAATCGATCCACGGTTCCTTCGACAGCAAAGGAGTGGCAACCACTCCAGGAACCTCAGATGTCGGATATAACGACGTCGATACACTTTGGGAGAGACTGCTGGCACGCGCCGACGGTCAAGTCATTGGAGAATGGTAATAAGGATTCCGTAACGAACCTACGGAATGAATTTCATCACTTACCTGTAGAATCTCATTATTTATCATTTGTTCGCGATCTTATTGAATGTGATGTTGCGGTGTGATTTATGAAACAGAATTTGAATGTGTTGTTTTCGTGTTTGTTGTTCACTTTTGCCGCGAATGTATACGGTTGCCGACCAGCAAACACCAGCTCTCTGGAGAAAGGGACCGCCCCTCCAACCTCCGAATTTGACCAGCAGATTGTTCCCAGGGAAAACCCAAAGCCCTCTCCATCGGATAAAGAAAAAAAATAGGGTGAAGACCAAATGATGCCGCAGATTTTAAAATGGTTCCTCAGCTGCTCCCCGGCTGTAATCCTTCTTTATGCCAGCTTTTTTAATGCCAGCTTCCTGAATGCAGGGCAACTTTATGTTGGCGGGGCGACAGTCAGTATCACCCCTGATCAACCTGTTGCTCTGGAAGGCCAGCGACAGATGCGCATCGCAAAATCGGTGGCATCTCCCTGTACGGCAACGGCCGTGGTCATTGAACGGCGTGACGGCGATCAATCTTTAGAGCAGGTCATCTTCGTATCTTGCGATCTGGTTTGTATCCGAGGCGGAAGTGATTTCTATGGGAAGGCGGAAGAGTTCTACAAACCAGTCCGGGAGCAGTTGCAAGGTCGTTTACCGGAAAGTTTGATTGATCGATTAATTATCAATGCAACGCACACACACACCGGCCCATTGATTATGGATGGTCGACATGATCTTCCCAGTGAGGGGGTCATGCAACTGCAGGACTATCGAAAATTCCTGTTCAAACGACTCGGAGATCTCATCGTTCAGGCGTGGGAGAACCGGGAACCCGCTCAGGTTGCCTGGGGGCTGGGACATGCCGTTGTGGCGCAGAATCGTCGCGCCGTTTACGCGGATGGAACCGCAGTGATGCATGGGAAGACGAATCAGGCCAGTTTTCGTGGCATTGAAGGATATGAAGATCACGGCGTCGAAATTCTTTACTTCTGGAACGCCAAGGATGAGCTGATCGCAACCGCTATCAACATTGCGTGTCCCGCCCAGGAAGCCAGTGGTGTTGCAGTGGATGCAGACTTCTGGCATCCCGTCCGTGAGCAATTACGTAAAAAATATGGCGAGCAACTGCTGGTTCTCGCCTGGGCTGGAGCCGCAGGCGATCAGGCAACGGCACATCTCTATCGCAGAGATGCCGAATTGCGTATGAGAAAACTGCGTGGCTTAAACGGCCTGAAGGAATGGGCTCGTCGAATCACAGCCACCTGGGAAGATGTGTATGAAGTGGTGAAGCAGGATCGACACTCTGACGTCACCTTGAAGCATCAGGTCAAAACAATCTCTCTTCCAGAATACAAAGTCACCGACGCACAAGTCGCCGAGGCCAGAAAGGAGTTTGACCGTTGGAGTCAATCAAACGATCCGGTCAATGCCGCCTGGCATCGCGCGTGGCATGGAGGGGTTGTTGACCGTTATGAACGGCAGCAAAAATCGCCTCAGTTTATCGATATGCGTTTGCACGCTGTTCAGCTTGGCGATGTGGCCATCGTGACGAATGAGTTCGAACTGTTTACCGACTACGGCGTGCAGATCAAGGCACGCAGCCCAGCTTTACAGACCTTTGTGATTCAACTTTGTGGCAGCGGAACGTATCTCCCGACAACACGCGCTCTTTCTCATGGGGGATATAGCGCCATTCCACAAAGCAATAAAATCGGTCCTGAAGGAGGGCAGATTCTCGTCGAAGAGACATTGAATCTCCTGAACGAAATCTGGAAAAAATAGAGCGAATTTCTCAACCGAGTGCCCGCCCGTGTTATTCCAGACGGACGTGTGTTTCGATTCATGAAACGCTGTTCACTGTGAGCCAGGGAAAAGAATACTTTCATGTTGATGTTGATGTCATATTGAGATACGAATCAGCAGAGAGATAAGCCTCTTGTAGGATGCATGTAGCAACTTCTGACGTGGTGGTGCATTACGCACGAAACAGCTCCTTCATGGAAATCACACTCTGTTTTTGGAGCGGGAGTTGCGAAATGCACCATTCTCCTGATTTCTTCGTACTTCATGCACCCTACGAATCATACGGCTTAGCAGAGAGATAAGAATTCACGGTGAAAACACTTCTTAATATCATTTCGATCTATCTGTTGATGATCGGCAGTCTGTGGACTTGTTCGAATGCTCAGGCAGGACAACTCTATATCGGGGCGTCCACCATCAGTATCACTCCGAATAAGCCGGTTGCTCTGGATGGACAGAGAGCCGTTCGCATCGCAACGAAAGTGGAATCCCCCTGCATGGCGACGGCCCTGGCGATCGAAACCCGCAATGAAGAGTCATCTATAGAGCAGGCTATTTTTGTATCCTGTGATCTGTTGGAAATTCGTGGAGGAGACAATTTTTATGAGTCGGTACGACGGGAATTGACTGGACGCATTCCGCATGATGTTCTCGGAAAAATCATCTTGAATGCCACTCATTCTCATACCGCCCCAGTTACTGTTGATGGGAAGTACGACCTTCCGGCTTCCGGTGTCATGCAGCCGTCCGATTATCAGGCATTTCTTGTGAAGCAGCTTGGAACTGTGATTGTCAATGCCTGGAAGAATCGGGAACCCGCTCAGGTTGCCTGGGGGTTGGGACATGCCGTCGTGGCGCAGAATCGTCGCGCCGTTTACGCGGATGGAACCGCAGTGATGTATGGGAAGACGAATCAGGCCAGTTTTCGTGGTATTGAAGGATATGAAGATCACGGCGTCGAAATTCTTTACTTCTGGAACGCCAAGGATGAGCTGATCGCAACCGCTATCAACATTGCGTGCCCTGCCCAGGAAGCCAGTGGTGTTGCAGTGAATGCAGATTTCTGGCATCCCGTGAGAGAAGCTCTTCAGAAGCAATATGGGAAGCAACTCATGGTGCTGGGCTGGGGAGGTGCCGGAGGGGATCAGTCCCCCCGTCCGATGTATCGTAACGCAGCCGAGGAACGGATGCGAAAACTTCGAGGACATGATCGATTAAGTGAACTGGCCCGGCGTATTGTCAATGCCTGGGAAGATGTCTATGAAGTCGTTAAACCAGAACGACGTAACGATATTCTTTTTGAGCACCGGGTAAAAACGGTCATGCTCCCGTATCGTCAAATTACAGGCAACGAGTACGACCAGGCTAAAGAAGAGATTGTGAAGCTGGAAGGCTCAAATGCCGCTTCTGCATACACACTTCGTAACTGGCACCGTCGTCTGGTAAACCGCTTTGAGCAACAACAATCTGAATTGCCATATTATGACCAGGAATTACACGCTGTCCGTCTGGGAGATGTTGCTATTGTGACGAACGATTTCGAATTGTTCACAGACTATGGAGTTCAGATGAAATCCCGCAGTCCGGCCTTGCAGACGTTTGTCCTCCAGCTTTGCGGCTCAGGAACCTATCTGCCAACTCAAACGGCGGTTACCGGAGGAGGCTACAGCGCGGTCGCTCAAAGCTGTATTGTCGGCCCGGAGGGAGGACAGGTCCTCGTGAACGAAACATTGAATCTCCTGGAAGAACTCTGGAAGAGAGCGTCACATTAATCGCTCTGGCCCGAACTTCGACTCGAGATTCAGCGGACAACAGGCCGCCAATTAAGAACCCCTAACAAAACCGCCCCTGTTCCGCTCGCGGAAAGGAAATGTTCGTGGCTTGAGGGGTTTTGTTCGCGGCTCTAAGAACCAGGGAAACAAATCATTTCCAGTTCCTAAACACCGATACTGTTCTATGTCAGGATTTCGTCCACGATTCTGGCGGACGGGTTTTCGATCAGGGAAATCTCTCTGGAGCCGAGTCGAAACTTGAGCTGTTTATGATCGAGTCCCATCAGGTGCAGGACGGTGGCCAGATAGTCGTGATGAGTCACCACGCCTTCCACAGCATGATGGCCGAAATCATCCGTTTTGCCGTGGACATATCCTCCCCGAATGCCCCCTCCGGCCATCCATTGACTGAATCCGTAGGTGTTATGGTCCCGTCCGTATCCTTCGGTGCCGGCTCCTTCTCGGAGCTGAACCACCGGGAGTCGTCCCATTTCGCCACCCCAATGAACCAGCGTGGTGTCCAGTAATCCCCGCTGTTTGAGATCTTTGATCAGTGCGGCCGAGGGACGATCGATCTCTTCACAGCACTTGGGCAATGCCGTGGAAATCGCGCCGTGATGGTCCCAGGATTGTCCATTATTAAAGATCTGAATGTAACGCACTCCGCGCTCCACCAGACGGCGGGCAATGAGACAGCTTTCCGCATAATGTTTGGTCTTGGGGTTATCAAGACCGTACATTTCCTGCGTTTCCTTCGTCTCTTTTGAGAGATCGAAAGCTTCCGTTGCCGCGAGTTGCATCTTTGCCGCCAGTTCATAGCCGGCGATCCGGGCAGATAGATCTGTTTCCCCGGGAAACCGTTCGAGATGTTCGGTATTGAGTTGTGAAATCAGATCCAGTTGAGCCCGCTGGGCGTCCCCTGCCAGATGTCCGGGGGGATCGAGATTGAGAATGCGCGGATTCGTCGGGCGAATCACTGTTCCCTGATACAGCGAAGGCAAGACTCCACTGGTCCAGTTATCGGCTCCCATGAGAGGCATGCCGCTTTTGTGCGTCATGGCGACATAAGCGGGAAGCTCCTGCGATTCGCTTCCCAGACCGCTGGCAAGCCAGGAACCGAGCGTCGCACGACCGGCGAGTCCGACACCTGTGTTCAGCGCGAACATCGACGGGACGTGATTGTTGACTCCGGTGTGCATGGAGCGGATCAAAGTGATGTCGTCAGCAATCTCTCCCAGGTACGGAACCAGATCCGAGAGTTCCATTCCGCATTCACCACGAGGGTGAAACTTTGCAATCGGAGCCATAATCTTACGACTGGCCTGGCC
>Ga0182747_1002636_pt1 | contig 12476 bp, 13 predicted proteins | sample eDN3rd30CBELigBY_FD_128526 | JGI IMG/M metagenome (GOLD analysis project Ga0182747, IMG submission 128526) | Enriched backyard soil microbial communities from Emeryville, California, USA - eDNA 3rd pass 30_C BE-Lig BY (version 2) (version 2) | ecosystem: Environmental > Terrestrial > Soil >...
CCACTGGTGGCGTAGAACGCGGCATAGACCTGGGAGTAGTCATCCCCGGTGCGCGGGCCCACGGCTTTGCGCCAGCCGGCCAGGGTCGGCGCCAGGCCCGAGGTGACCAGGTCGTATTCACGCAGCTCATAGAACGGGCCGTGCTTGCCAGGGGCCAAGGGTTGCAGGAAGGGAAACAGCCGGTAGTCGTCCATGTGTTGCTCGAGGATGAACTGGCCTATACCGAACGCATCGCTGCTGAGCAGCACGCGCTGGCGTTCGGCGGCCTGGGCTTGGGCATCGGTGAAACGACGCAGCACGGCAATGGTGTTCTGCTGGCCGATTTCCGAGAGCCAGCAGCCGATCAACTCGACGCCCGGGCCCGCTTCCTGCAGCGCCGCCTGGAGCAGCGGCAGGGCCTGGGCCGGTGTGCGCACGCGCAGGGTGAAACGCAGCAGTTCGTAAAGATCAGACATCAACACGGGTTCCTTGGGTTGCAATAAAAAACCCGAACCCTCCCCGCACGGAAAGGCCCGGGCAAAAACGGTGACGGCGGCTTACCAGAACTTCCAGGTGTAGGAGGTGATGAAGCGGTACTCGTCGTAGTCGTTGCCGTACTTCTGCGTGGTGTGCATGTTCTTCAGGTCGAAGGCCAGGTCCTTGAGCGGGCCGCTTTGCACCACGTAGCTGAACATGATGTCGCGCTCGCTTTCCTCGTCCCGGTCCAGGCCGCGGCCGCGGTCGACATCGGTGCCCTTGGTGTAACGGGTGAACAGCTTGAGCCCGGGGATGCCCAGGGCGGCGAAGTTGTAGCCGTAGCGCAACGACCAGCTGCGCTCGTCCGGACGGATGAACGGGATGCTGCCCCAGTTCGGCAGCCACAGTTGCGGCACGAAGCCGTTCAGGGTCGGGAAGACGGTGTCGCCGGTCATGCGCTGGTAGACGACGCCGACCGTGTGGCCGCTCTTCTCCACACTCACCAGGCCGAAGTAGGCGCGGTTGTCCACCGGGCCGCTGCGCGCGGCGCCGTCTTCCTGGTTGTTGAAGTAGCCGACGTCAGTCTTGAGCTGGTAGCCATCGGCGAAGCGCAGGGTGTGCTTGATGCCGGCGTAGTCCTGCTTGTAGATGTCGTTGAGCACGCCGTGGAAATAGCTGCCCTGCAGGTCGGGCGTCACCGCGTAGGTGGCGCCGGCGAAGTCGAGGCCGTCGCTGTCCTGGCTGTCGGGGGTGCCGAAGCGATAGAGGCGCTCGTGGTTGGACGACTCGCGGGTGACGATCGACCAGAAGCGTCCGCCTACCAGGGTCAGCTTGTCGATGTCGCGCGACTCGATCACCGCGCCTTGGTAGATCGTGTCGAGCTGACGGCTCGGGTCGTTGGAGGCGACTGGGTAGAACGGCCGCTGGTCGCCGATCTTCACCACGCTCTTGGCGTACTTGAGTTTGAGCGTCGCACCGCCACGGCTGTACTCCTCGGAGGTCTGCTGGCTGTGGCGGCTGAAGGGCAGCGAGCCATCGTTGCCCGTGGAGTCCAGGCGCACGGCGTACTGCCCGTCGAGGTCGAAGCCGAGCGCCAGCGGGGTGTCGGTGTAGCCGGATTCGAACTGCAGGTCGAAGCCCTGGGACCAGTTGCCGACCTTGGACACCGGCGCATTGTCCTGGGTGAAGTTGCGGTTCAGGTAGAGGTTCTTGATGTTCAGTGACAGGTGGCTGTCATCGACCACGTCGGCCAAACCGACCTGGGGGAGGGCGCAAGCGACACACAGGCACAACGATTTCGCAGGCAAGGGCCATCCGAGTTCCATGGGGGTATTCCTGGACAGGTGATCAGGACAAGTGCCGGGCAGTCGAGCCACTGGCAGGAGGGCGGCAGGACGGGTGCCCGCTTGTCTGTCACGTTTGTTTTTGTTGTTTTGGGTTTGCGCTACAGGCAGCAACGCTAATGGGCGGGGCTGGGGGGCTCAATGACAGGGGCGGTCAATGTCGTTGCGTTTTGCGCAACGACCCGGGCCGGGGGCAGTGCCGGTCACTTCAGCGCAGGTCACAGCACCCTGCGCATCGCCTTGGCCATTTCGGTCGCCAGCGCCCGGCTCACGTCGTCCAGGGTGCGACCGCGACGGGTGACGATCTGGATATCGGTGGCGTTCATCTGCGCGCAATCGATGGCCAGCGCCTTGAACGTGCCGCCCTTGATCTCGTCGATGAGCGGCAGCTCGGCCAGCAAGGTCGCGCCCAGGCCCGAACGGACGAAATCGAGGATCACCGCCAGCGAGTTGGAGGTCAGGGTCGGTTCGATGTTCAGCCCCTGCGCCTTGCAGGCCGCGTCCAGCAGCTCACGGACACGGAAGTTGGCGCCGGGCAGCACCAGCGATTCGCGGGCGATGTCCTGCAGGCTGACCAGGCTGCGTTCGGCCAGGCGGCTGTCGCGGTGCACGATCAGGCGCAGCGGTTGCGCCAGGCTGAACAGCCGGCTCAGGCAGGCCGTCTGGCTGGGCGCGAAGACCACGCCCAGGTGGGCCTGGTCGGCCATCACCCTGCGCTGCACTTCCTGCGACGGTGCGCTGATGATTTCTGTCTTGTGCGCACCATGGGCCTGGAGAAACCCCTGCAGGCCATTGATCACCCGCGCGCCGAGCAGTCCTTCGCCGATGGCGATCACCGTCGAGGCCTGCTGCTGGGTGCGCAGTTCATCCAGGCGGCTGATCAGCCGGGTGTGCTGGCGCAGGCGCTCGACGTAGTAGTCCACGGCGGCTTCGCCGGCCGTGGTCAGGCTGATGCGGTGGGTGCCGGGGCGCACCAGCTCGATGCCCAGTTCTGCTTCGAGCCGGGCGATCTGCCGGCTGACCGACGAGGTGGCGACCCCCAGGGCTTCGGCGGCGGCGCGCATGGAGCCTTTGTCGTGGCTCAGGTGCAGGTAACGCAGGCGGTGATCCTGCAGTTCGATAGGGCGGACAGGCATGACCTGGACCTCGGTGGACCCACGCCAGGCGCTGGCGGGGGGCTGGATTGATTGTGTTTGTAGGCTCCATGCCCGGCCATGCTACACCAGCTTTTTTCTCTCCGAAATCATGTGAAAAGTGTATTAAAAATTTTTCGGCATAGCGTCGATCGTCGTTAGTTTTTTTAGCTTCATGGCTGGCTTCGGATTCTCCATAAAAACTATTAAAAATCATATAGATAGTTGTGTTCTATGGAGTTGGCTGGCTCTGGGTGGCAGGAAAATTTGCAAATTTAAGCGTGAAAATTCAATTGACAATTCACGTAAATGACCGCAAATATTTGTCACCGGCACCTAAAACAAGAGAGACAGAACATGCCGCACGAACCCGCCTTTGCCCCCCTGCATGGCCGCCGCTTCCCTGTGGCTCGCCTTGCCATTTCACCTCCTGTCTACCGACACCAGCCTCAACAAGAAAACCGCGCCTGAGACGGAGAATGTCCATGGATTCGCTTTGCCTGCGTGCCGCGCCCGAGTCGGCGCTTGCCAGTGGCCCTGCCTTCGAAGCTTTGCTTGACGGTGTTCGTGATCGTGCCCGTCAGGGTGAGTTCGATCGCCAACGCCATATTTCCCGCGACGTGATCGATGCGTTCAAGGCCCATGGCGTGTACCGCGCCCTGGTGCCGAAGCGTTTCGGTGGGCTCGAATGCTCGCCGGGCGCGTTCTGCGAGATGATCGAACGCATTTCCCACGCCGACGGCTCCGCCGGCTGGGTGGCCAGTTTCGGCATGAGCCCGGTGTACCTGGCGGCCCTGCCGCTGGAGACCATCGCCGAGATCTACGGCAACAGCCCCGACACGGTGTTCGCCGGGGGCATCTTCCCGCCGCAGCCTGCCGAAATCGTTGCCGGTGGCTTCAAGGTCAATGGCCGCTGGAAGTACTCCAGCGGCTCCATGGGCGCCGACATCGTCGGCGTCGGCATCGCCCCGCGCAATGGCGACAAGCTCGACCTGCCGCGCCTGGCCGTGATGCCGCGCAGCCAGGCGCGCATCGAAGAAACCTGGGACACCGTCGGCCTGCTCGGCACCGGCAGCCACGACCTGCTGGTCGAGGATGTGGTGGTGGGCGAGCAGTGGACCTTCGTGCGCGGCGGCAAGCCGAACCTGGACGAGCCGTTCTTCCGCTACCCGTCGCTGTCGTTCGCCACCCAGGTGCTTTCGGTGGTCGGCCTTGGGATTGCCCGCGCCGCTCTGGACGAATTGTCGGGCATGGCCAGCGGGCGCATCTCGGTGACCGGCGCCCCGGCCCTGGCCGACCGGCCGCTGGCCCAGGTCGATGTGGCCAAGGCCGAGGCCGCGCTGCGCTCGGCCCGTGCGTTCTTCTATGAATCGATCGACCGCGCCTGGCAGCACGTGCTGGCCGGCGACCCGGTGCCGATGGAGGCGACCAACCTGCTGCGCCTGTCCTCGACCCATGCCGCGCGGGTGGCCGCAGAGGTGGCGCGCAGTGCGCAGCTGCTCTCGGGCATGACCGGCATCTACAACGAAAGCCCGCTGGCCCGCTGCGTCAACGATGCGCAAGTGGTCACCCAGCACGCCTTCATGGGCGACGTCACCTACCAGAACGCCGGGGCGATGTTCTTCGGTAAACAGCCTCTTCCGGGCTACCTGTAACTCTCGGGATATTTGTCATGAGCGATAAGAAAGCCTTGCGCGTGCTGTTCTGCATGGGCATCAACCAGAACTTCTTCGATGCACCGCGTGAAGAGCAACTGCAGGTGTGGGCCGCCTTCAGCGCGATGTGGAACGGCATCCACGACCTGGCCGGTGTCGACGTGCTGGGCAACATGGACGACGACCAGAGCATGGTCGGCCCGTCCGACGGCTTCCCCTGGACCACCTACCTGCTGGCCGACGTACCGGACATCCAGACCGTGCACGCCGCCTGCAACCTGTTCCGCACCACCGCCGTGGGCGACGGCCCCTACAAGCTGTGGCGCTACGCCAAGGTCGAGGCCCGTGTCGGCCGCGAACTGATCATCCAGCGCACCTGAAGTGGAGGAGTGTTTCCGTGACTAACCTGATTCCCGCCGTCAACCTGAGCGTAGACCCCTCCGAGCTGGTGCAGCCCGACCGCGTCCACACCTCGCTGTACACCGACCCGGCGCTGTTCGACGCCGAGCTGGAAAAGATCTTCCACAGCACCTGGATCTGGGTCGCCCACGAGAGCGAAATCCCCGAGGCCGGCAGCTACAAGACCACCTACATCGGCAAGCAGCCGGTGATCGTCGTGCGCGACCGCAAGAAGGCCGTCAATGTCCTGCTCAACCGCTGCCGCCACCGTGGCGCCACGGTGTGCGAGCACAAGAAAGGCAAGACCAACAGCTTCGTCTGCCCGTACCACGGCTGGGGCTATGCCCTCGACGGTTCGCTGCGCGGCGTGCCGCACCCGGAAAGCTACGGCGACTGCCTGGACAAGGCCGAGCTGCCGCTGGTCAGCCTGCGGACCGAAAGCTATGCCGGCATGATCTTCGCTACCTTCAAGGACGACATCGAGCCGCTGGAAGACTTCCTTGGCGCGGCCAAGAAGTGGATGGACCTGTTCATGAAGCAAGGCGCGGGCTACGGCATCAAGGTGCCGGGCGAGCACCGTTTCCGCTTCCCCGGCAACTGGAAGATCCAGCTGGAAAACACCACCGACGCCTACCACTTCCCGCTGGTGCACAAGAGCTTCCTGTCGTCCGTGGACGAACAGACCCTGGAGCTGTTCGACTTCGTCAAAGGCCCTGGCTACGTCGAGGACCTGGGCAACGGCCACAGCGTGATGGTGATGATCCCCGAGTTGGTCGACCTGGAAGCCGACCTCGACAAGCCGATCCCCGAGCGCTTCGAGTCGCTGGCCGCCGAGCTGCGTGACGAAGGCATCGACGAGCCGCAGGTGCGCCGCATCGTGCGTGCGGTGGGCGGGTCGGGCTTCAACCTCAACCTGTTCCCCAACGTTGCCTGCTCGATGGCGTTCTTCCGCGTGCTGCAGCCGATCTCGGTCACCGAGACCGAAATCCACCACTCGGTGATCACCATGGACGGCGGCCCGGCCGCGGCCAACCGCTACCGCCTGCGCCTGCACGAGCACTTCCAGGGCCCGATGGGCTTCGGCACCCCGGACGATTCCGAGGCCTGGGAGCGTGTGCAGAAGGGCGCCAATGCCGGCGAGAACCTGTGGATCATGCTCAACCGCGGCTTGCCGGGCGAACGCCCGAGCGAAGATGGCCTGGTCTCTGACGTGAGTGCCGAAACCGGCATGCGCGCGGCGTACCAGCAGTGGAAAAAGATGATGTCGGCCTGAGTGTGGAGAACCCCATGAATTTGCAATTGCTGCAAGAAGTCACCGCCTTCATCTGGCAGGAAGGCGACATGCTCGACCACGGTGAGTACGAAGCCTGGCAGGACCTGTGGACCGCGAAAGGGACCTACATCATCCCGATCAACCCCAAGGAAACCGACTTCGAAAACACCTTGAACTATGCCTACGACGACCACCACATGCGCCGCCTGCGCGTGCAGCGGCTGATCGGCGGCGAGTCGATTTCCACAAGCCCGCAGCCGCGCACCGTGCGCAGCATTTCGCGCATCCGCGTGCTGGGCGATGACGGGGTGAACGTCACCGTGCGTGCCGCGCAGAACATCCGCGAGTTCCGCAAGGAAAGCCTCAAGCACTACAGCGCCGACCTGACCTACACCCTGGTGCGTGCCGAGGGCGGTTTCAAGATCGAGCGCAAGGTGATCAGCCTGATCAACAGCGACGATACCCTTGCCGGTATCGGCTACATCCTGTGAGGACCCGGCCATGAACCAAGTCGCATTGGTAACCGGGGCAGGGCAAGGGCTGGGCCAGCGCTTCTGCGCCCGGCTGCTCGCCGCAGGCTTCGACGTGGTGGTCTCGGACCGTGACCTGGGCCTGGCCCAGGCCACTGCCGAGCAGCTGCAAGGGCAGGGCGGGCGCGCCCTGGCGGTGAAGCTCGATGTCGCCAGCAAAGGCGATTTCGAGCAAGCCCTGGCCCAGGTGCTGGAGCACTTCGGCGCCCTGCACGTGGTGGTCAACAACGCGGCGGTGACCAAGACCACGCCGCTGATGCAGATCAGCCCGGAAGAGTTCGACGCCGTGGTCGGCCTGAACCTGCGCAGCGTGTTCCTCGGCTGCCAGGTGTTGGGCGCGCACATGGCCGAGGTCGGCTACGGGCGGATCATCAACCTGGCCTCGCTGGCCGGGCAGAACGGCGGCACCGCCACCGGCGCGCACTATGCGGCGAGCAAGGGCGCGATCGTCACCCTGACCAAGATCTTCGCCAAGGAATTCGCCGCCCGCGGCGTCACCGTCAACGCCATCGCCCCGGGCCCGATCGACTCGCCCGCGGTGCATGCGGCCGTACCGGCCGAACGCCTGCAGGGGCTGCTGGCGAACATCCCGGTGCAGCGCCTGGGCGATGCGGATTTCCTGGGCGACCTGATCGTGCAGCTGGCGCGGCCCGAGGCCTACTTCACCACCGGGGCGACCTGGGACGTGAACGGCGGCCTGTTCATGCGATGAATCACTACAGGACACCGGTCATGAATGAACAATTGTTGAATGTCGTCGTGCGCAAGCGCGAGATCCAAGGGGCCGACGTGGTCGTCCTCGACCTGGTGCTGGCCGACGGCGCGGCGCTGCCGGCCTTCGAGGCGGGCGCGCACGTGGACATCCACGTGGCCCCTGGCCTGGTGCGCCAGTATTCGCTGTGCAGCGACCCGGCGGATGCCTCGGTGTATCGCCTGGGTGTGCTCAAGGACCCGGACTCCCGTGGCGGCTCGGTGGGCGTGCATGAAGCGCTGGTGGAGGGGCGCGAGGTGCAGATCAGCACACCGCGCAACCTGTTCCCGCTGGCGGCCGATGCGCGCCGCTCGATCCTGTTGGGTGGCGGCATCGGCATCACGCCGATGATCGCCATGGCCCACGCCCTGCACCAGCAGGGCGCCGATTTCGAATTGCACTACTGCGGCCGCTCGCGTAGCCGCAGTGCGTTTCTCGAAGCCCTGGCCAGCGCGCCATTCGCCGATCGGGTGGTCACCCACTTCGACGACGAAGACGCCGCCCAGCGCCTGGATCTGCAGGCCGTGCTCGGTGCGGGTTCGACCGGCACCCATATGTATACCTGTGGCCCGTCGGGCTTCATGGACTGGGTGATTGCCGGGGCGCGCCAGCAGGGTTACGCCGAGGACCACATCCACAAGGAGTACTTCCAGGTCGAGGTCGATGCCAGTGGCGCCAGCTTCGAGGTGGTCGCGGCGCGCAGCAACAAGACCGTGCAGGTCGCCGAGGGCCAGAGCATTCTCGACGCCCTGGCCCAGGTCGGCATCAAGATCGACATCTCGTGCGAGCAGGGGGTGTGCGGCACCTGCATGTGCGAGGTGCTCGAAGGCGAGCCGGACCACCGCGACGTGTACCTGACCGATGAAGAGAAAGCCGCGAACGACCAGATCCTGGTGTGCTGCTCGCGGGCCAAGTCCAACAAGCTGGTGCTGGATATCTGAGGAGCATGACCATGGTTGACGTAACCCAATTTCGCAACGCAATGGCAATGCTCGGTGGCGCCGTGTCGGTGATCACCACCGATGGCCCTGCAGGGCGCTTCGGCTTCACCGCCTCGGCGGTGTGCAGCGTCACCGATGCGCCGCCGACCTTGCTGGTGTGCATGAATCGCTCGTCGTATTCCAACGAGCAGTTCAAGGCCAACGGTGCGCTGTGCGTGAACGTGCTGGCCGGCACCCATCAGGAGCTGTCGGGGGTCTTCGCCAACCGCCAGCTGAGCATGGAAGAGCGCTTCGCCTCCACCCACTGGACCGTGCTGGAAAGCGGTGCGCCGGTGATGCAGGAAGCGCTGGTGAACTTCGACTGCCGGATTGCCCAGGTGCATGAAGTGGGCTCGCACAGCATTTTCTACTGCGAGATCGAGCAAATCCGCCAGGGTGGCGCCGATGATGGGCTGGTGTATTTCAACCGCGCCTATCACCGGGTGTGCGAGGCCTCGAAGGCCTGCTGACGGCTAGCGCCCGCGCCGCCGCGAGACCCGCGCCTCGATGTTCTTGCGGCCGATCAGCAGCGGTGGTTTCTCCACCACCGGCTCGTCCGCCAGCCACTTGTACATCACCAGGCAATCCACCAGCCCCAGGCGGGCGTGGCGGAAGGCCTTGGGCAAGCGGCCGACCGTGTCGAACCCGAGCTTGTGCCACAGCGCCACGGCCACTTCGTTGCTGGCGACCACCGAGTTGAACTGCAGCGCCAGGAAACCTTCCTGGCGCGCCAGTTTCTGCGAGTGCTCGCACATCAGGCGTGCCACACCATGGCCACGGGCGGCCTCGCTGACCATGTAGCCGCAGTTGCCGACATGGCTGCCGGGGCCGGCGGCATTGGCCTTGAGGTAGTAGGAACCGAGCAGCTCGCCATCCTGTTCGGCCACCCACGTGTGCAAGGGCAGCTCCAGCCACAGCTGGCGCGCCTGCTCGACGCTCAGGGCGGGGTCGTAGGCGTAGGTTTCGCGGGCCTGGACGATGGCCTGGAAGGTCGGCCAGAAACGCTCGAAATCGTCGGGCGTCATGGGGCGGATGTGGATCATGGCGGTACCTGTTGGGGCTAGGGCGCCAAGTCTGGGCGGCGCGGCGTCGTCGCGCAAGGGCGGCGACGCCGTTTGCGGTTCAGCCTTCGGCCTTGCCCACCGCATCCAGGGCGCGCGCCGAGTAGACCAGCGCGGCACCGGCATTCATCGCCACGGCCACACCCAGGGCCTCGGCGATCTCTTCACGGGTGGCACCCTGCTTGACCGCCTGCTGCGAGTGCACGGCAATGCAGCCGTCGCAGCGCGTGGTGACGGCCACGGCCAGGGAGATCAGCTCGCGGGTCTTGGCATCCAGGTGGTTGGTCTTGGCACCGGCGCCGCTGGCGGTCATGTAGCCGGCCACGGTGTCGGGGGACAATTGCTTGATATCGCCGATGCCGGCCATCAACTGCTTACGGTAGGCGTCCCAGTCCATCATGCTCATCGTCTTCACCTTGGGGAGGTTGCGAGTGGAGCTATCAGGCTAGTCGAAGATGGGTGTCTGTGCGGGCCCTATCGCCGGCAAGCCGGCTCCCACAGGTACAGCACAGGATTCACGAGTTGTGGAGTACCTGTGGGAGCCGGCTTGCCGGCGATAGGGCCAGTGAAGGCCATCAGATATAGATGAACACCAGCACCAGCGCCGCCACGAACAGCCATTTTTCCAGGTAGTAACGCATGCGGTTGCGCTTCTTCAGCGCCTTGCCGCGCTCACGAATCTTGTAGATGCGGGTGAACAGACGGTTGATACCGCCGGTCTTGTCATTGGCATCGTTCGGCGCTGCCGCCGCGGCCATGACATTGCGGCTGAACCAGCGGTTGAGCGCGGTGGCCCAGCGGTACTTGAGCGGGCGCTCGACGTCGCAGAACAGAATGATGCGGTTGTGCTCGGTGGTGTTGGCCGCGTAGTGGATGTAGGTCTCGTCGAACACCACAGCCTCGCCGTCGCGCCAGGAATACTTCTCGCCATCCACGTCGATGTAGCAACCATCGTCGTTCGGTGTGTCCAGGCCCAGGTGGTAGCGGTAGGAGCCGGCATAAGGGTCGCGGTGGCGCACCAGCTTGGCGCCCGGCGGCAGGGTGGCGAACATGGCGGCCTTGACCGAACCGATGCCCTGCAGCAGCTCGGTGGTGCGCGGGCACAGGTTCATCGCCGACGGATGGCTTTCGCCGTACCATTTCAGGTAAAAGCGCTTCCAGCCGGTCTTGAAGAACGAGTTGAAGCCGACGTCGTCGTAGTTATCGGACTTCTTGATCTCGCCTACATGCAGCAAACGCTGGGCTTCTTCGCGAATTTCCTGCCAGTGGTCCTTGAGTGGCTGCAATTCGGGGAAGGCTTCCACCGGCAGGTAGGGTTTGGCCGGATGCTTGGAAAACAGGTAAAGGAAGCTGTTGACCGGGGCCAGGAAGCTGGAGTGGTCACCCAGCTGACGGCTGAGCTTGTGACGTACCCGACCGCGCAGGTGAACATAGGCGATCGAGAGGACGAATATCAGTACGAGTGCAATTTTCATGGACGATTACTTGTCGAAAAAAGGCCATGCGCCATGGCATAAGTTCGCCAGCATAAACAATCGTGGGGGCAGTTTGTACCTATTGTTGGGTGATTGCTGGGCGACTTAGGTGTAATGCCCTACAGATTGCGCAAACGATTTAGGTGTGAGGAGCTTCCATGGTTCTGGATGTACGCCCCAGTGGCGCCCCCTTCAAACGGCTGTTTTTCGCCCTGTCGGTCAGCGATGCCCAACGGCGTTCGCTCGCGCAGTGGCGGCGCGGCCTGAACCTGCGCAGCGGCAAGCCGGTGCCGAGCGAGAACTTCCACCTGACCTTGCTGTTTCTGGGGGATGTGGATGCAGCGCAGGTGCCGGCGATTTGCGCCGCGGTGGACAACCTCGCCCGCCCGGGTGCGCCGCTGCGCCTGCTGCTCGATCAGTTGAAGGTCTGGCCCCGCGCCAATGTGCTGGTGCTGGAGCCGCAGGAAACCCCGCCGGCGTTGCGCCACCTGGTCTATGGGCTGCAGCAGGCGCTGCTGCCCCTGGGCGTTGCCGAGCAGGCCCGTGAGTATCGGCCGCACCTGACCCTGTCACGGGAGTTTCGCGGCCAGGCGCCGGAAGCCACGGTGGCGCCTGACTTCTTCGTGACTGCCCGGCACTTCACGCTCTACGAATCGCGCAAAGGCCAGTACTGGCCCCTGGCACAGTGGCAATTGACGACATGAGCCGGGGTCAGAACTGGGGCGTGTACTTGACCGTGAACATGAAGTTGCGCGGTTCGCCGTAGTTGTTGCTGCCGTTGAGCTGATTGAAGCCGGCCACCCAGTACTTCTTGTCGAACAGGTTGTTGCCGTTGACCGCCAGGCTCACTTCAGGGGTCAGCTGGTAGGCCAGGCGCGCGCTCCATACGGTGTAGCCGGGCACGGTGTAGGTGCGCTCGTAGCCCAGGGTATGGCTCTGGGTGGTGAAGCCAAGGCCCGTGCTCCAGCGCTGGTCGTCCAGCGGCAGGGTGTAGTCGGCCCAGGTACGCAGCATGTGCTTGGGCGTCCACTGGCTGAACACCCGGCCTTCTTCCTCCGGGTCGTCGAGGAACTTGGTGGTGTTGTAGGTGTAGCCGGCAAACAGCTGCAGGCCGCTCATCACCTCGCCGCTGATTTCAGCCTCGACGCCCTGGCTGCGCACCTTGCCCGACGCCGTCGAGCAGTACCAGTCGTCACAGGCGAAACCCGAGGCCACGTCGGTGACGGCGCGGTTTTCCTGGTCGTAGCGGAACACGGCCAGCGAGGCGTTGACTCGGCCGTCGAGCAATTCGCCCTTGAGGCCCGTCTCGTAGTTGCTGCCGATCACCGGCTTGAGCGGCGCGTCGTTGACGGCGCGTTCGGTCTGCGGCGCGAACACGTCGGTGTAGCTGGCGTACCAGGCCCATTCGCGGGTCAGGTCG
>Ga0182747_1002639_pt1 | contig 12462 bp, 12 predicted proteins | sample eDN3rd30CBELigBY_FD_128526 | JGI IMG/M metagenome (GOLD analysis project Ga0182747, IMG submission 128526) | Enriched backyard soil microbial communities from Emeryville, California, USA - eDNA 3rd pass 30_C BE-Lig BY (version 2) (version 2) | ecosystem: Environmental > Terrestrial > Soil >...
ACCAACCCGGACATTTCGCGACTGTTGCAGTCCATGGGCTTCGATCAGGTGTTCAACATCGTCGATCGTCCGGTACCTTGCCCGGAATGCCTGACCGACCTGCCATCCCAGGACCAGAACGAGGATGTGGTGCGTTCCAAGGTGCTGGAGGCGCACAAGATTCTCATGGGCTTGAATGATTCCAACCGTGAAGCCTTCCATGACCTGGTGAGCGCGCTGGAGCGGACCTGAGCGTGAGCCTGCACTGGCCTCATCGCCGGCAAGCCGGCTCCCACAGGTAGATGTGCTGGGAGCCGGTTTGCCGGCGATGAGGCCAACAAAGCCCCTGCAAAACTCCCCCATTCAGTCTTTCGTCGGCGCAAACTCGGTCGCCTCACCCCCATCAGCACTCAGCTGAAACACCCGCGCCGGCCGCCCCTGCTCATCGAAGAACACCTGCCCCAACCCCGCCCCGTTCCACAGCCGCTCCCCAGCCTTGCTGTGGCTGGGCGTACGCGGCACCACCTCCATTTCCCGGCGCTTGGTGAACCAGTTGAGTGGCGAACGCGGCGAATAGAGCCAGCGGTTGAGCCGGTCCAGCACATCCAGCAAACGCCGCGGAAACTCGTTCTTGATCCCACTGCTGGTCACCTGCCACAGGTGCGGGCTGCGCTGGCGGTGGCGGATCAGCACCTCGTAGACGAACGAATAGTGCACATCGCCTGACAGGATCACGTAGTGCCCTGGCGTGCGCGAATGGCGGAAGATGTTCAGCACCACCTGCGCGGCACCGCGATGGGCCGTCCAGTTTTCGGCATCTACCAGCAACGGGTAGCCCAGCCAACTGAATACCCGTTGTACCGTCTCGATCAGCTTCACCCCGAAGATCGGCGCTGGCGAGACGATGATCGCCGAAGGGTGATCCAGCAGCGCTTGCTGCAGCTCGCACAGCGCCTCCCAGTCGAGCAGGCCGGAAGGTTTGGCCAGGTCGCTTTCGCTGCGCCAGCGGCGTGTGCGCGTGTCTAGCACCAGCAGCGGCGGGTTGCTAGGCAGGTTGAATTGCCAGCCCTGGAAGCGCAGCAGCTCATCGATCAGCGCGTCATGGGGTTGGCTGCCCAGTTGCAGGCATTGATCGACCAGCCCCTGGCAGCCCGTCGGGTCGTTGCCCCAGCCCTGGCACAACAGATAGCCCAGCAAGGCATTGCCGATGATGCGCCGTGAAAACGGGTGGCCGTAGGCGGTTTCTTCCCACTGCGCCGACAGGTTCCAGTCGTCGGTGATGTCGTGGTCGTCGAAGATCATCAGGCAGGGCAGGTGGGCCATTACCCGCGCCACCTGGCCGAGGTGGCTGGCGAACGCCTCGATCAGCGGCAGCTCCTGTCGGTAGCGCGCCTGGTGCTCATCGGCAAGCCCCTTGGGCATCTCAAGGTCGATCAACTGCCAGGGCACGGGCGACCAGACCAGCAGATACATGGCCATGACCTCGGCGAGGGTCACCAGGTGGTTATCGGCGTTGCTGGAGGAAAAAATCGGCTTGCGCTTGCCGCCGAAGAAGCGTTCGCGCAGGTTTTCGTTGCGCGCCTGGGCGGGTAGCAGGTCGGCGCGGTGGTAATAACTCGCGGGGTGGCGATAGAGCGCCTGGCTATCGGCGACCACTGCGCCTTGCAGGTGCTCGTCGAACAGGCCCAGGCGTTCGATCAGTGCATGAATCGCCCGTAGCATTGGCCCTGCGACGTCGTCGGCATAGACCTGATCGCCCGTCATCAGCAGCACGGCGGGGCGCTCCTGCGGGTTCTGGCAGGCCTGCAGCAGGCGGTCGGCGCAGAGCAGGCCATCGCTGGCGGGGTGGTGCGGCTTGCGGCAGGAGCCGTGCAGCAATTGATCCAGGCGGCCACGCAGCACCAGGCTCGGGCGCTGGCAGCCAGGGTAGAGCAGGTGAGGGGCCCAGTCGGCAATGCCCTGGCCATCGATGCGCAGGTCGTATTCCAGGGCGACGTCGCGGGGCAGGGGCTGGCTGAAGTGAATGTCCAGCAGGTGGATAAAGGCGTGCCGGCCTATGGGGACGACCTGGCAATGCACCTTGGGCGTGCCGTCCATGATGAACTCGGGTTGCAAGGGTTGCGTGCCGACCAGCCAGATGGCCAGGCGCTGGGGCTCCAGGCGGCGCAGTACCGGGCCGGCGAGAACAAGGGGCAATGAAGTGGGGGAAGTCATCGACAGCTCTGGTGGGCCTGGAATTCAAAACAAGCCTGGTGAAACGAAAAACGGGCGGAAAATGCTGAACACTTCCCGCCCGTCTGGCAAACCCGAGATGTATCAGGCTTTGTCAGCCATCAGCTTCTCCAGCTTCTCCTGGTCCCGGGCAAACTGGCGAATACCTTCGGCCAGTTTCTCGGTGCCCATGGCATCCTCGTTCATCGCCCAACGGAACTGGCTTTCGCTCAGCACTTGTTTGGCTTCGCCGGCATTGCCAGGCTTGAGCACCCGTGGCAGCTCGCCCTGATCATCGCTCAGCTGTTGCAGCAGCTCCGGGCTGATGGTCAGGCGGTCGCAACCGGCCAGTTGTTCGATCTGGCCGATGTTGCGGAAGCTGGCGCCCATGACCACGGTGTCGTAGCCATTGGCCTTGTAGTAGTTGTAGATGCGTGTCACCGACTGCACGCCCGGGTCTTCGGCGCCGACGTAGTCCGTGCCGGTGCTTTTCTTGTACCAGTCGTAGATACGGCCCACGAACGGCGAGATCAGGAACACCCCGGCATCGGCGCAGGCCTGGGCCTGGGCGAAGGAGAACAGCAGGGTCAGGTTGGTCTGGATGCCTTCCTTCTCAAGCTTCTCGGCGGCGCGAATGCCTTCCCAGGTGGACGCCAGCTTGATCAGCACGCGGTCTTTCGAAACCCCGGCGGCCTCATACAGCCCGATCAGCTGACGGGCCTTGTTCAGCAGCGCCGGCTCGTCGAACGACAGGCGTGCGTCCACTTCGGTGGAGATACGCCCCGGAATGACCTTCAGAATGCCCGAGCCCACGGCTACGGCGAACTTGTCGCAGGCCAGGTCGACATTGCCCTTGGCATCGGCTTTCACCTGCTTGAGCAGATCGGCATAGCCAGGGATGGCGGCAGCCTTGAGCAGCAACGACGGGTTGGTGGTGGCATCGACCGGCTTGAGGCGGGTGATGGCGTCCAGGTCCCCGGTGTCGGCGACCACGGTGGTGAACTGCTTGAGTTGTTCCAGCTTGGAGGTCATGGGCGTGCTCTGTCCTGTGCGTTTACTCGACATTACCCGAGCCCCAGCGGGCGCTCAAGGGGCCTTTGGGGCGGGGGCGAATTGTCGAAGGTGATGATTCGAGTCACCAGTCAGCGCGAGGTTCCCCGCGCCAGGACAACGAGTGGTCCCCAAGGGCTCCAAGCCCTTGTCGCTGCACTTTGTGAGAGCAACTGTCTTGCTCACCTTCCAAAAGTTGACGCGATTCCTGTGGGAGCCGGCTTGCCGGCGATGAGGCCGGGGCAGGCACAACCCTGTCGCCTTGTACCGCCTGTTCTGGCCCTATCGCCGGCAAGCCGGCTCCCACAGGTATACCCCTTGGCCTTGAGGTCAGTGGTGTATCTGTGGAAAGCAACTGTCTTGCCCAAAATTCCAGCCCTTGCACGATCCCTTGTGGGAGCCGGCTTGCCGGCGATGCAGGCGCCGCGGTGCATGGCACCGGCTTCGCCGGTGATCGCCAGCAAGCCGGCTCCCACAAGGGCTCTGCAACCTCTGCAACCTCAGCGGCCCTGCAACAATTCAGCCGCCTGATCAAACACCTGCAAAGGCTCCGCCGCCTTGTGAATATCCGCCGACAGCAACTGCCGGAACCGCCGCGCCCCCGGGAACCCTTGCCCAAGCCCAAGAATATGCCGAGTCACGTGATGCATCGCCCCACCACTTTCTATATGCGCCACGATATACGGCCGCAACAGCGCCATCGCCTCACTGCGGCTGACCACCGCCGCATCGCTGGCAAACAGCTGCTGATCCACCTCAGCCAGCAGGTAAGGGTTGTGGTAGGCCTCGCGCCCCAGCATCACCCCATCGAACGTCTCAAGATGCGCCTGGCACTCCGCCAAGGTCTTGATACCGCCATTGAGCACGATCTCCAGGTCCGGGAAGTCGGCCTTCAACTGCGCCGCCACGTCATAGCGCAGCGGCGGGACCTCACGGTTCTCCTTGGGCGACAGCCCCTCGAGAATCGCGATCCGCGCATGCACGGTAAAGCTGCGGCAGCCCGCCTCACGCACCTGGCCGACAAAGTCGCACAGCTCGGCGTAGCTGTCGCGGCCATTGATGCCGATGCGGTGCTTGACCGTCACCGGCGTCGACACCGCATCACGCATGGCCTTCACGCAATCGGCCACCAGCGCCGGGTGCGCCATCAGGCAGGCGCCGATCATGTTGTTCTGCACCCGGTCGCTCGGGCAGCCGACGTTAAGGTTGACCTCGTCGTAGCCCGCTTCCTCGGCCAGGCGCGCGCAGGCGGCCAGGTCGGCCGGCACGCTGCCGCCCAGCTGCAGGGCCAGTGGGTGCTCGGACACGTCGTGGCGCAGGAAACGGTGGGCGTCGTTGTGCAGCAGGGCGCCGGTGGTGACCATTTCGGTGTAGAGCAGGGTTTGCTTGGAGAGCAGACGCAGGAAGAACCGGCAGTGCCTGTCGGTCCAGTCCATCATCGGTGCAACGCTGAAGCGGCGTGACGGCTCAGGGCGCGTGGTTTGTGGTTTAGAGGCTGTATCTAGGGACATTCTGGTCTACGCATGTTTGTACCATTTACCGGGGTTTTGAGGCGTTTTTGGTGTGACAGTCAATACCGCCATTCACGCCTGTGTCACCGAAAATCATGGCAATGGTCAGAGCAAGGGAAGAGGCCGTTGGTACGGTCATCAATACCGTCCATATCCGCCTCAAGAAAAAGTGCCTTAGTCTACCAAGAAGACCAGATGTTCGCCTGAAAGCTGGTGGCTCAAGCCTGGGCGAAGCGACGAGAGACTGAGTTGGTTTACACAGTGCGATCGCAAGGTTTCCCAGCGTCGACCAGTGCAGTGGATCCGACTTCAACTCGCGTGGTACGACTGCGATGCCAAGGTTGCCAACGGACCGTTGCTAGTCACCCATCGCGGCAAAGGCCAGAGCGCGAACGGTAACCTGCTCCATCACAAAGCGCATCAGTCGCACTACCAATGCCATGGAGCAGCATAGGGAGCTCTATAAGCGTGCACTTGAGGTGCTGCAGTGATCTCGCTCAGTTGGCGGGCCAACTTTGCTGGGCTTGGGGCTTGGAGGGTGGGTCAAACACCTCACTCTGCAACCTAGAAGCTGATATTGAGTGCCAAAGCTGCCAGTTTCGCCAACTCAAGCCTGCTGCTTGGCTCGGCATCGTCTTCGAGCATCCAGGTTGCCGACAACCCTGTCCATGCGAGCACCCATTGCAACAACCTTTGGCGATCAATCCCGGAAGCATCTGCGATGAGTGCTATCCGGCGTGCGAAGTATTCCGGCGCCAGCGCGGTTGCGTCGTCGGGATTGCAGAGAATATTGGCATAATCAAAGCCACGCTCGCCGTATAGCCCCTTGGGATCAATGGCAAGCCATCCAGCCTGGCCGAAATCAAGCACATTACCGTGATGGATATCGCCGTGAAGTACTGCGACATCGCATGGAGCAGCCAAAAGCTCGCGTGCAGCCCTCGCACAGTGTTCGAGAATTCCGCCGTGAGTAGCTGCCGCACTCCATAGCGATTCGAACCACTGCGCGAGTGGAACCAACTCAGGAATGGGGTTGGGGCGTGGTGTATGAAGACGGGCAACTACTGCACAGAGGATGCGAGTGGCTTCGTCATCCCGGCCACTATTGACCATCTGGATGAGCGTGGCCGAGCCTTGCGCGCGCTTCATCAGTAAAGCTTCACCCTCGTGGGCCAGTACGGGCGCCGCACCATCGCCGTCCCACCAAACCATGAGCTGGCTGCCCGCTTGCTCCTCCTGCACTTTTGAGACTTTAAGCATGGCGGGTACATTGCCCTGGCGAACGGGGAGTAGATTGCCATTCAGAGAGACGAATGCGTCACCGTCGATCGTCAGCGCCCACCGTTTCAGGTATTGATCGAACATGGATACATTCAATTCTGCGCTTTCCATAATAATTTCTCATTTGCACTCGGTAGGCGCAGAAAATGTTCTTGAGTCGCACGGCCGCTTTTGGGGGCGAGTTGCCGCTAATGTAAATGTTTTTCCACAGTGCGATCAGATCGCCCGCTGATTAACCCGCGCAGACAGCTGTTCAGCACTCTCCTTGCGCTCCGAATACCGATCCACCAGATAATCCTGACGATCGCGCAGCAACAGCGTGAACTTCACCAACTCCTCCATCACATCAACCACCCGGTCGTAGTACGCCGACGGCTTCATCCGCCCAGCATCGTCGAACTCCATATAGGCCTTGGGCACCGATGACTGGTTAGGAATGGTGAACATACGCATCCATCGCCCCAGCACACGCAGCTGGTTGACCACATTGAACGACTGCGACCCACCGCACACCTGCATCACCGCCAGCGTCTTGCCTTGAGTGGGCCGTACTGCGCCAAGCGCCAAAGGTATCCAGTCGATCTGTGCCTTGAACACGGCCGACAGCGCGCCATGGCGCTCTGGCGAACACCAGACCTGGCCTTCGGACCACTGCACCAAGTCACGCAGCTCCTGCACCTTGGGATGTTCGACAGGCACATCGTCAGGCAAGGGCAGGCCGGAAGGGTCGAAGATGCGCGTCTCGGCACCGAAGTGCTCTAGCAGGCGTGCTGCTTCTTCGACCAGCAAGCGGCTGAAGGACCGTTCGCGGGTCGATCCGTAGAGCAGCAGGATACGGGGCTTGTGGTCGCTGCTGCGCGTCGCGGCAGGCGGCGTGTCGAAAAGCGAAAGGTCGAGGTTGGGCAGTTGTTCTGACATGGGTTTCCTCCTGCTCAGAGCGCGCCGATCCGATCCAGCTCACGCTTGAGCTGTTCACGGTCGAGTGCGTCGAAAGGCAGTGCAAAGAAGGCTTGGAAGCGTTTCTCGATATGGGCGAGGGTGGCGCTGAAGGCGGCGTCGATCGAGGCTTCGTCACCCGTGACATCGGACGGATCCTCCAGCCCCCAGTGGGCTTTCAGCGCGGGGCCGAAGTACACCGGACAGGTTTCGCCAGCGGCCTTGTCACAGACGGTGATGACGATATCCGGCGGGTTGCCCTCGAAGGCATCGTTACCCTTGCTGCTGAGGCCTTCGGTGGCGATGCCGGCCTGTCGCAGGGTAGTGAGGCTGCGCGGCAGCACTTGGCCCTTGGGGAAGCTGCCGGCGCTGATCGCCTCGAACCCAGGTGCCGCCATGTGGTTGAACAAGGCTTCGGAAAGGATGCTGCGGCAGCTGTTGGCCGTGCACATGAACAGGACTCGCATGGATGGCTCCTCGCTTCGGGGCGGATTTCAGAGGCTCAGGCGCAGTGCCAGGGCCGAAAGTGTGATCAGCAGAACAGGCAGGGTCAGGAAAATGCCGACCTTGAAGTAGTACCCCCACGTGATCCGCACGCCTTTGCGTTCCAGTACGTGCAGCCAGAGCAGCGTGGCGAGGCTGCCAATGGGGGTGATCTTGGGGCCCAGGTCGCAGCCGATGACATTGGCGTAGATCATCGCCTCACGTACCAGGCCGTCTGCGCCGCTCGCCTGGATCGACAAGGCGCCGATCAGCACGCTGGGCATGTTGTTCATCACCGACGACAGCAGGGCCGAAAGCAGGCCGGTACCCAGGGCGGCGCTCCACAAGCCCTGCTCGGCCAGTCGGTCGAGCCACTGCGTGAGGAAATCCGTGAGCCCGGCATTCTTCAGGCCGTACACCACCAGGTACATGCCGAGGGAAAAGATCACCACTTGCCAGGGGGCTTCGCGCAGGACCCGGCGGGTAGAGATCTTGTGGCCGCGGGCTGCGACCGCAAAGAGGATGGCGGCACACACGCCAGCCACTGCGCTGATCGGGATGCCCAGCGGCTCCAGCGCAAACAGGCCGACCAGCAGCAACAGCAGGGTCCACCACCCCACGACGAACGTGGCGCGGTCACGGATGACGGCATTGGGTTCCTGCAGCGCTTCAACGGCGTAGCGCCGTGGCAGGTCGCGACGGAAAAACAGGAACAGCACCAGCAAGGTCGCGGCCACGCTGGCCAGGTTTACCGGGACCATCACCGAGGCGTACTCAGCGAACCCCAGCTCGAAGTAGTCGGCCGAGACGATGTTTACCAGGTTGGAAACCACCAGTGGCAAGCTCGCCGTGTCGGCGATGAAGCCTGCTGCCATGACGAATGCCAGCGTCGCCGCCGGTGAAAATCGCAATGCGACCAGCATCGACATGACGATGGGCGTAAGAATCAGCGCCGCACCATCGTTGGCGAACAGCGCCGATACGGCGGCGCCCAGCAGCACGCAGAAGGCGAACAGTCGGTAGCCACTGCCTTTTGCCCAACGGGCCACGTGCAGCGCGGCCCATTCGAAGAAACCTGCCTCATCCAGCAACAGGCTGATGATGATGACCGCGATGAAGGTCGCCGTGGCATTCCAGACAATGGCCCAGACGGTTGGGATGTCTTGCAGGGACACTGCGCCCACGGCCAGCGCGATGATTGCGCCCAACGCGGCGCTCCAGCCGACGCCAAGGCCCTTGGGTTGCCAGATGACCAGAATCAGGGTGAAGACGAAGACAGCGACAGCAATCAGCATGGGAAACTCGTTCGAAGGGTCAGCAACAGGCGGCGGCGCGTACCGGGCGGTCGTCCATGTTCTGCAAGCGTGAGGCGTTTTCTTGCAGCCATTGGGCATTGGCCTGCAAGGTCACCTGCAGCATCTCGTGCACCCAGGCGGGCAGTTCCGGGTTGAGGCGGTAGTAGACCCACTGCCCCTGGCGGCGATCGAGCAGCAGGCCGCTGCTGCGCAGTTGCGCCAGATGGCGGCTGATCTTCGGCTGGCTGTCGTCCAGGGCGCACATCAGCTCACAGACGCACAGCTCGCCCAAGCGGACGATGAGCAGCGTAGCTCGGGCACGGGTCTCGTCGGACAAGCATTTGAAGACCTCAGGTGGGGTAATCATGGCGGGGCCCTTTGCATATGGATAATCGAATATATGAATATCCATATGTATTGGCAAGCAGTTTGATGGCGCTTGGTGACTGAGGTCGCGTATGTGAGGAGGGGACCTGTCAGGTCGATGGGGGCTGCCGCCTGATGGCCTTCAAGGATATCAAACTGGCGGCGTCTGTGATTGGGGCAGGTACGATCTCTCTCTAGACTCCTGGGAAGCGTGCGCACTGCGTCGCACATGTCCCAATAACAGGAGCGCCTGATGAGCCAACGCGCCAACTTCACTCACATGAGTGACAGCACTGCCAATGACTGGGCCATTATTGCCCAGCATTTTCCCGGCTTTTCCGCCGGCCTGCCCGATCGAATTCTCGCCCACCTCAAGCTGCTAGAAGGCGATTTCGGTGGTTTTCCAGTCGACCGCCTGACCCATTCGCTGCAAACCGCCACGCTGGCCTACAACGCTGGCGAAGATGAGGAATACGTCGTTTGCGCCCTGTTGCATGACATTGGCGATACGCTGGGGGCTTACAACCACGCCGATATTGCCGCCGCGATCCTCAAGCCTTTCGTCAGTGCAGAAAATCACTGGATGATCGAAAAGCACGCGATGTTCCAGGGTTACTACTTCTTCCATCACTTAGGGATGGACCGGTTCCTGCGTGAGCAATTCAAGGATCATCCGCAATACCTGAGAACCCTCGATTTCTGCGCCCGTTACGACGCGGCGGCCTTCGACCCGGAGCGCGTGACACTGCCTCTGACGTTTTTCGAACCGATGCTACGCCGGGTGTTCGCCAAACCCAGGCAATCGCTCTACAAGCTGGAAGATTGCGCTGAATGAAACGTATCCGGAGGCACTAGAGGCCTTCCCGGAACGCATTGGGGGTCATGTCAAACCAGCGTCGAAAAGCGCGAAAGAAATTGCTCGGTGCCGAAAAGCCCAGAAGATACGAGATCTCCTGCAAGCTCATTTTGGGCTGGGCCAGGTACTGACTGGCCAGTTCGCGCCGAATGTCATCGAGCATCTGATGAAAACTCGTACCCTCCGCCTGCAGACGACGCTGTAGCGTGCGCTCGGAGATGAACAAGGCCTGTGCGACCGTTTCACGTTTGGGCTCGCCCTGGGGCAATACGCGGCACAGGATCTGACGCACCTGATGGGTCACCTGCGTATCAGAGAATCGCTCGAGATAATTATTGGCAAAGCGCTCGTGCAACTGCGCCAGCGCCTCATTGGCCGTTGGTAATGGCGCATCTAGGTCGGCGCTGTTGAACTCCATGGCGTAACGCTCGGCATCGAATTGCACAGGCTCCTTGAACACTGCACGGTAGGGTTCGAGGTCGACCGGCGCAGGTCCGCAAAAGCTGACGCGGCGCGGTATCAATGGTCGACAGGCCAACCAGCTGCAGAAGGCCAGGAAATAAGCCAACGAACCTTCAGCGCTTTCTTTGGCAGAGGGTAGGCGATCACCATGAATTGTCAGGGTCAGTTCGTGACCTTGCGCAGTGGGATGAAAACTGAAATCTGCGCCTTCGGCGATGATGCGTTGATAGCGGACAAGGCTGCTGATGCCCTCTTGCAAGTTGCAACTGGACATCAACGCATAACCCACTACATGCAGAGAGGAAGGCCGAACCACACACGCCATGTTCAGGCCGATAGCGCGGTTGCCGGAACACGCCACCGACAACTGCCACAATCGCGTCATGTCATCTTGCGCGAAGCGTGCATCGGGGTCGCTCAATGCCGCATAGGACATCCCCAGTTGCTCGAAAAGCCTGCGGCAATCGACATCCCCCATCTCCAATGCCTGAACAATGGTACTGGCCCAGTGTGAAGATGTGGTCCGTTCGCTCATTCGGTGGCTCCCGCTCGATTCAGGCGCTGTAGTTCTACACCAGCGCCCGCGCGCGCGACAACACTGTCGCCACGCCGGCGTACGCAGGTTGCCCCGCAAGGCTATCACTCTGGCTGCCAAGGCGAGTTTCGATTCGGTGTCGCTTCGCTATGCTCACCTGGCACATAGCCAGCCCAAGGGTAATCTCGTGACGACTCCACTTGAACTGAATGCCGTAAAGGAACAGGTATCCGCCGTCGAATGGCAAGCACGTGTGGACTTGGCCGCCTGTTATCGCCTGATTGCACTGCATGGTTGGGATGATCTGGTCTTCACTCATATCTCCGCCAAGGTGCCGGGTACCGAAGACTTTCTGATCAACCCGTTCGGCCTGATGTTCCATGAAATCACCGCCTCGAGCCTGCTCAAAGTGGACTTGGCCGGTACCAAGTTGATGGACAGCCCGTTCGAGATCAATCCGGCCGGTTATACCATCCACAGCGCGGTGCATGAGGTGCGTCACGACGTCAATTGCGTGATACACACCCATACAGCTGCGGGTGTTGCCCTGTCGGCGCAAGAGGCCGGCGTGCTGCCGTTGTCGCAGCAATCGATGTTCATTCTCGCGAGCCTCAGCTATCACGACTACGAAGGCGTTGCCCTGCGTGAAGACGAAAAAGCACGGCTGCAGTCGGATCTGGGAGAAACCAGCTTCATGGTCCTTCGCAACCATGGCCTGATGACATGCGGCACCAGCATCGCCGACGCTTTTCTGATGATGTTCACGTTCCAGCGCACCTGCGAAATCCAGTTGATGGCGCAAAGCAGCGGCGCGCGCCTGATCAACATTCCTCAATCCATTCTCGACGGTGCCCAGGCCATGATAAGTGGCACGATGCGCACTACCGGCATGGGCGGTGCGTTGGCTTGGCCGGCCCTGCTGCGCAAACTCGACCAGCACATGCCCGGCTATGACGCCTGACCGCACGCGGATATCTGACGCAGAGGACGCAAGGCACCCATGCTAACCTGATGGCACTTCACGCCCAGGCTCGAACGCCCATGTCCATTGCCGACAATCTGATTGCCTTTACCTTAGCGGCCACGTTGTTGACCCTGACCCCAGGCCTCGATACCGCGTTGATCTTGCGCACTTCGACCGTAGAGGGCCGCAAGCAGGGGCTGCGCGCCGCGCTGGGCATCAATGCCGGTTGCCTGCTCTGGGGCGCTGCGGTTGCCTTCGGCCTGGGGGCATTGATAGCGGTGTCGCAGCTGGCCTACGACATCCTCAAATACTGCGGCGCGGCCTATCTGGCGTGGCTGGGGATGAACATGCTGGTACGGCCCCGGCAATCGCTGGGCGCCGTTGCAGCGCAGGGGCGATCAGAAGCCAACTGGTTCCTGAAAGGGATGCTGGGTAACTTGCTGAACCCGAAAGTCGGTATTTTCTACGTCTCTTTCCTGCCCCAGTTCATCCCGCAAGGCCAGCCGCTGGTGGCCTGGACGTTCGGCCTGGTC
>Ga0182747_1002642_pt1 | contig 12456 bp, 13 predicted proteins | sample eDN3rd30CBELigBY_FD_128526 | JGI IMG/M metagenome (GOLD analysis project Ga0182747, IMG submission 128526) | Enriched backyard soil microbial communities from Emeryville, California, USA - eDNA 3rd pass 30_C BE-Lig BY (version 2) (version 2) | ecosystem: Environmental > Terrestrial > Soil >...
CAAGGCAGGCTTGAAGCCGTCCCCAGCCGGCCTATAAAGGCTCAAAGCAGTCGATTTTCTTTTTTGTCCCGACGTGAGCGCCGCATGACCGCGAAAAGCAACGACGACACCCTGGTCACCGTTTACGGCGGCTCCGGCTTCCTCGGCCGCCATCTGGTCCGGGCCTTGGCCAAGCGCGGCTATCGTATCCGCGTCGCCGTCCGCCGCCCGGAACTGGCCTTTCACCTGCAGCCGCTCGGCAAGGTCGGCCAGATCCATGCCGTCCAGGCCAATATTCGCGATGCCCGCTCGATCGAGGCCGCGGCGCAGGGGGCCTCGGCGCTCATCAACCTCGTCGGCATCCTGCAGGAAGGCGGCCGCCAGCGCTTCGACGCGGTTCACGCCCGCGGCGCCGAGCAGGTGGCCCTCACCGCCAAGGCCCAGGGCACGCGCATGATCCACGTCTCGGCCATCGGCGCCGACGAGAATTCGCAGGTCGGTTATGCCCGCTCCAAGGGTGCGGCCGAGCGTCTCGTACTCGCCGCGCAGCCGGGCGCCGTGATCATGCGGCCGTCGATCCTGTTCGGGCCCGAAGACGATTTCTTCAACCGCTTCGCCGCGCTGGCGCGCATGTCGCCGGTGCTGCCGCTCATCGGCGGCGGCAAGACCCGCTTTCAGCCCGTGTTCGTCGGCGACGTCGCCGCGGCCATTGCCGATGCCGTCGATGGCAAACTGCAGGCCGGCGCGACCTACGAACTCGGCGGCCCGAACGTCAAAACGTTCAAGGAGCTGATGCAGTACATCCTGGCCACCACCGAACGCAGTCGCCTGCTGGTGCCGCTGCCCTTCTTCGCCGCCGGCGCCCTTGGCAGCATCCTGCAGTTCGCGCCGTCGCCGCTGACGCTGACGCCGGGCCAGGTCGACATGCTGCGCACCGACAACGTCGTGTCCGACGCCGCGATCGCCGAGAAGCGCACGTTGCCCGGCATCGGCATCACACCGGAGCCGGTCGAGGCGATCGTGCCGTCCTATCTGTGGCGCTTCCGCAAGACCGGCCAGTTCAAGAGCCACACGACAGCCTGACCTTCTGACGCGATCCCGTTCAACAAGCCGGACGCAGAGCCGGCGGGATCGCGACGCGAGACCATACGGGGAGTGAAATGCCGGTCATCACGAATGTCGAAGACCTGCGCCAGCTTGCCAGGCGCAAGGTGCCCAAGGCGATCTTCGAATATATCGATCACGGCTCCTACGACCAGCTGTCGCTCGCCAACAACCGCAACGACATCAACGCCATCCGTTTTCGCCAGCGCGTGCTGATCGACGCCGCGACGCGCGATCTCAAAACGACGATGCTCGGCGAAGAAGTCTCGATGCCGGTAGCGATCGCGCCGACCGGCCTCACCGGCCTGATGCATGGCGACGGCGAGATGCTCGCCGCCCGCGCCGCCGAAGCCGCCGGCATCCGCTTCACGCTCTCGACGATGTCGATCTGCTCGATCGAGGACGTGCGCTCGGCGATCAAGGGGCCGTTCTGGTTCCAGCTTTACGTCTTCAAGGATCGCGGCTTCAGCGAGGAAGTCGTCGAGCGCGCCAAGGCCGCCGGCTGCACCGCGCTGTTCGTCACCGTCGATCTGCCGATGCGCGGCCAGCGCCATTGCGACATCAAGAACGGCCTTACCGTGCCGCCGCGCATCACGCCGGGCAATGTGCTCGACCTCATGTCGAAGCCCGGCTGGCTCGCCAGCGTGCTGATGGGCAAGCGCAAGTCGTTCGGCAATATCGACCATTACCTCAAGAAGAAAGGCGGCATCTGGGCCGCCGGCCGCTGGGGCGGCGACAATCTCGACCCGACCTTGTCGTGGAAGGACATCGCCTGGCTGCGCAAGCGCTGGCCCGGCAAGCTGGTCATCAAGGGCATTCTCGATCCCGAAGACGCCAAACTCGCGGCCAATGAAGGCGCCGACGGCATCGTGGTGTCGAACCATGGCGGCCGTCAGCTCGACGGCACGCCGGGCACCATCACCGTGCTGCCGCACATCGCCGAAGCGGTCGGCGACCGGCTCGAAGTGTTTCTCGACAGCGGCATTCGCGGCGGCCAGGACGTGCTCAAGGCGCTGGCGCTCGGCGCCAAGGGCTGCTTCATCGGCCGCGCCTATCTCTACGGCCTCGCCGCCATGGGCGAGGAAGGCGTCGCCAAGGCGCTCGGCCTCATCCGCGAGGAGTTGCGCGTGTCGATGTCGCTCACCGGCGTGAAGAACATCGGCGAGATCAGCCGCGATATTCTCTACACCGACCCCGGCGAGACGCGGCGCAACGTCTAGTTAGACAAGATACATCGCGAAGATGCCGGCGGTGCCGACGATGATGCGCCACCAGGCGAACAGCGCGAAGGTGTGGCGCTGCACGTAACGCAGCAAGCCCTTGACCGCGATGACGCCGAAGATGAAGGCGAAGACGAAGCCGACGGCAATCGCCGTGATGTGGTCGGTGGTGAGGTCATGCCGGCTCTTGAAGGCCTCATAGGCGAAAGCGCCGACCATGGTCGGCATGGCGAGCCAGAACGAGAACTCGGCGGCGGCGCGGCGATCAGCGCCGAACAGCATGGCGGCAACGATGGTCGAGCCCGAGCGCGACACGCCGGGAATCATGGCCAGGCACTGGCAGACGCCGATGCCGAAATACATCGGCAGGGAAAACTCGGTCGCCTCGTGATGACGCGGCTGCAGGTTCATGCGGTCGACGATCAGCAGCACGAAGCCGCCGAGGATCAACGAGATGCACACGACCCGCACGTCGAACAGATAGGCCTTGATGTAGCTGCCGGCGAGCGCGCCGATCACCGCCGCCGGCAGAAAGGCGAGCAGCACGCCGATGACGAATCGCGTCGCCTCCCAGCGCGAGAACATGTTGGTCGCCAGAGACCAGAGCCGGCCGAAATAGATCGTCAGCAGCGCCAGGATGGCGCCGAGCTGGATGAGGATGACGAAAGATTTGCCGAAGGCGTCGTCGTCCCAGCCGATGAAATGCTCCATGAGCAGCAGATGGCCGGTGGACGACACCGGAAGAAACTCGGTGAAGCCCTCGACGATGCCGAGGATGGCGGCCTTGACCAGATCGAGAGTCGGGCCGGACAGCAGGCCGCTCGCGGCGTCGAGGGACATGAGGCATGGCTCCGGAGAATGGACAGGAATCGGGACGGGGGAGTGACGCCGCGCTTTTGGCTTAGAAGCCGCGACGATGGCAATTGGAAAAAGAATGACGTGTGCCATTCTTTACGCCCAATTTGCGCGGAGGAGTTTCGTTATATAGAGCAGTGGTCCGGTTTGTTCGGACCGCGCCTAGCGATCCTGCCGCCACAATCCAATTTGCCTGCCCAGGCCCTTTCATGTTGACCCTGCTGCAACAACCGCTCTGCCCGCTCTCCCGCTTTGTCCGCCTGATGCTCGCCGAATATGACATCGACGTTCGCCTCGTCGAGGAGCGATTCTGGGAGCGGCGCGAGGAGTTCCTGGTGCTCAATCCGGCCGGCACCATTCCTGTGCTGATCACCGACGGCATTCCGCCGGTGCCGGGCGCCGCCATCATTGCCGAGTTCATCGAGGAGACGGTGCAGCCGCCCGAGGGGGTTAACGGTTTGTTACCTCCTGAGCCGCGCGACCGGGTCGAGGTGCGGCGGCTGGCGTCGTGGTTCAACGACAAATTCCACGCCGAGGTCTCCGGGCCGCTCGTCACCGAGCGCGTGTTCAAGCGCCATATGACGCTGGAGCAGGGCGGCGGTCCGCCGGACACCGCAGCCCTGCGCGCCGCGCGTCACAATATCCGCTATCATCTGGCTTATATTGGCTGGCTGGCGCGCTCACGGAATTGGCTCGCCGGCGACCGCCTGAGCCTCGCCGATCTGGCGGCGGCGGCGCATCTGTCATCCGTCGATTATCTGGGCGACGTACCGTGGAACGAAGACGAGGCAGCGAGGGTCTGGTACGCGCGGGTGAAATCACGCCCGTCGTTCCGTCCGCTGCTGTCGGAGACGCTGGCGGGCATTCCCCCGGCCAGGCATTACGCCGACCTGGACTTCTGAACACTCCCGCTGACATCAAGACGGCGCTGATCGCGCAGGCGAAGGCGCGCGGCTTCGACGTCGCTGGCGTGACGCGGCCCGATGCGGCGCCCGAGACCAAGGCGCGGCTCGAACGCTTTCTCGCCGACGGCGCGCATGGCGACATGGCGTGGCTTGAGACCACCGCCGAGCGCCGCTCATCGCCGCTGGCGCTGTGGCCGGATGTGCGCTCCGTCATCATGCTCGGCATGAATTACGGGCCCGACCGTAATCCGCTGGAGGTGCTGCAGCAGCGCGACCGTGCCGGCATCTCGGTCTATGCCAAGGGCGACGACTATCACGACCTGATCAAGGCGCGGCTCAAGGAGATCGCGCGCTGGCTGGTCGCCAATGCCGGCGGCGATGTGAAGGTGTTCGTTGACACCGCGGCGGTGATGGAGAAGCCGCTCGCCGCCAAGGCCGGTCTTGGCTGGCAGGGCAAGCATACGAATCTGGTTTCACGCCAATTCGGGTCTTGGCTATTCCTTGGCGCGATCTTCACCACGCTCGAACTGCCGGCCGATGAACATATCGACGACAGCTGCGGCTCGTGTCGCGCCTGTCTCGACGCCTGCCCGACGGCGGCCTTCCCCGAACCTTATCGGCTCGATGCGCGGCGCTGCATTTCCTATCTCACCATCGAGCACAAGGGTCCGATCCCGCGCGAGCTGCGTCCGCTGATGGGTAATCGCATCTATGGCTGCGACGATTGCCTCGCGGTGTGCCCGTGGAACAAGTTCGCGCAGGCGGGGCGCGAAGCCAAGCTCGCCGCGCGCGATGTATTGCGCGCGCCGAAGCTGGCCGACCTCGCGCGGCTCGACGACGCGCAATTCCGCGCGCTGTTCACGAAGACCTCGATCAAGCGCACCGGCCGCGATCGCTTCGTGCGCAATGTGCTCTACGCGATCGGCAATTCCGGCGACGCGTCACTGACTACCGAAGCGGAGCGCTTGCTTGCGGATGCCTCGCCCCTGGTGCGCGGCGCCGCGGTGTGGGCGCTGTCGCGGTTGACGACGCGCGATGAGCTTACGGCGCTGAAGCGTGATGATGAGGATGCGATGGTGCGCGAGGAGTGGGATACAGTTTTAAGTTAGAGCGCATCCCAATTACTCCGTTCGTCCCCGCGGAAGCGGGGACCCAGCTAGAGCGCCAAACGCCGTATAAGATCTGGACCCCCGCCTTCGCGGGGGTGAGCGGAGTTTGAGGCAACGCCAAACTAGAACTCTTTCACCGCGCTCATCAGCGGCGCTTTCGTAGCCCGGATGGACTACAAACTGTCGTCACCGGGCAAAGGCGTTCGAAGAACGCCGTTCTTCGAACGCCTATGACCCGGTGATCCCGCTTAGAGGGGCACGGCGTCCATAAGCGGGATGGCCGGGTCAAGCCCGGCCATGACGGTGTTTTTGTTGCACAGTATCAAAACTCCTTCACCGCCGCGATCAGCCGCTCCAGATCCTCCGGCCGCGACAGGCGATGATCGCCGTCCTTGATCAAGGTCAGCACCACATCCTCGCGCGCGATGCGCGACACCAGTTCGACGGCATGACGCCACGGCACGTCGGGATCCTGCACGCCCTGCAGGATATGCACCGGGCAACCCGGCTCGATCATGCCGCCCATCATCAGATGCTTGCGGCCGTCCTCGATCAGCGCCTTCGTGATCGGATAGCCGACCGGGTCGTATTCCGACGGCCGCGTCCAGTAACCCTTCGTCTCGATCTCGCGCTTGATGTCGTCGGAGAACGCCTTCCACATCAACGCTTCGGTGAAGTCCACCGCCGGCGCGATGAGCACCATGCCGGCGAGCTTCGGTGCATCCTTGAGCGCGCGCAGCTTCGCCGCGAGCAAGAGCGCTAGCCAGCCGCCCATCGACGAGCCGATCAGCACCTGCGGTCCCTTGGCGAACCGCGTCACCACCGCCAGACTTTCCTCGAGCCACTGGCCGATGGTGCCATCCTCGAAGCGGCCGCCCGATTCGCCGTGGCCCGAATAATCGAACCGTAAACAGGCGCGGCCCTCGGCCTCCGCCCAGGCATCCAATGCTACCGCCTTGGTGCCCCTCATGTCGGACTTGAAACCGCCGAGCCAGACCACGCCGGGTTTGTCTTTTGCTTGGCCCTTGCTCTCGCGCGCGCGCACGGCAATGGTCCTGTGAGGCGATTCGACCGCCAGATTCGTGACTGGGATTTCGCTCATACTTCCTTCGAGGGCGATTGACCGGTTGAGGGTGAAGACCGCTTGGCCATTCAGTTTTCGCCGCAACTGGCCCCGCAACGCAAGGGGCCGCAACCTATGCCGCAGCCGCGGCAGGACCGGCCGCGCTCGCTTGCCGGCGCCACCATCCTGCAAATGGTTCCCGCGCTGCGCGATGACGCCGTCGGTCAGGCCGCGGTCGAAATCGCGCTGACGCTGCTCAAGGCCGGCGCGCGCGCCATCGTCGCCGGCGGCGACGGCCCGCTGGTCGGCGAACTGCGCGCCTTCGGCGGCGAATGGCTGCCGATGACGACCGACACCATCAATCCGCTGCGCGTGTCCGGCAACACGCGCCATCTGCAGCAGCTCATCGCCGGCGAGCGCATCGACATCATGCACGCGCATTGCGCCGCCGCGGCGCGCAGCGCTTTGTCCGCCACCGCGCGGCAACCGGTCTACACCGTAACGTCATTCCCCGACCGGCTGCCGGCCAACTCGTCGCTGCAGACTTTTCTGCAGCGGCCTCTGGCGCTCGGCGATCGCGTCATCGCGCCATCGAGCTATGTGTCGCGGGCGATGATCGAGCGCTTCCGGATTCCAGCCGAGCGCATCACCGTGATCCCGCGCGCGGTCGACACCGAGAGATTTTCGCCGACACTGGTCAATGCCGATCGCATCGCCGCCATGCGGCGGGCGTGGGGCGTGCTGCCGCACATGCGTATCGTGCTGGTGTCGGGCCGGCTCGCGCCGTGGAACGGCCAGATGGTCATGGTCGATGCCGCGCGGCTGATGGTGGCGAATGGCGGCCGCAATACCGCCTTCGTCTTCGTCGGCGACGACCGCGCCAATCCGGCCTATCGCCATGCGCTGGCCAAGCGCGCGCGAGAGCACGGCATCGACACCCTCATCCGTATTGTCGGCCACTGCATCGACATGCCGACCGCGCTCGCCGCCGCCGATGTCGTCGTGGTGCCGTCGCTTCAGGCGCCGCTGACCGGCCGCGCCGCCGCCGAAGGCCAGGCGATGGGCCGCCCGGTCGTCACGACCACGGCCGGCGCGCTGCCGGAAAATGTGCTGGCGCCGCCGCGCATGCGCGAGGACCTGCGCACCGGCTGGATCGTACGGCCGGGTAACGCCAACGAACTGGCGCGCGCGACCGTCGCCGCGCTGGCGCTCGACGCCACCACCGCCGAGGCACTCGGCGCCCGGGCGCGGCAGTTCGCCGAGTTCATGTTCTCGCCATCGAGCGTCGCCGAAGCCATCCGCGGTGTTTACACATCGCTGCTGGCGCGCGACCGCTGACTTCCTCCCTTTTCGTCTCAGCAAGAATTCATGGTTTCCAGCAGCATTTCGAAACTTCCGGCACAAACGCCGCAGCTGCCGGATGTACTCGCGCCGCCGCCGCCCGCCAATTCGAACAGGACCGCGACCAAGCCGATCACCGTGCTGATCGTGGTGCCGACGCTCGATCAAGGCGCCGCCGAACACGGCGCGGTCGAACTGGTGCGCATTCTCAAATTGGCCGGGCATCACGCCATCGTCGCGGCGCGCTCCGGCCGCCTGATTGGCGACGTCATCAAAAGCGGTGGCGAGTTCATCGCGCTCGATGTCGCCAGCCGGAACCCGCTGGTGATACTGCGCAATGCAATCGCCTTGATGCGCATCGCAAGGCAGCGCGACTGCGACGTCATCCACGCGCTCGGCCGCGCCGGCGCCTGGAGCGCGGCGCTGGCGGCGAAGCAGCGCGGCATCGCCTTCGTCACCGGCTGGACCAAGGGCTTCAGCGAGAGCAATCCGTTCAAGCGGTTCTATAATGCCGTCATGGCGCGCGGCGACCGGGTCGTCGCCACCTGCGACGGCATCGCCGATCTCATTCACGCGCGCTATGGCACATCGCGGCAGCGCCTCGCCGTGGTGCCGCCGAGCATCGATTTTGCCGCCTTCGACCCGGCCGCGGTTACCTGGGAACGGACATCGGCCTTGCGCCGGGCCTGGGGCCTCGCGCCGGAAACCAAGGTCATTTTGGTCACCGGGCGGATCGTAAGGCGCAAGGGCCACCATGTCGTGGTCAAGGCGATCAAGCGCCTCAAGGACAGTGGGCTGGCCGATTTTGCCTGCGTGTTCGTCGGCGAGGACCGCGGCCGCGCCACCTACCCGGGGGAACTGTGGGATCTGGTGCTGGCCAACGGCCTGATGGATCACGTCCGCATGGCGGCGCCGGTGCGCGACATGCCGGCCGCCTATGCGACGGCCACGGTCGTCGTTTCGGCGGCGATCCAGCCCGAGGGCGTACAGCGCGCCATTCTCGAAGCCCAGGCGATGGCCCGGCCGGTCATCGTGTCCGATCTCGCCGCCGGCCCGGATGTGGTTCTGGCCACGCCCGCCGTCCCGGACAACCGGGCGACCGGTCTTCGCTGTCCGGCTGGCGACGAGGAGGCCCTCGCCGCCGCCGTGTTCCGGCTGCTGACGATGGCAGAGCCCGCCCGGGCCGCCATGGGCCGGCGTGGCCGCGCCTGGGTGATCGACCGTTTCGACGCCTCGGTCGCCGCCGGGCGCATGCTCGCGCTGTACCGCGAACTGACCGGCCGGCGGCAACAAGCCGGCCGGAACCGCGTTGACTTATCGGGGCCCGATACCGATCTTTAGCTATGTCTTCAGGCTTGGGCGGCCCGGTCTTTTGGACTCGAAAAGGGCCCGATGCTATAGTCGCCCATCGTTTCAACAGCAGAGGAGAGAAGTGCCATTCGTCGTCCGATGAAAGCCGCGATGCCCGCCCCGAAGGATGGTCCGCGCGTCAACGAAGAGATCCGCTCCCGCGAGGTTCAGCTGATCGATGCCACCGGTGAAAACAAAGGTGTCGTCACCACCGAAACCGCCATTGGGCTAGCCCAGGCGGCCGGGCTTGATCTCGTCGAGATCGCCCCGAATTCCACGCCGCCTGTCGCCAAGATTCTCGATTACGGCAAATACAAATTCCAGGCGCAGAAGAAGGCGGCGGAAGCCCGCAAGAAGCAGAAGGTCGTCGAGATCAAGGAGATCAAGCTCCGCCCGATGATCGACGATCACGATTACCAGGTGAAGATGCGCTCGATGCAGCGGTTCTTCGAGGAAGGCGACAAGGTCAAGATCACCTTGCGTTTCCGCGGCCGCGAAATGGCGCACCAGGAACTCGGCTACAAGCTTCTGCAGCGGGTGAAGGAAGACACCGACAAGATTTCCAAGGTCGAGTCGGAACCGCGCTTCGAAGGCCGCCAGATGGTGATGCTGCTGGCGCCGCGTTAATAAGCGGTCCTTGATCTGAACTAAAAACGCGCCGGGAAACCGGCGCGTTTTTTATTTCAACCAGCTAGCGCTTCTCCGCTTCCCAGCGGCCTGCGCAGGCGCCGGCATTGCCAGTACCTTGCCATGTGCCGGTGCCGCTCGCGCCTGCCAGTTTGCCGGAGCCGGTCGCGCCCTGCTCGCCGAGGCGGATATTGACCTTCACCGCGCCATTGCCGGCGACGGTGCCGGACAAGTTGACCTGCTCGCGTCCGGCATAGCTCAGCTTGCCGTCGTCAACCGCCACTTCGTAGCGATAGGCCTGATCGCAATTGCCCTTTTCGGTGATAATCAGCACCGACCATTTCCCATCATGCGGCGACGCCTGCGCGGGCACGGCCGCGGCAAGTGCCAGAGCCAACACAAAACCACCCAGTTTGATCGCGCGTGACACCTTCGGTCGTCCTCCTGAATCGAGGCGACTCTACACCGCAACGCCCGCCACCCTGCGGTAGCGCGCTGCGCCGGAGCCAACCGGCTGCCAACGCCGCGCGCACCGTTTGGTTCTCCGCTGCGGCGCCTTAGGCCCGCCGCTGCGACCGGGCCGCCTGACGCACCGCCTGGCCGTAGCTGCCGAGCACGTTGGCACCGACCGACCACAGCTTGTTGGCGCCGCTGACCACCGTCACCAGTTCCTGGATCGGCCGGCGCTCGGCTTCCTGCGGCGGACGCGAGACGAACAGGTTGGAGTGATACAGCCCCTCGGTTTCGAAACCATCGGTATCGAGACCGCGCGCCTCAACGGCGGTGATCGCCTTTTCCATTTCGTCGCGATCGGCAAAGCGCCGCTGCACGAAGGTGGCGCCTTCGTAACGCTCGGTGACGAGACCCTGCGCCGCCAGCGTCCGGTCAATGTCGTCGAACGGAAACATGCGCAGCACGAAATTGGCGGCCCAAGGGGCGTCCTTTGCTTCACGGCCCTTGCGCGCCACCTTGGCGATGCGCTGGAAGGTCTTGGACGTCACGTAACCGACGCAGCCGGTCGAAACGATGAGGTCGACTTTCTCCAGGATCGCCGCCTCGGCCGCAGTCGGATCGCGGCTTTCCAGATCGATGGCGAGGCCGTGATCGAGAATTCCGGCGTCCTCCGCGTAGCGGACCGCGTTTTCGGAAACGTCGAGGCCAACAAGCCGTACGCCCTCGTGCCGCGGCCAGGATTGGTAGAAATGCCGGTCATGCTCGAGCATCTCGGCGCTGCTCAGCCCCTGCAGGGCCGGCGCCGTATAGCGCTGGCGAAGCGCCTCGTAGTCGATGGCGAACTTCATGAGCGCGCCGTTGATCGCGTAGGAGCAGCCGACATCCAGAACGGTAACCGGCTCCGACTGGGTCTCCTGGCGGGCCCGGACCAACTGGGCGAAAATCGGCTGCGCCAGATGCGGAATGATATAGTCGAGCTGTCCAAGGTACTTGAAGTAATTCCTTGGGTCTTTTGACGTATACAGGTCGGTAAAATCGACCTTTGCCTGATTTATTTCAGAATAATTGACCGATATGTTCACGTGAATACGCTCCTCTATGCGCGCGCCGCGGCGCCCCAGCCTCCGATATTGTGGGTGTGCAACACATATAACTGATCGCGGTCGAGGTCGCAACCTCGTAAGACTATGATTTTCCTCGCAAAATGAGAAAAATGCGGCCCGGTTACTATGATCTGGCCATTGCGGCGGCCAGCGTTCCGCCGCAGCGCCGATCCTGTTGATAATCGGCCAGACCTCTGGCATACACCGCGCTCTCGCCGACCGGCCGACAAGGGCTGCCGTGGCGGCGATACCCGCTCAATTCCGAGCACCAGCCTCAGGCCAGTTCGCCTAGGGCTGATTTCTGGCTGTGCCAAGTCTCGCAACTTGAGCGCGGCCCATTGGAGAGCCAAATGCCCAAGCTGAAGACCAAATCGGGCGCTAAAAAGCGCTTCAAAATCACCGCGACCGGCAAGGTGAAATTCCAGCAGTCCGGCAAACGTCACGGCATGATCAAGCGCACGACCAAGCAGATCCGCGAACATCGCGGCACCGCTGTGCTGTTCAAGACCGACGGCGACAACATCAAGAAGTACTGGCTGCCCAACGGCTAAGCCGCTTCCTGATCGCCATCCCCTCATACGTTTGCAGATTTTGCTGAAGGAGTTTCCTCATGGCTCGCGTTAAACGGGGCGTCACTGCCCACGCCAAGCACAAGAAAGTCTATAAGGCCGCCAAGGGCTTTTATGGCCGCCGCAAGAACACCATCCGCATCGCCAAGCAGGCGGTGGAGAAGGCCGGCCAGTACGCATTCCGCGACCGCAAGCGCAAGAAGCGTACGTTCCGCGCCCTCTGGATCCAGCGTCTCAACGCCGCTGTGCGTCCGTTCGGCCTGAGCTACTCGAAGTTCATCGACGGCCTCAACAAGTCCGGCCTCGTCATCGACCGCAAGGTTCTCTCGGACCTCGCGATCAACGAGCCGGGTGCGTTTGCCGCGATCGTCGAGAAGGCCAAGGCCGCCATTCCGGCGCAGGCCGAAGCCGCAAGCGCGTAAGGGTCGGCACTTCACACCTATCCGATGTCATGGCCGGGCTTGTCCCGGCCATCCCGCTTAGGGACGCACTGCCCGCCTAAGCGGGATCACCGGGACAGAAGGGCGTTTACGCCCGTCTTAACGGGCTATGCCCGGTGATGACGGGGCCACACATGCCTCGCCAGATCAGTCATGTCCGACATCACTAGACTCGAATCCGAACTTCTCGCCGCGATCGCCGCCGCCAAAGATGAAGCGGCGCTGGAAGCGGTGCGCGTCTCCGCGCTCGGCAAGAGCGGCTCGGTGTCGGCGCTCCTGAAAACGCTCGGCGGCATGACGCCGGACGAGCGCAAGGAGAAGGGCCCGGCGATCAACGG
>Ga0182747_1002644_pt1 | contig 12453 bp, 10 predicted proteins | sample eDN3rd30CBELigBY_FD_128526 | JGI IMG/M metagenome (GOLD analysis project Ga0182747, IMG submission 128526) | Enriched backyard soil microbial communities from Emeryville, California, USA - eDNA 3rd pass 30_C BE-Lig BY (version 2) (version 2) | ecosystem: Environmental > Terrestrial > Soil >...
TACCCGCCGCGCCCAGCTTCTCGGCACCGGCGCGTGGGACGATTCGCAGGTTTTCGCGAATCCGGCGCTCCAGGGCGGCTGGTATGCGACGGTCGATCCCGCCGGCTTCCGCAGCTTCGCGAACCGCTATCGCGCCAAATACGGCCAGGAGCCGGTGCGTACCGCGACGCTCGCCTATGACGCGGTGGCGCTGGTGGCGGCGCTGGCGAAGACGCAAGGGCCCCAGCGCTTCGCGCCGGAAACGCTGACCAATGCGTCGGGCTTCACCGGCATCGACGGCCTGTTCCGCTTCCGCCCAGAGGGCACCAGCCAGCGCGGCCTCGCGGTGATGCGCGTCACGCCGAGCGGCGGCCAGATCATCGGCCAGCCGCCGAAAGCTTTCGCGCCGGGGAGCTGAAAGACAGGGACGGGAAAGACGGCGGCGCGGGGTTCACGCCGCGAGGTCGGCTACCACGGCGTCGAGCACGGGGAAGCCTTCCGGCGTGACGCGCAGATAGCCGTCCGCCGTCGCGGTCACCGCGCCCTGTTCCTGAAGCATGGCGATGCGGCGGGCATCCAGCGGACGGCCGGACAGGGCTTCATAGCGCGCCGGGTCGATGCCCTCGGCGAGCCGCAGACCCATCAGCAGAAATTCGTCGCCGGTCTCCTCGCGGGTCAGGGTCTCGTCCAACACCACGCCATGCCCGTTCGTCTCCACCCGCATCAGCCAGCCCTCGGGCCGCTTCTCGGTGGCGGTGGCGTGGCGGCGGCCGTCGATGGTGAGGCGGCCATGGGCGCCGGGGCCGATGCCGGCATAGTCGTGCAGCCGCCAGTAGATCAGGTTATGGCGGCATTCCGCGCCCGGCCGGGCATGGTTCGACACCTCATAGGCCGGCAGGCCATGGGCGGCGCAGACCTCCTGGGTGAGGTCGTAGAGCGTGCGGGCCATGTCGTCGTCGGGGATCACCAGCTTGCCGGCGGCATGGAGCGCGTGAAACGGCGTCTCCTCCTCGATGGTGAGCTGGTAGAGCGACAGATGCTCGGCCGCTTCCGCGATGGCCCACTTCAGCTCGGCCTCCCATGCCTCCGGCGTCTGGCCGGGCCGGGCATAGATCAGGTCGAACGAATACCGTTCGAAATGTTTTCGCGCGATCGCCACGGCGTCGAGCGCTTCCCGCGCCGTATGCAGCCGGCCGAGGCGCTTGAGCTGTTCGTCGACCAGCGCCTGCACGCCGAGCGAGACGCGGTTAACGCCGGCGGCGCGGTAGCCGGCGAAGCGCGTGGCTTCGACGCTGGTGGGATTGGCCTCCAGCGACACCTCGGCATCGCCGGCGACGGTCCAGTGCCTGCCGATGGCGTCGAGGATGCCGGCGATGGTGGATGGCTGCATCAGCGACGGCGTGCCGCCGCCGAAAAAGACCGACGACACCGTGCGGCCGGGCACGCGCGCTGCCGTCGCCGCGATCTCGGCGGCGAAGGCGGCGACATAGCGCGCCTCGTCGATGGCGCCGCGGCGGACATGGCTGTTGAAGTCGCAGTACGGGCACTTCGACAGGCAGAACGGCCAGTGGACATAGACGCCGAAGGGTGATTCGCGGGTCGTCATGGCGCAAGCTATCGCAGATCGTCCGCTCGCCGTCACGACGCGCGGGGATTCATCTTTCGGCAACCATGACGATGGGAAGCCTCAAGCCGGCGCGAGGCAGGCGTCGGCCAGCTTCAGGAACGCCCGCGCCCGGTGGGACAGGCCGAGGCCGCGCGGCGGCAGGCCGTGCTTTTCTTCCGCGCTCATCTCGCCGAACGTCCGGTCATGGCCGTCCGGCTGGAACATCGGGTCGTAGCCGAAGCCGGCCGGCCCGCGCGGGGGCCAGACCAGATGCCCGTCGACCCGGCCCTCGAATGTCTCGACATGGCCGTCCGGCCAGGCGATGCAGAGCGCCGAGACGAAATGAGCGCCGCGCAAGGCCGGCCTGGTCGCGCCGTGGTCCGTGAGCATGGAGTTGATCGCCGCCATGGCGCGGTCGAAATCCTTGTCGGGACCTGCCCAGCGCGCCGAATGGATGCCCGGCGAATCGCCCAGGGCATGGACGCAGAGGCCGGAATCGTCCGCGAAGGCGGGCAGGCCGGTGGCCTGCGCGGCGGCCTCCGCCTTGATGCGGGCGTTGGCGGCAAAGCTCGCGCCGGTCTCCTCCGGCTCCGGCAGGTTCAGCTCGCCGGCCGAGACCGCCTCGATGCCGTAAGGCGCGAGCAGTTCGCGCATCTCGCGGAGCTTGCCGGCATTGTGGGTGGCGATCACCACCCGTCCGGCGAGGCGGCGATGGGCGGCCGGCGCGCTCACGCCACCGCCAGCTTCTGCAAGGCCACCAGCTTCTCGGTGCCCTTGCGGGCGAGTGCGAGCAGCGCGGTGAGCTGGTCTTCGGAGAACGGGTCACGCTCGGCGGTGGCCTGCACCTCGATGATCTTGCCGGACCCGGTCATGACGAAATTGGCGTCGGTGTCGGCCTCCGAATCCTCGGCATAGTCGAGGTCCAGCACCGGGACGCCGCCGGCGACGCCGCAGGAGACGGCGGCGACATGGTCGCGCAGCGGCTCGCCGGCTTTCAGCAGGTTGCGCGCCTTCATCCACGAGAAGCAGTCGTGCAGCGCGACCCAGGCCCCGGTGATGGAGGCGGTGCGGGTGCCCCCATCGGCCTGGATGACATCGCAGTCCACCGTGATCTGGCGCTCGCCCAGCGCCTGAAGGTCGACCACCGTGCGCAGGCTGCGGCCGATCAGCCGCTGGATCTCGACCGTGCGGCCGCCCTGCTTTCCGGCGGCGGCCTCGCGGCGGGTGCGGTCATGGGTGGCGCGCGGCAGCATGCCGTATTCGGCAGTCACCCAGCCGCGGCCCTGGCCCTTGAGCCACGGCGGCAGCCGCTCCTCCAGCGTCGCCGTGACCAGCACATGGGTGTCGCCGAATTTCACGAAGCAGGAGCCCTCGGCATATTTCACCACGCTGCGCTCCAGCGACACGGCGCGCAATTCGTCCGGCTGGCGTCCGCTGGGTCTCATGGTGTGCTCCTGGAATTCGGTGGTCCCGTCTGCGCGGGTTCGCGGCTTGTAGGTGCCTGCGCGCGGCGGGGCAAGAGCGGCAAGACAGGTGGCAAGACGGCGACAGGACGGGCGACCCGCTTGCGCCGGCGGACGGGGAACGACACATTCGGAGCAGGAACCGGGCGCACGGGATGCGCCGCACCGGAAGGCAGAGAGACAAGAGTGTCCCACGACATTCCCATCGGATCGGCGGCGATCAGCCTGGCGATGGTCAACGACCGGTCCCGCGACATTTTCCGCCAGATCGTCGAGAATTACCTCGCCACCGGCGAACCGGTCGGCTCGCGCAACATCGCCCGCCTGATCGCGACGCCGCTGTCGCCGGCCTCGGTGCGCAACGTGATGTCCGATCTCGAACAGCTCGGGCTGATCTATGCGCCGCATACCTCCGCCGGCCGGCTGCCCACGGAGCTCGGCCTGCGCTTCTTCGTCGATGCGCTGATGGAAATCGGCGATCTCGGCGAGGACGACCGCCGCGAGATGGAGGCCCAGGTCGCAGCGTCCGGCCGCGGCTCAATGGAGAGCGTGCTGAACGAGGCGACCGGCATGCTCTCCGGCCTCACCCGCGCCGCCGGCGTCGTGCTCACCGCGAAGATCAACGTGCGGCTCAAGCATATCGAATTCGTGCGGCTCGAGCCGGAGCGGGCGCTGGTCGTGCTGGTGTCCGATGACGGGCAGGTGGAGAATCGCATCATCGACCTGCCGGTGGGCCTGCCGGCTTCCGCGCTCATCGAGGCGACCAACTTTCTCAACGCGCGCCTGCGCGGGCGCACCCTCGGCGAAGTCCGCATCGAGCTGGAAAAGGCCCTGGCCGAAGCGCGCACGGAACTGGACCAGCTCTCCCGCAGGATCGTCGAGGCCGGGCTCGCGAGCTGGTCCGGCGGCGACGGCGACAACCGCAAGCTGATCGTGCGCGGCCACGCCAACCTGCTGGAGGACCTCCACGCGCTGGCCGACCTCGAACGGGTGCGGCTGCTGTTCGATGACCTCGATACCAAGCAGGGGCTGATCGACCTGCTCGGCCGCGCCGAGGATGCGGACGGGGCGCGCATCTTCATCGGTTCGGAGAACAAGCTGTTCTCGCTGTCCGGCTCCTCCACCGTGGTCGCGCCCTATCGCGACGGGGCCGGCCGCATCGTCGGCGTGATCGGCGTGATCGGCCCGACGCGGCTGAACTATGCCCGCGTCATCCCGATGGTGGATTACACGGCGCGGGTGGTCTCCAAGCTGCTGGGGGCGTGACGGGCCCGCGCCAACGTCCGGGCCGCGCTTGATTTTCAGGCGCGCAACGCTGATATCCGGGGCCGGACAGGACCACCTCTCGACGACGGGAAGACATCATGACGGACACGACCGCCGGTTCCGGCGCGGCCGCGGACGCGCAGGACGCAGTGCAGGGCACCTCCGAAGGGGCCGAGGGCCAGGAGCAGACCCGCGAGCAAATCGCCGAGCTGGTCGCGAAGCTGACCGAGGAATCCAACGATCTCAAGGACCGGCTGCTGCGCACGCTGGCTGAAATGGAGAACCTGCGCCGGCGCACCGAGCGCGAGGTCGCGGATGCGCGGACCTACGGCGTCACCAACTTCGCCCGCGAACTGCTCGGCGTCGCCGACAATCTCGCGCGGGCGCTCCAGCTTGCGGATACGCGGATGCGCGAGGCGGCGGACGAGCCCACCCGCAGCCTGATCGAAGGCGTGGAACTGACCGAGCGCGAACTCATCAAGGCGCTGGACAAGAACGGCGTGAAGAAATTCGATCCGCAGGGCGAGAAGTTCGACCCCAACCTGCATCAGGCGATGTTCGAACTGCCGGACCCCAGCGTGCCGTCCGGCATGGTCGCCCAGGTGGTCCAGCCCGGCTACCGGATCGGCGAGCGGGTGCTGCGCCCGGCCATGGTCGGCGTCTCCAAGGGCGGGCCGAAGGTCGCGCCCGGCGGCAACTGAGCCGCCTCCCATCGCCTCGCGCCGCGGCGGGGAAAGCCGGCGCCGGTGTGGCTGCGTAACCGGGGGCGTGTCAGCGCGTGCTGATGCCGTCCCGCACGGCGCGGAACCGGTTCAAGGCTTCGGTCCATTCCTCGCGCGGGGCGGTGCCGACGATCTGCATATGGGTGCCGCCGCCGAAGCGCAGCCACTGAACCACCCGCAGCGGCTTGTCGGTGCGCTGGTCCTTGGCCTCGGCCATGATCTGATGGCCGAACGCGCCGCCGATCCGCAGCGGCTCCGACACCTCGATCTTCACCTCCTTGAGATTGCCGACGCTGCCGAAGATACGCCGCGCGAAGGCGTCCCGGTCGTCGGTCTGGGATGGCGCATCGGGGCCGAGGGTGATGACCAGATGAGGCGCCTCGCCGCCGTCCGGCGGCGCGCCGGCTTCGCTCCTGTCGTCGCCCTTGCCGCCCGGCGCGGCATCGCTCAGCAGCACGGCGCGGCCGGGCATCACCGCGGCGATCCTGAAGTCCGACAGTGTCCTGAGTTCGAACGGCAGCAGCGAGAGATGCTCCGCATCCGGCACGGTGTCGCGGATCGTCAGGGTCGCGAGAGCGGCGCGGATCGCGGCGTCGGGATAGTGCTTCGCCGCCGTTTCCGGAATCTGCACGGTGACCAGCGCGGCGGTCTCCTCTGCCGTCGCCGTGAGCGCCGAGACCGGGGCCTTGTCCGCCTCCGCGGGTTTGGCCCCGGCGGCCGCTTTGCCGGCCGCCACCTTCATGTCGGTCGCTTTAGCAGGCGCGCCTTTCACCACCAGCAGCCATTTGCGCAGCTTCTCGCCCTCCGCGGTCTGCCGCGCGACGATGAGGAAGCCGCGGCCGAACGGCGTGGTGATGGCCTCGCGCTTCTGCTGGACGATGCCTTCCTTCTTCAGGGCGGGCGCAGTCACGCTCTGTTCGATCTCGCCATAGGCGCGGGCCGGCAGCAGGTTGAGGATGATGCCGGCGTTGTTCTGCGGGTCGCCGAAGCCCTGAAAGGCCTGGGCCGGCTGCATGCCCTTGGGCGGCACCAGGCCGAGCCGCGCTCCCGGCGGAAACACCGGATCGGCGGCAAGGGCCTGCCGGGGCGGCGACAGCGGGCCGGCCAGCGCCAGCGCAAGGATTGCGAGGACGAGGCGGAAGCGGGGCGCGCGCGCAAAAATATGTCGCGAAAAAATATATCTCATGGGTCCGGGATATCAGACCAGACCCATGCCCGGAATAAGGCAGGGGCGCGGCGATTTGGCAACGAGGGGGTCGAAGGGCCGCGCTAGGCTCCGTCCGGCGGCGTCACCCGCCGCAGGGTCAGGTTGATTCGGCCGCCGTTCGGCAGCAGGTCGCAGGTGTCGGGATAGATCCGGTCCACGCCATGAAAGGCGAGCCGCGCCGGCCCGCCCAGCACGACGGCGTCGCCGGAGGCGAGGCGCAGGGACTGGGTCCTGCCGCCGCGCGCCGCGCCGCCGATGCGGAACAGGCAGGTGTCGCCCAGCGAGAGCGAGACCACCGGCGGGGCGAAGGTCTGTTCGTCGCGGTCCTGATGCAGGCCCATCCGCGCCTGCGGGCCGTAGAAATTCACCAGGCACGCCTGCGGCGCCGGCGCATCCGGCGCGAGCCGCCGCCACAGCGCGGCCAGCATGCCGGGCATCGGCGGCCATGGCGCGCCGGTCACGGGATGGTGGCGCTGGTAGCGATAGCCGGTCGCGTCGCTGACCCAGCCGAGCGCCCCGCAATTCGTCATCCGCACCGACAGCGGCTGACCCGTTTTCGGCATGCGCGGCGTGAACAGCGGGGCGGCGCGCACCACCTCCCGGATGGCGTCCCGCAACTGTTCCTGCGCGGCCCGGTCCAGCAGCCCCGGATGATGGACGAAACCCGCCGGCCATGCCGGCGCGGCCGCTGTGGATTCCACAGGGTCCGCGGGCAGGAGGTCGTCCGGAAACAGGCGCGGCGGATCGTTCATCCTCCGCCTCCGCCTCCGCCGCTGCTTTTGCCGTCGCCGGAACGCCGCTCGGGCGGGCGGTCTGCGGCATCCTCGCGCCGGCGCGCCGCGCACCGGTCCGCGCCTTCGTGCATATCCCGGCCCGCACGCCGGCGCGGCGATGAAATCGCGGCGGTGAAACACCGCGGCCAGCCGTTCACGGCCTTGCGAGGCATGGCTCCTGTCCTATATGTGCCATGAAGCCGCATGGGGTTTGCGGCGCAGCTTGTACCATATGGGGGCTGGATCATGGGGCGCGCATAGCTGGCGCGTTTCCCGGACGCCGTCAGGGTCCGGCCTGGCCTGCCGCGAAAGAGAGGGATTATCATGGGTAAGGTCATCGGCATCGACCTCGGCACGACCAATTCGTGCGTGGCCGTGATGGAAGGCACCACACCGAAAGTGATCGAGAATGCGGAAGGCGCGCGCACCACGCCCTCCATCGTCGCCTTCACCGATGATGGCGAGCGCCTCGTCGGCCAGCCGGCCAAGCGCCAGGCGGTCACCAATCCGGAAAAGACCTTCTTCGCGGTGAAGCGCCTGATCGGCCGCCGCTATGACGACCCCACGGTCGAAAAGGACAAGAAGCTCGTCCCCTACAAGATCACCAAGGCGTCCAACGGCGATGCCTGGCTGGAGGCGGACGGCAAGACCTACTCGCCCTCGCAGATTTCCGCCTTCACGCTTCAGAAGATGAAGGAGACGGCGGAGGCCCATCTCGGCCAGAAGGTCGAGCAGGCGGTCATCACCGTCCCGGCCTATTTCAACGACGCCCAGCGCCAGGCCACCAAGGACGCCGGCAAGATCGCCGGCCTTGAAGTGCTGCGCATCATCAACGAGCCGACCGCGGCGGCGCTGGCCTATGGCCTCGACAAGGCCAAGACCGGCATGATCGCGGTCTATGACCTCGGCGGCGGCACTTTCGACGTGTCGATCCTCGAGATCGGCGATGGCGTGTTCGAGGTGAAGTCCACCAATGGCGACACCTTCCTCGGCGGCGAGGACTTCGACATGCGTCTGGTCAGCTATCTGGCCGACGAATTCCAGAAGGAGCAGGGCATCGACCTGCGCAACGACAAGCTCGCCCTGCAACGGCTCAAGGAAGCCGCCGAGAAGGCGAAGATCGAGCTGTCCTCCACGACCCAGACCGAGATCAACCTGCCCTTCATCACGGCGGATGCCTCCGGTCCGAAGCATCTGACGCTGAAGCTGACCCGCGCCAAGTTCGAGGCGCTGGTGGACGACCTGATCCAGAAGACCATCGAGCCCTGCCGCAAGGCGCTGAAGGATGCCGGTATCTCCGCCGGCGAGATCGGCGAGGTGGTGCTGGTTGGCGGCATGACGCGCATGCCCAAGGTCCAGGACGCAGTGAAGCAGTTCTTCGGCAAGGAGCCCCACAAGGGCGTCAACCCGGACGAGGTCGTGGCCATCGGCGCGGCGGTGCAGGCCGGCGTGCTCCAGGGCGATGTCAAGGACGTGCTGCTGCTCGACGTCACGCCGCTGTCGCTGGGCATCGAGACGCTGGGCGGCGTGTTCACCCGCATCATCGACCGCAACACCACGATCCCGACCAAGAAGAGCCAGGTCTTCTCCACGGCGGAGGACAACCAGAACGCCGTGACGATCCGCGTCTTCCAGGGCGAGCGCGAGATGGCGAGCGACAACAAGATGCTCGGCCAGTTCGACCTCATGGGCATTCCGCCCGCCCCGCGCGGCATGCCGCAGATTGAGGTGACCTTCGACATCGATGCCAACGGCATCGTCAACGTCCATGCCAAGGACAAGGCGACCGGCAAGGAGCAGCAGATCCGCATCCAGGCGTCCGGCGGCCTGTCGGAAGCCGACATCCAGAAGATGGTGCGCGACGCTGAGGAGCATGCCGCCGAGGACAAGGAGCGCAAGGCTGCGGTCGAGGCGAAGAACCACGGCGAGGCGCTGATCCACACGACGGAGAAGTCGGTTGCCGAGCATGGCGCCAATCTCGCCGAGGGTGACCGCCGCGCCATCGAGGATGCGATCGCCGACCTGCGCGAGGCCCTGAAGGGCAATGACGCCGAGGCGATCACCGCCAAGACCAACACGCTGGCGCAGGCTTCGATGAAGCTCGGCGAGGCGATGTACAAGGCCCAGCAGGAGGGCGGCGAGGCCGCTGCCGCCGCCGACGCGGCCAAGGATGATGTGGTCGACGCCGAATTCACCGAGGTGGATGACGACACGAAGAAGTCGGCCTGACCGGCCGGAAGGCCCGCCGGCGGAATCCGGCGGGCCTTTCCTGTCTGGATTTGTCCGTCTGGCCTTTTATGTTCTTCGGGCCGCCCCGGCCCGGTCGCGCATGAGCCTCGTGAATCCATGAGCCGTCATGCGCCGCCCCGGCCCGGCCGCAACCGGCGCTGCTTCTCTGGAAATCAGCCGCATGTCCAAACGCTGCTACTACGAGACGCTCGAAGTCGAACGGACCGTCGACGACGCTGGCCTCAAGGTTGCGTTCCGCAAGCTCGCGATGCAGTGGCATCCGGACCGCAACAAGGGCGACGCCACGAGCGAGGTCCGCTTCAAGGAGATCAACGAGGCTTACGAGATCCTCAAGGACCCCGACAAGCGCGCCGCCTATGACCGTTTCGGCCATGCCGCCTTCGAGCAGGGCGGCGGTGGCTTCGGTGGCGGTCCCGGCTTCGGGGCCGATTTCGGCAGCAGCTTTTCCGACCTGTTCGAGGGCATCTTCGGCATGGGTGGCGGCCGGGGCCGCGCCTCCGGCGGCCGCGAGCGCGGGGCCGACCTGCGCTACAACATGGAGATCACCCTCGAGGAAGCCTATCACGGCAAGACGGCGCAGGTGCGCATCCCCACCTCCGTCACCTGCGAGGCGTGTTCCGGTTCCGGCGCCAAGGCCGGCACCAGCCCGAAAGCCTGCACCACCTGCGGCGGCGCCGGCCGCGTGCGCCAGGCCCAGGGCTTCTTCACGCTGGAGCGGACCTGCCCGGCCTGCCATGGCCGCGGCCAGGTGATCGAGACGCCGTGCCCCTCCTGCGCCGGTGCGGGCCGTGTCACCCGCGAGCGGACCCTGTCCGTGAACATTCCCGCCGGCGTCGAGGACGGCACCCGCATCCGCCTCGCCGGCGAGGGCGAGGCCGGAATGCGCGGCGGCGGCGCCGGCGATCTCTATATCTTCCTCAGCCTCGCGCCCCATGCCTTCTTCCAGCGCGACGGCGCGGACCTGCATTGCCGGGTGCCGGTCTCGATGGTCTGCGCCTCGCTCGGCGGCGAGTTCGAGGTGCCGGCGCTGGACGGCGCCAAGGCGCGGGTGAAGGTGCCGGAAGGCACCCAGTCCGGCCGCCGCTTCCGGCTCGCCGGCCGCGGCATGCCTATCATGCGTTCCAAGCAGATGGGCGACCTCTATGTGCAGGTCGCCGTCGAGACGCCGCAGAATCTGACCAAGCGGCAGAAGGAACTGCTGGCCGAATTCGAGAAGCTGTCGTCCCAGGAGACCCAGCCGGAATCGACCGGTTTTCTGGGCATGGTGAAGGATTTCATCGACGGCCTGTCGAGCCGCGCGAATTGAGACGCGAAGCCGACGGGCCGGAGCCGGGTGCAGGGCTGTCCGCTTCGGGCAGGCTGTCGTCCGCCGCGCCCGGCGCGGGGTGTGCAGAGCTTTCCATTGACCCTGCAAGCGAGGGGCCTTACCCGTGGTGCGTCGGAAGATCGCAATGAAGACCGCCCGCGCAAAGACCATGCCGTTGCAGGCGCTGCAACTTCTCGAACGCCGTTTCGAGAAGCAGATCCGTTTCTTCGAGGGGCAGAAAGCCGCCTTCGAGCTGCGCCGCGCCGCGCTCAATGCCGGCGGGCTGCGCCGTCTCGACGAGATGCGGTTCATCCGCTCCTGGCTGGAAAAGCCGCTGACGGTGGGCGCAGTCGCGCCCTCCAGCCGGATGCTCGGTCGGGCCATGGCGCGGTATGTGGATATCGCCCAGACCGGCCCCGTCATCGAACTCGGCCCCGGCACCGGGGCGATCACGGCGGAACTCGTCGCGCGCGGCGTCGCGCCGTCGCGGCTGGTGCTGGTCGAATTCGATTCCACCTTCTGCCGGCTGCTGCGCCAGCGCTATCCCGAGGCGCGTGTGGTGCAGGGCGACGCCTACCGGTTGGAGGAGACGCTGGCGGGCGTGCTGGACGAGCCGGCCGCTGCGCTCGTGTCCGGCCTGCCGCTGTTCAACAAGCCGCTCCGCGCCCGCCTGAAGCTGCTGCGCGCCGCCTTCCGCCTGATGAAGCGGGGCGCGCCCTTCATCCAGTTCACCTATGCCACCGTGCCGCCGATCCCGAAGGGGCTGGAAGGCATGTCGGTGGAGCCGTCCGAGCGCATCTGGCTGAATATTCCGCCGGCGCGCGTCTGGGTCTACCGCAAGGGCTGAGGCCCGGTGTCGTCGGCTTCCCGAATCCTCCCATCCGCCGCCGGTCAGCGCATGGCCTTTCAGTTCGCCGTCGCTGCGGGCGGAATCAGGACAGCAGGAAGCCTGACAGGCCCTGGCCGGCCGCGAAGGCGAGCAGCGCCAACACCGCGAAGTAAAGCACTGTGGCGATGAGAAGCAGATAGCCGAGCAGCACGAACAGGCCGTCGCATTGGGAGATGCCCGCCGCGAGGAACAGGATCGCCAGAGCGGGCAGGGTGTTGGAGAACGGCACCAGCCCCAGCGGCAGCGCCAGCAGCACGCCGCCGAACACCATGCCCAGGCCGTTGAGCCGGTTCATCATCGCGCCGCTCGAGAGCATCTTCAGCCGGGGGTGGATCACCTGATCCAGCCGGCGGATGGTCTGCGCCCCCTTGCGGAGCACGGGGACGAGCTTGCCGGCGTCGAATGTGCGGTCCAGCAGCACCGCCGGCAGCCATGGAATGCGATTGATGGTGATGCCGATGCTGATCATGATGATGGCTGCGCCGAATACGGTGCTCACCCCGGGAATCGAGACCGGCAGCAGGAAGGGGATCGTCAGCAGGGCACAGAGAATCAGCAGCCCCTGTTCGCCGATTTCTTCCAGCAGCCAGCGCAGCGTGACGGTCTCGCCGTCGATCGCGTCGATGACGCGGAGCAGGGTTTCGCTCAGGCTCTGCCGGGTATCGTCGAAGATCAGCGCCGTCTCGGGCTCCGGCGCGCCGGGACCTGCCGAGGTCTGATCGGGGGGACGGTGGTCCATGGGGGCTCGCCGGATCGGGATCGGGACGGCCAGCCATACCAAGGGCGGGGTGCCGATGAAACGGCTTTGCATCCGCGCCCGTGGGATGTCCGGGATTTTGCCGGCCGCGAGCCCCCGGTTCCGGCTCGCGGATAGCGGCGTGGGTATCGTTGTAAGGCACGGCGTGCCGATGCTTGCGTCCGCCCCCTGCCGCATTACGTAAATGAGCGGGCGGCCCAGTGTCGGGCCGCCGATGGGACTGACACCACGATGA
>Ga0182747_1002648_pt1 | contig 12439 bp, 10 predicted proteins | sample eDN3rd30CBELigBY_FD_128526 | JGI IMG/M metagenome (GOLD analysis project Ga0182747, IMG submission 128526) | Enriched backyard soil microbial communities from Emeryville, California, USA - eDNA 3rd pass 30_C BE-Lig BY (version 2) (version 2) | ecosystem: Environmental > Terrestrial > Soil >...
ACGTTGACCGTTTTCCACTTCGAATTCAACTCTTTGACCTTCGTCTAAAGATTTGAAACCTTCGCCTTGAATCGCTGAGAAGTGAGCGAATACGTCAGATCCACCTTCAACTTCGATGAAACCAAAACCTTTTTCTGCGTTAAACCATTTTACTGTACCTTGTGTCATTTAAATGACCTCCATTAAATTAAATTTTTCATAAGCTTTCGAAAAAAAATTCACCCATTACAAAAAGTACCGAACAAACACGATTACTTTTTGTAATAGGTGAATTGATCTTGTCCTATGTTGGACCTTATAGAATTTATTATATACAATAAAAAAGCATTTGTCAATTGCATAACAGCAAAAGTAAAATCAATTGGCTTTCTTCTTGCATAAAAAGACTTGGATAAAACCCAGAAACAGCATTTTTCTTGAGTAGAAAAATGCTGTTTTTTCCGGTAAGAAAATTTTCAATCGTACCTAAAACAGTCGAATAGATGATTACTCTGTAGTTCCGTCCTCACCATTTCCCATGTCGCTTTCCGGACTTTCTTCTAAGTTACTGTTGGAAGTACCATCTGAGCCATTTTCTGTACTGTCTGTATTGGATTCTGGATTTGTTTCAGTATTTTCTTCTGAATCTTTTTCTATATTCGTATTACCTTCCTCTTCCTCGATGATATTAACATCTGCTTCTCCATCAGTTGCTGGTTCCTCTTCGTTAACATCTACGTCTACATCTTCTTCTCCGTCTTCTGCACAGCCTGCCAGCATGAATAGCAATGCTGATACAGGGACAACTGATTTCATAAACTTTTTCATATGATTCCTCCTACGATTTTTTAATTGCCTTTCATAATTCCTTAATACCCCTATTTGATCGGCAATTAAACCTCTGCTTGAGGATAGTAAATAAAAAGGAAACGCAATCAGTATTACGCTTCCTTTTCGTTTACACAGTATTGAATTTTTAGAAGGGAATAATCCCCAATACTAGACATACAACAATCATGACAACCGTTGAACCGAATGCCCACTTAAGGAAGATGCGCTGGAATTTCCCGAAGTCTTCTCCTACCATTCCTACTAATAGATACGTAGATGGAACCAATGGACTTAATAGATGGACCGGCAATCCTAAAAGAGATGCCCGACCGATCAATGCTGGATCGATTCCGTATACGGCACCTGCTTTTGCAAGGAGCGGCAGCACTCCATAATAGAAGGCATCGTTCGACATAAAGAAAGTAAATGGTGCACTGAGTATCGCCGTGATCACTGCAAAGCGAGAACCCATTGCCTCCGGAATATACTGAATCACAGAATTCGCCATGGCATCAACCATCTCAGTCCCTGAAAGAATTCCTGTAAAAATACCTGCTGCAAAAACCATCGAAACTACCGATAAAGCATTATCCGCATAATTTGCAACACGTTCTTTTTGATCTTTGATTTTTGGATAGTTCACTGTGATAGCGATTGCAAAACCTAGCATAAATAAAGCAACCGGCGGGAATAGCTCTGTAATTAATGCATATAAAAGCGCGATTGTTAAAGCATAGTTAAAGATAATCAGTTTCGGACGTTTCAGGTAATCCGCTTCAGCTGTGGCAGCCATTTGAGTCATCGCTTGGAAATCCACTTCGATAATGCCAATTCGTTTTCTTTCCTTTCTCCCAAGCACAAAAGCCATTAGGAGTACAAATAGTGCACCACCCACCATTGCTGGAATAACGGGTGTGAATACTTCAGACATCTCCAGACTTAATGCCGACATAACCCGCGCAGTTGGTCCACCCCAAGGCAGCAAGTTCATAACCCCTGAAGCTGAAACCGCAATTCCAGCCAGAATAATCGGCTTCATGCCAATTCGTTTATACAGCGGCAGCATTGCTGAAATTGTAATCATATAAGTTGTTGTTCCGTCACCATCTAAAGAAATCATAAGGGCCAAAATCGCAGTCCCGATCGCAATTTTTACTGGATCCCCTTTTACCACCTTTAAAATTGTTTTAATAATTGGATCGAATACGCCTGCATCAATCAATGTTCCAAAATACAGAATCGCAAATAAAATCATAATGCCTGTTGGGGCTACACTCTTAACCCCTTCCAGCATCATCGGTCCAATTTCAGTTCCAAATCCGCCAATAACCGCAAAAATAATCGGTATTAGTATCAAGGCAATCATGGCAGAAAGTCGACCTGTCATGATTAAAATCATAAATACAAGAATCATTAAAAATCCTAATAAAGCAAGCATCTATTTCATCCCCCTATAATTATGTCGCATTTTCATTTCGTTTTCCCCGTGTATCTATATTAAAATAGAAATTCCAATTTGTAAGCGATTGCAAAATATTGTGTTTTAAAAACATTTAGAAAGTTTTGTTCATTGTGTTCACGGGAGAACTAAATTTGCCCAAGAACAAAAGCGCAAGCGCCCTGATTAGCCCTGACAAGCGCTGGAGGGACCTGACAAGTGTGCTTGCCACACGTAGGAAGGTACCGAAACGACCTCGAGGGGCTAGGGTGCTGGAGCTAGATGTCAAATTTATTTCTTTAAAAGTGATCCCCAAAGCGAAATTTTATAATTTCCTTAACAATAAAAAGACACTCGATTTCCCGAGTGCCCGCGTGCATCTTTTAAATTTTATAATATCGTCTCTCCGGTCTGCCAACTACTCCATACACTACTTCAGCCTTGCATTCCTTCACGGTTATCAAGTACTCAAGATAGCGTCGAGCCGTTGTTCGTGAAGCGCCGATTTGGTCGCTCACCTGTTCTGCTGATAAACCGGAACTATTTGATTTTAAAACATTGGTTACTTTGACTAATGTAATCTCATCGATTCCTTTTGGCAAAGTCGACTCTTTCGTTTCGTTTGATGGCGTTGCCTTTTTAAAAAGTTTATTTACAAATTCCTGATCTACTTCATCTTTTGATTCTATCAGCTGAGATTTTTTCAGGTACTCCTCAATCGTTTGATGAAACAGTTCCATTTTAACTGGTTTGATCAAATACTGATCCACTCCGTAATGCAGCGCCTTCATAAGTATTTCTTTGTCCGTAGCTGCTGTGATCATAATGATATCGATATTCGGAAATCGCCCGCGAATAATTGGCAACAATTCCGTACCTAGTTGATCCGGCATATAGACATCCAATAAAAGCAGATCCGGGTCATGTTTCTCTAGTAATTCAATGGTTTCTTTGCCATTTAAGGCTTTTCCCACTACATCAATTTCCTGAAAGCTCCCCAAAAACTTTTCATGAATGGCCGCTACACGAAAATCATCTTCTGCGATGACTGCTTTAATACTCACCGTTGTTCCCCTCCTAACGGTTTCTTTGGTAGGTATACTGTAAATACTGTGTTTTCTTTCCCGTTTTGCACTTCAATAATGCCGCCCAGTTCCTGCACCGCATTATTGGCATTGGAAAGTCCGTATCCTCTTGGGCTTTGTCCCTCTTTGGAAGTAAATCCGCGCTCAAATAAAGCCGGCATATCCTCGTCAGAAATCCCCTTGCCATTATCGCTAACTTCAAAAATAATATCTTCTCCTAAATCCGTGGCGAAAAACTTGATGCTTGGCAACTTGATGCCATAAACAGCCTCAAATGCATTATCAAGGATATTCCCTAGAATCAGCGTAAGCTGTGAAAGATTGATATGCTCTGGAAGCTTCTCTATATAACTCTCGGAATCAATTTCAAATAAAATTTTCTTCTCAGATGCCTTCCCTAATTTCCCGATAAGGATGACTTGTACTTTCGTATCCTTTATTTGCTGGAAAACAATCTGGTTTTGGAATTCCAGTTCAGACGTCTCCCCTTGAATCATTTTGATGGCTTCCTCGTACTCTCCCAATTGCAATAGACCCGATAACGCATATAATTTATTCGTAAATTCATGGGTTTGGGCACGCAATTCCTCGGAGTATGTCTTCATTTCCGATAAGGTGTTGATCATTTGCTCAATCTCCGTTTTTTCACGGAATGAAGCAACGACACCTCGAACTCTTTTTTCATCCATAATCGGTGTGCAGCTGACAATGATCGTTTTCCCTTTCCAGGTCATCTCTTTATCAAACTGGGGCTCGCCTGTTTGCAGCACTTCATATAATTGGCTCGTTGGAAATAGCCCATCAATTTTAAAATGCCTTACAGATCCACTTATTCCGAGCAAGCTTTTCGCCCGCTGATTCATGGAGGCAATCATCCCCTGATCATTAATCGATAGGATTCCTTCCTGCACAGAATGGAGAACCGCGTTTTTTTCCTTATAAAGATTGGCGATTTCGTATGGCTCCAATCCTAAAGTATCTTTCCGTATACTTTTTGAAAGCAGGAAGCTGCCAATGACGGACGCAATGAAAGCCAACAGCGAAATATATAATTCTTTGGAGACGACTCGGAATACCTGCTTCTCGATGTCTTCCACTAAATAGCCGACCGAGACTACGCCGATGATGTCTCCATCCTCATTAAAGATCGGCGACTTGCCTCTCATCGAAAGTCCCAAGGAACCGCGGGCTTCGGAGATATAATATTCGCCTTCTTCAAGGGCCCGTTCACTGTCGCCGCCCATCATTTTCTTCCCGATTTCCGATTCCTTTGGATGGGAATATCGAATGCCGTCCTCATTCCCCACGACGATAAATTCAGCCCCGGTTTGTTGCCGGATTTTCTCCACAATCGGTTGAATACTTTCAGACGGATTCTCCCGGTCAAAAGCTTCGATAATGGAAGGCATCAACGAAACGGATTTAGATAATTCCAGCGCAAGCCGCCCCCGATCTTCCTCGATCTGCTTCCCATTCATGTAAGTAAAATAGGAGGTTAATAGAAGAATTAATAGGAAGCTTAGGGACAACGTTAGCCCCAGAATCTTTGTATGTAATGATACTTTTACCATAGCAGCAACCTTCTTATGTTTGTTTCTCTTAATTCTAGCGATTTATAAATATTCTATCAATTTATTTTTTTGAAGGCTGCGTCAGGGGATTGGGTACCTATGAAGAGTTACGTTTGAAACGAGAAGGTATCAATTCAAAGGAGTATTTGCTTTGGGGTGTCACGTTAGAACCAGTATCGTGACTCCAGTGAAGGAATAACCATGGAGTGTCACCTTTCAACCAGTATCGGGACAAATCTAAGCTATCTGGATAGATTAGTTACCCAGCACAGTTAGACAACTATTCAATTAAAAAGAAAAACATTCAGAATGCACCCATTCTGAATGTTTTTCGTTGATGCTCCGGCTCCCTTCTAAACAAAAGAAAGTGCCGTTTATAGGTTATAGCCGTCATCCGGATTTAGGGATGTACGGTGGCCTGTGTTTAGTGCTGTGATGGCTGCGACTTCATCGTTTTGCAGGCTGAAGTCAAAGATATTCAGGTTATCAGCAATGCGTTCCGGTGTTGATGATTTTGGAATAACGATATTGCCGATTTCCAATTGCCAGCGCAATATGATTTGCGCTGGTGTTTTGTCATACTTCGCCGCTAATTTTTTCACTGCTGGATGGGTAAATACGATTCCAGTGCCAAGTGGTGCCCAAGCTGTGATAACGATATTTTCTTTTGCACAGAATTCACGTAAAGCATCCTGTGATAAAGATGGGTGGCACTCTACTTGGTTGACCATTGGTTTTACTGTAGCTTCTTTAAATAATTGCTCGAAGTGGTGCTCGTGGAAGTTTGAAACCCCAGGCACGCGGATAAGTTTTTCTTCATATAAACGTTCAATCGCTTTATATGTCTCTACCAGTGTTGGCTTTGGCCAGTGAACTAAATATAGATCCACATACTCTAAATCTAGTTTTTTCAAAGAAGTTTCAAAGGCTTTTAATGTGTTGTCATAGCCTTGATCGGTATTCCACACTTTTGTTGTGATGAATAAATCCTCGCGAGGAACGCCGGAATCCTTAATCGCTCTTCCTACTGCTTCTTCATTTTCATAAATGGCAGCTGTATCAATTGCGCGGTACCCTGCATTTAGGGCATCTGCCACACCTTGATAAGCAAGCTCATGGTCCTTCATTCGGAATGTGCCATAGCCCACGCGTGGCATTTCTACACCATTTGCTAGTGTAATTGTTTTAGAGATCGTCATTTTACATTTCCCCTTTATTCTATTATTTCGAGTATAGAATTAATTACTCTTAAACTTTACCGAAAAACAAATGGAAATTCAAAGAATATTCACTATATTAACTCAAAAATTTCGAAAAAAGCTGATGGCTATTCGTTTGGAACATAGGAGATAAATTCTAGAATTGAATCTGTTGATTGGCCATCAAATTGCAGACTATATAAACCGGATTCCGTCTTGACTTCCGCTGTATAGGAATAGCCGCCTTCCATCATATTTTCCCATTCTTTGATCTCTAACTCTTTATTTAACGCACCAGCTATCTCTTCTACTGTTACTTCTTTTTTTGGCGTAATATAAAAAGCGTGCATCCCGCCATTATCTTTATGATAATCACAGATGAAAAACGTGTCGTAAAAGGAGCACAAAGCACCTTCATAATATTCTTCTGTTTTAAAAGGCTCTTTAATCTTATCTTTTGCTGTGGAGTAAGAATCTTTCAAGCTAAGATAATAGTCATTAATGGTTGTCCCGGTAATTTTGGCTAACGCTTCATCAATAATCAGCCCAAGACGTTTTCCATTGCTATCAACGACTTCTCCATTCTTAAAGATATAATTCACCGTATAGCCTTTCTGATCATAAACCGTGATTTTGTTTTCTTTTAAACTTTCACTATAGATTTCAGATGATTGCAGGGGAATATTCAATAATTCTTCTACCATTTGAGTGTGTTCGTTGTAATTGAGGATCGAAAACCCTTGGCTCGTGGAGTTCGCTTGCGCCTCTGTTCGGCCAAAAGCCAAAGCCTCTTTCAAACTCCCATTATCATATTTTAGTTTACCGATTGGCACTAAAGAGATATGTGTACCTGATTCATAATCAAAAGCAGTCGTTTGGTTCCATTGCTCATCTTCAAGCTTATAGATGGAAACTTTGCTATGTGTTGCGTCCTCATTCACCCCATGAACCATTTCGGGAATCTCATCCCCATCAAAATCGACGGCTTCCAGAAAACCTCCTTCTTTGCCTTCGATACTCTCTTGATACGTTGGCGTTCCTTCAAACTCTGCCAAGTACTGCTCTCTCGTTTTTTTCTCGCTCACTTTTCCAACTTGTTCTTTTTTAACGTCCTCTTCTGTTTTCTCTTTCGTAGTTTCATCATTCGAGCAGCCCGCTAGCAAGAGACTTAAAGCGAATACAGATACTATAGTTTTAAGCATTTTTTCTTCCCTCTCTATTAAACCCACACTATTGGATTCATATTTTCTATCATTCTACTATAATATCCCTTACTATTAAACGAAGGAGTAGAAGTGCCCTAGCAAAGAACAAAAGCGCAAGCGCCCTGATTAGCCCTGACAAGCGCTGGAGGGACCTGACAAGTGTGCTTGCCACACGCGGGAAGGTACCGAAGCGACCTCGAGGGGCTAGGGTGCTGGAGCTAGATGTCAAACTTATTTTTTTAAGTTATCCCCAAAGCGAAATTTTATAATTTCCTTAACAAATAAAAAAGGGCTGCCCTGTTTAAGGCAACCCTCCCTTGCAAATTATTTCGTTTGTACGGAAATTGTACGATTCAATGCATGTTTTACAGCATTGACATATTCCTGGTTTGTACGTTTGCTGATTTCAGCTTCTGGATTGACAATTTCATAAGCATGGAAGCCTCCGGGATATAAGTGGAACTCCACATCCACACCGGCTTGAGCTAATTTAGTCACATAAGCTAGCGTTTCATCGCGGAATGGGTCTAGCTGACCTACACATGTATACGTATAAGGCAAGTTCTGAAGCTCTTCTACCGATGCTCTTGCAGGTGCGGCATAGATTGGCACATTTTCTTTGCCATTTTCGCCATTTAGATAGGCAGCCCAGCCTTTTTCGTTTAAATCATGATTCCAAATATAATTGCCTGTAATTTCGTAGCTTGACGGTGTATTATTTCGGTCATCAATCATTGGATATAAAGGCATCTGGAAGCAGATTTCGGGACCTTTTCTGTCTCTTGCAAGGAGCGCCAAGCTTGCTGTTAAGCCACCGCCTGCACTTAGTCCTGCAATCCCAACTCTTTTAGCATCCACCCCTAAGCTTCCTGCGTTATCTGCCAACCATTGAAGAGCTGCATAGCAATCTTCAATAGGTGCTGGATATGGATGCTCCGGTACTAATCGATAATCCACGGAAACCACAACACAGCCTGCTTCATTCACAAATTGCTGGCATAACCCATCGTTTTCCTCAGGGGAACCTAATACATAGCCGCCTCCGTGAATCCATAAGAGACCGGCTAACTCTTCCGTTTTTGATACCGGCTCATAGATTCGAAGGCGTAAATCATTGCCATCTGGTCCTTCAATGATCTTGTTTGTAATCGTGATGTTGGGATCTTGCGGCGCTAATGGTGCTTGTGCCGCAGCAGCACGAGCAGCTTCATATTGATCTAGATCAAGCGCTGGAAATACATCTAAAATATCAACAAGCTCAGGATTTACACGATTTTTCATTAACAAATTCCCCCTTAGAATGTTCATTCATTTCAATTTATTAAAGCGTTTTCAAATTATGCCGTTCTTATTGCAGAACCACATTGGCCTGTGCTTTTTCAAATGAAAATCCTTCGTAATTATTGTCAGCTACCTTATCACAAATCATTTTGTAATTATTTAAGCCGCCTACATAAATTACAAAGCCGCGTTGCGTTCCATCAATATTCGCTCCTGTATACCAAGAATTTGTATGTGGGAATAATGTCGTATTCGCCAGGTCATCACATTCTTTTCCCCATTTCGCCTCGGACACTTTTTGCGCTTCAATGGTTTGCAATCCATTCGTTTCCAAATACTCGATGCAATGGTCAATCCAGTCCACATGCTGCTCGATTGCAGCCGGCATATTCGTTAATACGGAAGGACTTTGCGGGCCAGTAATCATGAAGAAATTCGGGAAGTTTTCCATCGTCAAGCCAAGATAGGTTTTTACATCTCGTCCCTCTCCCCACTTCTCTTGAATCGTTTGGCCGTCTCTTCCTTGAATATCCATTTTCAAAAGAGAACCGGTCATTGCTTCATACCCTGTTGCGTAAATAATCACATCACACTCGATTGTGCCTTCACGTAATTTCACGCCATTTTCAGCAATGCTTTCAATCGGATTCTCTTTTATCGAGATTATATTCACATGATCCTCATTAAATATCTCATAGAAGTTCGTTCCGATAATTAATCGTTTTGTCGTAATATAATAATCAGGATGCAGCAATTGTGCTTTTTCTGGATCCTCGATAATTTCATCGATTTTATCGCGCACATATTGAGAAACCACGAAGTTCGTTTCTTTACTCACCCCAGTATCCGTATAAACAGAACCTAGCGCAAGCCCGCCCGATTCCCACACATAGTCAAGGGTTTCCTTTTGCCCGGCTGCATCGAATTCAGTTGCCGATTTTCCGGTTGTGAACATACGAATACCGCCAGTTGTCGTTGTGAATGAATCACGGATGTCTTCGTAGTTTTCAATCGCCTGATCCTGTTCTTCTTTTGTTAATCTTTTGTTGCGGGCTTCGGCCACATAGTGAGGTGTACGCATTAACAAGGTTAGTTCCTTTGCTTCTTTGGCAATCTCCGGCATGGCTTGTACACCACTGGAACCATTTCCGATGATGACGACCCTTTTACCTGTTAAATCGACTTTTTTATGGGGCCAACGCCCTGTATGATATTGCTCGCCTTTGAAGCTTTGCGTCCCCTCAAAAGGAGGGATATTCGTTGTGGATAAACACCCAACGCCACTGATGAAGTATTTCGCAACAAAGGTTTCGTCTGTATCTGTTTGAATCTCCCATTGCTTTCTATCATTATGAAAGCTTGCTTTTGTCACCCGCGTTTTAAATTGAATATCTGGGCGTAAATCCAGTTCATCCGCCACAAAATTTAAGTACTCCAAAATCTCGGGCTGCGAGGCATAGCGATCCTTCCAGCGCCATTTTTTATAAAGTTCTTCCGAGAATGTAAAATTGTAATAGATTGAATCCGAGTCACACTTCGCCCCAGGATAGCGGCTCCAATACCATACTCCACCAACACCATCAGCAGCTTCAATCACTTTTACCGATAAACCGCGCTCTCGCAGCCTATGCAACATATATAGTCCTGCAAAACCAGCCCCAATAACGACTGCATCATATTTCTTTTCTCCCATAATATTCCCCCTTATATGTTCGAAAGATTTGTAGGTACCTTCTCCCAAAATGGCAACTGATTGCTTGTTGGTGATAAAACGCTTACATTCTCCTGCACCCTTTCATTCCCAGACATGGCTACTTTCGTATGCCACTTCATCTTACCAACCATTGCACATCCAAAACATTCCTTCTTTTAGCTAATCCAGATATTATAAATCGGATAATATTTTGAAACTATTACTACTTTTTAGATTAGGAGAAACATATATATAATGAAAGGAGTGATTGCTATGCAAATATCTGCTTGGGAACTAGAAGAAAAACTATCAAATTGTGTTCACTTACACACGCAGGAAGAAAAAATTTGTCATATTCTCTTTGTATTAGATGAACTAGCCTTTTGCGATGCCATTTCGTTTTTCCGTTACAGTCCCATCGGTTATGTAGGGGAAGGGATTGCAGGCTTGCAGGATGGACAGCTTCAATCCCTTTCTTATATTAGAGACGATCTTCGCGCTTTGCCGATTGTTAAAAATGCCGTTGAAAAACGCAAAACGCTTCTTTATGAAGGAAAGGAAATCATCACCCTCATGTCAAGCCGTTATCATCGCAGTGTCCCATTGAAAGCCCTACTCGTTATTCCCATTGTTGTCAATAACATGACCATTGCCTATATATGCTGCGAGTTTATTAAAAGCCTTGGCCACTTCAACAACCATGAGCTGGAGCAATTCACCCTATTTGGCCGGTTGATCGGTGAGCTATTCATTCAGCCGCAAACAATGGCCCATCCGAAACTAAGTCCTCGCGAAAACCAAGTTTTGAGAGCGCTTGCAAATGGTTTATCGACAAAAGAACTTACGAACCTCCTCTCGTTAAGCGAGGCCACTGTCAAACAATACATTAAATCCGTTCTGGTTAAATTAGGGGCAAAGAATCGCACCCATGCTGTGTCAATCTATCTCGGACAGAACCTATAAATGCACATCATTTTGATAGACCCTCATCTATCCATAAAAAAATCCGTCCGTTAATAATTCTACTAACAGACGGATTTGTAATCTTCTATCTCTATCATTTCACTGAAAATTTATAGAACTTTTTCCAAAAATTCTTTGGCGCGTGCAGATTTAGGGGCCGTGAAGAATTGTTCCGGTGCTGCATCTTCTACTAACGTTCCGCCTTCAAGGAAAAGGATGCGATCTGCCACTTCTTTTGCAAACCCCATTTCGTGCGTCACAATAATCATGGTCATCCCGGATTCTGCCAAGTTTTTCATAACAGCCAGAACCTCTTTTACCATTTCAGGGTCAAGTGCAGAAGTCGGTTCATCGAAGAGCATCACGCTTGGATTCATTGCCAAGGCGCGAGCTATGGCGACACGTTGTTTTTGCCCGCCGGATAAACGGTTCGGATATTCGTCCCGTTTTTCAAACAAACCAACTTTTTTCAATAATTCTTCTGCTGTTTTTTTCGCTGCCTCTTTTGAAATCCCTTTAACTGTAATCGGTGCATAGATTAGATTTTCAAGGACGGTTTTATGAGGGAATAAGTGAAAATGCTGGAATACCATACCTAGATTTTCACGTACTTTCATAATATTTTTCTCGGTAATAACTGTACCGCCCACGGAAATTTGTCCGCTTGTAGGTTCTTCTAATCGATTGATGCATCGCAGGAAAGTAGATTTGCCCGATCCGGAAGGTCCAATTACCGCGATGACTTCTTTCTCTTTTATTTCAGTAGAAATTCCTTTAAGGACTTCGTTTTTCCCATAGGTTTTGTGTAAATTCTCGACTTTAATCACTGCGTCTCATCCTCTTTTCCATCATTTTTCCAAGGAAGGTTAATACGAGTGTCATTACATAGTAAATTACACCTGCGATCAATAACGGTTCAAGATATTGGAAGGTATCTCCACCTACTATAAATGCTCGACGCATAATATCTAAAGCGCCTATAACCGTCACAATTGCTGATTCCTTATTTAAGGTAATAAATTCATTCATGAGGGATGGCAAAATATTTTTGATGGCCTGTGGTAAAATAATATCCTTCATCATCTTGCTGTAAGGAACACCAAGCGCTTTTGCTGCCTCTTGCTGCCCTTTATCGACCGCATTGATGCCTGCGCGAATAATTTCAGAAACATAGGCAGCCGAGTTCAGACCAAA
>Ga0182747_1002650_pt1 | contig 12436 bp, 10 predicted proteins | sample eDN3rd30CBELigBY_FD_128526 | JGI IMG/M metagenome (GOLD analysis project Ga0182747, IMG submission 128526) | Enriched backyard soil microbial communities from Emeryville, California, USA - eDNA 3rd pass 30_C BE-Lig BY (version 2) (version 2) | ecosystem: Environmental > Terrestrial > Soil >...
CGGATCTTGTTGGCCGCGTCCTTGTCATAGGCGATGCCCGCCTTGTCGAAAAGCTGGTCCAGCTCGCCCGACAGCGTCATCTCGGTGATGATGTCGCAGCCGCCCACGAACTCGCCCTTGACGTAAAGCTGCGGGATCGTCGGCCAATCCGAGAAATCCTTGATGCCCTGCCGGATGTCGGCATCCTTCAGAACGTCAACGTCGCGGTAATCGACGTTCATGTAGTTCAGCACGCCCGCGACGCGGCTGGAGAACCCGCATTGCGGCATTTCCTTCGAGCCCTTCATGAAGAGCACGACCTCCGCGCCGTCAATGGTGTCCTGGATTTTTTGACGAGTATCCGTCATGTCTGGCTCTTCCTTCTCTCTGCTGGGCGCCGCTGAGGGGATCGCGGCCGCCGTCACTTACTCCGGGGCCTTGGTCGTCAGGGCCAGGGCATGAAGCTCTCCGCTGGGGCCGTCCATCTTGCCCTGCAAAGCCGCATAGACCGCGCGCTGTTGCTGGACCCGGTTGAGGCCCCGGAAGCTTTCGTCGATCACCTCCGCCGCATAGTGGTTTCCGTCTCCGGCAAGATCCGTGATCGTGATCTTGGCCTCGGGGAAGGTCGCACGGATGAGCGCTTCGATATCCTGGGCTTCCATTGCCATGGGCAAGTCCTTTCGAGTGTTGATGAAGATGTAGGCGAAGGTCGCGCAAGCCGCAAGATCGCCCCCCGGAGAGAGGCGGGAAACACCGCAGCCGACGGGCTGCGGGCCGTATCGGTCGGCAGCGTCTTGAGGATCGGACGATAGGGTATCAATCCCGCGGGTAACCTGCCTGAAATGCGGGGCAGGGCGAATGCTTTTACCCGATCGGATGGAAATTCCGAGGGTTCACAAAAACTTGCATTACTCGGGAAGATGTGCCAATCAAGTTGTATTCGGCACTGATTTCACGCGGAATATTCAATCGACCTCCAGACTGAAACACTCGGGTGGGCATTCGTCACCCGGCAAGTCGGGCAGGTGGTTTGATCGGGAGAACTTGGCATGGCCACGGCTAATTCCGATTCCAGGACATTGATGCAGAGGTTTCTCGACGGGGTCGAGAAGGTGGGCAATATGGTCCCACATCCCGTGGTGATATTCCTGATCCTGATTGCCATCGTCATCGTGCTGTCAGTCGTCCTAAGCGCATTCGGCGCCTCGGTGACATTCGACCGCATCAATCCGAAGACCTATGAGATCGAGCAGACGAGCACCGCGATCCGCAGCCTGCTGAATGCGGACGGCATACGTTTCATGTATCTGTCGCTGGTCCCGAATTTCATGGCCTTCACCGCCGTCGGCCTGATGATCGCCGCCATGATCGGCGCTGGCGTGGCCGAGGAATCCGGGCTGGTCACCTCGCTGATCCACAAACTCGTCGTCGTTTCGCCGCAATGGGCGCTGACCTATATTCTGGCCTTCGTCGGCATATGCGCGAGTGTCGCGGCCGATGCGGGGTATCTGGTGCTGATCCCGCTGGCCGGGATCGGCTATCTCGCGGTGGGGCGCCATCCGCTGGCCGGCATCGCGCTTGGCTTTGCCGCCGTGGCCGGGGCCTTTACCGTCAACATGCTGATCAAGCCGCTCGATACCGTGCTGGTCGAGTTCACCAATGACGCTGCCCATCTTGTCGATCCGTCAAGGTCGATCGGGCTGGCGTCGAACCTCTGGTTCTCGATCGTCTCGGTCATCTTCCTGACGGTTCTGATCGCATTCGTCTCGGACCGCATCATCGAGCCGCGGCTTGGCCCATATCATCGGGAGAATGCCAGCGAGGGCGTTTCGACCGATCAGGGCACCACGCTGGGCGAGCGCGAGGCACGGGGGCTGCGCTTTGCCGGCCTCGGTCTGCTTGGCCTGATCATCGTCATGTGCCTGCTGACCATTCCCTCCGGCGCACCGCTTCGCAATCCGGTCTCCGGGACATTGATCGGCGACTCTCCCTTCATGAACGGGCTGATCACCTTCATCATGCTGGTATTTCTGGTCACGGGCTGGGCCTATGGCATCGGGGCCGGGACGCTCAGGACACTTGCCGAGGTGATCGCCGCCATCGAGAAATCGATCAAGAACATGGGCGGCACCGTTTTCCTGTTCTTCGTCCTCAGCCAGTTCGTCGCGTATTTCACCTATACCAATATCGGGACGGTGATGGCGCTCAGCCTTTCTGGCGTGCTCGAGCAGGCCAATATCGGTGCATTGCCCTTGCTGATCGGCTTTATCATCGTCGTCGCGATTATCGACCTGCTGCTGACCGGGGCGATTGCGAAATGGGCGATCTTCGCGCCGATATTCGTGCCGCTCCTGATGCAGCTTGGTGTCGAGCCCGAGGCTGTTCTTGCGGCCTATCGCGTCGGGGATTCGCCGATGAATGCGATCACGCCGCTCAACGCCTATTTCGCGCTGGTCGTCGGATTTGCGCAGAAATACGAAAGATCCGCCGGCGTCGGCACGGTTGTGTCGCTGATGCTGCCCTATGTCTTCAGCATATTCGTCTTGTGGACGTTGCTTTTCGCCGTCTGGAAGGCGCTCGGCCTGCCTTGGGGGCTCTAGCACGGCCGGTCCCATGAACGGAGGATGAGATGCAGAACACCGCTATCCCGCTGGACGTCGCGGCGGCCGAAGCACATCTGATGCGGTTTCTTTCCATCGAGGGGGTGACGGGCCACGAGGCCGCCATTGCCGCCGGCGTCGTCGATGCCCTGAAGAAGGCCGGTGTGCCGGATTCGGCCATCCGTTTCGACGATGCGAACAAGCGCATTCCGCTGCCGACCGAGACCGGCAATCTGATCGTCACGCTGCCCGGTTCGCGTCCCGGCCCGCATCTGCTGTTCTCAACCCATCTCGATACCGTGCCGCTCTGCGCCGGGGTCAAGCCGAGGCGTGAGAAGGGGCGCATCGTCTCGGACGGGACCACGGCGCTTGGCGGCGATGCCCGCACGGGTGTCGCGCTGCTGGTGGTGCTGGCCGAGACCCTGATCAGGAACGGACTGGAACATCCCCCGATCACCCTGCTGTTCACGGTGCGCGAGGAAAGCGGCCTGCACGGCGCGCGCGAGTTGAACCCGAAGGATCTTGGCGGGCCGACCATGTGCGTCAATGTCGACGGCCAGCGCGCGAATGAGCTGATCATCGGCGCGGTCGGGCAAGAGAACTGGACGGTCGAGATCAGGGGCCGCGCGTCCCATGCCGGGGTTGCGCCCGAGAAGGGGATTTCCGCGACCATGGTGGGCGCGGTCGGACTGGCCGAGGCGCGAAGTGGCGGCTGGTTCGGCAAGGTCGTCAAGGAGGACGGGCAGGGGTCCAGCAATATCGGCATATTCGGCGGCAAGGATGGTCTGGTCGCTGCCGGGGACGCCACCAATGTCGTGACGGATTACGCCTATCTTCGTGGCGAGGCGCGCAGCCGCGACGCGGCTTTCGCCAAGCGCATCGCCGAGGGCTACGAGGCGGCCTTTGCCAAGGCCAAGGCGGCCGTTCTCGACGACAAGGGCGCGGGGGCCGATGTCAGGTATGTCCGCGAAACCTCCTATCCTCCGTTCGAGCTGGCGGCAGATGCCGAGATCGTGCAGCGCGCGACCAAGGCCATCGAGTTGATGGGAGAGAAGCCGGTCATCATATTCTCGAATGGCGGGCTCGACGCCAACTGGTTGGATTCACATGGAATTCCAACCGTGACCATCGGCGCGGGGCAGGCCGAGATCCATACCGTCAACGAATATGTCGATCTGGCCGAATATGAGAAGGGGTGCCGTCTGGGCCTGCTGCTGGCGACCCTCGCGGAATGAGCGTCACGCACCCGCCCGCGCTGACTTGTGATCCTGTGCATCGCGGGCGTGCCGCCATCGGACGATCAGCCGGGGGCCGCGTTTGAGCCCGGTCGCTACCATATTCATCATCATTGCCGTCATTATCGGCCTGTTCATCTGGAACCGGTTTCCGGTGGTTCTGGTCGCGATGGGGACGGCATTGGCGCTGTGGGCAACGGGGCTTCTGAGCGTGGAAGAGGCCTTGATCGGCTTCGGCGATCCGGCCGTCATCTTCATCGCCTCGCTTTTCGTGGTCAGTTCGGGGCTCGAGGCAACCGGGCTGACAGTCTGGGCCGGCCAGCTTCTGATCAGATGGGCGGGCGAGGAAAGCCGCACACGCCTCCTGCTGCTGACGATGACACTGGTGGCGGTGCTGACCGCGCTGATCAGCGTGAATGGCGCGGTGGCCGCGCTGCTTCCGGTTGTGGTGGTGACCGCCGTGCGGCTGAGGCGAAGCTCCTCGCAGCTGATGATGCCGCTGGTCTTTTCCGCCCATGCCGGTTCGTTGCTGGCACTGACCGGGACGCCGGTGAACATCCTGGTCTCGGACGCGGCAATGCAGGCCGGCTATCGTGAGTTCGGCTATTTCGAATTCGCATTGGTCGGCGTGCCGCTGCTCCTCGGGACGATGGCGATCATCATCCTGTTCGGAGAGCGCCTTTTGCCGCATGGCAATGGCGCGACGATGCCCGCCGATCTCAGCAGCCATGCCCGAACGCTGGTCGAGCAATATGGCCTCTCGGCCAATATCTACCAGTTGCGGATCCGCGCGACCTCACCCCTGATCGGCAAGGCGGTGACGGAGTTGAATGTCGGCGACTATCCCGACCTGGAACTCATGGCTGTCCACGACGGAAGAACCGACCGGCCCCTCGCGCGAAGACAACTCGCCGAAGGCGACCACCTTCTGCTGCGCGGAGACGGCGAGGCCGCCGCGCTCTTCGCCGGGGACCAGCACCTTGCGTTCCGCCAGCCGGAGCGGATCGGACGGGGCGAAAACACCCTGTTCAACCGGAATTCGGGACTGGCCGAGGTCGTCATTCCGCCGCGCTCCGGGTTGATCGACAAGGAAGTGTTCCCCGGAATGGTCACGGAAAGCGGCGACCTGATCATTCTGGCGCTTCAGCGCGCGGGCACTCAGCTTTCCGCCGACAATACCGGGGAAGCTGGCGGTATCAAGCTGCGGGCCGGAGACACCATGCTGCTGCAGGGGACATGGGAAGCACTGGACACCCATCTGGACGACCCGGACGTTCTGGTCGTCAATTCGCCTGATCTGGTGCGGCGTCAGGCCTTGCCCATGGGCCGTGGGGCCGGCCGAGCCGCCGCCATCCTTGCGGCGATGGTGTTTCTCTTGGTCACTGGACTGGTTCCACCCGCCGTCGCGGGCGTTCTTGCCGCCGGCGCTGTCATCCTGAACCGGATCATCAGCGTCGAGCAGGCCTATCGCGCGATCAACTGGACCACCGTGATCCTTGTCGGGGCAATGATGCCCTTGTCGACGGCCATGGTGCAGACCGGCGCGGCAAACCTGATGGCCGAGCATCTTGTCGCCATGGTCGGCGATCTGGGGCCGACGGCGCTGCTGGCCGGGCTCTTCGTGCTGACGGCGATCATGGGGCAACTGATCAGCAACACCGCGACCGCTCTGATCGTCATCCCGATCGGCATCGCCGCCGCCGAAAGGATGGGCATCTCGGCGCTGCCGGTGCTGATGAGCACCGCCGTAGCCGCTGCCGGCGCGTTCCTCACGCCGATCGCCACGCCCACGAACCTGATGGTGATGGGTCCCGGCGGCTATGCCTTCAGCGACTACTGGAAGCTGGGACTTCCGCTGCTGATCTGGTTCTTCCTCGTCGCGGTGTTTCTGGTGCCGTTGATCTGGCGGATCTAGAGAGCGATGGTGAATAGGCGCTATGGCGTCATATGTTGTGCCGAGTATGATAATGAAATTACATAATACAGATTATCCTTAACTTTCCGTAACCGGAGGGCACGTGCTATTTCTGAATGCGACTTTTTATGCTCGACAATGGGTTGAGCCATGAAAGGATCTCAGAATGAAGGTTCGGTTTTCTCACCTTTCGCTCTCTGACCGGCGCAAGATTGAGCGCTGGCGGCGGCGTGATGTCGCCCAGCACCTTCGTCGCGCTGGCAAGAAACAAGGTCAGCGAGGGCGACAGCATTTACCTCACCCAGTCGAAGCGGCGGTAAACACCGCGAGCTGGGCGGAGAAGGCGCGCTTGAAGGCTGGGCGAGCCTCCCCACGTGAGACATAGGCTGCGATGTTCGGATAGTCCTCCAGCAGACCCGAGCGCTGCAACCTCCGCAGCACCGTCACCATCATCAGGTCGCCGGCGCTGAACGTGGCGTCAAGCCAGTCCGCATCGCCGAGCCGGGCGGAGAGGCTGTCCAACCTCTGGCGGACGCGCTCCTCGAGAGATTGCAGGCGCTGCTCATACCAGGGCTGATCCCGCTCGAGGATCATGGCAATGCTGCGCTCGAAGATCGGCGGCTCGACCGTATCCACGGCGGCAAACATCCAGCCGATCGCGCGTGCCCGGGCGTTCTCGTCCTCTGGCAGCAGGCCCGCGTGACGCTCGGCGACATGCAGGACGATGGCGCCCGACTCGAAGAGGATCAGATCACCCTCCTGATAGGTCGGGATCTGACCGAAGGGATGCAGCGCAAGATGTTCGGCTTCCTTCATCGCCTTGAAGGAAACGAGGCGGACGTCATAGGGCTGGCCGACTTCCTCGAGCGCCCAGCGAACGCGCATGTCACGCGCGAGGCCCTTGCCGCCGTCGGGCGAGCGTTCGAAAGCGGTGATGATCGGGGGCATGATCGTTCTCCGTTTGACTGTCTGTCCCGAAGACTAACGGCAGAACGGTATTTCGGCACCCATGCCTGGGAAAATCCCTGTGATGGGGCGACGGGAAAGGATCGTGACTGCGTGGCCCATGGATGGTCGCCCGCGCCCTGCCCCACGCGCCGGGCTTCGCTCTGTCGCATATGCCTCACCATCACGAGCCTCGCCCCGGCAGCAGCCCGCGCAAGCGCATCTCCCCTCCCACCGCGAATTGACAGGCATCGGGCCTCTCGCGTTAACTCATGCGCAGGGACAGGAAGCCGCGCGCCGGTGGGAGGATCGGCGCGGGAGCGGGGATGCAGCTTCCGCCCAAAGCTCGAGGGAGGAGCAAATCGCATGAAAACCTTTAGTATTTGGCTTGGCGGGCTCATGGTCATGCCACTTGCCGCTCAGGCGCAAACCGAAATCTCGTGGTGGCATGCCATGACCGGCGCGAATGCCGAGGTCGTCGAGAAGATCGCCAGCGACTTCAACGCGAGCCAGTCGGACTATGTCGTGAAGCCCGTCTTCAAGGGCACCTATCCCGAGACGCTGAACGCGGGCATCGCCGCCTTCCGCGCCGGGCAGGCCCCCGACATCATCCAGGTCTTCGACGTCGGCACCGGGGTGATGATGGGCGCGCAGGGCGCGATCAAGCCGGTGGCCGAGGTTCTGACCGAAGGTGGCTTCACCTTCGACAAAAGCCAGTATCTGCCGGGGATCGTCGGCTATTACTCGACCCCCGAGGGCGACATGCTCTCCTTCCCCTATAACTCCTCGTCGCCGATCCTCTATTACAACAAGGATATCTTCGAGAAGGCGGGCCTCGACGTCGACGCACCGCCCCAGACCTGGGCCGAGGTCTGGGCCGCGGCCCGCAAGATCAAGGAATCGGGCGCCGCGACCTGCGGCTATACTTCGACCTGGCTGACCTGGATCCATACCGAGAATTTCGCGGCATGGAACAACGTTTCCTGGGGCACGAACGAGAACGGGCTGGCCGGCACGCCGGAACTGCGGATCGACGGGCCGCTTTTCGTCAAGCATTTCCAGGAACTCGCCGATCTGGCGAAGGACGGCGTCTTCGTCTATGGTGGCCGCACCAGCGAGGCGAAGCAGAACTTCACCTCGGGCGAATGCGGGATCCTGACCGAAAGCTCGGGCGGGCTTGGCGACATCGTCAAGTCGGGGATGAACTACGGCATCGGCAAGCTGCCCTATGACGAGACGGCCGACGGCGCGCCCCAGAACACCACGCCGGGCGGTGCCTCGCTCTGGGTGATGGCGGGCAAGTCGGATGAGATCTACAAGGGCGTCGCGAGCTTCTTCAACTATCTCTCGCAGACCCCTGTGCAGCAATATCTGCACGAGCAGTCAGGCTATCTGCCGGTGACGATGGCGGCCTATGAGGCGACCAAGGCCTCGGGTTTCTACGAGAAGAACCCGGCGCGCGAGGTGCCGATCCTGCAAATGTCGGGGAAACCCCCGACCGAGAACTCGAAAGGCGTGCGCGCGCCGAACCTGCCGCAGCTTCGCGACATCCAGAACGAGGAATACGAGAAGATGCTGGCCGGACAGCAGACGGCCGAGCAGGCGTTGAAGAACGCGGTGACGCGCGGCAATGCCGCGATCAAGGAAGCGGCGGGCGACTGACCGCAGACCTTTGGCGCGCGGGGGCAAACCCTTGCGCGCCTTTTTCCTGACCAGAGGCGCGCCTGAATGCGAAGAACCGTCTTTCCGCATCGTTTCCTGCCGTGGCTGCTGCTGGCGCCACAGCTAGCGATCACGCTGATCTTCTTCTACTGGCCGGCCGGGCAGGCCTTCCGGCAGTCTATGCTGAAGGAGGATCCGTTCGGGCTGAAATCCAGCTTCGTCGGGCTGGCGAACTTCCGGCGGGTGCTGAGCGATCCGAACTATCTGAACGCATTGCAGGTGACGGCGGTGTTCTCGGCGCTGGTGGCGTTCATTCCAATGGCCATCGCGCTTTTTCTTGCGGTGCAGGCCGAAAAGATCGTGCGCGGCAAGGGGCTCTACCGCACGCTGATGATCTGGCCCTATGCGGTCGCCCCGGCCATCGCGGGCATGTTGTGGCTGTTCATGTTCAACCCGAGTTTCGGCACGCTGGCATGGCCGCTAAGACAGCTGGGCATCAACTGGAACCCGCTGCTGAATGGCAATCACGCAATGATCCTTGTGGTGGCGGCGGCGGCATGGAAGCAGATCAGCTACAACTTCCTGTTCTTCGTGGCGGGATTGCAGGCGATCCCGCGATCCCTGCTGGAGGCCGCGGCCATCGACGGGGCCAGCCGGCGACACGCCTTCTGGACGATCGTGTTCCCGCTGCTGGCGCCCACGACCTTCTTTCTGCTGGTCGTGAACACGGTCTATGCGCTTTTCGACACCTTCGGCATCATCCATGCCGTGACGGGCGGAGGGCCGGGCAAGGCGACGGAAACGCTGGTCTACAAGGTCTATAATGACGGCTTCGTCAACCTGATCATGGGCGATTCCGCCGCGCAATCGGTGATCCTGATGCTGATCGTGATCGCGCTGACCGCCTTCCAGTTCCGCTTCATCGAAAGGCGGGTGCATTATGGCTGAAAGCCCGCTTGCCGCGCGCGGGCCGTCCCGCCTGCTCGGCCATTTCTGGATGGTCCTTGGCATCATCGTGGTGGTGTTTCCGGTCTATTACGTCTTCATCGCCTCGACCCATTCCACCCAGACGATCCTGCGCCCGCCTCTGCCGCTGGTGCCGGGACCGGAGGGGCTGCAAAACTATGGCGAGGCGTTCTCGGGCCGCATCGGCCAGATCGGCGGCGTCAGCCTGTGGCGGCTTCTGGGCAATACCACGGTCGTCGCCCTTGGTATCGCCATCGGCAAGATCGCGATCAGCATGGCCTCGGCCTATGCGATCGTCTTCTTCCGGTTCCCGCTGCGCATGGCCTGTTTCTGGCTGATCTTCATCACGCTGATGCTGCCGGTCGAGGTCAGGATCCAGCCCACCTACAAGGTCATGGTCGATCTTGGCCTTATCGACAGCTATCCGGGGCTGATCCTGCCGCTGATCGCCTCGGCCACCGCCACGCTGCTCTTCCGGCAATTCTTCATGACCATCCCGGACGAGCTGCTTGAGGCCGCGCGGGTCGATGGCGCGGGGCCTTGGCGGTTCTTCCGCGACATCCTGTGGCCCCTGTCGCTGACCAATGTGGCGGCGATCTTCGTGATCCAGTTCATCTATGGCTGGACGCAATATCTGTGGCCGCTGCTGGTCACCAATTCCAATGAGATGAACACCATCGTCATCGCGCTTCGAAAGATGATCTCTTTCGCCGATGCCGATACGCCCTGGAACCTTGTCATGGTCACTTCCGTCCTTGCGATCCTGCCGCCGATCCTTGTCGTCGTGCTGATGCAGCGCTGGTTCGTGAAGGGCCTTGTCGAGACGGAGAAGTGAATGGCCCGCATCCTGCTCAATGACCTGCGCAAGACCTATGAACGACAGGAGGTCATCCACGGCATCAGCATGGACATCGCCGATGGCGAGTTCGTGGTCATCGTCGGCCCTTCGGGCTGCGGCAAGTCGACGCTGCTCAGGATGGTCGCCGGGCTTGAGGGCATCAGCGCGGGCACGGTCGAAATCGGCGGCAAGGTCGTCAACAAGCTGGAGCCTCGTGAGCGCAATATCGCGATGGTGTTCCAGAACTATGCCCTCTACCCGCATATGAGCGTGCGCGAGAACATGGCCTATGGGCTGAAGATAGCGAAGATCCCGAAGCCCGAAATCGAGACCCGCGTGCAGCGCGCCGCCAAGATGCTGGAGCTTGAGCCTTATCTCGACCGCAAGCCTCGCGCCCTGTCCGGCGGCCAGCGCCAGCGCGTCGCGATGGGCCGGGCCCTGGTGCGCGAGCCTGCGGCCTTCCTGCTGGACGAGCCGCTCTCGAACCTCGACGCGAAGCTGCGGCTGCAGATGCGCCTGCAGATCAAGGAGATGCATATCAGGACCGGGCAGACCACGCTTTACGTCACGCATGATCAGGTCGAGGCGATGACGCTGGCCGACCGGCTGATCGTGATGAACAACGGCGTCGCCGAACAGATCGGCACGCCGCTTGAGGTCTATGAGCGTCCGGCCAGCGAATTCGTCGCAGGCTTCATCGGCTCGCCCGCGATGAACATCTTTCCCCTGACCGGCGCGGACGGGACTGCCATCCTGCCGGGCGGACATCGGCTGGCGATCCCGAACCTTCCGGCAAAGGATCTGCGCCTGGGGCTGCGGCCCGAGGATCTGGAACTGGTCGAGACCGAGGCCGGCTCGATCCCGGTGGAGCTGCGTTCGGTCGAGCGGCTGGGCGCGGACGCTTTCGGATACGGGGTCATCGAAGGGTCCGAGGTTTCCATCGTCGTGCGCCTTCAGGGCGCGACCCGCGCCAATCGCGGCGACCGCCTGAGGGTCGCGCCGGTTTCAGGCCGCTTTCACCTGTTCTCGGCCGAGTCGGGCAAGCGGATCTGACCGAAATCAAGGATGCCGGTCCTGTGGCCTTTCCCGCCCAAGGGGCCGGCTATTTGTGGGCAGGAATTGCCGCCGATGCCGAAAGGAAATTGCGTTTCCCGCAAACCCGGACAGGAAAGAATTGGAATTTCGCAATATTCCGGCACCCTGCCCTGCCCCGCGCCAGATTTATTGAGCCCCGTTTCCTTCCGGGGATTCCGCGACACAGGTTCTGGATTAACCCCATAAATACTTTACGGGAATCGGTTGCGAAGCTAGCCTCCAAGAACTCATTGGAAAGCGGCAGGGAATCATGTTCAGATCCATCGCACGTTCCAGTCTGCTGGCAACCGCAGCCAGCTTGGCTTTTCCGTCAATCCTGTTTGCGGCCGAAGGCGGCGCGGGTTTCTATCTTCTCGGGTCCAAGGGTCCGGCCGCCGCGGTAATGCCGCCGGCGGGGTTGTATTTTCAGAATGACCTTTATTTCTATTCCGGCAGCCTCGGAGGAGAGACGCAGCTTCCCACCGGGGGCAAGCTCGCAATCGGCGTCGACGGCCGCGCCGCACTGACCTTGCCGACCGTGCTATGGGTCGCGCCCGAACCAATGCTGGGCGGCAGCCTCGGGCTTTCCTTCACCTTGCCGATCGGATGGAAGGAAACCACCGCCGACCTGACGGTGGCCGGGCCGCGTGGCGGCAGGGCCGAGGCGGATGTGGGCGACGACATCTTCACAATCGGCGATCCGGTCGCTTCGGCCATGCTTGGCTGGTCCAGCGGAAAGCTGCATTGGCAGGTCGGAACCATGATCAACATTCCGGCCGGCGATTATCAGGATGGCGAGATTTCGAATGTCGCCTTCCATCACTGGGGCGCCGATCTCTATACGGCAATGACCTGGCTCGACCCGGCGACAGGGCTTGATCTGTCGGGTGCGGTGGGCGTCACCTTCAACGCCGAGAACCCAGCCACCGATTACCGCACCGGGAATGAGTTTCACGTCGAAGGCGCGATCTCGAAGAACTTCACCGAGGCGACCTCGGCAGGGATTCTTGGATATTATTACGAGCAGTTGACGGGTGACAGCGGCGACGGCGCCTCGGGACCGTTCAAGGGAAGGGTCAGCGCGCTCGGCCTGACCGTTGGCCATAATTTCATGGTCAAGGAACGCCCGGTTTCCGCGCGGGTGAAATATTTCCACGAATTCGATGCACGTAACAGAGCGGAGGGTGATGTCGTCATTCTGACCTTGTCCATGCCGATTTAA
>Ga0182747_1002653_pt1 | contig 12427 bp, 9 predicted proteins | sample eDN3rd30CBELigBY_FD_128526 | JGI IMG/M metagenome (GOLD analysis project Ga0182747, IMG submission 128526) | Enriched backyard soil microbial communities from Emeryville, California, USA - eDNA 3rd pass 30_C BE-Lig BY (version 2) (version 2) | ecosystem: Environmental > Terrestrial > Soil >...
ATTGCTGGCCTGACGCGCTTCCCGTCCAGTTCCGTGACGTGGATGTCGCCATCGCCCGCACCGCGCCGGAAATGGACGACCAACCGCCGGTGAAGGAGATCGAACGGCTCTACGTCAACCAGATCGCGGCGGCGAAACGCTGCATCTATGCCGAAAGCCAGTATTTCGCCTCCCGCCGCATCGCCGAAGCCCTTGCGGCGCGGCTGGGCGATCCGGATGGCCCGGAAATCGTCATCGTCAACCCGCAGCAGGCCGACGGCTGGCTGGAACAGCAGGCGATGGACACTGCCCGCGCCCGCCTGTTCGAGGCTTTGAAGGCGCGCGATACCTACAATCGCCTGCGCCTCTATCATCCCTTCACCGCGCGTGGCGAGCCGATCTATGTCCATGCCAAGATTCTGATCGCCGACGACCGCCTGATCCGCGTCGGCTCCTCCAACATGAACAACCGCTCCCTTGGCCTCGACACCGAATGCGACATGTCAATCGACACGGCTCTGCCCGCCAATGACGGTCAGCAGGCGACGATCGCCGCCATCCGCGACGATCTTATCGCCGAGCATCTCGACCTGCCGAAAGAGCGCGTCTCCGCCCTCATTGCCGAGCGCGGCCTGATCGCGGCGATAGAGGAATTGCGGACCAAGGCGGGCCGCACCCTGCGTCCCTATGAAACGCCCAATCTCAACGACGTGCAGCAATGGCTGGCCGACAATGAAGTGCTGGACCCGGAAAATCCCGACGAGATGTTCGAGCCGGTCACGCAGCGCGGCCTGTTCCGCCGCATCGAACATTGGGTGCGCCGCGATTGAGGCGGGCCTCTACTCCGCCGCCAGCAAAGCCTCCGCGCCGCCCAGGCTGACCGACACCAGGCGGCTGACGCCGCGCTCCACCATGGTCACGCCGAACAGCCGGTGCATCCGCGCCATGGTGACGGCATTATGGGTGACGATCAGATAGCGTGTCCGCGTCTGCCGCACCATCGCGTCCAGCATGTCGCAGAAACGCTCCACATTGGCGTCGTCGAGCGGCGCGTCCACCTCGTCCAGCACGCAGATCGGCGCGGGATTGGTGAGGAACAGCCCGAAGATCAGCGCCACGGCGGTGAGCGCCTGCTCGCCGCCCGACAGCAGCGTCAGCGCGGACAGCCTCTTGCCCGGCGGCTGCGCCATGATCTCCAGCCCCGCCTCCAGCGGATCGTCGCTGTCGATCAGTTCCAGATGCGCCTGCCCGCCGTTGAACAGCGTCGTGAAAAGCTGCCGGAAATGCCCGTCCACCGCCTCGAACGCGGCCAGCAGCCTTTGCCGCCCCTCGCGATTGAGGCTGCCGATGGAGCCGCGCAGGCGATGGATCGCCTGGGCCAGTTCCTCGCTCTCGGCCCGGCTCTTCGCCTGCGTGGCGTCCAGCTCTTCCAGTTCCTGCGCCGCGACCAGATTGACCGGCCCGATCCGCTCGCGCTCGGCGGAGAGGCGATCATGCTCGGCCTGTTCGGTCTGGGCGATGCGAATGTCGGCGCTGGCAAAGCCCAGCCGCTCGGGCAGCACCGGCGGTGGACATTCGAACCGCTCGCCCGACAGGCGGTTGGTCTCGATGCGCCGCTCGTCCGCCGCCTCGGCCCGCGCCACTGCCGTGGCCCGCGCTTCCCGCGCCGCCGCCAGCGCTTCCCCGGCCTCGCTCGCCCGCCGTTCGGCGGTCCGCAGCGTCGCCTCGGCCTCGGCCTCGGCCTTGCGCGTGGCGTCGGACGCCTCCGTCAGCGCCGCGCCTTGCTCGGTCAAAGCGGCGATCGCGCCCGCCAGCCGATCCGGCTCGCTGGCTATCGCGGCCTGTTCCGCCGCAACATCCTCGCTACGCTTCGTCATCGCCGCGATGCGTTTCCCGGCCTCGCCCGCACGGGATTGCCAGCTTTTCGCATCGGCCTCCGCCGCCGCCATGCGTTCGCGGTCGCCGCTCAGCGCCCTGTCGGCCAACGCCCGGTCGGCCTGCAACTGGCTGACCGCGGCCCGCGCCTTTTCGCTCGCCTGCGACAGGCTGGCGACCAGAGCGTGGGTTTCCCCGCCATCGGGCATGGCGGCCCGCGCCGCCTGCGCCGTTTGCCGTTCCTGCGCCGCCGCATCGCGATCCCGCCGTGCGACCGTCAGCCGCTCCTCAATGCCTTCACGCCGCCCGGCCAGCCTTTCCAGCGCCGTCCCGGTCTCGTCCGCCGCGCGCAGGGCTGTCCGCAACCGCTGCTCCGCCTCGCTCAGAGCCGCCCGCCCGGACGCCAGCGCCAGCGCCGCCGCCTGCTCGCGCGCCTGCGCGTCGCCCTGCGCCGCCCGCGCCGCGTCGACAGCCCTGTCCGCTGCCGGGCGAGCCGCCGCAATCGCGTCCAGCCGGTTGAGCCGGATCAGCCGCTCCGCCGCCGCCGCGCCGCCCTGCGTCGCGACATAGCCGTCCCAGCGCCGCAGCTTTCCGTCCCGCGTCACCAGCCTCTGCCCCACGGCCAGCGCCTGCCCCGCGTCACGCTCCGCCACGGCGACCTGCGCCAGCCGCCGCGCCAGTTCCGGCGGCGCGGTCACATGACCGGCAAGCGGCGTGCATCCCTCCGGCATGGCAGGATCACCTGCGGCCGGGACGGCCCCGCCCCAGAATCGCGGCCCCTCCGTCCCGATCGGCGCTTCCAGATCGTCGCCCAGCGCCGCCGCCAGCGCATGTTCATAACCCGGCGCGGCCTTCAGCCGATCCAGCGCCCGGCTTTTCCCGCCCGCGCCGCTCTCCACCGCACGCCTCAGCGCCGCCGCCTCGCTATCCAGCGCCGCCAAAGCGGCCCGCGTGGATGACAAGGCGGTATCCGCCTCCGCTCGCGCCTCGCTCGCCGCCTGCCGCTCCGCATCGGCCCCCGCAATCACAGCTTCGGCGGCATCGCGATCCCGCCCGGCCTGTTCCTGCGCGGCCAGCGCCTCGGCGCGCTTCGCTTCCAGCGGCGCGGCGTCGGGCAGGGCATCGGCCTCTGCTTCCAGCTTCGTTACCTCGCGTTCTGCCCGGTCCAGCCGCCCCTGCGCCGCCGCCAGAGCTGCCTCGGCCACGCGCAGTTCAGCTTGCTCGCCCGCCTGTTTGGCCATCGCCCTTGCCAATTCCACTTCGGCGTCGCGCGCCGCGTCCTCCGCTTTGCCGATCCGGGCTGCAAAGTCGGGGATGATCGCTTCCGTCCCGGCAATACGCGCCTTGAGCGTCGCGACTTCCTCGGTCAGCCGCGCCATCGCCTCCGCCGCGTCATGGGCCAGCGTCCCCTCGCGCTCGCGATCTTCCTCCAACTGCCGCGCCTGTGTGGCAAGGTCGTGCATCCGCCGCACCACACCGTCCCGCTCGCTCTTGAGCGCGTTGAGCCTGTGCCCCGCCTCATTGGCCGCATCGCGCGCCGCCTGCGCGGCGGAACGCCGTTCCGCCAGAGCCTCTACCGCAGCCTGCGCGTGGGCCGCCGCCGCTATCTGCGCTTCCTGCGCCGCCACGACTGCGCCTTCCGCCTGCTTCGCCTCGGCCCGCGCCGCATCCGCGCTCGCGCTCGCCTCGCGCCAGCGGGCAAAGATCACCCGTGCCTCGGCCACGCGGATATGTTCCGACAGCCGGATATAGCGTTCCGCCGCCTTGGCCTGCCGCCGCAGGCTGCCCGCGCGGCTCTCCATGTCCGCCAATATCTCGTCCAGCCGGGTCAGGTTGCCCTCGGCGGCGCGCAGCTTCTGTTCGGCATCCTTGCGCCGCACATGCAGGCCCGCGATCCCCGCCGCTTCCTCCAGCATGGCCCGGCGTTCCTGCGGGCGCGCGGCGATGACGGCGGCGATGCGCCCCTGGCTCACCAGCGCGGGACTATGCGCCCCGGTGGCGGCATCGGCGAAGATGAGGGCGATGTCCTTGGCCCGCACGTCGCGCCCATTGGCGCGATAGGCGCTGCCCGCGCCCCGTTCGATCCGGCGGGTGACTTCCAGTTCGCCGTCCGCACCCACATCGACGGCGGAAAAAAGCTCGCCCTGTTCCTGCACGGTCAGCAGCGACACTTCGGCGAAATCGCGCTGCGGGCGGCTGGCGGTGCCCGCGAAGATCACATCCTCCATGCCGCCGCCGCGCATCGACTTGGCGCTGGATTCGCCCATGACCCAGCGGATCGCTTCCAGCAGGTTGGACTTGCCGCAGCCATTGGGGCCGACGATGCCGGTCAGGCCCGGCTCGATCCGCAGCTCCGTTGCGTCGACGAAGCTCTTGAAGCCGGACAGCTTGAGGCGCTTTATCTGCACGGCCGCTCTCCGGGGCGGCGCGCCGCCCGGTCAGGCCGTGAAGAAGGAAGCCCCCCCGCCGTCAATCAGATCCCCGCTTCTTTCAGCTTGGGCTGCAACGATGCCCAATTCGCCACATTGTCCACCAGAACGCCGTTGATGAGGAAGCTGGGGGTTCCCTCGATCTTATATTGCTCATTGGCGGCCTGCACGCCCTTGGCCAGCTTTTCGGCCGCAGCGGTGTTGGCAAGGCACTGTTTCGCCTGATCTTCCGAAATGCCGCGCTGCTTGGCGAAGTCCACCAGCCCAAGGGCGCCCGCCAACTGGCCGAAACGCTGTTGCGGCGGCGCGCTCATCAACTGCTGATATTTGTCGTCGCCCAGCGCCTGCGCCTTTTCGAACATCGCATTCTGATTGGCGAAGAACTGCTCCGACAGCGGGTAGAATACGTCCTTGCCGCCACACGCCGCCAACAGGGCCGTCGAAATGTCGATGGGATCGCGCACGAAGGTGCGGAACTCGTAGCTCATCTTGCCGGTGTTCACGATGTTGCGGATTTCCTCCGACGCCTCGGCGGAAAAGTCGCGGCAGTGCGAACAGGTGAACGATCCATATTCCACCAGCTTCAGCTTGGCGTCCGGGTTGCCCATGACGAAATAGCCGTCAGGCGTTTCGTTGACGGTGTCGGCCCAGCTTGTTCCGGCGGGCGCGGCGACGGCGGCGATCGGTTCGCCGGTGGGCTTGGCGCTTTCATCCGTCTTTCCGCCACAGGCGGCCAGCGTCAGGGAAAGGGCGATAAGGGCAATGCCATGCAGGGCTTTCACGGGACGATCGGCTCCGTTGTGAGTGAATGTTGTTACCTATGCAGGTCTAGATCACTGCGGCGCGTCGGGCAATGCAGCCTGTAAGCGCATCCAGTCCGACCCTTGCACCAGCGCGCCGTTGATGGTGAAGGACGGCGTGCCGCTGATCTTCACCTTGTTCCATGCCTCGTCGGTCATCGCCAGCACCTGCTTCATCGAAGCGGGATCGTTGATGCACCCGTCAAGCTGGGCATTGGTGAAGCCGCGCTTGTTCATCAGGTCATAGAGGCCGGTCTTCTGCCCGATCTCGCGCAGCGCGGCCTTCTGGTCGGCGGGCCTGGCCGCGCCATTCTTGTCATAGACGGTCAGCTTGTCCATCCATGCGTCCTGATTGGCGAACAGCGCCTCATGATTGCCGAAAAAGCGTTTCGCCCCGCCGCATCGCGCCAGCAAAGCGGCCGCCAGATCATATTTGTCGCGCACGGCGTTGCGGACTTCGACGCTGAACTTGCCGCCCTTCACATAGCGTTCGCGCAGCGGCTGGCTGGCTTCCGCCACGAAATGCGCGCAGTGGCTGCATGTGTAGCTCACATATTCGACCAGCTTCGTGGGCGCGGCGGGATTGCCCAGCACATGCCCGCCAATGGGCGACAGCGCGACATGGCCGACCCAATTGGGCGCAGCGAGGGCCGCGGCGGGAATAGCGAGCAGGCCAAGGGCAAGCAGACGAATCTTGTTCATGATTATGTCCATAACGCCATGCCTCCTGAACGGAGGCGGAATGATTGGAATATCTGGATATTCCGTTTAGGGCGTGGCGAAAATAGGGGATTTTGGGAACCGGCGCGCGGCGTGCTTGCAGCATGTGAGCACCGGGAGCGCAAAAAGCGCCGATTTGCAGCCCGTTCCAAGCTGAATAGGGGCATATTCTAGCTGATCTTGGGCAAACCGCTCGTATTGGCAATCCCCTGCGCCAGCGATTCGAGCACCGCGCGCAATTCCGGGTCGCCAATGTCCCGCAGCGAATCGCCCAGTTCCATCGGCAGGGGCTTCAGGTTGCGCGGCGGCGGGCGGCGTTCCGGCTTGGCGGGCCGCACCTGCCCCTGCTTCATCGCGACCTTCGCGACGGCATTATAGCCGAAGAAGCGGTTCACCCGTTCGATGATGTCGGGCATCACATGCTGCATCATCGGCGCATGGCCGCTCATGACCGTCAGTTGCAGCGTCCCGCCCGCTTTCTGCCCCACCGGGAAGCGAATCGATTCGGGGACGGAAATATCCGCATAATGCGGCCCCACGATTTCCGCCCAGCGGGTGACGACGCTCGACTGCACGAAACCGAACTTGCGGAAAGCCGCCCGCCCGATGTCGGGCATCAGGTCCGCGATCTGCCGCGGGCCGCCCACGCGTGGACGTTCCGCCGCCGCTTCGGCGCGATTCTTCGCTTTGGGTGCTGCGGGGCGTTCCGTCATGGCTCGCTTAATGGCATAGCGCCGCCATGCGCGTCGAGAGCAGCAACAGGAAAATCGCGAAAGACCTCCTCGCGCATTATGACGTCCACGCTCGCCGCCTGCCATGGCGCGCGCCGCCCGGATCGAACGAAGCCGCCGATCCCTATCGCGTCTGGCTGTCGGAAGTCATGCTGCAACAGACGACCGTGGCCGCCGTCGCTCCCTATTTCGCTCGCTTTACCGATCGATGGCCGACCGTTGCCGATCTGGCGGCAGCGGACGATGCGGAGGTGATGGCCGCATGGGCGGGCCTTGGCTATTATGCCCGCGCTCGCAACCTGCTCGCCTGCGCTCGCGCCGTCGCCCGCGATCATGGCGGAACCTTCCCCGATACGGAGGAAGGGCTGCGCGCCCTGCCGGGGGTGGGAGCCTATACCGCCGCCGCCGTCGCCGCCATCGCCTTCCGCCGCCGCACTGTGGTGGTGGACGCCAATGTCGAGCGCGTCGTCGCCCGCCTCTTCGCCATCGCCACGCCGCTCCCTGCCGCCCGGCCCGAAATCCGCGCCGCCGCCGACAGGATCACGCCGGACGCTCGCGCAGGCGATTTCGCACAGGCGATGATGGATCTGGGCGCAACCATCTGCACGCCCCGCAACCCCGCCTGCGGCATTTGCCCCTTGCGGGAGGATTGCGCGGCCTTCCTCACCGCCGATCCCGCCGCCTTCCCGGTCAAGGCCGCGAAAAAGGCCAGACCCCATCGCCATGGCCATGTTTGGTGGATTGAGCGGACGGACGGCCATGTCTGGCTGGTCCGCCGCCCGGACAAAGGCCTGCTCGGCGGGATGCGCGCCTTGCCGTCCTCGGACTGGAGCGCCGCCGCGCCCGCTGCCACACCGCCGTTTCCCGCCCGCTGGAGCGCCCTTGCCGACCCCGTCACCCATGTCTTTACCCATTTCTCGCTTGACCTCATGGTGCATGTCGCTCGTGTGAACGGGGATTGCGTTCCGCCGGGGCAGGGTGAATGGTGGCCGCTGGGCACGCTGGAGCAGGCTGGCCTTCCCACGCTTTTCCGCCGCGCGGCCGATGCGGCGATCAAGGAGACGACCCAGGATGCATGGCTCTGAAGCCTCGGAAAAGCCGCTGCCCGGCTATGTCGGCAGCAGGCTGGACCGCGTCGACGAAATTCGCTCCAATCCCGCGCTGCTGGCCAAAACCTTCGCCGACCCCGCGGCTCTTTGCGTGCTGCTGGACGGCCTCGATCCTGTGGTCGTGGATGGCGCGCTCGCCATGGAACCGCTGCCTCCCGGCGCCGTGATGGAGGATTATGTCCTCCTCGGCGTCGATCCCGCCCGCATACCGATTTTCGCGCGCCTGATCGACCGGGCGGCTGGCAGCTTCACGCCTTCGGCCCGCAGCCGCGCCGTCGTGAACGAAGTCTCCCCCGATCAGGCCGCGCTTTATGCCGGCGCGCGCAGCCTGGTCGACTGGCATGCCCGCCACCGTTTTTGCGCGGCCTGCGGTTCGCCTACCGTGCCGCACAAGGGCGGCTGGGCGCGCCGGTGCAAGGGCTGCGATACCGAACATTTCCCCCGCGTCGATCCGGTCGTCATCATGCTGGCCGAACATCGCGGCCGCGTCCTTGTCGGTCGCCAGCATCGCTGGCCCCCGCGCCATTATTCCGCGCTCGCCGGGTTCCTTGAACCGGGCGAAACGATCGAGGAGGCGGTCGCCCGCGAACTCAAGGAAGAAGCGGGCGTCACCGTCCATTCGATCCGCTATGTCATGAGCCAGCCCTGGCCCTTCCCCTCGACCCTGATGATCGCCTGCATGGCGCAGGCCGATGACGATGCGCTGACGCTCGACCAGACGGAGATAGAGGACGCCATCTGGTGCGACGCCGATCAGGTCCGCGCCGCGCTGGAAGGACGGCCGGACGCGCCGTTTCTGACCCCGCCGCCGATGGCGGTCGCCTGGCATCTGCTCGATCACTGGCTCGCGCACGTTGCGCCCGCGCGGGCAAGCGCGTAAGGGCCGAAACCTGTTTTCCATCTTTTCAGGATCGTCTCTCCTCCATGCTCAGCCTCGAAGAAGCCCAGTCGCGCGCGCAGGATCTGGTGACGGCTGCGCGCCGGGCGGGCGCGGATGCGGCGGACGCCATCTATGCCTGCAACGCATCGACCACCGTGTCGGTGCGTCTGGGCGAACTGGAGGATGTGGAACGCTCGGAAGGCGAGGAAATCGGCCTGCGTGTCTTCGTGGGCCAGCGTTCCGCGAGCATTTCCGGGTCGGACATGAACCCCGCGACGCTCGAAACCCTGGTCGAACGCTGCATCGCCATGGCCCGCGAAGCGCCCGACGACCCCTATGCCGGTCTCGCCCCCGAAGACCGCCTGCTCCGCCAGCGCCTGCTCCATCTCGATCTCGTCGATGAGGAGGAGCCGGAACCTGCCGCCCTGCGCGAACGCGCGCTAATCGTGGAGGAAGCGGCCCGCACCATCCCCGGCATCACCAACAGCGAAGGCGGCGGCGCTGCCAATGGGCGCAGCCAGATGGCGCTTGCCACCAGCCATGGCTTTGCGGGGGCCTATGCGGGCACCAGCCATTCCACCTGGGCCAGCGTGCTCGCGGGCACCGGGGCGGACATGCAGCGCGACCATGCCAGCCACAGCGCCCGCCATCTCGAAGATCTCGACCATCCGGAGGAAGTCGGCCAGCGCGCGGGTCATCGCGCCGTCGCCCGCCTCAACCCCGTCCGTATCGAAAGCGGCATGCTGCCCATCATCTTCGATCCCCGCGTGGGGTCCAGCCTTGTCGGGCACCTGATCGGCGGCATCGTCGGTCCGGCCATCGCCCGCCGGTCCAGCTTCCTGCTCGACAGCCTGGGCGAGGCATTGTTCGATTCGGCCGTCACCATCATCGACGATCCGCTGCGCCAGCGCGGCCTGCGATCGCGGCCCTTCGATGGGGAGGGGCTTCCCGTCGCGCGCCGCGCGCTGATCGACGCGGGCGTCCTGACCGGCTGGCTGCTCGACAGCGCCTCGGCCCGGCAGCTCGGCCTCGAACCGACCGGCCATGCCAGCCGGGGCGGCAGTGGCGCGCCGGGCGCGGGCGTGTCCAACGTCCATATGGAACCGGGCGCCATTTCCCCCGGTGACCTGATGGCGGACGTGAAGCGCGGCCTTTACGTCACCGAACTGATCGGCATGGGCGTCAACGGCGTGACCGGCGACTACAGCCGGGGGGCGGCGGGCTTCCTCATCGAAAATGGCGCGGTGACGCGGGCGGTGTCGGAGATCACCATCGCGGGCAATTTGAAGGATATGTTCCGCGCCCTGACGCCGGCAAGCGACCTCAGCTATCGCTACGCCATCAACGTGCCCACCCTGCGCGTCGACGGGATGACCGTTGCAGGGGGGTGAGCCGGACATAGGCGCGCTGGTGTCGGTCGTGTCCGATGCGGCCGACCGGGCGTTGGCGCTATGGGCCGGCGGTAACACGCAGGTGCGCCAGTGGGAAAAGACGCCCGGCCAGCCCGTCTGCGAAGCCGATATCGAACTCGACGCCATGCTGCGCGCGCACCTCTTCGCGCTCGATCCTTCGGCGGGCTGGCTGTCGGAGGAAACCGCCGACACCGTCCATCGGCTTGGCCAATCGCGCGTCTGGGTCGTCGATCCGATCGACGGCACCCGCGACTATCTGCGCGGGCGGCGCGGCTGGGCGGTTTCCGTCGCCCTGGTGGAGGATGGCGCGGTGCGCGCCGGGGTGCTCGCCGCACCCGCGCGCAATGAATTGTGGGTCGCGCAGGCAGGGCAGGGGGCGACTCGCAACGGCGTCCGCCTGCACGCTGGATCGCGCACGATGCTGGCGGGCGCGCGCGTGCCCGCCGATCAGCTTCCCCGCATCGACCGCGATCTTGCGACGGTGGAAAAGCCCAACAGCATCGCGCTGCGTATGGCGATGGTCGCGGCGGATGAAGCGGACCTTGTCGCCACCGTGCGATGGGGCAATGAATGGGATATAGCGGCCGCTGGCCTTATCGCGCAGGAAGCCGGCGCGATCGTCACCGATGCGCTGGGCGCGCCTTTATTCTATAACCAGCCCCGGCCCGCCGCTTTCGGCCTGCTCTGCACCGCGCCTGGCATCCACGCGGCGGCGACAGAGCGTCTGGCCCCGCGTGCGCGGGAGATATTGGCAGCAAACCCTAGAGCGTGATGCGTTAGATCTTGCCGTATTTGGCCTCGAACCCGGCAACGTCCCCGGCGGCGAGATATTTCGCCTGGTCGATCCACTGGTCGCGCACGGGACGGCCCTTGAAATTACCCAGCTTGGCGTCGATCGCGGCGAGATCGGCATCGGTCCACGCCGCGATCTGGGCAAAGCGCGTGACCCCCAGTTCGATCAGCAGCATGTTGAGCTTCGGCCCCACGCCCTTGAGCTTGAGCAGATCGTCCGGTCCTTCGGACGGCGCGGTGACGGCGGGCGATACCGGGACGACGGGCGGCGCTTCTACTGGCGCGGCGACGGGCTCGGTTTCCGGCACGGCTGGGATGATGGCTTCGACATCCACCGGCACCATCGGCACCGGCACGGCCACGGCCTTGGGCGCGGGAGGCGGTGGCGTTGAAGCCAGCGACGCCGGTTTCTGCTCGACCGGCGCGGCGGATGCGGCATCGTCCGCCTGATCGGCCTTCTGCCTGCCCGACAGCAGGAAAACGATCCCGATAATGATCAGCAGCGCGATCAGCAGCCACAGGCCATAGTCAATGAAGAATTCCTGCATCCCTTCCGTCTCCCATTCCTACCCTTTACCCTATTTAAGAGCAGCTTGGCCCGTGGGACAAGGGCAATCAGGCCACGGTTTCTTCCCGCGCGACTTCCCGCCAGCCGATATCGCGGCGGCAAAAGCCGGTCGGAAAGTCGATCGCGTCCACCGCCGCATAGGCTGCTTTCTGCGCCTCGCGCACGCTTTGCCCCGTCGCCGTGACGTTCAGCACGCGGCCGCCCGTCGCGACGATCGCGCCGTCCTTTTCCGCCGTGCCCGCATGGAAAACCCGCGCGCCGCCTGCCTGCGCCGCGTCGATCCCGGTGATGACGCCGCCTTTTTCCGGCGTCCCCGGATAGCCGTTCGCCGCCATGACGATGGTGAGCGCGGTGCGATCCGCCAGTTCCACCGGCCCCTGATCGGCCAGCCTCCCGTCCGCGGCCGCCAGCAGCAATTCCACCAGATCGCCGTCGAACCGCATCATCAGCACCTGACATTCCGGATCGCCGAACCGGGCATTATATTCGATCAGCTTCGGCCCTTCGTCCGTCAGCATCAGCCCGGCATAGAGCACGCCCGAATAAGGCGTCCCCTCGGCGGCCAGCGTCTCCACGGTCGGCCGGATGATCCGCTCCATCACCTGCTGCTCCAGCTCCGCCGTCAGCACCCGCGCCGGGCTGTAGGCGCCCATGCCGCCCGTATTCGGCCCGGTGTCGCCGTCGCCCACGCGCTTGTGGTCCTGCGCGGAGCCGAAGGGCAGGATCGCGCTCCCGTCCGTCAACGCAAAGAAGCTCGCTTCCTCCCCACGCATATACTCCTCCAGCACCACTTCCTCGCCCGCCGCGCCGAACGCGCCGGAAAACATGGTATCCAGCGCCTCCAGCGCCTCCTCCCGCGTCTCCGCGATGATGACGCCCTTGCCCGCCGCCAGCCCATCGGCCTTGATGACCACCGGCAGCGCGAAATCGTCCAGCGCCGCGATCGCGCCGTCCTTGCTGGTCACGCGTTCATAGGCGGCGGTGGGGATATTCGCGCGCTTGCACAGATCCTTGGTGAAGCCCTTGGAGCCTTCCAGCTGCGCCGCTGCCGCGCCGGGACCGAATACGGGGATGCCGGCCGCACGCAGGCTGTCCGCGATGCCCTCCACCAGCGGCGCCTCGGGGCCGACCA
>Ga0182747_1002654_pt1 | contig 12427 bp, 7 predicted proteins | sample eDN3rd30CBELigBY_FD_128526 | JGI IMG/M metagenome (GOLD analysis project Ga0182747, IMG submission 128526) | Enriched backyard soil microbial communities from Emeryville, California, USA - eDNA 3rd pass 30_C BE-Lig BY (version 2) (version 2) | ecosystem: Environmental > Terrestrial > Soil >...
CGTCGCCGATGCCGACGCCGAGCACGCCGGCAAGGCCCGCATCGACCGTGCCGAAATACTCGTTCTGGGCAGTGACCGAATTGCCATCGCCAACACCGAGCGCGCCGACGCCGACGAGGCCGGCCGTGACCGTCCCCTTGTTGGTCGCGCTGACCGTGTTGTCATCGCCGACGCCGACGCCGACGACACCGGCGAGCGCATCGACGTTGCCGAAGCCGTCATTCAGGGCGGAGACCGAATTGCCGTCGCCGACGGCAAGCCCGCCCACGCCGACCAGGCCAGCCGTGACGTTGCCATTGTTGCCGGCCGAAATCGTATTGCCGTCGCCGATGCCGACGCCGAGCACGCCGGCAAGGCCCGCATCGACCGTGCCGAAATAGTTGTTCTGAGCAGTGACCGAATTGTCGTCGCCGACCGCGAGACCGCCGACGCCGATCAGCCCGGCGTTGACCGTACCCGTGTTCGTAACCACGGCCTCATTCTCGTTCCCGACGACGAGACCGCCCATGCCGACCAGATAGTTGTCGATCTTGCCGGTATTGTTGACGTCAACATCCGGAAGTGCCGAGGCGTTGCCATCACCAAACTTGACGGCACCGACGCCGAGGAGCGCGGTAGACGAGGAGGAGGTGACGTCGCCGTTGTTGTTCACGACGGCGCGACCATCGCCGATATTCGCCGAGATGACGCCGATCACATTCGCGTCGACCGAGCTGCCCACGGCGGTATTGCTCGTCGCCGTGCCGTTGCCGATGGTGAGCGCTGCCATGCCGATCAGCGGCGGGTCGATATTCCCATTCAGCGTTGCCGTCGCATCGCCCTGGTTGGAGATCGCGGCGACGCCAACGAGGCTGCCCGAGATCTTGCCATTGGCCGTAACGTTGGTGTCGCCGAACGTGTTGAAGCCCACGACGCCGGCATAGCTGCCGGACACATCGCCGGTGGTTACGTCGACAGTGCCAGGCGTGCCGCCGGTTGCAAGCGAGCCGGCGAGGACGCCGATCCCATTATTGCCGACAACGGCGCCACCCGTAGTATCGACGGTGACTTCGTTGCCGCCATTGCCGATGCCGAGCGCGATCAGGCCGCTGCCATTGGTGCCGGTGATATCGCCCGTCGTATCGACATTGACGATCGCCTTGCCGTTCCCGAGCGGAAGGCTCGAGGGGTCGGTGATATCAATCGAGCTCAGATCGAGGGCTGTCGGATCGACCGCCAAGCTGCCGGCAACCGCCAGCACGCCGACATTGGCTCCGGTGATGTCGGCGGAACCTTTCACATCCACTTCGGCAACTGGGGCACCGCTCAGGCCGCCACTCGCCGCAATCGCGGAAATACCGATGCCGTTGGTGCCGGTCACGGATGTCCCGTTCGCGTTCACCGTCGTCTTGGTATTCTGATTCAGGCCGAGAGCGAGGGCGCTGATGCCGTTCTGATTGCCGAGAACCGTCGAGGTCCCGCTGGTGTTGACGGTCGTGGTGCCACCAAAGCCAAGGGCGCCCGTCGAGGTCGCCACAATGCCATCACCGGACTGGCCGGTCACCGAGCCATCAGTGACGTTGACGGCAGCGGCCCCGCCCACGGTCAGCGCGTTGATGCCATTGTCGCCGCCGAGGACCGTGGTGCCATGGGTCTTGATATCCGCAGAAACGCCGTTGACATCGATGCCGTTGCCAGTCGTGCCGGTGACCGAGCCGTTGGTCAGATCGAGCGTGGTGGCTCCGCCGAGCGCACTGATGCCGTTGGTCCCACCGATGACGGTGGTCCCATTCGTGGTGACCTTGTTGACGAGACCATTGGTGACGATACCGCTGCCGCTCGTACCCGTCACCGTCCCACCCTTGAGATTCAAGGTATTGGACGAAGTAAGGGTATTGATGCCGTTCTGGCCGCCCGTGACGTTGGTTCCGTCCGTCGTGATGTTGGCGGAGAGGCCACTGACATTGATGCCGTTGCCGGTCTTGCCCTCGACCGATCCGCCCGTCAGCTTGAGCGTGCTGGCTCCCACGAGCGCATCGATGCCGTTGGTTCCGCCGACAACCGTCGTTCCGTTCGTGGTGACATTGTTGATGCCACCGCTGGCGACGATGCCGCTGCCGGAGGTGCCGGTGACGGTCCCACCCTTGAGATTCAAGGTGTTGGACAAAGTGAGGGCATTGATGCCGTTCTTGCCGCCCGTGACGTCGGTTCCATCCGTCGTGATGTTAGCGGAGAGGCCACTGACATTGATGCCGTTGCCGGTCGTGCCCGTCACCGATCCGCCCGTCAGCTTGAGCGTGCTCGCGCCGACGAGCCCGTCGATGCCGTTGGTGCCGCCGACGACGGTCGTTCCATTCGTGGTGACGCTGTTGATGCCGCCGCTGGCGACGATGCCGCTGCCGGATGTGCCGGTCACGGTCCCGCCCGTCAGATTCAGGGTGTTGTCGCACTGAGGGCACTGATACCGTTCTTGCCGCCGGTAACATTGGTTCCGTTGGTCGTAATGGAGGCGCTGACGTCCAGAGCGCCGCCATCAGCCAGGATACCGTCGCCCGTCGTTCCAGTGACCGAGCCACCCGTCAGATTGGCGCTGTTGACGGAGCCGTCGAGCCGAATGCCGTTGCTTGACCCGACCACGACAGTGTTGGTCGTCGTCACGCCGGCCGTGGTCGAGCCACTGACGTTGATGCCATTGCCATTGTTGCCCGTGACCGTCGTCGTGCTGCCGAGCGCGCCGTTAATCGTGACGGACGCGCTGATGCCGACGGCATTAATGCCCGTATTGGCGCCCGTGACGGTCGAGCCCGATCCGCCATTATAGGTAGCCGAGCCAAAAGGGACGCCAAGAGGGCTGTAGCCAAGGACATCGACGCCATTCTGGCCGGAGACCGTGCTCGTCACAGAGCCGTTGTTATTGAAGACGGCTTTCTGCGCCAGAGCGCCGCCTTTGACACCTGCGCCCGCTCCCGTCACCGCGACCCCGTTGTTGACGGTCACGGTCACGGTGCCGGTTTGAACGCCGGCCGGCGTTGTCATTCGGTCGCTCGTCGTCGTGGCGACACTATCTTTGTAGGTCTTGTCCGCGCGGGCCGGCCCGGCGCCGCCAATCATCAAGGCGAGCGCGAGAGTGGTGACGATGCCTGTCGAGCACAAAAGTCGGGCTCGAGATTCGGCAAGCCGACCAGTCCTCGGCGCCACACTCGAGACAACGCTTTTCACCCGTGCAGAATCCACCATTCCATCCCCCAACACATCTTATCAGCCGCTGACTACCCAGCACCCGACAATGCCTAATTGAGAGGCGGACGGTGATGTTCGGTACGGCAGCGGTAAGCCTACCTCTGATAGCATCTTAACCGAAAGTGGTGGTTCGGCGAATTGCGTGACGACGGCGGCATAGTTTTGGCACTGTGGCGATTACGCAACAAACATTGCATCGGACGCCTCCGCCAACGGGAGGCTAATCGCCTCTCGAAATCGGCGTCGCTGCCTCCGGCGCGTGCCGGCCAAGGCTCCTAAGCCATTTGGCGAAGTCGAAAGATACAATATCGCCAATCGGTTAGTCAGCGCTTGGTCGCACCGGGATCGAGCCCGTATGGCTGAGCGGACGTTGTGCGGCGCGTTAGGGCAAAGCTCCCCGGCAAGGATAGCCGTCGCCTCATCGAATCACCGATACCCTTGGTAAATCGGGTTGTGATCGAAAGTGGTAGGCGGTTGCAGTGCGTCATTGGTGTGCACCTGCGGCAGATGACCGAGGAGAGATTGACGACAGGCGCGTGCTTCTCGCGCCTCCATCGACAGAGCGACGCGATGCCGTTGATCTCGATCCCGATCATCCGCCCCCGCTCGTCCATCTCGTCGCGGTCGAGCGGCGATCGGGATATCAGGCAGCGTCGGGCAGGCCGACGCGTCGCCGGGCAAGCTCGTCGTCGGACCGTGGGCGCGGCAACGGGTCGTTTCGCCGGTTCGGCGCCGACGCCCCGCCGCCTCGGCTCATGGCACCTGGATGCGGATGCCAGTTCCCGAATAGCTGACTGACTGGCCGCTGCCGGCAATCATCGGCGACGCGCCTGGGCCGACGCAGTGCACGACAAAGCGTCGCTCACCATGCATGCCCGGAAAGCTGCCACGGCGCTCGCCGATCGTGAGTTGGCCGGCCTCGTCGTCCCATGTCATGGGGATGATCGAGGACGACCCGGTCTCATAGCCATTGTCGAGCCCCTGATCGTCATAGAGATCGAGTGTCGCATCGCGTCCCGGGAAGACGTAGAGATCGATCGTGTCGTTTCCGGCATCGGCCGTGGACTGCAGCACCGGGCCGACCGGTAGAATGCTACCCGCCCGGCCATGCAAAGGGATCCTGTCGAGCGTCGTCGGTACGAGATGCTCCTGCCCGCCGACTCGCTGCTCGCCCGTCCACAGATCGAACCATCCGCCCTCGCTTTCCGGCAGATAAACGGGCCAGTCGCCGACTCCGGGCTCGAACACCGGCGCGATATGAAGGGCACGGCCGAACATGTAGCTATGCGCCTGATCGAGCGCGCGCGGATCATGCGCGAAATCGAACACCAGCGGCCGCATCAAGGGTGCGCCGGTTCGCGAAGTCTCGGCTGCCATAGCATAGATATAAGGCAGCAGCCGGTAGCGCAGTTCGAGATACTGGCGCGAGACTGTCTCCACCTCCTCGCCATAGCGCCAGAACTCGGTGTTGGTCTGGTAGCCGTGCACGCGCAGCATCGGCAGGAAAGTCGCGTACTGGAACCAGCGCAGGAAGCGCTCGCGATAGGCGGGATCGGTGTATTGGCCGTCGCCGGGCCGGAAGAAGCCGCCCGCATCGACGGTCCAATAGGGATAGCCAGCCGCCGCCATGTTGAGGCCGGCCGGGATCTGCCGCTTCAGCGTCTCCCAGTCGTGGCCGACATCGCCCGACCATGTGACCGCGCCATAGCGCTGCTGTCCGAGGAAGGCGCAGCGCGTGAGGATCATCACCCGCCCATCTGGAACGATCGCCCTCCGTGACTCCCAGACGGCCCTTGTCACCTGCAGCGGATAGATGAGGCGGATACGCTCGCCACGACCCGCGGCGGTCATCCGGCCGTCGAGGTCGTCGTTTTCCGGTTCGGTCGCATCCTGCCACCAGGCGTCGATCCCGTATTGCCCGAGCCCTTCCTCCTGCGAGGCGCAGTAGAACGCGACCGCTTCGGGATTGAAGAAGTCGACCCATTCGGTATCGGGAATATAGAAACCGCGCCGCGCGATCTCCTTGCCGAGTTCGGTATCGCGACCGACGCGCGACCACACCGACAGCATCAGGCGAGCCTGGCGATCGTGCAGTTCACGAACGAGCAGCGCCGGATCCGGATAATGATCCTCGTCGAAGCGCATCGCGTTCCAGCCGTGCTTGCCCCAGTACTGCCAGTCCTGGACCATGACGTCGACAGGGAGACGGCGACGGCGGAATTCATCGAGCGTCTCGATGATCTCGTCCGTGGAATGAAAGCGCTCGCGGCAGTGAACATAGCCATAGGCGTAGCGCGGCAGTACCGGAGTCGCGCCGAGCAGGTCGCGATAGGCGCCCATGATATCATCGGCAGCCGGACCAGCGATGACGATATAGTCGATCGCATCGGCGACGGGCGCGCGCCACACCGTCTGATCCTCCGCGGCGCCGAAGAAAAGCGACGGCGCATCGGTATCGTTCGCCTCAACCGTCACGCGGTGGTCGCCGGGGGCGAGATCGGCGAAGAAACTCATCGTCGGCGGCAGCCAGAGATTGGTGAAGTCGACACAGGTGATTCCGTCGATGTCGACCCGGTAGCGCGATCCCATCTTGCGGCCGATATCGAGGAGGAAGGCATGCCGGCCGCCGGCCTCGACGGTCAGCGTGCCTTCGAAGGTCGCGAGACGACGGGTCACCTCGGCATTGCCCGAGATGGTGGTGACATTGTCGACCTGCGAGCCGCCTTTCGAAACCTCAGCCAATGCCAATCTATTGGCCGGCATGTTGAATTCGGCCATGCCCCGATTGTGCCAGAGCAGCCCGTAGCCGCGACTCGACAGGATGAAGGGCAGGCTGATCTGGCTGTTGACCTGGGTCAGCCGGCGCGGCAGGCGGCGAATGTCGAGAGCACCGTCCTGGAAGCAGCCAGTGCCATAGATGCGCTCGTCGGCGGGAGATTCGAACCGCTGTTCGGCAATATGCACGACTTCATCGCCGAGACGGCTCTCGCTGAGGTGGCGCCCAGCGACGGCTTCGGCCAGGATTAAGTGCCCTTCGCCATCGAAGAACCGCATCTGGCCGGAGGCGGTTTCCAGCTCGCATTTGATGAAGGGCAGGGCAAGGCCCACAACACCCTCCCTGCGGAACGTCGACAGCCCCGCCGGTGCTGGGCTGTCGAACAGGATGCTGCTCGGCGGCACGTGTTCGTCGCCGCTGGATGGCTGGAAGCGAACCCGGAACGCACGGTCGCCCAATGCGATTACCTGAAGCTGTCCATCGGGAAAAGTCTCAGAAAGATCGGGCCGGCGGCCGGCGCTGCTGTTCGACGCTGAGGTCAAGTCGCACTCCATCGCGTGATTCGGGAGGAAGGATCAGGAGCTGCCGCTCGGGCAGGTCAGGACAAGTGGCGCGGGCCGAGCGCCGCGCCGGCGGTTGAGGACTCAGTGTCTCGAGAACGATCTCGACCAGCGCGGCTCGGCTCAATAAGGATGAATGGTCGTCTCGCCGACGGGCGCCGGGATCGCAAGCGCCAACGGCAGGGGCTGTCGTGTTGCGCATTATGCTCGACCATCTCGATAGGATGATATATCAAATGGACGGCTCTAATAGACCAAGCGTGTCGTGGGGAGCAAGAGGTGGGCGGTAAAATTCCCCGTAAGACAGCGCAGGAAGCCGGAAATGGCCGCCTCCTCAGCGATGTCGCCTATGCGCGCATCCTGCAGGTTCTGTTCGAGCGTCGCCTGCCGGCAGGCGCGTTCGTTTCGCAGGCGGATCTCGTGGCGCTGACGGGAATCCAGACCGGCCCGCTGCGTGACGCGCTTCGCATCCTCGAAGTCGAGGGCGTCGTCACGATCCATCCACGAACCGGAATTCAGTTCGTGAAGCCGGGCCTCGAACTCGCGCGGTCGACCTATCAATTCCGTGAGCTGATCGAGATCGCGGCCCTCGAGGCCTTCATCGCGTCGGTATCGGATGCGGATGTCGACGCCCTGCTCGAAAGACATCGCGAACTTATGGAGCGGGTCGAGCAGGACGGACTGACCGATGCGGTCATCGATGAGGTCGAGCGCCTCGAGCAGCGTTTTCACGGCACCATCGTGGCAAGTCTCAACAACCGGCTGATCGATTCAAGCTATCGTCGCATAGACAATTATGTCCGCCTGCTGCGCCTGGAACGACGGCTCACGCCGAAGCTGGTCCTGCATTCCCTACGGGAACATGTAGAGGTCCTCAAGGCGGCCCGCCAGCGCAAGCCGACAGCCGCGATAGCCGCCATGCGAGACCATTTCTCGGCCGCATTGCAGCGCAGCCTCGGCGTCTATCGCGCTTGACGCGACGGGAGCCGGAAGCCCCTGCCCGCAGCCTCAGCGAGGCCATTTGAACATCGCCTTTGAAAGATCATCTATCGAATTAAATCGATCATCGTGGCGAATTGATCGACCAGCCTTGCCTGAATGGATCCCTCCTGTATCATTCCGACAAGCCCGAGCGGGCGCACGGAGGAGAGACGGATATGAGGAAACTTGTTCTCGCAGGTGGGCTGGCGATGGCCATGGCCGGTCTCGCCACGACGCCTGGTCTGGCGCAGGAGCCGGTCACGCTGACCTATCTCACCAGCCAGGGATGGTCTCTCGACGCCCACCAGGCGCTCGCCGAGAAATTCAAGCAGGAGACGGGAATCACGATCGATACCCAGATCGTCCCCGCGGATCAGTATGCGAGTGTTCTCAAGGCCAAGCTCAATTCCGGCGAAGGTCCGGACATCTTCGGAAGCCAGAGCGGCGGCACCGAATTCCTGAACTACAATGTGGAGAAGACTGCCGTCGATCTTTCCGGGGAAGCGTGGGCCAAGCTGGAGGATCCGCTGGTTGCTGCTCAGGCGACCGTTAACGGCAAGCTCTATGGCCTCACATTCTGGGATTCGCTCGGCCTCGTCTGGGTGGTGAATTACAGCAAGCCCATCTTCGCCAAATATGGCCTCACAGTCCCCAAGACCTATGAGGACCTCAAGGGCACCTGCAAGACCCTGCTCGACAATGGGATCCAGCCGATCTTCGAGCCGTTTTCGAACGGCTGGCACCATGTACTGTGGTTCGCCGAAGTCGGCCCGCGTTACGAGCAGGTCAAGCCCGGCCTTGCCGCCCAACTGAATGCCAACAAGGCGACATTCGCGGGCAACGAGACCATGCGCGCGAACCTGACAGAATTCAAGGAACTCTATGACCTCGGCTGCATGGGGCCGAACGCCCTCTCCGACAGTTGGGCCGACAACACCAAGATGCTCGGCACCGGTGCCGCGGCCATGGTAGTAGCGCCGCTGGCCTTCCCGATGGCGGTCAAGCGCGACTATCCCGACTTCAACCCCGATGACGTCGGCTTCTTCGTGATGCCGCTCAGCGACAATCAGATCCTGAACGTCAATCCGGCCGGCCCGACGATGCTGATCTACCAGAATTCGCCGCATATCGCCGAGGCCAAGAAGTATTTCGACTTCCTGACGCGCCCTGAGAACATCCAGTTCTTCCTCGACAACGCACCGGAAGCCCTGACGATGCCGTTCCCGAACGTCAAGGACAAGTTCAGCCCGGCGCAGAAGGCCTTCATGGAAGCCTACAAGGACAATCGCGGCACGGTCTATCAGACGGCGGTCACCTATGTGGTTCCGCAGTGGATGGACATGGGCAAGGACATGACGGCGCTCGTCACCGAAGCGATGTCGCCCGACGACGTGCTCGACAGCATCGACAAGCGGCGCGCTGAACTCGCCGCCGCCGCTCGCGATCCAGCCTGGAAATAGCCCGGGCCGCTGTTGATCGAAGAATGGCCCCAGCCTGCTAGGCCGGCTGGGGCCAAACTGGTTATCGAGGACAGGTCAAGACAGTGAGCAGTAGCCGATATCCCGTCTATTTTGTTCTGCCTGCCGTTGCGCTTTATGTCATATTTTTCATCATACCGAGCATCTCGGGCATTGCTTATTCATTCACTGACTGGAGCAGCTATTCCGACGAAATAAACTATATCGGCTGGCAAAACTTTCAGAAGATCTTCTCTCCCAGCGAAAGATATCTGACCTATATCTGGAACACGCTCGTTTTCACCGGATTGACGATCGTTCTCAAGACGGTGTTCGGCCTCGGGCTCGCGCTGCTTCTGAACGAAGGCGTACGGCGCTTCGTCAATCTTTATCGTGTCCTGATCTATCTGCCGGCAATCCTGCCGACCCTGGTCGTCGCGCTGATCTTCCGATCCATTCTCAATCCCGCCACCGGTCTACTCAACAACATCCTGCGATTCGTCGGTCTCGATGCTCTGGCGCTGCGCTGGCTGGTCGATCCGCATATCGCAATGCTGTCGGTCGTGGCCGTCGATACCTGGAAGGGCATCGGCTATATCATGGTTATCCTGTTGGCCGGCCTGCAGACCATTCCGAGGGATTACTACGAAGCGGCGCAGATCGATGGCGCCGGTGCCTGGTCCCGCTTCCGGTACATCACGCTGCCGCTGCTGATGCCGGCGATCATGGTCGTTACTGTCCTTAATGTCCTCTACGGCCTGCGGGTTTTCGATATCGTCTATGCCTTGACCAATGGCGGGCCGGGCTACGCCACCGAGGTCATCTCGACGGAGATCTTCAAGGCGTTTTCCAAGGGCCAGTACGGGCTCGGCACCGCCGTCTCGAGCATTCTGTTCGTCATCCTGCTCGTGGCGGGCTACTTCGTCATCCGCCTGCTCGAACGCGACCGCAACAAGGAAGGAGCATCGTGATGCAGCGCGGAAAACTGCAATCGACGGGGGCTCACATCCTGGCGATCGCGGCCAGCCTGATCATGTTCGTTCCGGTCTATCTCATCGGCGTCAACGCGCTCAAGTCGCGGGCGCAGGCGAGCTCGATGGGGCTCGAATTCCCGACCGAACTCAATTGGGACAACTTTCTCGTCGCCATCGAAAAGGGCAAACTGGCGAGCGGCTTCATCAACAGCATGCTCTATTCGTCCCTTTCGACGATCATCGGAACGTTCATCGCCGCCATGGCCGCCTTCGTCCTGTCGCGGCGACGCACCAAGATGAACCGTTTCCTCTATCTCTTCCTGATCATGGGCATCGCGCTGCCGATCAACTTCTTCACGCTCACCACGATCATGCAGGCGACGCATCTCATCAACACCAGGACGGGCATGGTCATCCTCTATTCCGCCATGCAGGTGCCGTTTGCCGTCTTCCTCATCTATGGCTTTGTGGAATCGATTCCGCGAGAACTGGACGAGGCAGCGATCATTGATGGCTGCGGTCCGTTCCAGCTGTTCTTTCGGATCATCCTGCCGCTGCTGACGCCCGTGCTGGTGACCGTCGGAATCCTGAATTTTCTCGGCACGTGGAACGACTTCCTCTTCCCGCTCTACTACCTCAGCAGCAGCGCAAACTGGCCGATGACGCTCTCCGTCTACAATTTCTTCGGCCAGTACCAGCAAAGCTGGAACCTGGTCTCCGCTGACATCCTGCTGACGGTCGTTCCCGTCATCGTCATCTATCTTGCCGGCCAGCGGTTCATCCTCTCCGGCCTGACAAGCGGATCGGTGAAGGGCTGAGGCGCGAGGGCGGCCGATGCGTTCTTTGTTCGCCATGAGCGACCGACGCACCGGCCTCCCCGGAGGCGGGATTCAATAAAGTCCGAGGCTTCGCTGCAGGGCGGCGGAAAAATGCGCCTGCAGAGCTGCAACCGCCTCGGCCGGGTTGCGGCGACGACACGCATCGAGGATGGCGGCGTGCTCGCGCAGCGAGCGCAGGACCAGCGGTCCTGTCATCCGCCGATCCAGCCGCAGCAAGCGCAGATAATTGCGGACACGGCGATAGCTGGAATCGATCAGGACATTGTCGAGACTGGCGACAATGGAGCCATGCAGCAGGTTCTCCAGCGCCTCGAGCTCCGCGACGAACGCAGGCGCAAAGCCTTCCGTCTCTATCTGCGCGATGACCTTGAGATGACGCGTCTCGAGCTCCGCGATGTCCGCGTCAGATGCAGTATCGGCGAAGGTCGCCACCGCCGCGGATTCGATGATGCTGCGGAATTGATAGGTCGACCGCGTCAGCTCCATCCCCGGCTTCACGAACTGGATGCCGGTGCGCGGGTGGATGGTCACCACACCCTCGCCTTCGAGCACGCGCAGGGCATCGCGTAGAGGGCCTACCGGCACGCCCGTGAGCTCCACAAGATCGGACTGGGACACGAACGCGCCGGCAGGAATGCGGCGCTCGAAGAGCGTTTCGAGGATGCGGGCATACGCGACGTCGCTGAGCCGCGACCCTTCGCCCGGTGCCGCGACGGTCTTTCGCGGATTTTTGTTTGCCACCCTCTTCCGTCGCTCCTGTTCCTAGTTTAGTAAAGCTGCTGTTTGATATATCAATGAGTGGAGAATGTCGATCAGTACCCGGCTCGCCTCCTTTGAGATAACCCGCTTCCAGTTTGCGCGCGATCGCTTGATCGGCGACAGTCAGGTACGCACCGACACTGTCAATATCGCCGCTCTGGAACTTTGTACCGACGACGGTCTGAAGGGTCTTGGATTCATCCAGACCCTGTTCCATCCCTTGCCGGATCTGAATGAAATCGAGCGCGTCTTCGAGGACGAAGCGTGGCCGGCCCTGGTCGGACAGGAGCCGATGGCGCTGATCCACCGGGTTCATCGTCCCCGCGGCGGCAATCAGCGCGCCTATACGCTGCCGTTTCACGAGGCCCTGCAAGTCGCGCTCTGGGATCTGGCCACCAAGCAGGTCAACCTGCCGCTGCACCAGTTCCTCGGCAGCCGTCGCAGCCGTGTCCGCGCCTACGCGTCCGGCCTCGACTACCATCTGAGCGATTCCGAGTTCGAGGGCCTCTTCGCGCATGCCGATTCGCTCGGCTACAATGCCTTCAAGATCAAGGTCGGCCACCCCGATTTCGATCGCGATCTCGCACGGCTTCGGCTCCTCGCTGGAGCGGTCCGTCCTGGCGCGCAGATCATGATCGACGCCAACGAGGCGTGGGGCGCCAAGGAGGCCGTCGTCAAGCTCGGGGCGATCCGACGTGCCGGCTATGAACTGCTCTGGGTCGAGGATCCCATCCTTCGAAACGATTTCGAGGGCCTGCGGTTGCTGCGCGAAAGCGCGCCATGGACGCTCATCAATTCGGGCGAATATCTGGATGCCGCCGGAAAGCGCCAGCTGATGCTGGCCGGTGGCACCGACATTCTC
>Ga0182747_1002655_pt1 | contig 12427 bp, 12 predicted proteins | sample eDN3rd30CBELigBY_FD_128526 | JGI IMG/M metagenome (GOLD analysis project Ga0182747, IMG submission 128526) | Enriched backyard soil microbial communities from Emeryville, California, USA - eDNA 3rd pass 30_C BE-Lig BY (version 2) (version 2) | ecosystem: Environmental > Terrestrial > Soil >...
CGATTCCACATCCAATAGATCCCGCTGACGATCAGCCTCACCCTGCACTCACCAAGGGTCCCAGGCACCGCCAACCACAAGGCGAAGCCACGCGGGATTATTCAGCAGAGTCCTAGCAGCGGTGGCGAGCGCGGCGAAACCGGGCGCCGTCGGGCTAGCGCTTGGCGCTCGGGAAGTACATCAGCACGCCCTCCTGGGTGGCGGTGGCGACGAGCCGGCCGGATCGGTCGAAGAAGTGTCCGGTGCCCAGCCCGCGTGAATCGGCGGCCACCGGTGATGACGTCGAGTACAGCACCCAGTCGTCGAAACGCACCGGCCGGTGAAACCACAGGGTGTGGTTGGCGCTCGCCGCGAAGATCCGGTCGAAGCCCCACGACAGCCCGTGGGTGGTGATGATCGAATCCAGCACGGTGGTGTCGGAGGAATACACCATCAGCGCGGTGTGCAGCACCGGATCCTCGGGCAGCTCCCCGTCGGCCTTCATCCAGACCCGATTGTGGTCGAGCCGCTCCCCCTTGTCGCGCATCACCCAGGCCGGATCATTGGTGTAGCGCCATTCGATGGGGTGGGGCGCGTTGACGAAACCGGGCACGACCTCCTCGTAGCCCTCGAGCACCTCGCGGACCCTGGGCAGGGTCTCCGGATCGGCGACCGCGGGCGCTTCCACCCCGTGCTCGAGCCCGCGACCACCCGACAGGTAGGAGACCATCGCGGTGGCGATCAGGGTGTCGCCCTGCAGCGCGTCGACGCGGCGGTTGGCGAACCGGCGTTCGTCGCGGAGCCGGTGCACCCGGAATTCGATGTCGCGGGACGGATCTCCGCCATTGATGAAGTGGACCGACAGCGCGCCGGGCGGCAGGTGGCCGGCGACGGTGCGGCTCGCGGCGACGAATGACTGCGCCATCAGCTGTCCACCGAAGGTACGCAACGGCGTCTTGCTGGGGTGCGATCCGACGAACACGTCGTCTTCAGTGGCGTTGAGGTCCAGGACGGCCATCAACTCTTCGAAGTCCGTGTTCGGCTCGTTCGGCACTAGACGTCGTCCTCCCCGATCCGGTGCACGTGGATCAGGTTGGTCGAGCCGACGGTGCCCGGCGGGGCGCCCGCGACGATGACCACCAGATCACCGCGCTGGTAGCGACCCAGATCCAGGAGCGCCTTGTCGACCTGCCGGATCATCCCGTCGGTCGACTGCATCTGCGGGACGATGAAAGTCTCAGTGCCCCAGGTCATTGCGAGTTGACTGCGCACCTCGGGCAGCGCGGTGAAGGCGAGCAACGGCAGCGGGGTGTGCAACCGGGCCAACCGCCGCACGGTGTCACCCGACTGGGTGAAAGCCACCAATGCCTTGGCGTCGAGGCGTTCGCCGATCTCGCGGGCGGCATAGGAGATCACCCCGCGCTTGGTGCGCGGCACATGCGTCAACGGTGGTGCCGCAGTGGAATTCTCCTCCACTGCGCACACGATCCTGCTCATCGTGCGCACCGCCTCCAAGGCGTACTTACCCACTGCGGTCTCACCGGAGAGCATCACCGCGTCGGCGCCGTCAAGCACCGCGTTGGCCACATCGGACGCCTCGGCGCGGGTCGGCCGGAAGTTCTCGATCATCGACTCCAGCATCTGGGTCGCCACGATCACCGGCCGGGCGTTCTCCCGCGCCATCTGGATGGCACGCTTCTGCACCAGCGGCACCTCTTCAAGGGCAAGCTCCACCCCCAGGTCACCGCGGGCCACCATCACCGCGTCGAACGCCAGCACCACGGCTTCGAGGTTGTCGATCGCCTCGGGCTTCTCGAGTTTGGCGATCACCGGCACCCTGCGCCCGACCCGATCCATCACCTCGTGCACCAACTCGACATCCGACGGCGAGCGCACGAACGACAGTGCCACCATGTCGACGCCGAGCTTCAGAGCGAATTCCAGGTCTTCGATGTCTTTTTCCGACAGCGCGGGCGCCGAGACCTTCATGCCCGGTAGGGACATGCCCTTGTGGTTGCTGACCGGGCCGCCCTCGGTGACCGTGCACACCACGTCGTCGCCGTCGATGTGCTCGACGACCAGGCCCACCTTGCCGTCGTCGACCAGAACCCGGTCACCGGGCGCGGCGTCGGCGGCCAGCTGCTTGTAGGTGGTGGAAACGCGATCATGGTCGCCGGGGCAGTCGGCGACGGTGATCCGCACCGTCTCACCGGTCGCCCAGAAGGTGGGCCCGTCGGCGAAACGCCCCAGCCGGATCTTGGGCCCCTGTAGATCGGCTAGCACGCCGACCGCCCGCCCGGTCGCGTCCGAGGCGAGGCGCACCCACTCGTAGGAGGCCTGGTGGTCTTCGTGGTCGCCGTGGCTGAAGTTCAGCCGGGCCACGTCCATGCCGGCGTCGACCAACGCCCTGACCATCTCCGCGGAGTGGGTCGCCGGTCCGAGAGTGCAGACGATCTTGCCGCGTCGATTCACGCCGTCAGCATAGTCGGACCGGCTGAGCCGCCTTCCTCAGGAACGGTTGGCGCCAACGGGTTAGGGCGTACCGTCGCGCAGCGTCCTACCGTGCTTGTCGTGCACCCGCCCGCTGAAGATGAGGATCACCTCGATGATGCTCCAGATGATCGGCACGCCGATACCGATACCGTAGGTGGTGACGGTGGCCAACACACCGATCAACAGCTGGATCAAACCCAGACCGGTGTGCCCCAGATACATCCGGCCGAACCCGAGAAAACCGAAGAGCCCGAGCAGCTGTAGCAGCGCCGCGGTGACTTTCGACTTGTCCGAGTACGGCTGCCCGGTCACCGGGTGGCGGCCGAAGGGCGCCCACATGTCCGGGTAGCCCGGATACGGGGGCGGAAAGCCCGGGGGCTGCTGGTAGGGCTGCCAGCTGCCCGGTGGCCCGGCCGGAGGCCAGGACGGTTCGGTCATGTCTGCGAGGATGCCAGAAATGCCGACCCGGGCGGTGGGACCGCTGTCAGGCCTGGTCAGAGTCCTCGGCGGAGTCCGCTTCGGGCTCGGGCTCGGAGTCCGGCTCGGTTCCGGCGTCGGAGTCCTGGCCTGAGTCGTCGATGTCATCGTCGCCGGGCTCGGTGTCGGTCTCCACCTCGGCTTCGACGTCTTCTTCTGGTGCCGCCTCGGGTTCGACTTCGTCGTCGTTGCCGTCGGTGTCGGTGGCGGTCTCGTCGGGCTGGTCTGCCTCGTCCGCATCGGCATCGGCCGGTTCGTCGGCCTCCGACGCGGGCTCAAGATCTTCCTCGGAGGGTGCTTCGGCCTCGTCGGCCTCGTCAGCGTCTTCGCTCTCGTCGGCGTCCTCGACCTCGCCGGCGTCGCTGTCCTGGTCGGTGTCGGCGTCGGGGTTCTCGTCGGTTGCGGCCTCGTTCTCGGAGTCGGCCGCTGCAGTGTCTGCGGTGACGTCGGCCTCGTCGGCGATGTCGGTGTCTTCGGTGTCTTCGGCGATGTCGGTGTCTTCGGCGACAACGTCGTCAGCCTCGTCGACCTCGTCGACCGCCGACTCGGATTCGCCCTCACCGGTAAGCCTTTTCGGCAGCCGGACCACTGACCCGACGCCATTGGCGGGGGCGACCGCCACCAACTCCAGCTCTTCTTCGGCCTCCGGTTCCGGTTCGGCGGCAACCGCCTCCTGGTCCTCGGGCGCCGTCTGCTCCCAGGCGCGGCGGATGACGTCCGGATCCTCGCGGCCCTTGGTTGCCAGCAGGATGTACACCACCGCGCCGATGAACACGAATGTCGAGGTGAACGAGTTCACCCGGATCCCGGCGATGTGGGTGGCTGCGTCGTCCCGCAGCAGTTCGATCCCGAAGCGCCCGATGCAGTAACCGGCGACGTAGAGCGCGAAAAGCCGACCGTGCCCCATGCGGAATCGCCGATCAGCGTAGATCAGCACGGCGAACACCAGGAGATTCCAGAGCAATTCGTACAGGAACGTCGGCTGGACGATCTTGTACAGTTCGCCGGTCGAAATCCCGTCAAGCAGGTGCGGATCGCGTACCCCGGCGCCGTCCTCGCGCCAGAAGATCTCCAGGCCCCACGGCAGCGTCGTTTCCCGCCCGTAGAGCTCCTGGTTGAAGTAGTTGCCGATGCGCCCGATCGCCTGCGCCAGCACGATGCCGGGCGCGACGGCGTCACCGAAGGCGGGCAGTGGAATTCCACGACGACGGCAGCCGATCCAGGCGCCGACACCGCCGAGCGCCACCGCACCCCAGATCCCCAGGCCGCCGTCCCAGATGCGCGGTGTCGCTTCCCATCCGGCGCCGCCCTCACCGAAGTAGGTCCGCCAGTCCGTCATCAGGTGATACAGCCGCCCGCCGATCAACCCGAACGGCACCGCCCACAGCGCGATGTCATAGATGACCCCCGGCTCACCGCCGCGTGCCCGCCACCGCCGGTCACCGATCAGCAGGGCGACGACGATGCCGATGATGATGCACAGGGCATAAGCACGGATCGGGATCGGGCCGAGATGCCAGACGCCACGCGCGGGACTGGGAAAGTACGTCAGCCAGTTCAATGTCATCTCTACGAATCCTTTTGACGCACACCCGCCGCGAGTTCCTCACCGAGGGATCGCAACGCGGCCAGGCCGCCGGCGAGTGCGGTGACCAGTGCTGAACCGACGATCACGCCGTCGGTGTAGGCGCCGATCTCGGCGGCCTGCGCACCCGACCGCACACCCAAGCCCACCCCGACCGGAATATCAGAGACCTCCCGCACCCGGCGGACCAGTTCCGGCGCCGCGTTCGACACCGTGTCACGGGCGCCGGTGACGCCCATCGTGGAGGCAGCGTAGACGAATCCGCTCGAGGCGTGTGCCGTCTCGGCCAGACGCTGCGGCGTCGACGACGGCGCCACCAGAAAGATCCGATCCAGCGCATGCTGCTCGGATGCCGCCAGCCACTCGTCCGCCTCGTCGACGATCAGATCGGGGGTGATCAGCCCCAGGCCGCCGGCCGATGCCAGATCGCGAGCGAACGCGTCGACCCCGTAGCGCAGCACCGGATTCCAGTAGGTCATCACCACCGCGCGGCCACCGGAACTCGCGATCGCCTCGACCGCGGTCAAGGTGTCACGCACCCGGACCCCCCCGTGCAGGGCGGTCTCGGTGGCCCGCGCGATCGTCGGTCCGTCCATGCCCGGATCCGAGTACGGCACACCGACTTCGATGAGGTCGCAACCCGATTCGACCAGTGTGGTCATCGCGGCGATGGAGCCCGGCACATCCGGGTAGCCGGTCGGCAGGTAGCCGATCAGCGCGGCCCGGCCCTCCTCCCGGCACCCGGCGAACATCGAGGCCAGCCGGTCGCCGGCGTGACCGCTCATTGCGGGCCGCCGTCGTCGAGCAGGCCGAACCACTTGGCGGCGGTCTCGACATCCTTGTCGCCGCGCCCGGATACGTTCACCACGACGATTTTGCCCGGGCCCAGCTCGGCGGCCAGTTTCAGCGCGCCCGCCACCGCGTGCGCGGATTCGATCGCCGGAATGATTCCCTCAGTGCGGCACAGGATTCCGAATGCATCCATCGCCTCAGCGTCGGTGATGGGCTGGTACTCGGCCCGCCCGGTCTCGCGCAGCCAGGCGTGTTCGGGGCCGACCCCGGGGTAGTCCAGCCCCGCCGAGATCGAGTGCGACTCGATGGTCTGACCGTCCTCGTCCTGCAGCAGGTAGGAGAACGATCCCTGAAACGCCCCGGGGGATCCACCGGCGAACGTCGCGGCGTGCCGACCGGTGGCCACACCGTCACCGGCGGCCTCGTAGCCGATCAGCCGTACCGCCGGGTCGTCGAGGAAGGCGTGGAAGATGCCGATGGCGTTCGACCCGCCGCCCACGCAGGCCACCACGGCGTCGGGCAGCCGGCCCGCCATCTGCTGTATCTGCACCCGCGTTTCCATGCCGACGACCCGCTGGAAGTCGCGCACCATGGTCGGGAACGGGTGCGGCCCGGCCGCGGTTCCGAAGCAGTAGTAGGTGCGGTCGGCGTTGGTCACCCAGTCCCGGAACGCCTCGTTGATGGCGTCCTTCAAGGTCTGCGAGCCCGATTCCACCGAGACCACCTCCGCGCCCAGCAACCGCATCCGGGCCACATTGAGGGCTTGGCGGCGGGTGTCGACGGCGCCCATGTAGATCACGCACTCCAGCCCCAGCAGGGCGCAGGCGGTGGCGGTGGCCACCCCGTGCTGGCCGGCACCGGTCTCGGCGATCACCCGGGTCTTGCCCATGCGCCGGGCCAGCAAGGCCTGGCCGAGCACGTTGTTGATCTTGTGCGAGCCGGTGTGGTTCAGGTCCTCCCGTTTGAGGAAGATGCGTGCCCCGCCGGCGTGGGCGGTCAGTCGCTGCGCCTCATACAGGGGTGAGGGGCGGCCGGTGTAGTGCGTCTGCAGGTTGTCGAGGGTGTCGAGGAACTCGCGGTCGTTGCGCACCTTGTCGTAGGCGGCGGTGACCTCCTCGATGACCGCCATCAACGCCTCGGCGACGTACCGGCCGCCGTAGACGCCGAAGTGCCCGCGGGCGTCTGGGTCGTGCCCGCTCGGTTCGGCCACTCCGGCGCTGGCACGCGGAAGATTCGGCTGCGTGGTGTCCGACATTTAGCGGGCCGACTTCGGGCAGGACGGATGCTTACCCGCACTGACCAAATCGGCAACGGCCGCCCGTGGGTCGCCGCTGGTGACCAGTCCCTCACCGACCAGGACGGCGTCCGCACCGGCTCCGGCGTAGGCCAGCAGGTCCGCGGTGCCGCGCACTCCGGACTCGGCGATCTTGACCACCTCGGTGGGCAGTCCCGGCGCGATCCGCGCGAAACAGTCCCGGTCGACCTCCAGCGTGGTCAGGTCGCGGGCGTTGACCCCGATCACCTTCGCGCCGGCGGTCAGGGCCCGGTCGGCCTCTTCCTCGGTGTGCACCTCCACCAGCGCGGTCATCCCCAGCGATTCGGTGCGGTCGAGCATCGACACCAGGGCCTGCTGCTCGAGCGCCGCGACGATCAGCAACAGCATGTCGGCGCCGTGAGCGCGGGCCTCGTGAATCTGGTAGGGCCGCACGATGAAGTCTTTGCGCAGCACCGGGATCGACACCGCGGCGCGCACGGCGTCGAGGTCGGCCAACGAGCCGTTGAACCGGCGCTGTTCGGTCAGCACGCTGATCGCGCGGGCACCGCCCTCGGCGTAGGAGCAGGCGAGTTCGGCAGGGTCGGCGATGGGCGCCAGCTGGCCCTTGGACGGGCTGGCGCGCTTGACCTCGGCGATGACCGCGATGCCGGGCTCTCGCAGTGCCGCCATGACGTCCCGCGGCGCGGGCATGGCCTCGGCTGCCGCCTTGACTTCCGCCAGGCTGACGACGGCCTCCCGGGCGGCAACGTCGGCGCAGACTCCCTCGATGATGGAGTCGAGCACGGTTGCCGAACTCATGTCTGCCGGTTCCTCTCCCGCTTGTCTCGGACCTTGATCGACCTCCCTCGAAGGGTAACCACCGTCACGGTCCGGGATGTCACCGGCCCTCGGGGTCGGCGCCGGGCGGCGCTTCTGTCGGGTCGCAACCCTCGTCGAGCGCGTCCCACATCATTCGTTCCGACATCTCCGGGGCACCCGCAGTGGCCGCCGGGCCGGAGCCGGCGTCCGCGGCGGCCGCCCGGCGCGCCGCCGGCGTCGCGTATTTGGTGTCGCCGCCGCGGTCCTGCGCCGCCGCGCGCATGAGTAGCGCGGCAGCGGCCAGGACACCCACGGCGGCGAGCAGGGTCAACACCGCGCCGGCGAGGCGGCGGTCGGTTCCCAGCAGCGAGGTCAGCGGGATCTCGGCGATGTCGAGGGCCCGAAGCGCAATATCGCGCACCACCCACATGCTCAGCGCCAGATATCCGGCCGCCAGGCTCACCACGGCCATCAACACGGCCAGCGCACGCAGCTGCCAGCCTCGCACCGCGACCGTGGCGACGGCGGCGGCCAGGCACACCCATGCCAACGGCACCAGCGCCGTCGACCACGACGCCCCGGTGACCGCGACCTGCCTGGGCTGCCCCAGCCCGTCGAACGAGCGGATCAGCACCCACGGCAGCCGGGATGCGCCCCACAGGCCGCCGGCGGCCACCACCAGCAGCAGTTGTGCCACCCGCAGCGCCACGGTGCCGCGACGGGGCCGGACCTCAGTCATCGGACCCCGGCGCCGTCAGCGTCTCGGCGGCGGCGATCGCGGCCAGCACCGCGCGGGCCTTGTTGGAGGCCTCGGTGTACTCGTAGGGGCCGTTGGAGTCGGCCACCACCCCGCCGCCGGCCTGCACGTAGGCGGTGCCGCGGGCGAGCAGGGCGGTACGGATCGCGATCGCGAAGTCGGCGTTGCCGGCGAAGTCCAGATAGCCGACGACGCCGCCGTACAGCCCGCGCCGGGTCTTCTCGACCTCTTCGATCAACTCCATCGCGCGGACCTTGGGTGCGCCGGACAAGGTGCCGGCCGGGAAGCACGCGGTCACCGCATCCAGTGCGGAGCGGTCCTCGGCGAGCTCTCCGGTGACCGTGGACACCAGGTGCATGACGTGGCTGTAGCGCTCGATGTGGCTGTAGTCGACCACCCGGACCGTTCCCGGAACACACACCCGGCCCAGGTCGTTGCGGCCCAGGTCGACCAGCATCAGGTGCTCGGCGCGCTCCTTGTCGTCGTTCAGCAGGTCCTTTTCCAGCAGCTGGTCTTCCTCCTCGGTCCCGCCGCGCCACCGCGTTCCGGCGATCGGATGGGTGGTCGCGCGGCCGTCCTGGACCGTCACCAACGCCTCCGGGCTGGAACCCACGATCGAAAAAGCCAGTCCCCCACCATCGTCGGGCACCTGAAGCAGATACATGTACGGGCTCGGATTGGACACCCGCAGCATCCGGTAGACATCGATCGCATCCACATCGGTGTCCATCTCGAAACGCTGGGACGGCACCACCTGAAACGCCTCGCCGGCCTCGATCTCACCGACCAGCCGCTCGACGATCGCCCCGTACTCCTCGGGGGTGCGCTGGCTTCGGTAGACCGGCTCGGGCCGGTCGAACGTGGCGACGCTGGACTCCAGCGGCTGACTCAGCGCCGCGGTCATCACGTCGAGCCGAGCGATCGCGTCGTCGTAGGCCTCGTCGACACGCTCGTCGGTGCCGTTCCAGTTGACCGCGTTGGCGATCAAGGTGATGGTGCCCTCGTGGTGATCGACCGCGGCCATGTCGGTGGCCAGCAACAGCAGCATGTCGGGCAGCGCCAGGTCGTCGACGGTCAGCTCGGGCAGGCGCTCCAGGCGGCGCACCATGTCGTAGGCGAAGAAGCCCACCAGGCCGCTGGACAGCGGCGGCAGCCCGGGAATGGCGGCCGTCTCCAGCAGCGTCAGGGTCTCGCGCAGGGCCGCCAGCGGGTCCCCGCCGGTCGGGGCGCCCTGCGGGGCCGCGCCCAGCCACACCGCTTCACCGTCCCGCACCGTCAGCGCCGAGGAGGTCCCGGCGCCGATGAACGACCACCGCGACCAGGACCGCCCGTTCTCCGCGGACTCCAGCAGGAAGGTTCCGGGCCGGTTGGCCGCCAGCTTGCGGTAGGCCGACAGCGGGGTCTCGGCGTCGGCGAGCACCTTGCGGGTCACCGGAACCACCCGGTGCTCGGCAGCCAGGGCCCGGAAATCCGCCCGCGACGCGGTGCCGGCAGGGGAAGAGCTAGCGGTGTGCACGTTCATGATCTTCCCAGATGGGGCGATCGGGCCAGGAGTAGCCTGGCGGCCATGAAAACTGGCGACACCGTGGCCGATTTCGAACTGCCCGACCAGACCGGAACACCACGCAAGCTCAGCGCATTACTGGCAGACGGGCCGGTGGTGCTGTTCTTCTATCCGGCGGCGATGACGCCCGGCTGCACCAAGGAGGCCTGCCACTTCCGTGACCTGGCCGGCGAGTTCGCCGCGGTCGGGGCCCAGCGGGTGGGGATCAGCGTCGACCCGGTGGCCAAGCAGGCCAAGTTCGCCGACCAGCAGGGCTTCGACTACCCGCTGTTGTCCGACACCGATGGCACGGTGGCTGCCCGGTTCGGCGTCAAACGCGGCCTACTCGGCAAGTTGATGCCGGTGAAACGGACCACCTTCGTCATCGACACCGACCGCACCGTGCTCGAGGTGATCGCCAGCGAATTCTCGATGGACACCCACGCCGACAAGGCGCTGGAGGTGCTGCGCGCCCGTTCGTCGGCTTAGGAGCCGCGGACAAGCCCCGGTGCGTCCTTAGTCGGCGTCTTGCTCGTTGTCCGGCTCGGTGTCGGGGGCTTCGTCCTCGGCCGCGGCCGCCTCCTCCGCCGGGACGTCCTCGGCCACCTTGCGGTGCTCGCCGACGGCGGTGTCGATCCAGTTCCGGATCTCGTTGAGGTGGGTGACGATCCCGGATCGCTCCCGCACCAACAGATCCACCTCGGCCTGGGTGCGCTCGGTGATCAATTTCGCTTCGCGCTTGGTGGTGGCGATCAGCGTCGACGCCTCCAGGCGGGCCTCCTTGTCGAGCTTGGCGATGTTGGCCTCGGCCTGTTCCCAGGCCGCCTGCATCTTCTGGTCCAGGCGGCGCTGGGCCTCCCGGCGGTTGCGCTCGTCCTCTTCCCAGGCCAGCTTGATCTGCTCGTCGAGGGATTCCTGTGCTGCCCGGCGGTTGCGCTCGTCCTCCTCGGCGAGGCGCTGGTAGACCTCGCGGCGACTGCGTTCGGCGTCCTCGATCTCTTGGGCGATCCGGCTGCGCTCCTCGTGGGCGATCCGAAGGATCTCCTCCGCCTCGGCCGTCGCGGTCTCGAGAATCTTGGCCCGGCGCGCATTGGTGGAGGCCTGGAACTCCGCCAGGGCCTCACTGGCGGCGGCCCGGTCCTGGCGGGCGGCCTCCAGCTGCTCGCGGAGTTCTCCGGTCAGCGCCTCGGCGTCCTGGCGAGCCAGTTCCTTGGTGCGCCGCGCCTCCTCGGAGGCGATGCGCATCATCCGCGCAATGCGATCCGACATGCCCTCGACGGAATCGACCGGACCGGTGACCTGCTCGAATTGCGTCCGCAATTCGGCCAGTTCGGCCGTCAGGCGTTGACGCTCGGCCTCGGCCTCGGCGGTCATACGCACGATGTCGTTCTGCAGTCGCGTGACCTCAGCGGTGAGTTGTTCGCGATCAAATCGCGTCTGCGCCTTGACCGCGTCGAGGGATTTTGTTCGTTCCTGCAGGATCTCGATTTCATGATGCAGGCGTGCGATGTAGTCGGAAACCTCGTTGCGGTCGAATCCGCGCATCTGCGTTTCGAATTCCGGAATCTCTAGCGCCACCGATTTGCTCCTAGCACCTGACTGGGTCGGGCATTGGTTCGACGGGCAACCACGCTAGCCCGAGTTGGCTTGTGCGCGAGGCTAAATGGACCGGTTCACCCAAGTTGCCGTGCGACGCAGCGTACCAGACCTGCGGTGCACTGTCACCGGCTCGCATTATGGCCTGACGCCAGGTCAGCGTGGACGATTTTCGCGAAACCAGGACTCTTTGGCCGGGGGCAGGGATTCGCGTTTAACCTGGGTGGTCGAACGCTGAATCTGGTCGACGATTTTTGCGCGTGCATCCATGAGTTCGGTCAGGCGAAGCTGCGCGTCGGCCACGTGTGTATTGATCGCCTTGTTCATTTCGGTCAATATCTCCGAGGCGTGGTTCTCGGCTTCCTTCATGATCTCGGCGGCGCTCATCACGGCCTGTCGACGCAGTTGTGCGGCATGCAGCCGCAGCTGCTTGTGCTGAGTCTCCAACTCGGCCCGCAATTCCGCCGCCTCCCGGCGCTGCGCTTCGGCGTCGTCGAGAATCGCGGCGGCTTCCTTCTCGGCGGCGCCGCGCAATTCATCGGCGAAGCGCTGGGCTTCGGCCCGGATGTCGTCGGCTTCGGCCGTGGCGCCGTTGAGAATTCCGGAGAGCCGGTCACTGAGATCCACGATGTCTCCCGGGATGGCCGAGGCCAACTCGTTGAACCGCACCGATGTCGACTCCAAGGTAGCCTGCGACTCGCTCAACTGCTTGGTGAGCGCGACGATCCGCGACCCGGCGCGCGGCAGGTGTGCCTCGATATCGCTGACAGTGCCCTGGGCGTAGTGGGCGTCGATCTGCTGGGAAACCCGCTCCAACTCCCAACCCGAAGAGGTGTGGTCCAACGGGTACGAGTCGTCCGGTTCGTCGGAGTTCACAGTCGGCCAGCATACCGCTCGACACCCCGCTGCGAATCAATCCGCGGGACCCAGTAACACCTCGGCATCGAAGCAGCTGTGGTCGCCGGTGTGGCAGGCCCCGCCGGTCTGGTCGACCTCCAGCAACACGGTGTCACCGTCGCAATCCAACCGCACCGAGTGCACATACTGGGTGTGTCCGGAGGTCGCACCCTTGATCCACTGCTCACCCCGGGACCGCGAGAAATAGGTCGCCTCACGGGTTGCCAGGGTGCG
>Ga0182747_1002660_pt1 | contig 12411 bp, 10 predicted proteins | sample eDN3rd30CBELigBY_FD_128526 | JGI IMG/M metagenome (GOLD analysis project Ga0182747, IMG submission 128526) | Enriched backyard soil microbial communities from Emeryville, California, USA - eDNA 3rd pass 30_C BE-Lig BY (version 2) (version 2) | ecosystem: Environmental > Terrestrial > Soil >...
AGCGAGGATGCGCGCGAAGGGCCGCGCGCCTTCGCCGAGAAGCGCAAGCCGGTGTGGAAAGCGTGCTGAGATGAACATGACCGACCCCGAGCGCATTCCCGTCATCATCGGCGTCGGGCAGATCAATGATCGCCCCGAAGATCCCGACGCGGGGCTCGACTCGCTTGGCCTGATGGTCGCGGCGCTGAAGGTCGCGGCGCAGGACGCCGGCGTACCGCTCGCCGACATCGACAGCCTCGCGATCGTCGACCAGATCAGCTTCCACCATCTCGGCAAGCTTTGCGAGCCGCTCGCCGCCGCCATCGGCGCCAAGCCGGCGATCAACTATCAATCCGACGCGCCGCACGGCGATACGCCGGTGCGCCTGCTCAACGAGGCCGCGAACCGCATCGGGGCGGGCGAGATCAAATTGGCGGCCATCGCCGGCGGCGAAGCGCTGCGCACCGCCGCGGGCCGCGCCGCCAAGGCCGCGAGCGGCGAGGACAAGAGCTACAACGCCGTGCGCCAGGTCGCGACCCGGCGCGAGCCCAATTATGCGCAGAAGCACGGGCTTTCGGCACCCGTCGACGTCTACCCGCTCTACGAGAATGCGACCCGCGCGGCATGGGGCGAAAGCCTCGCCAAGGCGCAGGCCGAAAGCGCCGAAATCTGGTCGCGCTTTTCGGAGGTCGCGGCCGCGAACGACGGCGCGTGGATCCGCAAACCCGCCAGCCCCGCCGACATCCTGGCGGTGAACGAGCGCAACCGCCCGATCGCCTTCCCCTATTCGAAGCTGATGGTCGCCAACAGCTCGGTGAACCAGGGCGCGGGCTTCCTCGTCGCGAGCCTCGCCGAAGCGCGCCGCCGCGGCATCGCCGAGGATCGCCTGATCCATGTCGGCATGGGCGCCGCGGCGAAGGAGCCAGCAAGCATCCTGAAACGCGATCGTTACGACCATAGCGTCAGCATGGAAACGTCGATCACGCGCACGCTCGAACTCAACGGCATGACCGTCGAGGATTTCGACTGCGTCGAACTCTACAGCTGCTTTCCTTGCGTGCCGAAGATGGCGCGGCGCATCCTCGGCTGGCCGTGGGACCGCCCCGCGACGGTGTTCGGCGGCCTGACCTTCGGCGGCGGGCCGATCGCCAACTATATGAGCCACGCGATCGTCTCGATGGTGGAAAAGCTGCGCGGCGAAGGCCGCTATGGCTTCCTCTTCGCCAACGGCGGCTTCGCGACCGACAATCATTGCATCGTGCTGGGCAGCGAGCCGATCGCGGCGGCGAGCTTCCCGCAGGACTTCGACTATCAGGCCGAAGCCGAAGCGAAGCGCGGGCCGGTGCCCGAACTGGTGCAGGATTATGCGGGGCCTGCGACGGTCGAGAGCTATACGGTCTTCTACTCCCGCGACGGCGCGCCGAAGGCCGGCGTGGTGGTGGCGCGAACGCCCGATGGCGCGCGGACGCTCGCGCATGTCGACGTGAGCGACGCCGAGATGCTGGCGTTCCTGATCGACGGGAAGGAAGAGCCGGTTGGGAGCAGCGGCAACGTCGTGGCGCTGGGTGAAGACCGTTTCGGCTGGCGGACAGGTTGAACCCTTCGCTGGGGCCCGGTCCCAGACGGCCGGTCAAGGCTTCAAATTCGCTCGCTCCCGGCATGAAGAGCCGATATGGCCCGGGGTATGAAAAAGCTCCTTGTTCCGGTCATGTTGGCGGCGGCAATTGCGTCCGGATGCACGGCGGCTACGCCTGCCGAACCGACGATGCAGGACCTTCTGCGCGACCCGGCGGTGACCAAGTTCGTCGCTTGGCAGAAGGACCATGGCCTCCCGGCCATAGAGCTCGAGCCGTCGGGACCCGCGCCCGCAACGCCGGGCGGCACCCGCATCGGCGGCCCGGTCTGGCTGGCCGCGGGGGAAGCCTGGCCGACCGATGCCGAGGGTCGGCCGATGTCCTTTCTCGCGCAGGTCGATTTTTCGGCACTGCCACCCTTGCCGGACTATCCGGAGAGCGGGATCCTGCAGTTCTTCATCGCACGCGACGATCTGTACGGAGCGAATTTCGAGAAGCCCGAAGCCGGAAAATTCCGCGTCATCTGGCGCGAGAAGATCGAGGGACCCGGCAAATTGCACATGGGCAAGCCGTTCGGCGACCACGGGATCGACGATTATTCTCCGCTCTATGAGCGCGCGGTCGAACGGGGAATTGCGCTGAAGCCCAAACGCGTCGAGCAATTCCCATCGACCGAGTCCTGGCTGGCCGAAAGGGATATCGGGAAGCTGCTCGAAAGCGACAAGGGCGGCCGCATCTATACCTTTGCGGACAAGCAATATGAACAAGCCCCGCCACGCCACCATGTCGGCGGCCATCCGGGCTTCACGCAATCCGACTGGCGCGCCGCGCCCGCCTATCAGGACGTCGATCGCGTCTTGATCAATCTCTGGAGCGACGATCACATCATGTGGGGCGATATGGGGCAAGGCCAGTTCATGATCCGGCGCGCAGACCTGCTGAAGCGTGACTTCAGCAAGGTCTTCTATCAGTGGGATTGCTACTGACCGCGGCCCGCCGCGCCGCTCAGATGTCGAACGACACCCCCTGCGCCAGCGGCAGCGCGTCCGAGTAATTCACCGTATTGGTCGCGCGCCGCATATAGGCCTTCCAGCTATCCGACCCTGACTCGCGCCCGCCCCCCGTCTCCTTCTCGCCGCCGAACGCTCCGCCGATCTCGGCGCCGCTCGTGCCCAGATTGACGTTGGCGATGCCGCAGTCGCTCGCCGCCAGGAAGCGCTCGGCCTCGCGCATGTCGGTGGTGAAGATCGCCGACGACAACCCCGCCGCGACCGCGTTATGCAGCCGGATCGCGGCATCGAGATCGTCGTAGCGCATCACATAGAGGATCGGTGCGAAGGTCTCATCCCGCACCGGCCCGACCTGCCCCGGCATCTCGACGAGCGCGGGGCGCGCATAATAGCCCGCACCCTCGCCAACCCGCTCGCCGCCATGAACGATCCCGCCGGCCGCGCGCGCGCGGCGGCCAGCGCCCCTTCCATCGCCTCATGGGCCGCACGGTCGATCAGCGGCCCGACGAGTACCTCTCCCTCCAGCGGATTGCCGACCGCGACGCTCGCATAGGCGGCCTTCAGCCGCGCGACGAAGCCGTCGTAGATGCTGTCGTGGACGAACAGGCGCCGCGTCGTCGTGCAGCGCTGCCCCGCCGTCCCCATCGCCCCGAACGCGACCCCGCGCAGCGCGAGGTCGAGATCGGCCGAGGGCGCGACGATCACGCCGTTGTTGCCGCCGAGCTCTAGGATCGCGCGCGCGAACCGCTGGGCGAGCCGGGGCGCGACCGCACGGCCCATGCGCGTCGATCCGGTCGCCGAAACGAGCGCGACGCGCGCGTCGTCGACGAGCGCCTCGCCCGCCTCGCGCCCGCCGATCAGCAATCCCGAGAGACCCTCGGGCGCATCGCCGAAACGCGCCACCGCGCGCGCGAAGATCGCCTGCGTCGCCAGCGCGGTCAGCGGCGTCTTTTCCGAGGGCTTCCACACGACGCTGTTGCCGCAGACGAGCGCGAGCGCCGCGTTCCACGCCCATACCGCGACGGGGAAGTTGAACGCCGAGATCACCCCGACAACCCCGAGCGGATGCCACACTTCCATCATCCGGTGTCCCGGCCGCTCGGTCGCGATGGTGAGGCCGTAGAGCTGGCGCGACAGGCCAACCGCGAAGTCGCAGATGTCGATCATCTCCTGCACCTCGCCCGCGCCCTCCGAGGGAATCTTTCCCGCTTCGATCGTCACCAGCCGTGCCAGATCGTCCTTCGCGGCGCGCAGTTCCTCGCCGAACAGGCGCACCAATTCGCCGCGGCGCGGCGGCGGCACCAGCCGCCAGGCGCGAAAGGGCGCGGTTGCCGCATCGAGCGTCTCGTCGATTTCCGCCGCGTTAGCGACGCGCAGCATCGCGACCTGCTCGCCGGTCAGCGGGGTGATCGAGGGCATCGATCCTTCGCTCCACAGCGCGCGGTCCACGCCCAGCCCGTCGAGCAGCCGGCCCACCTCTTCGCCGATCGCGGTCATCGTTCGTCCCTTTCGTATCGGGCGGCCCGCCCTTGCAACTTGCGGCTCGCGGAGTATCGCAGGGGACGAACAAAGCAAATCGAAAGCGGGAGAATCCCCATGTCCGACCTGCCCCCCTCCGAACCCTTCGTCCCGGTTCCCGCCGACGCCGCCGCGAACACCCACTGCACCGCCGAGGACTACGACCGACTCTATACCGCGAGCATCGCGGACCCCGACGCCTTCTGGGCGGCCGAGGCGCAGCGCGTCGACTGGGTGACGCCGCCGACGAAAATCGCGAACTGGTCGTTCGATCCGGTCGACATCAAATGGTATGAGGACGGCGTCCTCAACCTCTGCCACAATGCGCTCGACCGCCATGTCGCCGCGGGGCACGGGGAACGCACCGCAATCATCTTCGAGCCCGACGCGCCCGATGGCGAGACCCGCCACATCAGCTATGCCGCCCTGCTCGCCGACGTGATCCGCTTCGCGAACACGCTGAAGAAAATGGGCGTCCAAAGGGGCGACCGCGTCACCATCTATATGCCGATGATCCCCGAGGGTGCGGTCGCGATGCTGGCCTGCGCGCGCATCGGCGCGGTGCACAGCGTCATCTTCGGCGGCTTCTCGCCCGACGCGATCGCGGGGCGGATCGAGGATTGCGCGAGCGACTGGGTCATCTGCGCCGACGAGGGGCTGCGCGGCGGCCGCACCATCCCGCTGAAGGCCAATGTCGACAAGGCGCTGGAGAAGGTGGACGTCAAGGCGGTGCTCGTCATCGCTCACACCGGCGGCGATATCGCGATGATCGAAGGCCGCGACCATTGGTACGACGCGCTCTCCGCCGATGTCGGCGCCGATTGCCCGTGCGAGCCGATGGGCGCCGAGGACCCGCTGTTCATTCTCTATACCTCGGGCTCGACCGGCAAGCCCAAGGGCGTGCTCCACACCGTCGGGGGCTATTCGGTGTGGGTCGCGTCGACCTTTCACTACGGGTTCGACTATCGGCCGGGCGAGATCTTCTGGTGCACCGCAGATATCGGCTGGGTCACCGGGCACAGCTATGTCGTCTATGGCCCCTTACAGAATGGCGCGACGACGCTGATGTTCGAGGGCATTCCCAATTACCCCGACCACGACCGCTTCTGGCGCGTCGTCGACAAGCATCGGGTGAACATCCTCTACACCGCGCCGACGGCGATCCGCGCGCTGATGCGCGAGGGCGACCATTATGTGACGCGTCACGACCTCGGCTCGATCCGCCTGCTCGGCAGCGTCGGCGAACCGATCAATCCCGAGGCGTGGCGCTGGTATCACGATATCGTCGGCAAGGGCCGCGTTCCCGTGGTCGACACCTGGTGGCAGACCGAAACCGGCGGGATCATGATCACCACCCTGCCCGGCGCGCATCCGATGCAGCCGGGAAGCGCCGGGCGTCCCTTCTTCGGCATCCGCCCGCAGCTCGTCGATGCCGAGGGCGGCGTGCTTGTCGACGAACAGAGCGGCGGCGCGGCCGAGGGCAATCTGTGCATGACGCACAGCTGGCCGGGACAAGCGCGAACGCTCTATGGCGACCATGACCGTTTCGTGTCGACCTATTTCTCGACCTACAAGGGCAAATATTTCACCGGCGACGGGTGCCGGCGCGACAAGGACGGATATTGGAGGATCACCGGACGTGTCGACGACGTCATCAACGTCTCGGGGCACCGCATGGGCACCGCCGAGGTCGAAAGCGCGCTCGTCCTCCACGACCTGGTGGCCGAGGCCGCGGTCGTCGGCTTTCCCCACGACATCAAGGGCCAGGGCATCTACGCCTATGTGACGCTGAACGCCGGGGTCGAGCCGACCGACGAGGTCGCCGCGGCGCTGAAACAGCAGGTCCGCACCGAGATCGGCCCGATCGCGACTCCCGACCATATCCACCTGACCCCCGCGCTGCCCAAAACGCGGAGCGGCAAGATCATGCGGCGGATCTTGCGCAAGATCGCGGAGAATGACTTCGGGTCGCTGGGCGACACCTCGACGCTCGCCGACCCGAGCCTGGTCGACGGGCTGATCGAGGGGCGGAAGAACCGGTGATCGTCTCCCCTCCCGCTTGCGGGAGGGGTCGGGGGAGAGTCTGTCAAAGAGGCGCGCGCTGAAACATGCCCTCCCCTAGCCCCCCATCAAGGGGGAGGAAGGGCTGTCAGAAATGAAAGTCCGGCAATTCGGCCAGCGCGATACCCAGCGCTTCGGCCCAGCCGTCGGAGACGCTTTGATAATAGGCGTCGTCGCGTTCGAAGCGGCGTTCGCGCACGGTGGTGAAATCGTCGCGGGCGTGGACCTTGAGGTCGATCGGCAGATCGACCCCGGCATTGGCCTGGATCGTCGAATCGAACGAGACGCAAAGCAGCTTCACCGCATCCTCAAACGACATGGCGGGGTCGTAGGAGCGGACGATCATCGGACGGCCATATTTGGTCTCGCCGATCTGGAAGAAGGGATTGTCCTCGCCCGCCTCGATGAAATTGCCCTCGGGATAGATCATGAACAGGCGCGGCTCTGAGCCCTTGATCTGGCCGCCGACGATCAGCGATGCGCGGAAGATCGATTCGGCCATCGGCCCTTCGACGCCGTAGCGCGTGACGATGCCGCGCAGCGTTTCGCCGATGGTCATCGCGACCTGGAACATCGAGGGCGCGGCGAGGATCGACGGATGCCGATCCTCGGGCGCCTTGGTCCGCTCGTCGAGCAGGCTGACCACCGCCTGCGTCGTCGCAAGATTGCCCGCCGACATCAGCGTGATGACGCGCTCGCCCGGCACGTGCCAGCTCCGCATCTTGCGGACCTGCGAGATATCGTCGACGCCCGCGTTGGTGCGGGTGTCCGACATGAACACCAGCCCCTTGTTCAGGCGCATCCCGACGCAATAGGTCATCGATTCCTTCTTCCCTGGCCCCAGTCCGATCCCAGCCCGGCCCCGCTTATTGCTGGACCTGCAATTGAACAACCAGATTTTCCTGCGCCGCACCATAGCGCATGCCACGAACCGGGGCGGCGTCCCGATAATCGAGCCCGGTCGCCACGCGGATATAGCGCTGGTCGGGCGAATGGCCGTTGCTGACGTCGAAGCCGATCCAGCCGATATGGTCGAAATGTGCCTCCGCCCAGGCGTGCGTCGCATCCTGTTGCGTCCGGTCGTTCATCATCAGATAGCCCGAGACATAGCGCGCCGGATGGCCGAGGTGGCGCATCGCGGCGATGAAGATATGGGCATGGTCCTGGCAGACGCCGCCCTCGCCCGCCAGCGCCTGTTCGGCGGTCGTCTCGGCATCGGTGACGCCGATCCGATAGGCGAGCCGATCGAGGATCAGTGCGGAGAGCGCGTGCGCGCGCTCGATCTCCGAACCGAAATCGCGCCCCAGCGCCGCCGTCAGCGCCCGCACCTGGCGCCCTGCGCGCGTCAGCGGCGTCGGGTGCAGGAAGGTCCATAGCGGTATCGCGCCGCGATGCGCGCCGATCACGCCGTCCCACGTCACCAGTTCGACCTCTCCGGCGCAATGGATGACCAGTTCCGGTGCGCCGCCATCGACCGACACCAGGTCGACGGCGTTGCCGTGATGGTCCGTATAGTGGAGCTGCCGCGATCCGCCCTCGACCTCGACTGTCCAGCCGTGGATCAACTGCTGCCCCGGCCGCTCCTTCGGCGTCAGGCGAAGCTGTTGCAGCGCATAGGCGACATGCCCCTCGAAATGATAACGGGTCGTATGTTCGACGCGCAGGCGCATGGTCACTCCACAAACCGGTAGTCGCGCTCGACCTGCCGGGCGAGCGCCGCGTTGGCGGCCAGGAAGCCGCGCAGATATTCGTGCAGCCCGCCGTCGAAGATCGACTGGATCGGCCCGGCCAGCCGGTCGCGACACAGCGCCGTCGCCATCCGCCCCGCCTCGGTCTCTTCGGCATAGATGCGCTGGATCTGCCCCAGATGCTCCGCCATCCGCTCGCAGCAAAAGGCGAGGCTGCGCGGCATCTGCGCATAAAGGATCAGGAATTCGGCGATCTTGAGGGCACTGATCTCCGCGCCATAGAGCCAGCGATAGGCGCGGTGCGCCGACACCGAGCGCAGGATCGTCTCCCACTGCACATTGTCGATCGACGATCCGATATGCGCGACCGAGGGCAGCAGCAGATAATATTTGACGTCGAGGATGCGCGCTGTGTTGTCGGCGCGTTCCAGAAAGGTGCCGAGCTGTGCGAAGTGGAAGCCGTCGTTGCGCAGCATCGTGCCGGTCAGCGCGCCGCGCACCTGCCCGTTCTGCCGCCGGATCGTCGCCAGCACGTCGGGCAGATCGTCCTCGCGCACCGGCCGCCTCAGCAGCGCGACCAGCGTCATCCAGCCGGTGTTCACCGCTTCCCAAACCTCGCGCGTCAGATAGGTGCGCGCGGTGCGCGCGTTGTCGCGTGCCTGCTTGACGATCGACAGGATGCTCGACGGATTGGCGGGATCGCGGAGCAGATAATCGACGACGCGCGCCGAGGTGAAATCCTGGTGCGTCATCGCATAGGCGCTCGCGACCCCGGCAGTCTCCAGCACCGACTTCCATTCGGCGGGCGCGGTCGCCGAGCGGGTGAGCGCGATGCGGAACCCGGCGTCGATCAGCCGGGCGGTATTCTCGCTGCGCTCGAGATAACGCGCCATCCAGAAGAGCGAGCCAGCTGTTTTTCCTAGCATGGCGACGGCCGATCAAGCCCCTCCCCTGAAGGGGAGGGGTTCAAGTTGGGGAAAATCCGCTCCGCCGCCATCAATCCTCCAGCACCCAAGTATCCTTGGTCCCGCCGCCCTGGCTCGAATTGACCACCAGCGACCCCTTGGTCATCGCGACGCGGGTCAGTCCGCCGGGGGTGATGGTAATGCCCTGCGGCGACATCAGGACGAAGGGGCGGAGGTCTACGTGGCGCGGCGCGAGACCCTTTTTGGTGAAGATCGGCACGGTCGACAGCGACAGCGTCGGCTGCGCGATATAATTGCCGGGATTGGCCTCCAGCTTGGCACGGAAGGCCGCGATCTCCTTCTTGCTCGCCGCGGGGCCGACGAGCATGCCGTAGCCGCCCGACCCGTGCACCTCCTTGACCACCAGCTCGGGCAGCCGGTCGAGCACCTCGCGCAGATGCCCGGGCTCGCCGCAGCGCCAGGTCGGCACATTGGGCAGCAGCGCCTTCTCGCCCGTATAGAATTCGATGATGTCGGGCATGTAGCTGTAGAGCGCCTTGTCGTCGGCGATCCCGGTGCCCGGCGCGTTGGCGATGGTGATGCCGCCGGCGCGATAGACGTCCCAGATGCCGGGCACCCCGAGCAGCGAGTCGGGGCGGAAATTGAGCGGATCGAGGAAATCGTCGTCGACGCGGCGGTACAGGACGTCGATCGGCCGGTAACCCTGCGTCGTCCGCATCGCGATGCGCCCCGCGACGACGCGCAGATCGTGCCCCTCGACCAGTTCGGCGCCCATCTGGTCGGCGAGAAAACTGTGCTCGAAATAGGCGCTGTTGTGGATTCCCGGCGTCAGCACCGCGACGGTCGGCGTGCCCCCGCACATCGGCGGCGCGCAGGCCGACAGCGATTTCAACAGGTTGATCGGATAATCGCCGACCTCGCGCACCGCGACCTTCGCGAACAGCTCGGGGAACATCTGGAGCATCGTCTCGCGATTCTCGAGCATGTAGGAGACGCCCGACGGGGTGCGGGCATTGTCCTCGAGGACGTAGAATTCGTCGGGGCCGGTGCGGACAATGTCGATGCCGCTGATATGCGTGTAGACGCCGCCGGGCGGATCCATGCCCATCATCATCGGCAGGAAAGCGTCGTTGCGCGCGACCAGCTCGGTCGGCACACGCCCCGCGCGGAGAATCTCCTGGCGGTGATAGATATCGTGGAGGAAAGCATTGAGCGCCCGCACGCGCTGTTCGATCCCGCGCGACAGCCGCCGCCATTCGCCCGCGGCGATGATCCGCGGCACGACGTCGAAGGGAATCAGCCGCTCGTCGCCGCCGTCGGCGCCATAGACGTTGAAGGTGATCCCGATGGTGCGGAAAAAGGCCTCGGCCTGCTGCGTCTTGTGCTGGATGCGCGTCGCATCCTCGCCGTCGAACCAGTCGCGATATTCGCGGTAGGGCGGCCGGACCCCGCCCTCCTGGCTCGTCATTTCGTCAAAGAAGCGAATGAAGCCGGTCCTTTCCGCAGCACACTGTCCCGCACCGCGCGCAATGACGGTGCCCACTTGTTCCAGCTGCTGCGCTGTCCGCCGGCTTCACGGCCGTCAGACTTGTGAGACCGATGCTAGCACCGCTGCGCGGGAAGGCAAGATATCTGAAAGCTCACGAAAATCGAAATGCCTTGCCCGCCAGCCTTCGCTCTATAGAGGGAAAGCATCGTCCGCCGCGGGAGTATTCGCTCATGTCCCTATCCGCCATCCTGCTCGCCGGCCTGCTCGCCGCGACCGCCGAACCGGCCGCCTGCTCCGCGCCCGCTGATTTGAGCGCGACCCCGCTCGCGGCCTGGACCCAGGCCGATGGCGCCGCGGACGCGGCGATCGTGCCCGGCCGGCCGGTCACGCTGGCCATGGCCGACGGCGCGGCGGCGCGGACGCTGACCATCGCCGCGGCCGGCCGCTATGGCGTCGCCGCCGACGGGCGCGTGTGGATCGACCTCGTCGCGGACGGCAAGCCGCTGACCTCGGTCGAGCACGGGCACGGCCCGGCCTGTTCGGGGATTCGCAAGATCGTCTGGTTCGACCTGACGCCGGGAACCTATGACGTGGCGCTGTCGAAGGCGACCACGGATCGCGTGCGCGTGCTGGTCGTACAGGGGCGCTGAGGGAGAAATGCCCCTCCCCTTCAGGGGAGGGGCTTGAGCAATGTTACAGCGCCCCGTGGCAATGCTTGTACTTGCGGCCCGAGCCGCAGGGGCATGGCGCGTTGCGGCTGATGTCCAGCGCCGCATAGGGATTTTCGCCCTCCGGCAGGTCCGGGCGCGGCGCCTGCATCGGGGGTAGCGTGTTCGCGATCACCCCCAACTCACCCCCATCGAGGTCGGCGCTGTTGTCCTCGCCGGTGAAGGGGTCGATGTGGGTGGTCAGAAAGTCGGGCAGATCGGGGAGCGGCATCGGCTCGGGTTCCTGGAACTGGAAATCGATCCGCGCGACGGTGCGCGTCACATCCTCGCGGATGTTCTGCAGCATGCGCTCGAACAGCGCGAAGGCCTCGGCCTTATATTCGTTGATCGGCTGCTTCTGTGCATAGGCGCGCAAGAAAACGACCTGGCGCAGCGCGTCGAGGGTCGAGAGATGCTCCTTCCAATGATGGTCGAGCGTCTGGAGCAGGATCGACTTCTCGATGCCCCGCCACGTCTCGGGGTCGACTTGCGCCGCCTTCTCGGCCGCCGTGGCGTCGGCCAGTTCCTGGATGCGTTCCTCGAAGATTTCGGCGTCGACCGCATCCTCCTGCATCCACGCGTCGATCGGCGGCGACAGTTCGAGGACGTTGGCGACGCGCGCTTTCATGCCCTCGACGTCCCATTGCTCGGGATAGCTGCCCGGCGGGCAGGCGTCGGCGACGATCGAATTGACCGTCTCGGCGCGCATCGCGCCCATCGCGTCGTCGACGGTCTCGCTGTCGATGATCTCGCCGCGCTGTTCGTAGATGACCTTGCGCTGGTCGTTCATGACGTTGTCATATTCGACGACCTGCTTGCGGATGTCGTAGTTGCGCGCCTCGACCTTCTTCTGCGCGGTCTCGATCGCCTTCGACAGCCACTTCGACCCGATCGCCTCGCCGTCCTCCAGATTCTTGTTCATCATCTTGGCGAACAAGGTGTCGGGGCCGAAGATGCGGAGCAGGTCGTCGTCGAGGCAGAGGTAGAATTTCGACAGGCCGGGGTCGCCCTGGCGTCCCGAACGGCCGCGGAGCTGGTTGTCGATGCGCCGGCTTTCGTGGCGCTCGGTCGCGAGCACGAACAGGCCGCCCGCCGCCTTCACCGCTTCGCGCTCGGCCGCGACTTCCTCGTGGATGCGCGCGATCGCGGCCTCGCGTTCGGGGCCTTCGGGCAGGTCCTTCAGCTCGTCCTCGATGCGGAATTCCTCGCTGCCGCCGAGTTTGATGTCGGTGCCGCGGCCCGCCATGTTGGTCGCGATGGTGACCGCGCCGGTGCGCCCCGCCTGCGCGACGATATGCGCCTCGCTCTCGTGGAAGCGCGCGTTCAGGACGCTGTGCGGCACGCCTTCCTTTTCGAGATAGGAGGAGAGCAGTTCCGACTTCTCGATCGACACGGTGCCGACGAGCACCGGCTGGCCGCGCTCGTTCGCTTCGCGGATCGTGCGCGCGATGGCGCCGAA
>Ga0182747_1002667_pt1 | contig 12387 bp, 15 predicted proteins | sample eDN3rd30CBELigBY_FD_128526 | JGI IMG/M metagenome (GOLD analysis project Ga0182747, IMG submission 128526) | Enriched backyard soil microbial communities from Emeryville, California, USA - eDNA 3rd pass 30_C BE-Lig BY (version 2) (version 2) | ecosystem: Environmental > Terrestrial > Soil >...
AGAGCGCGTTGCCGCGCACCGCGAAAGCCTCGCCGTCGATCGCGATCATCGCGCCGTCGGGGAGGGTATCGAGCCTTGCCCGGTGGCGGCGCTGGCTGCGGCCGTCGAGGCGCTCGTGCTGGAGCGTTTCATCCATCGCCTGTGCGCGCGGCCTTGCCTGCAGCTTGAACGCTCTGGCCCAGCAGGCCGCGAAGGCTTCGGCGTCCTTGCGGCGGCACTCGAAGCAGGGGCGGTGGCCGGCACTCAAGGCCGTCACTTCGTCGAGGAAGAACAGCTCTGTGTAATAGCGGCCCCAGACGTCGCGCTGGCGGCCGTTGAATTCGAGCGCGCAGGCGATCCATTGCTTCGATGCCCAGCGCCGCCGGGTCAGCTTCTGCTCATCGGTGTGGATGCGGCCGCCGCGATTGCCCATCAGGGTTCCGCGCGCGGCTGCGGCAAATAGCTCGCCAAAGGGATCGACGCGGTTCTGCAAGGGCATGCCGATCTTTAGCATGCCCGGACCTGCACCACGCCTTGACCTCTCTGATGGCCGCCTTACACCCTTCCCCGGTAAGGGGATATCGATGGCAGAGCATCCGGCAGTCAGAAATCTCACGGTTCAGGAAGTGAAGGCGGGCATGGACGCGGGCCAAATCCTGCTCGTCGATGTGCGCGAGCTTGATGAGCTGGCGTCAGAGAGCATCCCCGGCGCGGTCGAAATGCCGCTAAGCAGCTTCGATCCCGGCGGTCTGCCCGATCCCGGCGGCAAGCAACTCGTATTTTCCTGCCGCTCCGGCAATCGCTCGGTACGTGCTTCCCTGATCGCGCAGGCGGCGGGGCTTGCCTATAACGCCCATATGGCGGGCGGTATCAGGGCATGGAAGGAAGCGGGCTTCGAGACGAAGCTGGGATAACACGCCGGTCCTCGAACCTCTTTCGAGTGTGCGCGGAGTCTCTCTCGTGTCTCTTGGGAGTCTTCATCCAGTCTCCTCCGAATCACTCATTGCGTGATGGAGATCCCAACCGGCTCGCGCGGATGTGCACGCGCAGTGTCGGACACTTGACTTAATGATGCCCCGCACTGAACTTGACGACATTCCTTTCGAAAGGGAGTCGCAAAATGGCTGACAGCAAGACGAGCAAGGGTAAGGCGGATCGCGCCAGGGTTTCGGCGAGTGAGGCCTATGAAGTGAATTACTTCGCGAAGAAGAACAAGATCACGCCCGCGAAGACGAAAGAGCTGATCAAGAAGTACAAGGGCAACCGCAAAAAGATGGAAGCGGCCCTGAAGACCAAAAAGAAAAAAACCAAGAAGAAAAAGAAAGCCGCCAAACGCAAATAGCGGTTTCAATCCCGCCAGCGGCGGTGCAGCCAGAGCCATTGCTCCGGATGCTCGCGTATCCAGCCCTCGATGATGGACATGATCGTCTGCATCGAGGGCTGAACGTCATAACGGCCCTTGGCATCGCGCGGTAGATCGAGCGCCTCGGTCAACTCCACCCGGAAGCGGTTCTTCGGCAGGCGGATGATACGCACCCCATGCACCGGGCAGTCGTATTGCCGGGCGAGCCGCATGATCGTCGAATTGGCGAACGTCTTGTGACCGAAGAACTGCACCGGCACACCGCCCCGGTTCTCGGCGCGATACTGATCGACCAGCATCCCGACATGACCGCCGCGCGCGAGCGTATTGCCCATCGCGAAGGTGCCTTGCAGCCCGGCCGGCAATAACTGCCCCATCGTTTTCGCGCGTGTCTCCATGATGATTTCGGCGGTGAACCGATTGTTCGGCACGCGAAACAAAATGGATGCATCCAACCCGTGCGCGGCCGCGCACACCGCGGCAAGCTCCCAGTTGGCAAGATGCGCGGTAAAGATCAGCGCCGGTTTGCCGCTGTCCCTGAGCTTGCCGAACTTTTCGGCATCGGAGGTTTCGATGCGGCCTTCGTTCGCCCGCTCGTGGTCGTAGTCCCACAGCGCTTCGAGGTGGACGAACTCGCCGGCGACGCGGCCGAGGTTCTCCCACACGCCGCGTAGGATTTCTTCGTTCTGTGCGTCGGTGTTTTCAGGATAGGCGAGCCGCAGGTTCTTCCGCGCCGTGCGGCTCGTGACGATATACGGGCCCCAGAAACGCGCGAGCTTGCCGAAGAAATTCGAGCTTTTGTCGGGGTCGACCCGCTTCATCAATCGCACGAGACCGCGCACGATCAATCCAAGAAGATATTGTCCAGCGAGCGAGATCGGCCGCCAGATCGGCAGCCAGATACGCAGGACGTAGCTCCTTAGTATTTCCAGGCGGCGGCGGGTGGCCGGTTGCAACGGACGAACCTCAGAAGCGGACGACGACCTTGCCGAAGACGTTGCGGCCTTCGAGCTTCTCGAGGCCCTTCTCGAAATCGGAGAGCGGCACTTCGGAATCGATCACCGGCTTCACGCCTTCGGCGATTTTCTCGAGCGCTTCGGCGACATTGCGGATGGCAAAGCCGAACGAGCCGAAAATCTTGTACTGCTGCTGGAAGAGCTGCATCAGGTTGATCTTGCCCGACGGGCCCGACGTCGCGCCGCAGGTGACGAGGCGGCCGCCGCGCTTCATCGACAAGAGCGAGCCTTCCCAGGTGTCGGCACCGGTGTGCTCGAACACGACATCGACGCCCTTTTTCTTGGTGAGCTTCCTGACTTCGTGCTCGAAGCGATCCTTGCGATAGTTGATCGCATAGTCGGCGCCGATCGCCTTCGCCTTTTCCACTTTCTCGTCGCTGCCGACGGTGGTGATGACCGTGCAGTTGATCGCTTTCGCAAGCTTGATCGCGGCGGTGCCGATGCCCGAGCCGCCCGCATGCACGAGCACGGTTTCTCCCGGCTGGAGCTTGGCGTTGTCGAACAGCATGTGCACGGACGTCGCGTAGGTGAGGGGCGCGCAGGCCATGTCAGCCCACGACAGCTTCGGCGACTTCACGACGAGGCGCGCCTGATAGTTATAGAGATCCTGCGCGAAGCCATCGACATGGAAGCCGGTGACGCCGCCGGGATTTTCGCAAAGATTGTCGCGGCCTTCCTGACAGGCCTTGCAGTGACCGCAGGTCAGCGCGCCATAGGGCGTTACCGGATCGCCGACCTTGAAACTGGTGACGCCCGGACCGACGGCGACGACTTCGCCCGCGGCTTCCGCGCCGACGACGAGCGGCATCTTGCGCTTGGCGAAGGCCATACCGCGCCAGCCCCACACATCAATGTGATTGAGCGCGATCGCCTGCGTCTTGATCTGCACTTCGCCTTCGCCCGGCGCGGGAGGCGGCGGAATGTCGGAGATTTCGAGTTTGCGGTCGGAGACGAGACGAAGCGCGCGCATGCGGATTACCGGCAAAGGGTTGAAGCGGATGTGGAAATGAATGACGGGCGAAGGGCTAAAGGGCCCATCGCCCGCCGTCAACCTCGGACTTTATAGCGTGTCAGTTCGGCTCGCCGGCGATGACGAGACAGGCGTTCTGCCCGCCGAAACCGAAGGAATTGGAGATCGCCGTCTTGATCTTGGCGTCGCGCGCGGTGTTCGGCACGACGTCGAGCGTGATCCCCGGATCGGGCATGTTGTGATTGATCGTCGGCGGGATGCGCTGGTGCTGGATCGTCATGGTGGTGACGACTGCCTCGACCGCGCCCGCGGCCGTCAGCGTGTGGCCGATCATCGACTTGTTCGACGAGATCGGAATCTTCGGTGCGCGCTCGCCGAATACGGCGAGAAGCCCGGTGTTCTCCATCTTGTCGTTTTCCGGCGTCGAGGTGCCGTGGGCGTTGATGTAATCCACGTCCTCCGCCGAGATCCCCGCGTCCTTGAAGGCGTTCAGCATGCAGCCGATGATCGGCTTGCCGTTCGGCGAGGAGCGCGTGCGGTGGAAGTTGTCGGACTTCTCGCCGCTGCCCGGAATGATGCCGAGGATCTTGGCGCCGCGCGCCTTGGCGTGATCGTAGTTCTCGAGCACGAGCGCAGCCGCGCCTTCGGCGAGCACGAAGCCGTCGCGGTTCTTCGAGAAGGGCTTTGAAGCCTGCTCGGGCGTTTCGTTCTGCGTCGAAAGTGCGGAGAGGAGCGAAAAGCGTACGACCGATTCCGGCGTCACCGAAGTGTCGGCGCCGATCGCGAGCGCCGCCTGGCATTCGCCGCGGCGGATCGCCTCGACGCCCAACTGGATCGCGGTGGCGCCCGAGGCGCAGGCGGTGGTCAGCGAAATCGGCGAGCCCTGCGTGCCGAAGTGATCGGCGAGGTTCTCGCCGACGATGCCGTATTTCGCCATCTCGTAATAGGGCGCAAAGCGCGGCTCGCTCGCGACCCGCACGAGATCGGCATAGGTGACGTTGTCGTTCGAGCCAGTCGCGGAGGCGAGATCGAAGCGATGCGGCCATTCCAATTCAATGGGCGCCATCGCGAGGAACATCGGACCGGGGAAATTACCCTTCGAACCGATCCCCGACTCGGTGATCGCTTCCTCGCCGACGAGCTTGGCGATGCGCTCGGTATGCACCGACGGCGCGATATTCGGCTCCCAGCCTTCATTGACGGTACCGGCGATCGTCGTGCGCAGGCCGTCGACCGGGAAGCGGTTGATGCGGCGGATGCCGGACTGGCCGGCAACGAGCTTCTTCCAGTTGTCTTCCTTGCCGGTGCCGAGCGAAGTGATGACGCCCATGCCGGTGATCGCGACGACGGGGCGGCCCGCCTTGTCTTTATGCTCACCTGCCATGTTCGTCTCTCCTTAAACTTTCTCGATCAGCGCGAGGCCCTCACCGCGCCAGTTGCCGACGCTGGTGACGGCAATCTGCGAAAGTGAAGCGGGCGCATCTCCGGTGTCGCCTGAACCCGAGGCGGGGAACAGCTTGCCCTGTTTCAGCGTCTCGCAGGCAATCGCGATATTCGCCAGGAATTGCGTGTCGAAACCATGACCGATATGGGAGCCCGTCGCGCGAACCGGAAGGCCGATCTTGCCAAGCGCGTTCTTTTCTTCGCGCGTCGGCGGCTCGAGGCCGGAGGCGCCGGAAATGACGGCGGCCTGATCCTTTTTGACCTTCGGCGCGATCGCGGCCCACTCGGCGGCGAGGGTCGTTTCGATCTCGCCGGGCTTGCGGCGATTGCGGTCGGATTCTACGGCGACGAGGCGCGCAAGCGGCTTCGCGCCGCGCTTTTCCGCGTGTTCCTTGCTCTCGATGACAAGGCCCGCGCCCATGTCGGCCATCGCGAGGCCGCCATGTTCGCCGCGATCCCACACCGGCTGGAACGGCGCTTTCAAAAGGTTGCGGCCGAGTTCAGTGACGAGCAGCAAATCCCAGCGCGTGCCGTGAAAGGAACTCGCGACCAGCGAGATGTTGCTCTGGCCCGCCGCGACGCGCTCGAACGTGACGCGCAGCGCATCGACGCCCGCGGCTTCCTCGCCCATAAAGGTGCGCGATGAGCCGACGATGCCGTGCACGATACCGATATTGCCGGCGAGCAAATTCGGGAGCTGCGCGAGGAATAGAGTAGGGCGCAGATCGTTCAGGAGCCGCTCGTTCAGGAACGCGCCCCGATTGGTCGCGCCCGAAATGCCGCTCATGATGCCGCTGTCGACATTGATGTCGCGCTCGCCGCCGCCGGCGGCGATGATCATGTCCATCGTATCGAGGACTTCGGCGTTGCCGGTAACGCCGGCGTTCGCGAGCGCAAGGCCCGCGGCATAGACGCCGATCCGCTGCCACGGCTCCATTTGCCGCTGATCGCCTTTTTTGGGGATCTGCTGGTCGAAATTGACCGGCGCGAGCGGATGCGTGACGTAGGGCGCGAACTCGGTTTCGTTATGCCCGGCCGGCGGATTGTCGGTGGCGAGTTTCTGCCAGGTCGCTTCGACGCCTTCGCCGAGGCACGACAACAGGCCCGCGCCGGTGATCCAGACTTCGCGCCGCGTGTTCACTTCATCAGCTCCGGTACTTCAATGCCGACCTTCTTGCCCATCTCCACCATCGCCAGCCGGAATTCCGGGCCGGGATAAGGCGTCAGCCGAAATGCGAGATCGGCGTCGCAGATCGGACCGTCTTTCGATTTGCCCTTGCACTTCGCCATCGCATAGCCCGAGCCGACATGCTCGATGACGCCCTCGAAGGTGAGTTCGGCGCCGGGGAAGACGGCGTTGCGAATTTTTGCGTTCTTCAAGCCGACCAGCATCGGCAGGCCGGTGAAGCCGGTGAGCACGCTCACCATCCAGCCGGTCGTCTGCGCCATGCACTCGCACAGCAGCACGCCGGGCATCAGCGGAAAGCCTGGGAAGTGGCCCTCGAACACCGGGCTTTCCATCGGCACCTTGCAGACTGATTTGACTTTCCGTTCGTCGATATTCACTTCGACGAACCGGTCGATCATCTGGAAATATTCGAGACGCATCGCGTCACGCTTTAAGCCGTCTTGGCGGCGACCAATCCGTCGATGCGCGCGCAGAGGTTCTTGAGGACGAAATATTCCTCGGTCGTCGCCTTGCCTTCGTTGACTTCCTGCGTCCACTGCTCGAGCGGCAGCTTGATGCCGAAAGCCTTGTCGATCGCGAAGGCGATATCGAGGAAGTCCAGACTGTCGATGCCGAGATCGTCGATAGCGTGGCTGTCCGGCGTGATGGTGTCACGCGGAATGTCGCAGGTTTCGGCGATGATGTTCGCGACCGTGTCGAAGGTCGAAGCCATTGATGAATTCTCCTGTCGATCGGCGGGCAATCCGCCGCGACATGTACGACCGAAATACCGGACGGTACGGCCGTTTCACAAGCCCCTGGGTTCGGCGGTTCCTATAGCGGAGGCGGACGGCCCTTTCAATGCCGGGATACCGGCCGAGGGGCCCAAAACCCTTTTGAAAGGCCCGGAACTTGCACATTTCCACGCCTTTCCCTAGGGACGAGCCTTCCGGGGCCTAACGGGCGGGTCATGCAAACAGGTGTCGTCAAAAAACGCGGTTTTCTCTGCATCGGCGGCTATGAGCCGATCGGCGTCGATTGGTGGCATCAGCGCTTCCAGCGGGAGCTGAAGCGCTTCGAGGCGACCTGGAACGCCGAGAGCACCGTCTCGCCGCCCGCGCTCGATGCCGAAGGGGCGGTGGCCGGCTGGAGCATCGGCACCAAAGGGGCGAACTGGCAGAACGAGTCGGAATATCGCCTGCTGCGCTGGGACGACTTCGTGACCGCCGATTTCGCCCGCTCGAATTTCGAACGCTGGCCGAAGGGCATCGCGGCGCTCCTCGACTTCGTATTTTCCGGCGCGGCATTTCGCTATTTTGCCGTCAGCGTGCGCTACGGCTTCTTCTTCCTGTATCCGTTCGTGATCCTTGCCGGCATCCTTGCCTCGGCGATCTTCGCACCCAAGCTACTCGCGTTGATCGGGTTGCCGATCCCGGGTCTTGCCGCATGGCTCGTGTCGATCGCGGTTGGGCTTGGTCTTCTATATCTGCTCGGCCGCGTCCTGCTCCTGAACTACATGTTCGACGACTGGATTTTCGCCGGTCAATTCGTTCATCGCAAACGTGCGGAACTCGATGCCCGGCTCGATCGCTTCGCTCGCGAAATCGTCGCCTGTGCGCGCGACACGAACTTCGATGAAGTCATCGTCTCGGCGCACAGCCTTGGCGGCGCGCTGATCATGGATGTGCTTGACCGCGCGCTGAAGCTCGATCCTGAGCTTGGCCAGCGCGGGCCGAAATTCTGGCTGATGGCAACCGGTTCGTCGCTCCTGAAAGAAGCGCTGCATCCGAAAGCGGCCTGGCTGCGTGAAGCGGTCAACCGTGTCGCGACGGCCAAGGGCATCAACTGGATCGAATATCAGGCAGTCGTCGATGTCATCAGCTTCTACAAGGTGAACCCGGTCGTGGTGATGGGATTGCCCGAGGGCCGCAACCCGATCGTGCAGAAGGTGCGCATGCGCCAGATGCTCGCGCCCGCGACCTACAAGCGCTTCAAGGGCAATTTCTTCCGCCTGCATCGCCAATGGGGCATGGGGAACGAGTTGCGCTATTTCTATGATTACTTCCAGATTATCTGCGGTCCTGCGCCGCTCGAGCGGCGCGTGGTTGAGCGCGAAAAACTTCTCGATGCATTCGCTAAGGATGGTGGCTATAACGTCGCTTCCTCCGCATCCGACAAGGTTTCTCCAGCATGACCCGCACCGTTGCGCTCATTATCTTTCTCGTCGCGACGGTGATCTGGTTCGTCATCCGCCATCCGGCGCGCCGCCGCGCGAAGAAGGCGGCGGTAAAGGTTTCGGCGCGCAGCCTGCGCGAAAAGCTGCTGATGGCGATTTCGCTCACGGGGCTCGGCCTCATTCCGCTCGCCTATGTCATCACCAATCTTGCGCGCACCCGTTACAAGTTTCTCGGGTTTGCCGATTATGCCTTCCAGCCCTGGGCGGCGTGGCTAGGTACTGCGGTATTCGTGTTTTCGCTCTGGCTATTTCGCCGCACCCACAAGGATCTCGGCCGCAACTGGTCGGTGAGCCTCGACATCCGCGAGAGCCATAGCCTCGTCACGCAAGGCGTTTACGCCAGTGTCCGCCATCCGATGTATTCGGCCTTCTGGCTGTGGGCGGTGGCGCAGGCGCTCCTGCTGCCCAACTGGGTAGCGGGCTTCGCCGGCATTGTCGGCTTCGGCACGCTGTTTTTCGGCCGCGTTTTCGAGGAAGAGCGGATGATGGAGCGGGCTTTCGGCGACGAATACCGCGCCTATATGCGGCGAACCTGGCGCGTGCTGCCGGGAGTCTTTTGATCGCGTTTTTGGCCACGTTTTTTGACCAAAGACGAGGCAAGTGGTTTTCAAGCCACAGCCTTGCATAATCGTTTGGCGGTGTCCTCCGGCTGTGGCAAAACCCGGCCCCATTATTCTACATTTCCTGACCACAGAATCCTGAAGAGGCCTCGTTCAACCATGTTGAAGATGTACCGGAATGCGATCCTGGCTTGTTCGGTCGCGATCGCCATGAGCTTGAGCGGTGTGAGCGCCGCATTCAGCCAGACCGATGCGCCGAAAGCCGCGAGCACCAATACCGCCAAGACCAAGGCGAAGCGCGCCACCGGCGAGAAGAATATGAGCCACGGCAAGGTTTATCTCCTGCGCGGCCTCTTGAATGTCTTTTCTCTCGGCATGGATGACCTCGCGTCCAAGCTCGAGCGCCGCGGCGTCACCGCCGCTGTGTACGAATACGGCGGCTGGGAAACGATCTGCCAGGAAGCGGCGGCGCGCTATCGTGCCGGTGGCGGCCCGATCATTCTCGTCGGCCATTCGCTCGGCGCCGATGCGGTCGTCGATATGTCGAACCGGCTCGGCCAGATGGGCGTTCCGGTGGCGCTCGTCGTCGCGTTCGATCCGACCAATCCGAGCGTTCTGAACGGCCGGACGACCTCGACCTTCATCAATTACTATCAGTCGGACAACGGCTTCGGCCGTCCGGTCGCTCGCGGTTCCGGCTTTCGCGGCAAGCTTTCGAACGTCGATCTTCGCAAGCACACCGAATTCGGCCACGGCTCGATCGACAAGTCGGGCATGTTGCATAATGCCGTAATCGGCCGTGTCATGGGTCTCGTCGGTCGCGGCTCGAAGCCGAAGGCCGCAACGTCTTCGGCGACGGCGCCGGCGCCTGCCGCCGCGCCGCGCGAAACGGCGGGCACGACACCACGCGTTCAGTAAACAAGCCGAGAGATTAAAGAACGGCCCGCTTCGGCGGGCCGTTTGCTTTGGCGAGCGTTTTTCTTTCGCTCGCCCCGCCTGCGGCTATGCGCTAAAACGCCATCCGTGAAGCTGAATCGCCATATCCGTGCCTTCCTGTCGCTCGCGCTCGCTTACGGGCTGGTCGGCGCGCTGTTTCTCGGCTCGATCGCTTCCGGCCGCGCCGCGGCGCTGCCTTCACCGATTTGCAGCGCATCGAATGTAAACGGCAGCGATACGGCGCCGCTTCCTGCGACGCGCGATCTCACCTGTCTCGTTGCCGGTTGCTGCGGTGTAGCGACGTCCGGCCTAGCTCCGGCCGCGCCCTCGGCGGTTTCGCAATCGGTGGCGATGCCTGTTGTCTGGCAGATGTTTCTTCTGCCGCAGCACGGTGCGTTTGGGTACACGGCGGCTGAGGCTCGCGCGCCGCCCGTCTCCGCCTGATCGACCTTTCATTTTCCGATCAATCGCGCGCGCCATTAGGTGCCGCGCATGGAGACTTCAAATGCGCATGCTTTCCACTCTCGCTGCTTCCGCTTTTGTCACAGCACTCTTGCTGTTCGCCCCCATTCCGGTTTCCGCTCACGATTACACCGTGGGTTCGATGCACATCGAACATCCGTGGTCGCGCGAGACGCCCAAGGGCGCCAAGGTCGCGGGCGGTTATTTTGTCATCGAGAACAAGGGCACGACACCCGACCGTCTGATCGGCGGATCGGCCGAGATTGCCGGCCGCTTACAGATTCATGAAATGAAGACCGAGAACGGCGTCATGAAAATGCGCGAGCTTGAGAAAGGCATCGAGATCGCGCCGGGCAAGAGCGTGAAGTTCGCGCCGAGCGGCTATCACGTCATGTTGCTGGACCTGAAGAAGACGCCGAAGGAAGGCGAATCCTTCATGGGCACGCTGGTGTTCGAGAAGGCGGGCAAGGTGGATGTGAAATTTGTCGTTGCCCCCATCGGCTCAGCTGACGGCAAGACCAAAGGCAGCAGCCAGCCGATGGATCATATGAATCACGTGGATCGCTCCGGCGCGATGAAGCACTAGCTGGCGTCAACGAATGACAGTACCGGCGTGACAAGGGCGGGCGCGGCGAGCAGCGCGTCGCGCCCGATCCGCCGGAAGTCCTGCGGCACGGTACCGAAGGCGGCGAAGGGTCTGGCGACTGCGTCGTTGCCGTTATCGGCGCCGATCTCATAGACGGCGACGCCGGCTGCCTCCGGCTCGTCGGCTTCGGCCATCTCAAGGGCGAGTTCGCGCTCGAAGCAGACGGTCGGCGGCAGCGCTGCGATTTCGCGGCCGCGGCGGACGAAAGTGCGGATGACGTAAATGCTGACCATGGCGTTCTCCCGATATATGCAACCGGGAGTAGTTTTAATTTGTTAATATGCAACTAATGAGTTTATCGGGGCCGGGTTAGCGGAAAAGTAAGGCGCGGTTTGTAAAGTAAGGAATGAACAAAGCTCCTTACTCATCCGCGCTCAAAGCGCAATCGACCCTGACCAGCAAAGGGCAGATCACTCTGCCGGTGGAATTGCGCCGCCGCTGGGGGTTGAAGCCCGGCGACCGCCTCGATTTCACCCTCGAAGACGACGGCCGGGTGGTGGTTCGCAAATGGCTGCGGCGGTCGATCTTCGAGATCGGCGAGCTGTTGCCGCCGGTTGGTGCCGAGCCGTGATCGGTCTCGATGCCAATGCACTGCTCGGTCTTCTGGAGCATGAGCATTCGCCTCGCAGCCAGGCCGCAAAAACCCTTCTGAAACAGGCGCAAAACGACGGCGGCGGCTATATTCATCCGCTCGCGCTCGGCAAGCTGGGCGATGCGCTCGAGAAGATTGTGGGGGGTCGCGCGCGGGTTGCGGACTATCTCGCCTTCATCTTGAACGCACCGGAATTCACGGTCGGCGCTGAAAAAGCCGCCCGCGAAGCCCTTAAACGCTATCGCGACGGGACTGCGAGTTTCTCCGATTGCCTGCTGGCGGCTCTTAACCGGGCTGCGGGCTGCCAAAACACCTTCATCGGGACTGGGCACCCACAAAATTTCGCAGGGTTCGCCAAATTCGAGGGTTGAAACCCCAAGCCCTGGCGGAAGCCGGGGCGTTCGGCTGTGCTCCTCTAACCGGTCTTGCAAAGATGTCCTTATTCGGCTCGTTAATCGCGAAGAAGGCGCGCGGCGGTAAAAACGCAGCCTTTATGGATGGTCTCCTTCGGCCATTTCGTCCTTTCCACCGGATCTGTGCATGAAGCCGCTCGACCCCAAATCGCTGAAAGGCGCCAAACAGGCGCTCGACTCCGTCTCGCTGAATAAGCTCAGCCGCAAGACGATGGTGATCGGCGGAATTTCGCTGCTCGTGGCGTCCGGCCTCGGCTGGTGGCTGTTGGGCGGCAGCCCTAAACCCATGCCCCAGCCGCGCAAGATCGCTGTTGCTGTCGGCAAGGCCGCGATCAAGGACATGGACTATCGGATCGAGGCGCCGGGTTCGGTGCAGCCGATGGTCAGCGTTCCGATCCGTCCGCGCGTCGACTCGATGGTCGAGAAAGTGCAGTTCCAGGACGGCTCCTCGGTGAAAGAGGGCGATCTTCTCTTCAAGCTCGATTCGCGAGCAATCGACGCGATGATCGACCAAGCCGCGGCCGTGCTGAAGCGCGATCAGGCTTCACTTGTCAAAGCGCAACGCGATGTCGAACGCTTCTCGGGCCTCGTCTCCAAAGGCAC
>Ga0182747_1002671_pt1 | contig 12378 bp, 12 predicted proteins | sample eDN3rd30CBELigBY_FD_128526 | JGI IMG/M metagenome (GOLD analysis project Ga0182747, IMG submission 128526) | Enriched backyard soil microbial communities from Emeryville, California, USA - eDNA 3rd pass 30_C BE-Lig BY (version 2) (version 2) | ecosystem: Environmental > Terrestrial > Soil >...
CCTGACCCTGGGCCGCACGCGCATCCTCGAACAGGTCAGCTTCAGCGTCGCCGTCGGCAGCGTGCATGCCATCGTCGGGCCCAATGGCGGGGGCAAGAGTTCGCTGATCAAGACCCTGCTCGGACAAATGCCGCACCAGGGCCAACTGACCCTGCACTGGCCCGGCGAGCACCAGGTGATCGGCTACGTGCCCCAGGCGCTGGAGTTCGACCGTGGCCTGCCGATGACCGTGGACGACTTCATGGCCGCCATGTGCCAACGGCGCCCGGCCTTTCTCGGCCTGTCGCGCCATGTTCGCCCAGCGGTCGACGCAGCGTTGGCGCGGGTGGGCATGCTCGACAAACGCAAACGGCGCATGGGTGCGCTGTCTGGTGGCGAGCGCCAGCGCGTGCTGCTGGCCCAAGGTTTGATCCCGGAGCCGCAATTGCTGGTACTCGACGAGCCGATGTCGGCGCTCGACGAAGCCGGGATTCAAGTGTTCGAACAGCTGCTCAATGGCTGGCGCCAGGCCGGCACCACCGTGTTGTGGATCGAGCATGACCTGGAAGCGGTATTGCGCCTGGCCGACCGGGTCACCGGGCTGAACCGCCGGGTGCTGTTCGATGCCCCACCCGCCCAGGCCCTGACCCCCGAGCGCCTGCTCGGCCTGTTCTCCGTCCACCCGCGCAGCGAGAGCCTCGCCTCATGAGTTATGAAGCATTCCGCCAACTGGTCCAGGAATGGGCCGGCGCTGGCTACCTGCCGGAGGCGCTGGCCTACGGTTTCGTGATCAACGCGCTGCTGGCCGGGCTGATGATCGGCCCGGTGCTGGGCGGCCTGGGCACCCTGGTGGTGGTCAAGCGCTTTGCCTTCTTCTCCGAAGCCGTCGGCCATGCCGCGCTGACGGGCGTTGCCATCGGCATCCTGCTCGGCGAACCCTACACCGGCCCTTACGGCAGCCTGTTCGGCTACTGCCTGCTGTTCGGCATCCTGCTCAACTTTCTGCGCAACCGCACCGGGCTGTCGCCCGATACGCTGATCGGCGTGTTCCTTTCGGTGTCGCTGGCGCTGGGCGCTAGCCTGCTGCTGATGCTGGCCGGCAAGATCAATGTGCACATCCTCGAAAACGTGCTGTTCGGCTCGGTACTGACCGTCAGTGCTCAGGACCTGGTAGTGCTGGGCATCGTCGCGGTGCTGGTGCTGGCGCTGTCCCTGCCGCTGTACAACCGCATCATGCTGGCCAGCTTCAACCCGCAGCTGGCGGCGGTGCGCGGCGTGGCGGTGAAGACCCTGGACTACCTGTTCGTGGTGCTGGTGACCCTGGTCACCGTGGCCTCGGTGAAGGTGATCGGGGCGATTCTGGTCGGTGCCTTGCTGGTGATACCAGCGGCGGCTGCACGGCTGGTCAGCCAGTCGCTCAAAGGCTTTTTCTTCATCTCGGTGCTGATCGCCACCCTGAGCACACTGCTGGGCATTCTGCTGCCGATCATGTTCGACCTGCCGGTGCCGTCCGGTGCCGCGATCATTCTGGTTGCGGGTATCTGCTTCGCCCTCGCCGCCCTGGCGCGCGCCCTCGTTCCACGCCTGCAAGGAAACCCGGCATGAACCTGAAACGACTGACCCTGGCCCTGGCCCTGGCCGGCCTGCCCTCGCTGGCCGCTGCCACGCAAGTGCTGACCACCCTGCCTGTCACCCACAGCCTGGCCACGGCCTTGCTCGCCGGCACGTCGGTAGCGCTCACCCGCGCCGCCCCGGCCAACCTGCCGGCCAGCCGCCAGCCTGCGTATTTCAGCAGCCGTGGTGGCGCCAGCCTGGCCAAGGCCGCGCAGCAGGCCGACGCGGTGATCGGCGTGCGTTCGATCTGGCGCGATGACCCGCTGTACCCGATGGCCAGGCGCAGCAACATCCGCATCGTCGAAATCGACGCCGCGCGCCCGGTGGACGGTGCGTTGCCGGGCATCGCGGTGACCGGCGACGATGCCTACAGTGCGTACCCCTGGTTGAACCCGACCAACCTGGGGCGCATGGCCGATGTGCTGGCCAATGATCTGGAGCGCCTGGCGCCAGCCGAAAAGGTCAAAATCCAGGGCAACCTGGCGGGGCTCAAGCGTCAGTTGCTGGCGCTGACGGCCGACAGCCAGACGCAGTTGGCACAGGTCGACAACCTGTCTGTGGTGAGCTTGTCCGAGCGTCTGGGATATCTGGCCAGCGGGCTGAACCTGGATGTGGTGGAACAGCCGTTGCCGGCCGATGGCAAGTGGGATGAGGCCGCGCTCAAGGCGTTGGGCGACAACCTGAAGGAGCAGGATGTGGCGCTGGTGCTGGACCATCGGCAGCCGGAGGCGGCGGTGGCCGAGGTGATCGAGGCCAGCGGGGCGAAGCTGCTGGTGGTGGAGAGTGATCCGCAGGATGCCGTGACCGGGCTCAAGGCCAGTGTCGAACAAGTGGTTGGGGCATTGAGCGAGGGTTGATGCTGGCTGCACTGGCCCTATCGCCGGCAAGCCGGCTCCCACAGGGCCCCCACAACCCTTGAGAGCAGTGGTGTACCTGTGGGAGCCGGCTTGCCGGCGATAGGGCCAGTGCAGACACCCCTAGCGCTTCATGCAGCGCTGATACCGCTCATCCACCCTGCCGGCAAACCACGCGGTAGTCAGCTTGCGAGTAATCTTCGGGCTCTTCAGCTCGATCCCCGGCAACACCGCCCGCGGCGCCGGTTTGCCCGCTGCCGCATCGGCCAGGGCGAACACCCCGCTGTACAGCTTGCTGTCCTCGAACGCCAGGCGGTCACCCAGTTCCAGCTGGTTGCGGATCTGCGTATTGCGCAGCCCCAGCTTCACCCCCAGCTTGCGCGCCGCCTGCTCGGTGCTGCCGGGCATGATCGAGCCCGGCGCGATCAGGTCGCCATCGAGCGCCAGCTTGATCCCCGTCGCCTTGCTCAACGCCGCCTGAAACGCGGCGTTGCGGCTGGCGTACCAGCCAGCGTTGAAATCGGCGAAACGGTAGAGCTGACGCTCATAGGAGGCGGGATAACCCAACAAGTGAGCGATGCCGAAGTACATGCCACCTCGGCGAGTGAACACTTCCTGGCGAATCGTGCCTTCATAGGTGTAGGGATAATCTTTGGCATGTTGCTCGGCGAACTCGACGCTGACTTGCATCGGCCCGCCCGTGTGCACCGGGTTGAGCCCACCGAGCAGGGTCTTGCCCAGCGGCAAGCGGGCGGTGACTTCGTCGTACAGCGCGCTCAGCTGTTTCTCGCTGCGTACCGCGAGCAAGCGCTGCTGGTAGGTCTGGCCGTTGCCTGAAGTAGTGTTCAGCGCGCCGTCGACCAACAGCCGCGGCACATGCATCCCAGCGGCGCGGCGGTCGATTTCCGCGCGGGCGATGCGGCCCAGGTTGGGCACCTGCGGGTCGGCGTTGAAGGTCGACTCCTGCTCGGTGACCGCCAGCACCGCGCACAGGTTGCTTTTGCTCGGTGCGATGCGCTGGGCCTCGAACGCCTGCTGGATATCCCTGGCCCAGCCTTCGCGGTCCTTGGACTGGGCCGGCAGCAGGCGCAACAGCTGGGCATGCACTTTCGCAGGGTCGGCTTCGACTTCTTCTTCGCGCCGCCCGACGCAACCTTGCAGCAGCGCCAGGGCCATCAGGCCAGCGGTGAGGAGACGAGCGTTCAGGGCTGCTCACCGACCATGTAGGTCTTGCTGATATGGCGGAACTGGGGGTGGCTGGCATTGCCCAGCAGTTCGAACAGGACCATTTCACGGGTCACCAACTGCGCGCCCGCCTGGGCCATGCGCGCCAGTCCTGCGGCCTTGTTGGCCGGGGTGCGGCTGTCGCAAGCGTCCTCGACCACGAACACCTGCTTGCCCAGGCCCAGCAGGCCGAGCACGGTTTGCAGTACACACACATGGGTTTCCATGCCGCAGACGATCACCTGTTCGCGCGCCAGCAGGCTGTCGGGCAGGCACTGGGCCGCCACGCAGGAAAAATGGGTTTTCTCCACCACCTCGGCGCTCGGTACGACCGCGAGCAGTTCAGGCAGCGTGTGCCCCAGGCCTTTGGGGTACTGCTCGGAAATCACCGTCGGCAATTCCAGGTCGGCGCAAGCCGCCAGCAACCAGCGTGCGCGTGCACGGGTACCTTCGGGGTCGCTCATGGCGCCGATGAGTTTTTCCTGAATGTCGACGGCCAGCAGCGTGGCCTTCTGGTGATCGATCAACATGCTCTACCCTGCCTGAAAAGCCTAAGGCTCTCGCAGGCAGGGCACGCCGTCAATCAGTCAGAGAGCATGAAGTTGAATGACACCATGCGATGGTCCGAGTCCATCAGATCCAGCACTTCTCCCGGCTCAGGTGACTGCGCCAGGTCAGAGGTGAGCGAATAGTTGAGCATGTACACCGGTCGGTTGCTCGGGTGGGTTGGGCCCTGGGCCAACACTATCTGGGCAATACCCTGTGGCGCAATCCAGTTCCTGCTGTCGGGATGGTCAGGTGTTGGCTCACGAGGGTCACGGTTGAAGTCGCCCAGCAAGATGAACGGTGTAGCCGTGTGCCAGACCAATTCACGCAGCACTCTCGGGCTGTTCGGGCCTCCGCCCGAAATAGCATGAAAACTGTAAACGGTCATATCGGTACGCAGCCCTGGCAAGCGAATGCGCAGCCCCAGCACCGGCCTTGGCGACAGCAGCCCCGAGGGTGACTGGGCGCCGTCGGCGACTACCGTCACGCCCGTCACGCTCACATCGCTGTTCACCATCATCGCCACGCGCACGCGTTGCCTGCCGACCTCCAGGTAATACAGCATGTAGTTCTCCGGGCGACCGGAAGTCCCGACCTCCCAGCGCCAGCGATTGACTTCATGAGCACCACCAAACTGGTCACTCACGCTGAGCTGTGCCTCATGCCGGGCAGAGGTTGGCGGCTCGCCCGCTTCCTGCAGCGCGATCACATGGTGCTGGCGAATTCGATGTAGCAAATGAGCGCGGAACTTGTCGGTCTGCGTTGCCGAGGTACCTTGCATGTTGAAGGTTGCCGCACGTAATTGAACAGGCGGGTTTCTTCCGCGCTGCCAGCCGATTATCGCTTGTACACCGGTGCCTGGGTCGTGCAGCCGTGCCCGGTGGTAACGGGTAATGCTTCCCCGCAGTTCGATGCTCGCACGCCAAGGCCCCCAGGCAGCGGTGACTGCAATTCGCAACAGGCGCAATGCATCGCTGGGATCAAGCCTCTGCGGCCCATGGTCGCTGAGCAGCCCGGACATGATCAACGCGTGATGGATGTTGTACACCCGCAGCAACACCGCCAGGCTCTGCTCACGACGTGCCGCCTGAAGGCCGGCAATGATGCCCGGCTCGTTGTACAGACGCTGCAACAGTGTCGTCAGGCCATGTGCTGCATCTGCCTGTTCACCCCAGTTGCTGCTGCGCATGAACTCGCTGGAGATGTGATAGCTGACATAGGCCGCCGAATGAGGCGCATCGCTTGGGGCTGTAGTCAGCAGTTGAAACAACTCACGAAAAAGGCGCTCAAGTTCGGTATTGAATTCGGTATCGCTGAGCGAGCGCAGCAAAAGCCCGGCGCCCCATCGAATGCGAAAATTGACTGGCATGACCCACTCCTGCTTTCAAAGGCTTGATCGACTCAGAACGATGGGAAGATGAGGTTCAGTTCGCCATCCACCACTGCCGCGGCGGGGACGCCTTTGACCACTATGCCAGTGCTCCGGTCGACCCGACCCAACACATTGCCGTCATAACGATAGAGGTCTAGCGTGCCCTCGACGTCTCCGTCGTGCAGATCGCCCATGCTTTGCTCGGTTGGCGCGGTCACCGACAAGGTTGGATCAGTGGATTTCACGTTGGCGTATGCCAGCGTCAGCAGGCCATCATGCACAAACACGGCAGGCATGAAGTGGTAGGGTTTGTCGAGCAGTAGTTGCCCACGGCTCCAGCCGCTGTCACCGTCGAACCTGATCAAGGACAAGCCCTCTGCACTCTGGTAGAAAACATGCAGGAGCCGCTGGTAGGTACAAACGACTGGGTCCCAGGGCGAGCGTGCCAGTCGGTTCTGCCCCTCCGGATGGACATGCCCCTGACGGAGCCAGTCAATTCCTGTCGTCGAGTTGCCCCACCGTATCCCGCCGTTCCCAGGTTCTCGCCAGAATAGATACAATTTGCCATTGAGCTCGGCTACGGATGGGGAGCCAAAGACAGTCATGCTCATGTCCAAATGAATCCGAATGTCCTCGCCAGATTGCCAGTGCAGTACTTTCGACCCGTTGGTACTGGTGATCGGGTTTTTGGCTTCGGCACTGGTGAATACATGAATGCGTCCGTTGTAGCCATAGACTGCTGGCAAACCCGAAAGGCTCGGGAACTTCAGATCGACAGGGACGCTCCAGTTTCCCGTCGCGAGCCTTGAGGTCATCATCACCTCATTGCCGTCACCAAAGTAGAAGCAATACAGCACGTTACCCATGGCCAATAGTCGACAGCCTTTTGGGGAACAAACAGGCAGGGGCAAGGAAGCATTCAACAAGCCAAGGTGGGAAACAGCGCGATGCAGCGTCATGAAGGTACCTCGCCATGATCAAGTGAGGTGCCATTAAGTCGGTGTGGCGCGCACGCGTATGTCGCTGCAATCCTGGTCAGATGACAGAAACCTGAGGTGCTGCTTGAAGGGCGGATTGCAAGCGCAAGGTCAATGTCTCAAGGATTGCGTCTTCCTGTTCATGAATGAAGAAATGGCCACCGGGGAACATTTGCAACGAGAAATGGCCGCAGCTTTCCTGCCTCCAAGCCAACAGTTGCGCCTCACTGGCGCGGTCAGCATCTGCGCCCATCACATACAGCGGGCAGGACAACGCGGGCCGCTGACGATAGGCATAACGGCCACAGAGCAGGAAGTCGGCGCGCAGGATGGGCAGGGTCAGGCTCATCAGTTCGTCGTTGGCCAGCACTTCTTCCGGCGTGCCATTGAGCGCGCGCAGCTCGCTTTTCAGCGCCTCATCGCTCTTCGGCTCGCGCCAGTCTTTGCCGTCATAGCCCTCACGCCGGGTTGGCGCCGCCGTGCCGCAGGCGAACAGCGCCACCGGTGGCGGACAACCCAACGCGCGCAGCTCGTGGGCCAGCTCGAAAGCCAGCAGCGCGCCCAGGCTGTGGCCGAGCAGCGCATAGGGCGCGGCCGTGGCCAGGCGTTGTTCGGCGGCCAGTTGCCGGGCCAGGGCCTGCAGGTCGGTGTGCAACGGCTCGGCCATGCGCGCACCGCGCCCGGGCAGCTCGACCGGGCGCACCTGCAGCCAGGCCGGCAGCTTGCGCCGCCAGCGGCTGTAGACCATCGCGCTGGCACCGGAATACGGCAGGCACAGCAGGTTGAGGGGGGTCACTGGGCGGCGGCTTCGGCCATCTTCTGGCGCAGGCTCAGAGGGCGCATGTCAGTCCAGACTTCGTCGATGTAGGCCAGGCAGTCCTGCTTCAGGCCTTTCTTGCCCACGGCGCGCCAGCCGTTGGGAATCGCCTTGTAGTCGGGCCAGATGGAATACTGCTCTTCGTGGTTGACCACTACCTGGAACTGGATATCGTCGCGGTCGAATACGGAAGTCATTGCCTGTCTCCTTGAGTGAGGGATGCCGGTACGCGCTTGGCGTGGGAGGGCTCTCAGGTAGACGTAGGAAGATTCGGAAAAATTAGGGAGCTCAATTTGAGTCTTGCGGTGGGGTTGAGATCGAGCGCCGCCCGCGCGGCGCATCGCGGATGAATCCGCTCCACCCAAAAAGCCCGCCGAACACCCGCCAGCCCTCACGCATCCCGCAGCAAGTCATGCGCATCCAGCAACCGAAACGCGACCTCAGGATTGCGTTCCAACCCTCGCCGAATCGCCGCCGGAATCGACTGCCGGGTCTTGCGACACAGCCCCGGCTGGGCATCGAGCTCGATGACGATGCCGCGCATGGTGCGCACCTCGTTGAACCCTGGTTGTATGCGCACGCGAATGCCAAGGTTCTCGAACATCCGCACCTGCAGGCGCTGCAGGTCTTCCAGATCCTTCACGTTTTCCAGGCGTTCGACCAGGCGTTTTTCTTCCTGCCGGGTAAGCAGCAGGATGCGTTGGGCCGCTGGCGGGCTCTCGGCCAGGTTTTCTCGGCCGCAGTCGCAGGCGCCAGGGGGGCACGGTTGGCGTAGAGGTGGAGGTGTGCTCATGGGGCAAGCATAGCCTGAACTGGCCCTATCGCCGGCAAGCCGGCTCCCACAGGTACAGCACTGGTTTCAAGAACGGCGGGGTACCTGTGGGAGCTGGCTTGCCAGCGATAGGGCCCTTGAGGTCAATGTCATTTGGCTTCAAGTTCAGACATGCCTAACAGCTGACGATCAACTAAAGCTGCGCCAATCGCTCTCGCAGAAACCCGACAAAACCCTGTACCGGCCTCGCCACCTGCCGATGTTGCGGATACACCGCCGACAACTGCAACGCCGCCGGTGCCCAGTCATCCAGCACCGTCACCAGGCGCCCATCGGCCAATGCCTGGCCAACGATGAAGGTCGGCAGATAGGTCACCCCCATCCCGGCTATCGCCGCGTCCCTGAGCAACTCGCCATTGTTGGCGCGCATCCGCCCGGCCACGGCAATGGCCTGCGCCTTGCCAGCACGAATGAACTGCCACTGCACCTGCCGTGAATGCCCGTAAGGCAGGCAGTCATGCCCCGCCAGTTGTTCGGGCCGCTTCGGCACACCGCGCGTTTGAAGATACCCAGGGCTCGCGCAGTACACCCGCTCGACACTGGCGATCCGCCGCGCGATCAGGCTGGAATCCTCCAGCGCACCAATGCGCAGTGCCAGGTCGTAACCCTCGCCGATCAGGTCCACGGCGCGGTCACTGAGGTCCACCTCCACATCCACCTGCGGGTGCAGTTGCAGAAACTCGGTCAACAGGCAGCCAAGGTGCGCCATGGCGAACGACAGCGGTGCGCTCAGACGCAAGGTGCCGCGCAAGGCCTGGGTCTGACCGCTGATGTCCTGCTCCACCTGCTGCACCTCGCCCAGCAGGCGCAGTGCCGACTGGTAGTAGTGCTGGCCCAGCGGCGTAGCGTCCAGCCGCCGGGTGGAGCGGTTGAGCAGGCGCACGCCAAGCCGTTCTTCCAGTTGCATCAGGCGTCGGCTGACCGATTGCTTGGACATGCCCAGGCGGTCGGCGGCGGCGGTGAAGCTGCCGGCCTCCATCACCTGGGCAAAGATGCGCATGTCTTCGTAGGGGTTCATTGTCTTGCTCGCGGTGACAGTCAGCCGCTTTATAGCGGCTTTTTCCCATCATTGCATCTCCCTACTCACACAAAGGGCCAGGTTCTCGGAGTTTCTATTTTGGTAGTGGCCCACATGTTTCAATACGTTTGCCATCAGTGCGGCAATCGATAGCACCATCTGCCCCTATATAAACATCAGTATTCGGCCATTTCGGTTTAACCCGAACGCAGCGCGATTTACCACCAATATTCCAATCGAATTCCATAAAAAATTGGTCGTTCGGGAAGATGTGCCCTGCCCCTCCAGTGGCTTCACCCGGGTAGATCTCACCTTTTAAGATGTCGTGCTGAACATTCAAAATGTAACCGAGACGCCCCTCTCCCTTGTCGGAGAAATGGAAAGTCACTTGGGGTGCGGCGACATACCATAAGGCGGTCGGGGCGAGTAATAGCGCCACCACCCAACACCAGAAATGCAGTTTCGGTTTATTTACATACGTGGTCACGTGGTCACCTCCCCAGCTTGAAATTATTAAAAATTCGACCTCGCTTTCCATGAGTGAATGGAATCCTTCACAACTTTTGCTTCGGTAAATACCGTAACCACGACGGGCAACGTGTCGCCGATCTGAGGTGATCAACCACGACCGCGTCATCCCTGGCAAGGGTTTCGGAGAGTACGCGCATCGGACAGGTCGTTCAGGTATCGGGCCTTATCGGCCCGAACACAAACTCCTGACAGTCCCGCTGTAGTAACGAGCCAAAGAACAAAAAGCCCCACATAGGCGCGTCTTATCGATGTTACAGCTTGCCGAACTCAATCAGAGCCCAGCCAGCCATAATCCAGATACCTGCCACAGCGGTAGACCAAAATGAAATTTGCAGACGACGCTTTAGATGGATCGGGCAATTTCGACAATCGTCTGCATTCAACCAGCCTCTACGAACCACCAGAGTCGGACAAACCGCCCCTAACGTTACACCCGCCACTATCATGGCCCTGGTTCGAATCGATATCGTTGTCCAATATCTTAAATCCTCAATCAACCCGGGACTATTCTTAAACGCCGAACATAGCGCCTCAAAGTGCCGAGACCCTGCAAGATGATAATGAACGCCAAGGCCAACAGCTCCGATAACAAAGGGGGCGAGGAAGAACGCAATCTGCAGGCTGCCAGGCCATGAATTGAATTCAGTCATACAGCTGCTCGAAGACAACCTCTCCGGCCGCCTCGCCAAATTTCTCACCCCCTTTGCTCAAAGCAAAAGAACCACTGCCAACAAGTAGAATTCCGCAAGCAACCTTACCGTAGACGCCGAATGCACAAGACCAGTCGAGATGCTTCGGCCCCTAATTTAGCGCCTGCCATTCCCCCAGCTAAACCACCTGAAAAACTGCCGGTTTCAGTAAATCGAATCCTTTTACACGCCTCGTTCTCTCCAGCACGGCAGGCTGCCTGGACTTTCAGATAAGAAGAACCAGCCCCAAGCCCAATTGCCGCGTACCCACCATACTTCAAGTATTTAGACATCTTCGCCACCTCATCAAGGTGCGTGGCATACCCCGGTATCTGCCCTGGCACGCCAGCTTTTTTCCAATGATGCACCAAGCTTTTGGTGGAAATACTCAAATCGCGTCGAAGCGTGTCGTAGCTGCCTAGGTTCAATGTCTTATTCAAAAAACCTACACGTAACTGTGCGCTCAAATGCCGGTAGAGCTCTTTGCGCTTTGCAAAGAATTCCGCACTATTCAAATGGCCGTGCAGTGCAAATTGTTGCTGGTGCAACGCTTCAATTCCCTTCAATGTATCCTTGACCTGCCCTAACCCTCGTTCGAGCATGTCCTTGCCCACCCCCATCGACTGACTCGCCCCATTCAGCACCCCGGCGATCTCACCGATGTGCCGCATCATGAAGTTGGCTTCCTCATCGGAAAGAATGGCCAGCGACTCCCTCGCCTTCTCCGCCACCATCATCAGCTCGGTTTCCTGGGCACTGCAGGCAAAGCTGCTGCCCGGACTCCCGAGCACAAAGATCTCACCTGCTTTGAAACCCTCGGCAAAAGTGGGATTGAGCCGCTGCAAAAGTGAGATGGGCAGTGGGCTATGCGTTGCCCCAAGGCTCTCCAGCACCTGCTCGAACGACATGCCGCGTTGCACGATGTGGAAGCCGGGCTCGACTAGAGCCGGTGAGGCACTTGCTGAGGTGCTGAATGCCCGGCTCGGCGGTACTGCTGGGGAAGCTGTAGCCTGGTCGGTTTGTGTCTGACTCGCCTGCTGTGTCGTCGAGGGGCTTGCCACTTCGCCAGGCCCTCCCAAGGCTATGACGCGGTTTCTCCCCGCTGGGCATTTGCACGCCACCAACGCCCCATCAACCACCGCCGGGCGGCCTTGGATCACGAAGTTTTGTACGCCCTCCACGAGCGTTCCGACTTCACCACAAACAGGGCATGGGGTGGTCTTGTCCTGCACCCGCAACGCTTCACGCCCATGCCCTTTAAATCCAGTGCCGCTGGCCAGACATACGGCCCCTGTAGTGGTGCGGTCCCCATTCAAGGCCTGGTTCCTGCCTTGGATCCTGAAACGTGCCATGCGCTTTTTCCTCGAGTGAAAGCCGGGAAGCTAGCACCTACCAAGAGCAAGAAAATCACCCCAAATCACAGCAAGAGCGATCCTACAAAGCACGCTGAAACGTCCTACAAACCTCTTCTCCAATAGTCACTTTAAAAGAGACAGTCTTTCACCAAACCACAGATTTTTAACGCCCAAGCTGACAGTTAAGCTTCTCCCATCAACAACCCAAGCGCCCTCCCGGCCCTGGCTTTCCAGGAGAATCACCATGCTCACTGTCCGCAACGCTAAAGACCGCGGCCTCGCCTTCCATGGCTGGCTGAAATCCTTCCACACCTTTTCCTTCGGTCACTACCGCAACCCCGACGAGCAGGGGTTCTCCGACCTGCTGGTGATCAACGACGACCGTGTCATTGCCGGCAAGGGTTTCGGTGAGCACCCGCACCGGGACACGGAAATCTTCTCGTATGTGCTCGAAGGGGCGCTGGAGCACAAGGACACGTTGGGCACCGGCTCGGTGATCCGCCCGGGTGATGTGCAATTGATGAGCGCCGGGCACGGGGTGGCGCACAGCGAGTTCAACCACAGCCAGAC
>Ga0182747_1002676_pt1 | contig 12357 bp, 10 predicted proteins | sample eDN3rd30CBELigBY_FD_128526 | JGI IMG/M metagenome (GOLD analysis project Ga0182747, IMG submission 128526) | Enriched backyard soil microbial communities from Emeryville, California, USA - eDNA 3rd pass 30_C BE-Lig BY (version 2) (version 2) | ecosystem: Environmental > Terrestrial > Soil >...
CGGCAATGACCGACATCCATATCCTGGCGCGGCGGGAGGCGATGCCGTATTTGCCCGAACTGCACACGGAAGCTGAGACGCGCGACTGGTTTATGCACGTTGTGTTACCGCAGCAAGAGGTCTGGGTGGCGGAGCGTGCTGGTCGGGTGGTGGGTATGGCGGCGCTTGAGGGGCAGATGCTGGAGCAGCTTTACGTCCTGCCGGGGGAGCAGGGGCACGGCGTTGGTAGCGTCCTGCTGGCGAAGGCGCTGGAGATCGCGGGAAGTCAACTCCAACTCTGGACCTTTCAGCGTAATGTCGCCGCCCGTGCCTTTTACGAACACCGCGGCTTCATTGCCATCGAATTCACGGACGGTGCGGGTAATGAGGAGCGGGAGCCGGATGTCCGGTATCGGTGGTTGAGAAGCGAGCAGGGATGAGGGCTTGCCTCTCAGGTCAGATATGGTGAAGGGGGAGCCCTGGTGAATGACGAGATGCGGATGTACCTGGAATCGGTCGCTCGCCGGCGAATAGACGGTGAGGATGCGGCACACGACTTCGAGCACGCGCGCCGGGTCATGATGAATGCCCTGAAGATTGGGGCGGCCGAAGGGGGAGATGTTGATGTCCTGATTCCGGCGGCATTGTTTCACGACGTGATGATGTTTCCCAAAAACGATCCGCGCAGCGATGATGCCGCCCACCAAAGTGCCATGATGGCTGTCGGTATTCTTCAGAGTACCGATGGCTATCCTGCAGCAAAGATTCAACGTGTTGCGGATGCCATTACCCATTGCTCGTTCGGGAACCCGGCCGACGGGTTGCCGCTGGATGCATTGATTTTGCAGGATGCCGATCGGCTGGAAGCAACTGGCGCCATCGCCATCATGCGAGCTTTCTGGTCCGCCGGGCAGATGGGACAGCCCCTGTACGATCCGGATGATCCGTTTGCCCGGTCCCGTCAGGCCGATGGACTCCGGTATGCTTTCGATCTGTTTGAGACGCGTTTGCTGCGTGTCGAAGAACGGATGAACACCGGGACCGGACGGGAGCTTGCACGTTCCCGCACCGCGTTCCTGCGTACCTTTATGACGCAATTCAACGACGATCTCCTGATGACCCGGGAGACGCTATGAAAGAAGCCCATGAGCATCACGAACATCCCGGAATCCCTGTCGCTGTCCGATGTGGAGATGCTGCATCGCACGGTCGCCCACGTACGGAACTTGCAGGCGGGCGATTCCACCGGACACGACTGGACCCACACGCTCAGGGTTTGGAATCTGGCCGTCGTCATCGCGCAGGAGGAACGTGCGGACCTCGTGGTCACGAGTTTGGCCGCACTTCTGCATGATGTCGGCGACTGGAAGCTGTTTGATGGCGATGAGGAGCAGGGCCATCGCGTCGTTGAGGACTGGCTGGTTACTGTCGGGGCCGATACCGCGTTGATCCAGCGGGTATTGGCAATCGTCTCCAGGGTCTCGTTTATGGGGGGCGGTTCGAGAGTGGAGGCGATGTCGCTTGAGGGCCGCATCGTTCAGGATGCCGACCGGCTGGATGCGATTGGGGCGATCGGGATCGCCCGGTGCTTCGCCTTCGGCGGCGCGAAAGGGCGCTTGATCCACGATCCGGACACCAGGCCAAACCCGGATATGACCAGGGATGAGTACAAGAAGAACAGGTCGTCAACCATCAATCATTTCCATGAGAAATTGTTGTTGCTGAAAGACAGGATGAATACGCCAACAGGAAAGCTGATGGCGGAGAAGCGGCATACCGTCATGGTGAATTTTCTGGATACGTTCGAATCGGAATGGCAGGAGGCGAACAGTCTGGACCTCGAGGATCAATGGGAGGGGTAGCCTGGAGTATTCACGAAGAAGTGTGAACGCCCCCCATCATCGCTCGTCATGCTGAGGCCGCAGCCGAAGCATCTCCCGGCGAAGCCGAATGCTCACAGGAGCGTGAGGTGCTGGTGTGCCAGGTGCTGCGCACGAGGATCCGGTCGGGTGAGGTCACCTCGTGACTGAAAAGCGCGAGCGACCCCCGGCGGGGTGAGATGGCGTCAGCCAGCGAATAGCGAGAGCGGCCCCATTACTTCGCTCAGGATGATATGGCTACCGCACGGAGATTGCCTGTTCGTGAAGAATCCGGTTTAGGGCACTTGAGATCTGGTAAGGAGGACGGAGGGTATGGATTCACCGCAGGATACCGGGTTTGCTGTGCCTCACGTGGTTGATGCGTCCTACCCCGTCCGTTCTGTCAATGTATTGACGTCATGGATTGATGGGTAGTCAGCTTTTACTCGTATCTGCGAGGCGATCGAGACAGCCCGGCAGAGCGTCTGGGTAACGGTGACGTTCATGTGGGATGCCTTCCGCATGCCTGGCGGCAGGGGCACCGCGCTCGATGTCCTGCAGCGGGCGGCCGCACGAGGCGTCGAGGTGAGGCTCATCTTCTGGCGGCCCGATCCGGAAACGGAATCGCTCAGGACGAACGCGTTTTGGGGATCGCCGGCACAATTCGCCATGCTGAACCAGCATCGTCCTGATGTCCGGCTTCGCTGGGATCGCGCGCAGCCGGGATTTTGCCAGCACCAGAAGCTCTGGCTGATCGACGCCGGGACCGCAACCGAGACGGCGTTTCTCGGTGGGCTGAATCTCAACCCGCATTCCATGGCTTCCCCGGGACATCGGGGCGAAGGGCAAAATCACGATCTGTATGTGGAATTGGCTGGGCCATCGGTGGTCGATCTTCACCACAATTTCGTGCAGCGCTGGAACGAGGCAAGCGAACGGGATGTGCCGGACGGGCGATGGGGCGCGGGGAGCGAGTGCGACCTGCCGTTTCCGGACACGGTGCCAGCGCGACGAGGCGATGCCATCGTCCAGATTCAGCGGACCATCCACAGCGACAGGTATTCGCGCAACGATGCCACACCGGGCGGGGTCGCGTTTGCTATCTCCAACGGGGAACGCTCGAACTTCGAGCAACACTGCAAGGCCATCGATGCGGCGCGACGCTCGATTTATATCGAGCAGCAGCACATCTCCGTGCCGGAGATCATTACCTGCCTGGAGAAGGCCCTGCAACGCGGGGTCGAGGTCGTTGCCGTGTTACCGGCAGCAGGAGATATCCCGGCGGAACTCGCCGTACTTGCAACCCACGAGCATTTCACCCTCGCCGGAATCGCAGGTATTGGTGCGGATGGTGCCCGGAAACCGGTCTGGATTCACGCGAAGCTGATGATCGTCGATGGGGAGTGGGGTACGGTGGGATCCTGCAATCTCCACCGATTCTCCCTTTTCGGGAACAGCGAGATCAACGCCGCATTCTGGGATAGGGCAACCGCCCACACACTGCTGCGCGAACTCCTCCGCGAGCATCTGGATCGCGACATCTCGGGAATGGACGACCTCGCAGCCCTGCGGTTATTCCGCACCATCGCCCGGGAAAACCGGGCGCGTTTCGATGCCGGTGTGGTCGCCTGGCAGGGACTGGCTTTCACGTTGCTTCCGTGACGTTTGTCGGGGTGCATGAGTGGATGCAGGATCCAAGGGTGCTGTGCCGAATGGACTAGTAGCCTGTCAATGCTCAAACCTTAGTATCAGTAGGGGAGACAGACCCTTGAGGTCTCCCGTCGTGAGAGGTTACATGGCTCGGGGTTTCACCAGGCTCCGCTCCACCCGGTTTTTGACGCGTGACCAACCACTAGAGTGAATACAGGTTTACGGACAAGGTGCGCACCGTGATGGCGCTGTTTACTCTCCGGTACCGTACGATCCGGCATTAGACGCGTGCTGCATATTTCGACCCCGTGAGCCGATCTGGCCACACATGACTTCGTCCGGTCGGTCCTCGTCGCAACGGCGAGGACCAGTTCTGTGAACGAAATGGTCGTCGGGCGGGGCGGAATCAGGGAACGATCCGAAATATGCAGCACGCGTATTAGTACTACAGTTGTAGATCATGGCAGAACGCCGATTTCGATCTACCAGCGGCTGCTCGCCGCCTGTGCCAGATCGGCGAGAAATGTGTCGGCGGGGGAGAGCACCGTGTACGCCGGCATCTCGTCGGGGGCATCAATGGACCTCCGCACCAGCAGTCACCGGGCAAATCCGTCCGGCAGCGGCAGTCGACGCCACGCATACGTCCGTGGTCCCTTGGCCCCATCCCCGGCGACAATCGCTGCCAGTCGGCCGCCTCATCCTGCGCTACCGTGTCTACCATGGTGCTCACCCGATGCTGGCGCATCCCGGCCCACACGTACGCCTCGCCGGAGACGGCAGCACGTAGGGTTGGCGCCGTGCTGCCAGGAGCATCCCCAGATGCCGACTGTCGCCGGGGACCGCGTCGGCCACCACCCACGCCGCCGCAAGCCCGGCATCCAGCGCGCGGCACAACATCCGTTCGGCCAACTCGGGCTTGGTGGCAAACGTCACCGCGTCCGGGATACCCGCCTGGACGCGACGCGTAGTGTCAGTCGCCCATTCGGCGGGCACATAGAGCTTCCGGTCGATGAAGGCTTGACCCTGCGCCGTCGCATACGCCAGAAAGACCCGATCTGGCAGTTCTCGATGCGCCCGGCGGTGCCACTGTATTGCCGCTTGACCCCAACGGAATGCGTCCCCTGCTTGAGAAACCCGGTCTTGTCGATGACCAGCACGGCATCCCCGGTTCCTAAGTAGTCCGTCAGGTCCGCAACGTATCACGCATCGCATCCCAGCGCGCCTGCCCCAGCAGGTGCTGCATCCCCTACGGGGTGCGCTTCCCGGCATCCTCGGTCACCTACCACCCGTTCTTGCGCTCGGAGCCGGACAGCAACCCGCGCAGGGAGGTGCGCACCCGGTCGCGCATGTCGCGTCGGCGGAAGTGCGGGGCGAGTCGGTCCTCCATGGTCGTGAGTTTGTCGTCTCAGGTCCGGGTCAACATCCGGTCGATCGTCGCGGGCATCGGTGACCCCTTTCGTCACCACACATCTTGCCAAATTGGCAGAACCGGTTAGAACAAATGACGCAGATCTTGAGACATGGAGCAGGGACCTGTTACCATGCTGTTGATAGATGGTGTGCCAAAAATGATAGATCAGTTAGCATAAAATGTCATTGCAGGACAGTCCGGCAATGCAGCGGCCATATTTACTAGTTCTCAGAGGGTGGTTGCACTGTGGTGCACCTTCACGAATCAATGTCAGGTTGAGGGATGAATGCTTCAATCGTTATCAGTCGCACTATGGCGATGGCGGATGCCGTATTGATTCCATAAGGGCGCTAAAGCTCTCTTCAATACCTTATAAAAGCCTATATTGATTATATTAACTCAGTTTTAATGCCTATAAAGAGTAAAGGGAAAATCTGGATGGTTGTTACTTAGAGTATGGAGTGCCTGAGTGGACCGTAATGGAGACACTAAAGAGTGGGATATTTTCATTAGCCACGCGAGTGAAGATAAGGTGGATGTTGCGCGGCCGCTCGCAGTGCTTCTGGCTTCTGCTGGACTCAAGATTTGGCTTGATGAGAACGAACTCCGACTCGGCGACAGTCTTCGTGAGAAGATTGATCATGGACTTGCTAATTCCCGCTACGGAATAGTGGTTTTGAGCCGGGCATTCTTCGCTAAGGACTGGCCTCAGCGAGAATTGGACGGATTGATGGCACAAGAATCCCGGTCACAGAAGGTGCTGTTACCGGTTTGGCATGATATCAATCAACGCATTGTGGCTGCGTATTCTCCTATCCTAGCTGACCGACTGGCCGTGAGTACAAGCCGAGGTTTGGATAATGTGGCGCTTGACGTGCTTAGGGTTGTGCATCCCGATGGTAGCGCACTGAACAAGGACGAGTGGAATCTGGCAAGTAAAAGTGTGCTGGATGCAGGCTTCGTGTCGCTATATAATCCATCTTCTTTAGTTGGTACAGATTTTGAGGGCTACCGTCTTTTGAAGGTATTGGGGACCGGAGGAAGCGGGGTTGTATTCTTAGCAACGGGAGCAACATCAGCCAATTACGTCGCAGTCAAACTATTTTATCCCCTCCCCCTCCAGTTCGCGTCATTTGAGTCGTTGTTTGAACAAGCGTTTCGAGCCATCAGGGCACTGAACCACCGAAATATCGTCAGAACCTTGGATATTGGAGAGACTGAATTCTTGGGGAGGAAGAGTTTCTTTCTCGTTATGGAGTACATCCAATGGAAACCATTGGACGAATGGAGTCGTGGCCTTGGGCATACAAAGCAAGCTTTCGCTCGTCGCATCCATGTGGCGATCGAGTTAACTAATGCCCTCCAGGCGGCGCACGACACGAGGTATTTTACCCGAACAGGGCTTGAAGTCCGGGGCATACTTCATGGGGATATTAAGCCTTCCAATATCCTCGTTTCGCCCGAATCGGACGTAAAGCTTCTGGATTTTATGCTGTTGGATATTCGGAGATCTGTTTCAATGCAGTCTTTTCTGCCTGGACTTATCGAGAACCGATACGATCAGACTGTTACGGAAGCATTTGGAACACCGGGATATATGGCTCCTGAACAATCACAACGAGGCTTGCTAACGATTGCTTCCGATGTTTATAGTTTGGGAATTACTTTTTCCCACCTTTTCTTTCCTTATGAGGCAGATCCGGTGAGGTTTGTTCTAAATACTAGTTCTATAGGCGATACCGAATTGATCACACTGATCAGTTCTATGGTTTCAGATGCACCCGCGGCAAGGCCAAACTCCATGAGAGGAGTTTCCCGGAAATTGCGTTCAGTGTGATCATCTCATCGGAAATGGTTGATACACACATTCTCCCCCCGTCACTCGTTTATTCTTAAAGTTGGTCACCCGCAACCGCAGTGAGCCGATACCACACGGTTGGGGAGCGCAAAAGTCTCAGAAATATGAATCACTTGTCAGAAACTAATGTGAATATTGCGATAGTGAAAATTGGCTTGCTAATCGATGTAAGTATTTAGATAATATGTCCGATAATATTCGTAATTTATTTTCTTCTCAAATATTATCGGATCAATAATTTGTATGGATAACACCATCACAACCGTATCACGATAGCATATCACTAGGTACAGATAGGGACGATTTTTGTCGCTCCTATAATTTCCTCCTCACCCTTGACATCCACTTCCCGTGTCCCTACAATCCGAACATGAATAGAACATATGTTCTATTTCTGGCGGGTGATTTCGATACAACCGCTGGACGTTGCCATCGTTGGCGACGGGTGAACCTCGGAGCGGACGCGGGGATGGACGCGCCCGGGGGACGCGGTTCGCATGATCAGTGGGAGTGCAGAAAATGACCGTGAAGCATGAGAACAGGGAAGAAAACGGGGATTTCAGCGGCGATGCCGCGCGACATATCCCCCGAAGATCGGGGAAGCCGATCATTGACGGTCAGACAATTCGCACATCGGCCCCACCCTATCGCTGGGTGTGCCCGTGCCAGGAGCCGGCGGTATTGCTCGCCACCTACGATCTTTCGGGCCGGCTGAACATCAAGGTGCGGGACCGGTATTGGCACCTCTTCGGCTTCGGGCATGTCCAGGCCATCTGCCCACGATGCGGGGCGGAGCATTTGCTGGACCTGCGAGCCCTGAAACGGCAGACGCAGCAGGATACCAGCGGCAAGGATATCCTGGTCGGTTAGCGCCGGGACCGGGTTTTCGACCACGCGATACGTGCATCACATGTTTTGGCGGGATGCGTATGGACAACTGACACCTGAGCTCTGAAGGGCCTCCGATATCACGCGCTTCGTTTCGTCTTCCCGGTTGCGGGAAGCGGCACAGCGCTGAAGGGGCTCTTCAATGGCATATGGTTCTCAATCCTCCGTTCCCGATACTCCCCGGCGGATGGCGATTCGCCTCGTTCCTTACCCGCGTTTACGACAGATCCCGCGACAGAGTATGGCAACGCATGCCTTGCTGCCGGTGATTGGCGCGGACGATGTCATCCTGCCCGCGTTCGATGAGAAGCTCGGGACGTTTGCGATCCGGGCCCAGCAGGATGACCGCGAAGCGCGTGATGCCTTGTACTTCGCCTTCCTGCCCAAGCTGACCCGGCTGATGGCCCACGTCCGTCCTCCCGCCGCACCGCCGGGTGCGGAAGGTGTCTGGAGCCGGGACGATGTGGAGCAGGAGGCCTACCTCGTTTTCCTGGAGATTGTGGAGGCATGGTCGGGCGATGTCTCGTTCACATCATTCCTGCTTTCCCGCTTCCCGTGGCGATTGAAGGATGTGTTCCGGCGGGGAATCGGCCGGTCGTCGGTGCCGCCACGGCGCCTTGAGGTGTCGATCGATACGGTCGAACTGGTTTCCGAAGGCCTGGATAGCCTGGTCGATGTCGGAGCGTTTTTCGAATCGGTGCTGGAGCGGCTGCCGGAGCCGCTGGCAGATATCCTGATCGCGCATATGGTGGAAGGCAAGACGAAATCGGCAATCGCCAGGGAACTGAGGGTGAGCCGCCGCACGATGGTGCGTTACTGGCAGGATATCCGTGCCCACACCGTGGCGGCGCTGGGAGATATGGTGCCGGAGCCGGGGCATGTCGACAAGCCGGGGGCAATTCGGCACAATGCAGGAAGTGATCCGGGTGACACGTCGTTTCGGCAGGAATGACGGCGGCACCCGCTGGAAACCCCGTCCCATTGGCGAAAACCTCCTGCGAGACAGGCAGGAGGTCCGGGAGCGTTACGCCGGGACATATCTGGAGAAAAGTCAGGAGCTACGATGGCGTCGAACCCCAATGATCCGAACTATGCCGGTCGCCGGAAAGACTGGAGCCATGTCGAATTCGAAACCCGTGCCATTCGGGCCGGTCAGGATCCCGATGCCGAATATGCCTCGGTGATCGTGCCGATCTACCAGACGAGCACCTTCCGGCATCAATCGCTTGGCAAATTCAACGGGTATGAATATTCCCGCACGGACAATCCGACCCGTTCCGCGTTGCAGGCCTCGCTCGCTTCGCTGGAAGGTGGCGCCTGGTCGCTTGCCTTCGCATCGGGAACGGCGGCAACGCGTGAGATCGCAACCTTGCTGAATCCTGGCGATCACATCCTGATGTCGACCGATGCCTACGGCGGAACCTTCCGGCTGTTCGACTCGGTGTTCGGGCGGTTCGGGGTGGAGACGAGCATCACCGATCTCAGCGATATGGACGCTGCCCGGGCCGCCGTCCGGCCGAATACCAAATTGATCTGGGCGGAGACCCCAACGAACCCCGCGATGCGGATTACCGATATTGCGGCGATGGCAGAACTCGCCCACGGTATCGGTGCCTTGCTGGTGGTGGATAATACCTTCGCCACGCCGTATTTACAGCAACCGCTCTCCCTGGGCGCCGATCTTGTCCTGCATAGCACCACCAAGTACCTGGGTGGACATTCGGATGTGATCGGTGGCGCCGTGGTCGGGAACGATCCCGAGTTGTACACCCAACTGAAGGATTTGCAGAATGGTGCCGGAGCGGTGCCGGGGCCGTTCGATTGCTGGCTGACCTTGCGCGGCATCAAGACGCTGCCGATCCGGATGGATCGCCATAGCGAAAACGGCATGCGGATCGCGGAATTCCTGGACGCGCATGAGGCGATCGAGACGGTCTTCTATCCTGGGCTGCCCAGCCATCCGGGACACGAACTTGCCGCCAAACAGATGCGGTCGTTCGGCGGGATGGTCTCGTTCGCCATGAAAGGCGGCCGTGAAGCAGCGAAGAAGGTTGTCGAGGGGACGAGTATCTTCCTGCTGGCGGAGAGTCTCGGTGGGGTGGAATCGCTGATCGAGCATCCGGATACCATGACGCACGCATCGGTCTCCGGCACGGAACAGGCGGTGGATGGTGCGGTGATCCGGATGTCGGTGGGAATCGAGAACGCCGACGACCTGATCGCGGATCTCACCCAGGCCCTCGCCGGAATCTAGCATCGCTATTTCCGGATTCGACACGGTTCAGGGAACGCCCTCTGCAATTCACTGCAGAGGGCGTTTTATGTTCTCCAGCACATTCTGCCCTTGCACCGGTTGTTATAATTTTCACAAATGGTTCCTGCAGGCGGTAGGCAAGGAGCGAGAACATGTCACCCATCCGGAAAGACGATGATTATCGGGCGACGGAAATCGAGGATTGGGATTCATGGATCGAGGAACAGATTCAGGAGTCCCAGGCGCGGGGTGAGTTCGACAACCTGCCCGGTGCCGGTAAGCCGCTGGAGTTGTATCGCACCGAGTTGAATCCCGAATACGATCTGGCGTTCAGCCGGCTCAAGAATGCCGGGGTGATGCCGGCGTGGATGGAGCTGGACCGCGAGGTTTCCCGCATGAGCCGGGATCTCGATGCGTTTCTGGAGCGATCCGCCGATTGGCTGCTTGCCGAGCGGGATGCCCTGCTCCTTGCTCGTCGGCAACCGGCGGCGGAGGTATCCCAACAGGTGGTGACGCGCGCCTGGTGGCAGATCTGGCAGCGGCTCATGGACTGGTTTCAGAGCGATCCCGCCGCTGCCGAATCTCCTCCGGGACATCAATCGGTCGGCGGTCTTTTGCGAACGCGGGATCACATCCGGCGGCAATACCTGGAACAGGCGGCCACGCTCGACAAAAAGATCGAGACTTACCACAACTCCCTGCCCCGGGCGCTTTCCCACCTGCAACGTCTCCGGATGCTCCCCGACCGGGCCGCGAAGAGATTCGACACGCATTTACCCGAAGCGATATTGCTGGCCGGGGATATGGACGACGACATCGCAGGGGGAATGAGGTAGCGGGACCGGTTCATCGCGATCCGGCCCCGCTGCTCGAAAACATATCTGGACGACAATTTACTCGACGACGATGATGCCCTTCATGTTGGGATGAAATTCGCAGAAGTACTCGTAGGTGCCTGGCTCGTCAAACGTCTGGGTGAAGGTGTCACCCTGGTTCAGTGTACCGGACTGGAGGAAATCCCGATCCTTTCCGGTCACGGTGTGCATTGCCTCATCCTGATTGGTCCAGGTGATGCTCTGACCCGCGCTGATCGTGATGGTTTCCGGGTTATATGCGAAGTTCGTGATGTCGACCTGGACGTCACCGACCACGTCCATATTCATGTCGCCGTGATCCCCATGCGAAGCGTCGGCTGCCGGAGTTGCCGTGGCATCCCCGCTGATTCCCTGAGCCAGGTAGATGGTGACGTTCAACTGCTCACCGGCTTCCTGCAGGATGGCGATACCGGCGTGTCCTGAACCGTTCAGTTCGTGAATACCAACGGTGATCTCGTTGCCGTTTGCCCCGACGAGAATGGCACCGCCGATGTCACCACACGCAATGTAGTTCCCGATATTCTCGAAACTCTCATGAACGTTGATCGCATGATCGCCATTGGCGATGTCCGCCAGCGTTGCATCGATCGTGGTTGTGCTGGTTTCCACGGCGATCGGGGCGCCGGTGTTGGCGATATCCGTTCCCTCAAGGTTTGTCGGCGCGGTGATATCGGTGAGCGGGAACTGGGGAGCGGGGTTGAGATCGGTACAGGTTCCTTCATGGATATGGACCGGGTGCGGAGCCTCGGCTCCCTCCGGGGTGGCGTCCTGGGCCAGCAGGCCACCGGGACTTGCCAGGAGGAAGCAGGATGCGACAAGCAGCCCGAAAATACGGAACATGGAAGACGATACGAGTTTCATGTTGGTACCTTTGTTTAAGATGAACGTGAAGACACCGGGGATACTATGGGAAGCGTTCCCGACGTCTGCGTCGACGTTTTGGTGCGCCTGCCCAACTTGCGATTGCTCAGGTCATAGGCTCGCCTTCCCGTTCCGGATCGGCATTTGCCATCGTCAGCACCTGGAATCGGCAGCGGGCGGGAGGACCGGGGTCGCAGACCTGATGGACCGGGACGCCGGTAAGATCCGAGAGCAAGGTTTCGGCGATCAGGCAGGCATCCGCGTGTCCCTCGACAGCAGTGGCGAGGGGGCAGCTTAACCCCGTAATCAGGTAGCCGGTGTCGGTTTCCTCCACCTCCGCCAGCCCGCCGAGGTCGTCGAGCATGGCTCGTGCGTCTTCCACCCGTTCGGCGACAGGTTTGTCTTCCTTTGTATTGCCGGGACCGACGCGGTGCCCGACTTCCCGCAAGGCGTCCGTCACGACATCATGCGGCAAACGTTCGCCGAGCACCTGCAGCAGTTGCTGCAGCAGGATGCCGTAGGCCTTCGGGAACAGGCGTTCTGCCTGCGGAGTCAGCATGTAGGTAAAGGATGGTTTGCTTGCTCCCCGCCGGAGCCCACCCTGGATCACCAGACCATCGCGTTCCAGCGCGGTGAGATGCGCCCGGATCGCGTTGGTGGTGAGCCCAAGCTGCGTGGCGAGTTCGTCCACGGTGTGATGGTCGCGGCGGAGGAGGGAGACG
>Ga0182747_1002678_pt1 | contig 12346 bp, 9 predicted proteins | sample eDN3rd30CBELigBY_FD_128526 | JGI IMG/M metagenome (GOLD analysis project Ga0182747, IMG submission 128526) | Enriched backyard soil microbial communities from Emeryville, California, USA - eDNA 3rd pass 30_C BE-Lig BY (version 2) (version 2) | ecosystem: Environmental > Terrestrial > Soil >...
CGGTTTCGACGGGCATACATCGCGCGGCGAAATGGTCGTCACGAAGGACGGCATCGAGGGTGGTGGCATCTATGCGCTCTCGGCTGTGTTGCGCGAGGGCGTCGCCGCAAGAGGGCACGCCATTCTCACCATCGATCTGCGTCCCGATCTCGCTTCGCCAGATATTGTCACACGCTTGTCCCGGCCGCGCGGCAAGCAGTCAATCGCGACGTTTCTGCGCAAGGCGCTGACCTTGCCGCCGACTGCGATCGGACTTCTGCATGAAGCCGCATTTCATCGCGACACGAGGATTGCGGTCATGTCGCCGAACGAGCTTGCCACTCTGGTCCGCGCGCTTCCGGTCCGGATCGAGGGACCGGCCTCACTAGCGCGTGCGATTTCGACCGCGGGCGGCGTCTCCTTTGCGGATATCAACCCCGATTTCAGCCTGCGCCGGCGGCCCGATGTCTTCATGGCGGGTGAGATGCTGGACTGGGAAGCCCCGACCGGCGGGTACCTCCTTCAGGCATCTTTTGCGACCGGGGTGGCGGCGGGCCGGGGCGTGCTGGGGCGATTGGGCCGTTAAGAATTTCGAACGATAGAACTATGGCGGTGTCGCATAAAACCGCTAGGCTGTCGTGGAACCACCGTCTCGTTCATCTATTTCGCGTTGCAAAATAACGATAATCGGGAGTGAAACATGAAGTCCAAATATCTGTCGGCAATCTCGGCTCTGGCTCTTCTTGGTGCGGCGGGGCCGGCGTTCGCCGCCGAGGGCGTCAAGATTGGCGTTCTGAACGACCAGTCCGGCGTCTATGCCGACTTCGGCGGCAAGTGGTCCGTCGAAGCCGCGCGCATGGCGATCGAGGATTTCGGCGGCTCCGTGCTTGGCCAGAAGATCGAGCTGGTTGACGCGGACCACCAGAACAAGCCCGACCTCGGCGTCAGCATTGCGCGCCGCTGGTTCGACGTCGAGCACGTCGACATGATTACCGAACTGACGACCTCGTCGGTGGCGCTCGCCGTGCAGGAACTGGCGAAGCAGGAAAAGAAGATCGACATGGTGGTCGGCGCGGGATCGTCGCGCATCACTGGCGATCTGTGCTCGCCTTACGGTTTCCACTGGGCCTATGACACCCACGCTCTTGCTGTCGGCACCGGCGGTGCCCTGACGGAAGCTGGCGGCAACACCTGGTTCTTCCTGACCGCCGATTATCAGTTCGGCTATTCGCTGGAACAGGACACCGCCGCGATCGTGAAGGAGAAGGGCGGCAAGGTGCTCGGCGCGGTGCGTCACCCGCTGAACACGTCCGACTTCTCGTCCTTCCTGCTGCAGGCGCAGAGCTCGAAGGCGAAGGTCATCGGCCTTGCCAACGCCGGTCTCGATACCTCGAACGCCATCAAGCAGGCGTCGGAATTCGGCATCGTTCAGGGCGGCCAGAAGCTTGCCGCGCTGCTGTTCACGCTGGCCGAAGTGCATGGCCTCGGCCTCCAGGCCGCGCAGGGCCTGCAGCTGACCGAGAGCTATTACTGGGATCGTGACGACAGGTCGCGCGACTTCGGCAACCGCTTCTTCAAGAAGACCGGCCGCATGCCCAACATGGTTCAGGCTGGTACCTATTCGGCGGTGACGTCGTATCTGAAGGCAGTGAAGGCTGCCGGCACCAAGGATACCGAGGCCGTCACCAAGAAGCTGAAGGAAATGCCGGTGGATGATGCTTTCACCGCGCACGGCAAGGTTCTGGCCAACGGCCGCATGGTGACCGACCTCTATCTGTTCGAGGTCAAGAAGCCTTCGGAAAGCAAGAAGCCGTGGGATTATTATAATGTGGTCGCTACCGTACCGGGCGATAAGGCGTATCCGACCGCGAAGGAAAGCGGCTGCCCGCTGACCAAGTAACCTGATCCGTCACAGGGTCGGTTTTGATCCTGGCAACCGCGCTTCGATGACAATCGAGGCGCGGTTGTTTTTTGCGGCTATGACGTTCCGGTCGAAGTCATCGCATCTGTCATCAGGGCAATAAATCCAAAGCTGCCCGCAATCAGGCAGACTGCGCCCCATCCTCCGTACGTCCATGCCAAGCCCGCAGCAGCTGCTCCGATGCCACCGCCGATGAAGAAGAGACCGACATAGAGTCCGTTGATGCGGCCTCGCGCTTCGGGCTGCAGGAGATTGACGGCGCGGCGGCCAAGAATCTGGTCACCGGTGAAACCGATATCGAGAAGGATGGCGCCAAAGCCCTGGATTGCGAGGGCCACCGTTCGCGAGGAGGCGAACTCGGCCCACGCGCACAGGCCCAGCGCAGCGATGATAAGAATATGCGAGACGCATAGCCCCCATCGCGTCCAGCCACGGTCTCCCATCCGCCCCGCAAGCGGTGTCGCGATTGCACCGGCCGCGCCGACCAGCGCGAAGATGGCAAGGCCTCGCGGGCTGAGGTTGAACGGAGCGGCCGAAAGCCGCAACGCAACCGCAGCCCAGTAGGCGGAGAACGATGCCATCGCGAGGGCGGCGGTCCATGAACGCACCCGCAAAACTGGTTCGTCACGCCACAGTGTCCAGAACGATCCCAGCAGGCGCGGGTAGGTAATGTCTGCTCTCGGTTGCAGCGATGGAAGCCGGCGCGTGAGTGCAATGGCGAGAAGCGCAATTGCGATGGCGGAGGCCGCATAAAAGCCGCGCCAGTCCCAGATATCCGCGATGAAGCTTGCCAGTGGACGGGAGAGCATGATCCCGACCATCAGCCCGCCCATCACATCGCCGATGACACGGCCGCGTTCGGCCGGATGTGTCATGGCGGCTATGAGAGGCACCAGCATCTGGATCGCGGAACAGAAAGCGCCAAGCACGAACACGGAGAGCAGCAGAAGCACCGGTGTCGGTGCCAGAGCGGTGCAGGCGGCAGCGGCGACCGTGCAGCAAAGCGTCAGCGTGATCAGGCGCCGGTTTTCAAAAATGTCGCTGAGGGGGACCAGCAGAAACAATCCAGCCGCATAGCCGAGGAGCGTCAGCGTGCTGACCATGCTGGCTTGTGTGGTGCTCATGTGGAGGGAAGGGCCGATCAATCCGACCAGAATTTGCGGCGCTGAGAGGTTGGTGACGATGACGCCCGTTGCAAGGGCCCCCAGCCGAATGAAGGAACGGGGCACGGATCGGCAGGGCTCGGGCGGTGCAGCAGTCTGAAGCAATGTCATGAGGGAGGTCTCACATCGACGAAGGAGGCCTCTTTAACTGCTCGCTACAATATGCAACAATTGAATTGTCATGATAATCAATATGCGAAAGTAGCATGAATACCAACGATCTCGCCGCCTTCATCGCCGTGGTTGAAACAGGCTCGATCGTCGGGGCTTCCGCGCGTCTTAACCTCACCCAGCCCGGGGTCACACGACGTGTGCAGAACCTCGAGACGGTTCTCGGCGTGGAGTTGCTCGACCGTCAGTCGAAGCCGCTGAAGCCGACTGCCGCCGGGCGCGAAGCCTACGAGCAGGGGCGGCTGGTGCTTCGGACACTGGATGATCTGAAGTCCGGCGTTGCGACCGATGGTGTCGTGCGTGGTGAATTCCGCTTGGGCATTACGCCCTATCTATCAGAGGCGGGATTGAGCGTGCCGCTGGACATGCTGCGTGCGCAGTTTCCTTCGCTCACTCTGCGGGTCATTTCCGGCTGGTCGTTGGACCAGACGGAGCGGGTTGGCCGCAACGAACTCGACGCTGCTGCCATCTGTTTGCCTGATGGGGTCGCGCCCCCGGAAGAACTGGCATGCGACGATCTCGGAACGCAGGCTGTCATTTTCGTGGTCGCTCGCGAGTTGAAAATATCGAAGACGATCGACCTGCCGGACTTGTCTCGTTTGCCATGGGTCATCAATCATGATGGCTGCGGATTTCGCCGGGCACTCAAGCGGCGCTTTGATGCGGCGCATCTGCCGTTTCAGATTGCCGTGGAGGCGCTCGACCCCGAGCTTCGGTTGTCGCTTGTCGCGCGCGGCATGGGCATTGGATTGGCAACGCCTGCCGCTTTGAAGCGAAGTCCATTTCGCAGCAAGCTGAAAATCGTCAAGGTGCAGGACTTCGAGCCTGCTGTAAGGGCATGGGTCGTCCATCGTCCACCGGCCGGTCGTCTGGCACTTCCGATCAAGGCTTTTCGCGATGCGCTCAGTCTGGAGCTTCGCGAGATACGCTGAACGCTTCGGAGGATTAGGCCGGACGTGAATCGTGAGGGCTGCTGCAGTTGCAGCACCGGAAATCAGCAAAGGCAGGAATGTATCGTACTTATGCATCTGGCGCGGGTATGCCGAGATGTCACAGGACTGTCATAAAAGGATTGCTGGTCTAGTATGAGCGCAAAGGAATCTGCGCGCATGTCGACGACCAGCCTGGACGATTCAGCCCCGCCTGCACCTCAGCTCGAACTTCCTCAAAAGCGCCGAAACCTGTTCTCGGCATGCCTCGCGCACATGCTGCATGATGGCTACACCGACCAGCTCTATGCGTTGTTGCCGGTGTGGCAGGCCGAATTCGGTCTGTCCTACGCCGGTCTGGCCACGGTGCGCGCGCTTTATTACGGGATGATGAGCGGCTTTCAGGTGCCGGGCAACAAGCTGGCCGCGCATCTCACACCGAGGGTGGCACTGGCCGGAGCGACATTCGTCGCGGCGCTCGGCTTTATGATCGCCGTGTTGCCGCTTGGCTTGCCGGGATTATGCGTGGGCCTGCTGGTTGCGGGCATAGGATCGAGCATTCAGCATCCGCGCGCGTCGCTGCTTGTCACCGACAGCTATCAGAAGGATGCCCGCGGGCCGCTCGGAATCTACAACTTCGCGGGCGACCTCGGGAAGGCGACGTTGCCCGCACTCGTTGCTGTGCTGTTGCCGGTGCTGGCGTGGCGCTCCGTCGTCGGATTGTCGGCGCTGCTGGGTATTGCGGTTGCGGTTGCGCTATTGCTGTTGTTGCCGTCGCGCTCGACGAGCCATGCCGTTCCGCAGACTTTTGCCGGACACGGGCGGGAGCGATCCGGCTTCAATCTCCTGATGTGCATCGGCGGGCTCGATACCGCGGTCCGTATGGGTTATCTGCTGTTTCTTCCTTTTCTTGTTCATGGCGAGGGCGGATCGCTGACCATTGTCGGCGTGGCTCTGGCGCTGGTCTTCGTCGGCGGCGCCTTTGGTAAGGCGACCTGCAACTGGGTTGCGCAGCGCTTTGGTGTCGTTGGTGGTGTCATCGCGACGGAGACCGCCACAGCGTTGCTGATTGTAGCAACGCTGTTCGTGCCGCTCGTTCCCATGCTGGTGCTGCTGCCGTTTCTGGGGATCGTGCTGAACGGAACGTCGTCCATTCTTTACGGCAGCGTCCCCGCTCTTGCCCCCAAGGGGAACACCGGGCACGCCTTCGCGATGTTCTACACGGCCGTGAGCGCGTGCAGCGGCTTTGCGCCGATTATCTACGGCCTGATCGCCGACCATTCGAGCCGGACTATCGGCGTTCTCGCAGCGGCCGCGACGGCGTTGGTTATCGTGCCGCTGATCCTCGCGTTGCGGCCCGCTCTCGGGGACGAGGCCTGATCCGGTTTAGCTTTCGATTTCCTCGCGCAGGATTTCCAATTCCAGCCATTGCTCCTCGGCCGTCGTCAGATCGGCATGAGCCTTGGCCATGGCCGCAGAAGCAGCATCGAAAGCCTTGCGGTCGCGCGTGTAGAGTGTCGGATCGTCCAGCTGGGTCTGCAGCTTGGCAATCTCGGCTTGCAGCTTCGCCATCGTTTTCGGCAGCGTCTCCAGCGCGTGCTTGTCCTTGAAACTGAGGCGGCGTTTTGGAGCAGGCGCGGCAGAAGAAGGAGGGGATTCCTTCGCGGCCTTTGCCGGAGCAGGCGTGCCTTTAACCGCTTTCTCTTTCAGGTCGCTGCCGCGTTGCGCCAGCATATCGCTGTACCCGCCGGCATATTCGATCCAGCGGCCCTGACCTTCAGGCGCAATCACTGAGGTCACAACGCGGTCGAGGAAGTCGCGGTCGTGGCTGATGAGCACGACCGTGCCTTCGTAATCGCCGAGCATGTCTTCCAGCACGTCCAGCGTTTCGAGATCGAGATCGTTGGTCGGCTCGTCGAGCACCAGAAGGTTCGAGGGCTTCGCGAGCGCACGCGCCAGCATCAGGCGGCCGCGTTCGCCGCCGGAGAGCGCTTCGAGGGGCGTGCGTATCTGTTCCTGGCTGAACAGGAAGTCCTTCATGTAGCCGACGACATGCTTCGGCTTGCCGCCGACCATGATGCTGTCGCCTCGTCCCCCGGTGAGCGCATCAGACAGCGTCGTTTTCGGATCGAGGCTCTCACGGTGCTGGTCGAGCGTCGCCATCTCAAGGTTGGCGCCGAGACGGACGGTGCCGGAATCCGGCGGCTCGGTGCCCGTGAGAAGATTAATGAGCGTCGTCTTACCTGCGCCGTTGGGGCCGACGATGCCGAGCCGATCGCCGCGCGCGATGCGGGTGGAGAAATCGCTGACGATGGCGCGCTCGCCGAACGACTTCGCGATGTGCTTCGCCTCGATCACGAGCTTGCCCGATGCATCGGATTCGGCGGCGGTGAGGGCCGCTTTTCCGGCAGTTCCGCGATAATCGCGCCGCTGCTGGCGCAGCGCATGCAGGTTGCCGAGACGTTTGACGTTGCGCTTGCGGCGGCCGGAGACGCCGTAGCGCAGCCAGTGCTCCTCCATGACGATTTTGCGGTCGAGCTTGTGCTGCTCACGTTCTTCTTCCGCCAGCACGTCGTCGCGCCACGCCTCGAAGGCGTCGAAGCCCTTTTCGATGCGGCGCGTTTCGCCGCGGTCGAGCCAGACGGTCGCGCGCGACAGGTTGGCAAGGAAGCGGCGGTCGTGGCTGATGATGACAAGCGCGCTGCGGCGCGAGGCGAGTTCGCCTTCCAGCCATTCGATGGTGGTGAGGTCGAGATGGTTGGTCGGCTCATCCAGCAGCAGGATATCGGGCGAAGGTGCCAGAACGCGGGCCAGCGCCGTGCGCCGCGCTTCGCCGCCGGAAAGGTTTGCCGGGTCTTCATTGCCGGTGAGCCCGAGTTGTTCGAGCAGGTAACGCGCCTGATAAGAATCGTCGCCGGGGTTCAATCCGGCTTCGACATAAGCCAGTGTCGTCGCTGCGCCGGAGAAATCGGGCTCTTGCGGCAGGTAGCGGACCGTTGCGCCGGGTTGCACGAAACGTGTGCCGCGGTCCGGCTCGATCAGTCCCGCGACGATCTTGAGCAGCGTGGATTTGCCCGAGCCGTTGCGGCCGATCAGGCAGACGCGGTCGCCCGCTTCGACGGCAAGCTCCACGTCTGTCAGAAGCGGCGTGCCGCCGAAGGTGAGGGCGATATCCTTGAGCTGGATGAGGGGGGCCATGTGTTTCAGTCTGCTGTTTGCGCGCGCTGGATGCGGCGGATGGCCTGATCGAGTGCCGAAAGAAAAGCCGAGCGATCCTTCGGCGAGAAGCCGCGCGGGCCGCCGGTGATTTCGCCGCTGGCGCGCAGATCCGTCATCAGGTTGCGGACGGCCAGCGTCATGCCGATCGACTCCTCCGTAAACGGCTTGCCGTTCGGTGCGATGACGGACGCGCCCGCCTTGACGCAACGGTCGGCGAGCGGGATGTCGGCGGTGATGACGATATCGTCTTTCGTTGCGCGCGCGGCGATCCAGTCGTCGGCGGCATCCATGCCGGCGCCGGCGGCAACGCGTTCGATCATCGGATCGTCCGGCACGCGAATGAAATTTCCCGCGACGACGCTGACGGGCCAGCGATGGCGCGCGGCGACACGGTAGATTTCGTCCTTCACGGGACAGGCATCGGCATCGATATAGATTCGCATTAATTCGATCGTTCGCGGGTGCTTTATGTTTTGCGTTGCGATATCACGGCTCGCGCAGTCGTGAAAGCTGGCTCTGTTCCTAAGCATTTCGGCGATGCGGGAACAGGATGGGTTGCACGAGACGCCTGCGCTGATACATTTGGTAACGAACAGGTATTTCGCGCCGCCTCGGCGCAGATTTGGATTTGCATGACGGAGCATGCGCAGTTGCGCCCCGCCGTGAAGCGGGAGGCGGACCTGCTGGTAGACGAGGCGCAAGCAAGCCGTGCCGCCGGCGCGCCTGCTTATGCCGCGATCGATCTTGGCACCAATAACTGCAGATTGTTGATCGCGCGCCCGATAGGCGACAGCTTTCGCGTCGTGGATTCGTTCTCCCGCATCATCCGACTCGGCGAAGGCATCGTGTCTACCGGCCGCATCAGCGATGCCGCGATTGAGCGCGCTGTCGGCGCATTGTCGGTCTGCCGGGACAAGATGGACGCGCGCGGCGCGCTCCGGCGGCGCACCATCGCGACCGAGGCCTGCCGCGCGGCGGAGAATTCCGATGCGTTCCTGTCGCGCATCAGGTCGGAAACCGGAATTGAGCTTGAGATCGTCGACCGTGAAACGGAATCGACATTCGCCGCAATCGGGTGTTCGCCGCTGCTCGATGAGCATGCGCGCGGCGCGATCCTGTTCGACATCGGCGGCGGCTCGACCGAAGTGGTGAAGCTGATGCGTCCGAAAGGGCAGCTCGATGCGCCGCCGGTGAAGGGGCCATGGGTGTCGTTGCCGCTTGGCGTCGTGACGCTGGCGGAACATTTCGGTGGCATCGACGTCACGCGCGAGTCATACGCGGCGATGGTCAACGAGGTCGCCACGCATCTCGCGCCATTCGCGGCCGCGCATAACGGCGATCTCGACGGCATGCACCTGCTGGGTACCTCCGGCACCGTGACCACGGTCGCGGGCGTTCATCTCGGCCTCGTGCGTTACGACCGCCGCAGGGTCGACGGGCTCTGGATGAGCCGTCATGACATCAGTTCTGCGGTCGAAAAGCTCTTGACCATGACGTACCGCCAGCGCGCGGACAATGCCTGCATCGGCACCGAGCGCGCCGATCTCGTGCTTGCAGGCTGCGCCATTCTCGACGCTATCCAGGCGGCGTTTCCCGTGCCGCGGCTGCGGGTGGCCGACCGCGGCCTGCGCGAAGGCATGCTGGTCGAAATGATGCGCGAAGACGGCTATATCCAGACCGTGTAAGGTCTGAAAGCGAACATCCAAGGCGTATCATGGCGAAAGACACGACCGGGCGGCTGCACGTCACGGTAAAAAGCGGCGGCAAGCGCAAGCTGTCATCCAAGCTGTGGCTGGAGCGCCAGCTCAACGATCCCTATGTCGCGCAGGCCAAGCGGGAAGGTTATCGCTCTCGTGCAGCCTTCAAGCTGCTCGAGATGGACGACAAGTACCGCTTCCTGAAGCAGGGGCAGGCGGTGGTCGATCTCGGTGCCGCGCCGGGAGGCTGGAGCCAGATCGCGGCCAAACGCGTCGGCGCCGAGGCGGGCAAGGGCAAGGTCATCGCCATCGATCTTCTGGAGATGGGCGAAATTCCAGGCGTCGCCTTCGCGCAACTCGATTTCCTCGCCGACGATGCGCCGGAAAAATTGCGCGCGATGCTCGGCGGCGGCGCCGATATCGTGATGTCGGACATGGCCGCCAACACCACGGGCCACCGCAAGACCGACCAGTTGCGCATTGTCGGTCTCGTCGAAAGCGCGGCTGCGTTCGCGGCCGAAGTGCTCAATCCCGGCGGCGTGTTTCTGGCGAAGGTCTTTCAGAGCGGCGCGGATGCCACGTTGCAGGCGGAGCTGAAACGCAATTTCGTGACCGTGCGTCACGTCAAGCCTGCGGCGAGTCGTCAGGATTCCTCCGAGCGTTACGTGCTTGCGATAGGCTTTCGCGGCGGCTCGCAGGCTTAACCCAGCCGCTGGTCGCGCACCTCGGCAGTGGTTTCGTTGGCGACGGTATCGGCGGCCTTCGGGCCTTCCATCGCCTCGACCTTCTGACCGGAGATCTGATAACCGGCATTGGTGGGCAGGCGATAGAACGACCAGAACGACGATAGCGAGATCAGCGAAACGACGACAAAGGCCGGCCAAAAGTCGGCCGCGCTGAGTTCTGCTGCTTGCCGGAAGCGCACCGTGGCTTCCACCGCGAATGCGCCGACGGCGACGCCCGCCGAAATCGCCAGTTGCTGGTTGACGCTCGCGAGCGTGGTGGCGCGGCTCATCTGCGGCGGTTCGACCTCCGCATAAGCCAATGTGTTGATCGCGGTGAACTGCAGCGAGCGGAAGAAGCCGCCGACGATCAGGATGATCATGATGAGCAGCAGCGGCGTGGCCGGCGTGAACAGCGCGCAGGCGGCGAGCGAGGCGGATGCGACGAACACGTTGAACAGGATCACCGGCCTGAAACCGAAGGTGCGGATGATGCGCGCGGCGAACGTCTTCATGCCCATCGCGCCGATGGCGGAGGCGAACGTCACCATGCCGGACTGGAACGGCGACAGGCCGAATCCGAGTTGCATGAGCAATGGCAGCAGGAATGGCAAGGCGCCGATGCCCATGCGGAACAGGAAGCCGCCTCCGAGACTCGCGCGCAAGGTCGGCAGTTGCAGCAGCGAGAAGTCGAGCACCGGCGAGGCGGTTCTGCGCGCGTGCCGGATATAGAACAGGCCCGAGACGATACCGCCCGCGATCAGGCCGACGACGAGTTGCCACGGCAGAAGATTGAGTCCGGCCACCGACAGCCCGAAGGCCAGTCCGGCCACCGCAAGCCCCGCGAGCAGCAGGCCGACGAGGTCGAACCGTTCGGGATTGATGCTGCGGATCGGGTCGATGAAACGGATGGCGAGATAGATGCCGAGAAATCCGATCGGGATGTTGATGAGGAAAATCCAGTGCCACGAAAAATAGGTGGTGATGAAGCCGCCGAGCGGCGGACCGATCACCGGGCCGAGCAAAGCGGGCACGGTGACCCATGCCATCGCGTTGACCAGCGCGCTCTTGTCGATGGTCCGCAACAGCACCAGGCGGCCGACCGGCATCATCATCGCGCCGCCCATGCCCTGAAGGATGCGAGCGAAGACGAAGTCAGTGAGCGAGCCCGAGAGCGCACACCCGATCGAGCCAAGCATGAAAACGGCGATGGCGGATGCGAACACGTTGCGCGCGCCGAACCTGTCCGCCATCCAGCCGCTGCCGGGGATGAACACCGCCAGCGACAGCAGATAGGAGGTAATCGCGACTTTCAGCGCCAGCGGATTGGTACCGATATCGGTCGCGATGGCGGGCAGCGACGTCGCAATGACCGTGGAGTCCATGTTCTCCATGAACAGGGCGCAGGCGACGATCAGCGGAATCAGGCGTTCTTTCTGCATCTGCAGGTTGGTAGCAATGGCGGGAGGATCGGCAAAGCCCGGCTGATGGAGAAAGTAGCCTGTGCCGCAGGTGAGGGCGGTCCGGCCGGTCAACTCGCTGTGACCGCAGCCGTTCCCGCGCACGGGCTTTCCGGCGGTATGGCTGCCATCGCCTAAAAGCCTGTCAAAACCGCGAGAAAGGCTTTGAAATGCGGGGTCGCCATGCTATCGACCACCGCCAATCCCATCGATGGGCCACGATTCCCGTGCGGTGCCAAAGCGCCGCCGGATCGTCGTACATCCTGAGATGTTATCGCGGCGAGGCCGCTGGAGGGAGTTGGCAATGGCGTCCATCGATCAGGCAATCCGGGAAGCGTTCACCTTCGACGACGTGTTGTTGAAGCCCGGCCTCTCGGAAGTGATGCCCTCCGACGCCGATCTGCGCACCCATCTCACCCGCGCTGTTCCCCTCAACATTCCGATCATGGCGTCGGCCATGGACACCGTGACCGAGGCCCGCATGGCGATCGCGATGGCGCAGTCGGGCGGCATCGGTGTCATTCACCGCAATTTCGGCAGCCCCGAGGATCAGGCTGCACAGGTGCGGCAGGTGAAGAAGTTCGAATCCGGCATGGTGGTCAATCCGCTCACCATCGCGCCCGATGCGCGGCTCGCCGATGCGCTGGCGATGATGAAGGATCACGGCTTCTCCGGCATTCCGGTGGTCACCGGCGGCGGCAATGGTCAGCCCGGCAAGCTCGTCGGCATTCTCACCAACCGCGACGTGCGCTTCGCCACCAATCCGGACCAGAAGGTTTCCGAATTGATGACGCACCAGAACCTCGTCACCGTGCGTGAAGGTGGCGTCAACCAGACCGAAGCCAAGAAGCTGCTGCACCAGAACCGGATCGAGAAACTTCTCGTTGTCGATGACCAGTACCGCTGCGTCGGCCTCATCACGGTGAAGGACATGGAGAAGGCGGTGGCCTATCCGCTGGCCTCCAAGGACGAGCAGGGCCGTCTGCGTGTTGCTGCCGCGACCACGGTGGGCGATGGCGGATTCGAGCGCACCGAACGGCTGATCGACGCGGGCGTCGATGTGGTCGTGGTCGATACCGCGCACG
>Ga0182747_1002686_pt1 | contig 12334 bp, 10 predicted proteins | sample eDN3rd30CBELigBY_FD_128526 | JGI IMG/M metagenome (GOLD analysis project Ga0182747, IMG submission 128526) | Enriched backyard soil microbial communities from Emeryville, California, USA - eDNA 3rd pass 30_C BE-Lig BY (version 2) (version 2) | ecosystem: Environmental > Terrestrial > Soil >...
GCGAGAGCGCGACCTTGTTGCCCATCATCGGCACCATCGACATCGACTCGGTGCCGCCAGCCAGCATCAGGTCGCTGTTGCCGAGCCGGATCTGGTCGGCGGCGAGCGCCACGGCCTGCAGGCCCGACGAGCAGAAGCGGTTGATGGTCTGCGCGGCGATGGTATTTGGCAGGCCGGCGAGCAGCACGCCGATGCGCGCCACGTTCATGCCTTGCTCGCCCTCGGGCATCGCGCAGCCGATGATCGCGTCCTCGATGCGGTTCACGTCGATGCCCGGCGCCTGCGCGATCACGGCCTTGAGGACGTGGGCGAGCATGTCGTCCGGACGGGTATTGCGGAACACGCCCTTGGGCGCCTTGCCCACCGGGGTGCGGGTGGCGGCGACGATGTAGGCGTCCTGGATCTGCTTCATGGCTTTCTCCGATGGCCGGGATTGGGGATTCGGGATTGAGGATTCGTGAAGGCGATTCCATTCCCGGTTGTTTCCCGCTCCCGGCGGCGTTGATTGTGGAGGGAGTCGGGACCGCTCTTCCGAATCCCGAATCCCGAATTCCAAATCCCGCGCAACCTCAGTTGCGCAAAGGCTTGCCGGTCTTGAGCATGTGCGCGATGCGGGCCTGGGTCTTCTCCTGCTGGGCCAGTTCGACGAAGTGCTTGCGCTCGAGCCTGAGCAGCCATTCCTCGTCGACCACCGAACCGCGATCAACCTCGCCGCCGCACAGCACCGTGGCAATGCGGGTGGCGATCTCGTTGTCGTACTCGCTGATGAAGCGGCCTTCGAGCATGTTGACCAGCAGCATGCGGAAGGTGGCGATGCCGACGTCTCCCGCAACGCGGATGCGGCGCGCGAGCAGGGGCGGGCGATAGCCGCTTTCGGCCAGCCCGCGCGCCTGCTGCCTGGCGATGTACAGCAGTTCGTGGGCGTTGAACGCCACCTTGTCCTGCTCGCGCAGCAGGCCCAGTTCCTTCGCTTCGAGCGCGGAGGTCGACACCTTGGCCATCGCCACGGTCTCGAACACGCGCTTGAGCTCGGCGAACACGTCGCCATTCGGGCCGGCCGCGTGCGCGGCGCGCACCGCCAGCTCCTTCAGGCCACCGCCCGCCGGCAGCAGGCCGACGCCGGCCTCGACCAGGCCGATGTAGCTTTCAAGGTGCGCCACCGTGCGCGTGCTGTGCATCTGGAACTCGCAGCCGCCGCCCAGCGCCAGCCCGCGCACCGCGGACACCACCGGTACCAGCGAATATTTGATCCGCTGGCTGGTGGCCTGGAAGTTGGCGACCATCGCCTCGAATGCGTCGACCTTCCCGGCCTGCAGCAGGCCCAGCGCGCCGGCGAGGTCGGCGCCGGCGGAGAAGGGCTCCTTCGGCTGCCAGATCACCATGCCGGCGAAGTCGCGCTCGGCGCGGCCCACGGCTTCCTGCAGGCCGTCAAGCACCTGGTCGGACACCGTGTGCATCTTGGTCTTGAACGAGGCCACGGCAATGTCGTCGCCGTCCGTCCACAGGCGGATGCCGTCGTTCTCGAACACCGTCTCGCCCTGCGGGAACGACTCGCCGAGCAGTGGATCGGGGAAGCGCTGGCGCTTGTAGACCGGCAGCGAGGAGCGGGGCAGGCGGGCGTTCTTGCCGGGGCTGTAGCTGCCCTCGGCCGAATGCACGCCGTCGCGGCCGTCGAACACCCAGTCCGGCAGCGGCGCGTCGCTCATCGCCTTGCCGGCGACGATGTCGTCGGCGATCCATTGCGCCACCTGCTTCCAGCTCGCGGCCTGCCAGGTCTCGAACGGCCCCAGCGACCAGCCGTAGCCCCAGCGGATCGCCAGGTCGACGTCGCGTGCGGTTTCGGCGATGTCGGCCAGGTGGTAGGCGCTGTAGTGGAACAGGTCGCGGAACGCGGCCCACAGGAACTGCGCCTGCGGGTGCCTGCTCTCGCGCAGGGCGGCGAACTTCGCCACCGGGTCCCTGGTCTTGAGGATCTCGACCACTTCCGGGGCCGCAACGCGATCGGCGGGTCGGTAGTCCTGCTTTTCCAGGTCCAGCACAAGGATGTCCTTGCCGGCCTTGCGGAAGATGCCGGCGCCGGTCTTTTGCCCAAGCGCGCCTTTCTCGATCAGCGCCTGCAGCCACTTCGGCGACTTGAAGTACTTGTGCCACGGGTCGTCCGGCAGGGTGTCGGCCATGGTCTTGATGACGTGGGCCATGGTGTCCAGGCCGACCACGTCCGAGGTGCGGTAGGTGGCCGACTTCGGCCGCCCGGCCAGCGGGCCGGTGAGGGCGTCGACCTCGTCGAAGCCCAGGCCGCTCTGCGCGGTGTGGTGGATGGTCGACAGGATCGAGAACACGCCGATCCGGTTGCCGATGAAGTTGGGCGTGTCGCGGGCGTAGACCACGCCCTTGCCGAGCGTGGTGGTCAGGAAGGTTTCCAGGCCCTGCAGCACGGCCTTGTCGGTGCTCTTGGCCGGGATCAGTTCGGCCAGGTGCATGTAGCGCGGAGGGTTGAAGAAGTGCACGCCGCAGAAGCGGTGCCGCAGTTTCTCCGGCAGCACTTCGGCCAGCTTGTTGATGCCCAGGCCCGAGGTGTTGCTGGCCAGCACCGCGTGGTCGGCCACGAACGGAGCGATCTTCTCGTACAGCGCCTGCTTCCAGTCCATGCGCTCCGCGATGGCCTCGATGATCAGGTCGCAGCCCTTGAGCCTCTGCAGGCCGACTTCGTAGTTGGCCGGCACGATGGCTTCGGCCAGGGACTTCGACGCCAGCGGCGCGGGACTGAGCTTGCCCAGGTTGGCGATTGCCTTGAGCACGACCCCATTGGGGTCGCCTTCCTTTGCGGGGAGGTCGAACAGCACGGTGTCGACCCCGGCGTTGGTCAGGTGCGCGGCGATCTGCGCGCCCATGACGCCGGCGCCGAGCACCGCGGCCCGCCGTACAAGCAGTTTGTCAGGCATGTTGCATATCTCCTTGAAAAACAAAAATATTCAGCCGCGGATCAACGCCGGCGAAACAAGTCCGATGAGGACGGATCGGGCAGCAGGCATTGCCTGCCCCGGTCCGCGTCATCCGTTCACCCGTGGCAAAAGTCAGCTTTTGAAACCCGCCGCTGCAAACCGGATCAGCTCCTGCGCCGCGCGGGCGCGGTGATCGGCGTCGCTGACGCCGGAGGGCCGCTTGATCAGGCCGAAGTCGGCCATTGCATAGGTCAGCGCGCCGGCCAGGAAGTCCAGGCGCCAGTACAGCTGTTCCTTGCTCAGCCCGGGAACGCAGGTCGCCATTGCCTTGGCGAAGTCGCGCAGCACGTGGCCGTAGCGTTCGGAGAGGAACTTGCGCAGCCCGTCGTTCTTCTCCGCGTAGGCCCGGGCGATGACGCGGATGAAGGCGCCGCCACCGTTGCGGTCCTGGGCGAGCGCCAGGGCGGGTTCGACGAACGCGGCGAGGATCGCCTCGAGTTCGGCGGGAGACTCGGCCTGGGCCTGCTTCAGCCGCGCCAGGCGCTGGGCGCTCATGTCGTCCATGCGCCGCCGGAAGACCTCTGTGACCAGGTTCTCCTTGCTGCCGAAGTGATAGTTGACCGCGGCGATGTTGACGTCGGCGCGGCTGGTGACCTGGCGCAGGGACGTGCCGCTGAAGCCATGCTGGGCAAACAGCTCCTCGGCGGCGCCGAGGATGCGGTCCTTGGTCGAGAACTGGGTGTTGGACATCGGCTCCCCGGATGCGAATCAAACGCTTGTTTGATCGTAGTCCGGGGCCGCCGCGCCGTCAAACGCCGGCATCGGAAACAGGTGCGCGTGGCCGGGGTTTCGTCTAGAATTGTCCGCAGCCAAGTCGGCTAAACCCGCGTCCGTACGCGGGTTTTTCCATGTTACCCTTTGGGTCGCACCGCCCTGCGGCCCGCCTGACCGGAGAAAATCCCATGGCGCTGGAGCGCACCCTTTCGATCATCAAGCCCGACGCCGTCGCCAAGAACGTCGTCGGTGAAATCTATTCACGTTTCGAGAAGGCCGGCCTGAAGGTCGCCGCCGCGAAGATGAAGCACCTGTCGCGCAAGGAAGCCGAAGGCTTCTACGCCGTGCACCGCGAGCGCCCGTTCTTCAACGCGCTGGTCGAATTCATGATCAGCGGCCCGGTGATGATCCAGGTGCTCGAAGGCGACAACGCGATCGCGAAGAACCGCGAGTTGATGGGCGCGACCAATCCGAAGGAAGCCGCCGCCGGCACCATCCGCGCCGACTTCGCGGACTCGATCGACGCCAATGCCGTGCACGGTTCGGACGCTGCTGAAACCGCCGCGGTCGAGATTGCCTACTTCTTCCCGTCCACCGACGTTTACGCGCGTTGACTGAAATGCGTTCTTGCCACGGATCAACCCGGATGAACACGGATCAGGAAAACGCAGGCAAAGGGTTGAGGGCATTCTTCATCGCCCGCGCCTGCGATCCGTGCCATCCGCGTCGATCCGTGGCAAAGCCTTTCGAAATCCAGTGACCGAAGCCGCAGCCAAGCAAAACCTGCTCGACCTCGATCGCGAGGGGCTGGAGCAATTTTTCGCCGATACCCTCGGCGAAAAGCGCTACCGCGCGCACCAGGTGATGAAGTGGATCCACCACCGCCACGTCACCGATTTCAACGAGATGACCGACCTTGGCAAGGTGCTGCGCGCCAAGCTCGAGGAACATGCCGAAGTGCGCGTTCCGCAGGTCCAGTTCGAAAAGCCCTCCGCCGACGGCACGCACAAGTGGCTGCTCGGCATGGACGGCAAGAATGCGATCGAAGCGGTCTACATCCCCGACAAGGGGCGCGGCACGCTGTGCGTCTCGTCGCAGGTGGGCTGCGCGCTCAACTGCCAGTTCTGTTCCACCGCGACCCAGGGCTTCAACCGCAACCTGTCCACCGCCGAGATCATCGGCCAGGTGTGGGTGGCGGCGAAGCACCTGGGCAACGTGCCGCACAGGATGCGCAAGCTCACCAACGTGGTGATGATGGGCATGGGCGAGCCGTTGATGAACTTCGACAACGTGGTGCGCGCGATGAGCGTCATGCGCGACGACCTGGGCTACGGGCTGGCCAACAAGCGGGTGACGCTGTCGACCGCCGGCGTGGTGCCGATGATCGACCGCCTCGGCGAGGTGAGCGATGTCTCGCTTGCGGTCTCGCTGCACGCGCCCAACGACGAGCTGCGCACCGAACTGGTGCCGCTCAACAAGAAATACCCGATTGCCGAACTGATGGCCGCGTGCGAGCGCTACGTGTTGCGCAAGCCGCGTGCGTCGATCACCTTCGAGTACACCCTGATGAAGGGCGTCAACGACCAGCCGCTGCACGCGCGCCAGCTGGCGCGGCTGATGCGGCAGTTCGACAACGCGGTGCAGATGAAGGACGCGGGCAAGGTCAACCTGATCCCGTTCAACCCGTTCCCGGGCACGCGCTTCGAGCGCTCGCCGGAAGCGGACATCCGCGCGTTCCAGAAGTCCCTGCTCGACGCGCAGGTGCTGACCATGGTGCGACGCACGCGCGGCGACGACATCGACGCGGCCTGCGGCCAGCTCAAGGGCCAGGTGGCCGACCGTACCCGACGCCAGGCCGAACACAACAAGCGGCTGCAGGCACAGGCGGGCGCAGGCGTGACCGGGGGCAACGATGCGACTGCCTAGTGCCGTTGCCTGCGCGGTTTCGGTGATGCTGCTGGCAAGCGCATGTTCCCGGCTGACCTTCATCAAGCCGAGCATGGGCAGCGGCGAATACGAGAAGACGTCGCCGAATTACGAGTTCCGCGACAGCCCGGGAGCCAGGCAGCAGGCCGACCTGCGCGGCCACCTGGTGCTTGCCACCAACGCGCTGCAGAACGGCCGGCTGGACGAGGCCGAGAAGGAGGCCCGGACGGCGCTCGGGATCGACGGCAAGTCCGCAGACGCCAATACCCTGCTGGCGGTGGTCGAAGGCCAGCGCGGGAACGCGGCGAAGGCCGGCGGCTACTACGCCAGGGCAGCGGAGCTGGCGCCGCGGCAGGGCGCGGCGCTCAACAACTACGGCGCATGGCTGTGCGGCAATGGCCGCGAGGCCGAGTCGCTGGCCTGGTTCGACCGGGCGCTTGCCGACGCCGGCTACCGGCAGCGCGCTTCGGCGCTGGCCAACGCCGGATCCTGCGCATTGAAGGCCGGCCGGACCGCGCGGGTGGAACGCGACCTGCGCGAGGCGCTGGCGCTGGACCCGGCCGAGACCACCGCGCTGGCGGCGATGGCGCAGTACCAGTACGACGCAGGCCGGTACATGGATGCGCGCGCCTTTTCGGAGCGACGCCTGGCGGCTGCCCCGGCAACGTCCGCGGCGCTCCTACTTGCGTCACAGATTGAAGAAAAACTTGGCGACAGGGCTGCCGCCGCTCGTTATGTTCAGCGTTTGCGGACGGAATTCCCGCAAATGGGGACGCTCCAACCCGGGGATAGCAGTCAATGATGTCGCCCAACGACCATTCGGCGAACAATGAACACGGCTGTGGCCAGCGCCTTCGCGCCGCACGCGAGGCTGCGGGCCTCAGCGTGGCGGAAGTCGCGTCGCGCCTGAAGATGCGTTCGCGCATCATCGAGGCGCTGGAAGCCGAGGACTGGGAGGCCATCGGCGCGCCGGTGTTCGTGCGCGGCCAGCTGCGCAGCTACTCGCGCCTGCTCGGCCTGCCGGTGCAACCGGTGCAGATGGCCTCGGGGGTGAGGCCGATCGAGCCGACGCCGCTGGTGCCGCGGACCCAGACGCCGCGCATGCAGCGCATTGCCGACCAGGTCGGCGGCCGGCTGGTCTACATCGTGATCACCGCGCTGATCATCCTGCCGGTCTGGGTCGCGACGCAGTCGCACGTGGCCGGCATCCAGGACACCGCGGCGCCGCTGGACCTGCCCGCCGACAAGCTGGCGGCGAACGTGGCTCCGTCCGAGCCCGTCTCGACCGAGCCGACCACGGTGGTGGCCTCGATGGCCTCGCTGCCGCAGCGCCACGCGGCTGCCGCGGCGCCGGCGCTGTCGCTGCGATTCACCGGCGACAGCTGGGTCCAGATCGTCGCGCCCGACGGCCACAGCGTCGAGGAAGCCCTGCTCAAGGCGGGCGATACCCGCAGCTATCCGGCCGGCGAAGTCGGCCGCCTCGTACTCGGCAACGCTTCGGCGGTCGAGGTGCGCAGCAACGGCCAGGTCCGGGACCTGGCGCCCTACATGCGCGCGAACGTGGCGCGCTTTACGGTATCCTCTGACGGTTCCCTCGCGCCGGTCTCCGACTGACCCGCAAGCGGGTCCAGCGAGTTCCTGCGTTCCGGCAACGGCGCATGAATCCAGGCCACGACCAGCCGGCTTCGCGCCCGGCTGGTCTGGTAGTGTCGGCCCGCCGCGGCCAGCCCATTCCACACGCGCCCCACGCACGCCGTCGGGCGGGAGAGACGCAGTTTTCCCATGGCAATCGACGATCTTCTCGACGAACACGAACAAAGCGAACGCGTCCTGGCCTGGTTGCGCAGCAACGGTGCCGGCCTCATCGGCGGCGTCATCATCGGGCTGGCGCTGATCCTTGGCTGGCAGTGGTGGGGCGCCAGGCAGGCCGCCAGCGACATGCAGGCCGGCGACGACTACCAGGCGATGCTCAAGAGCCTGGAGGCCAAGGACATCAAGAAGGCGCAGGCGCAGGCCGCGGCGCTCGATGACACGCCGTACGCCCCGCTGGCGGTGCTCGACCTGGCCAAGGCCCAGGCCGAGGCCGGGCAGCGCGACGCCGCCATCGCCACCCTGCGGGCCGGGAAATCCCCGAATCCCGCGCTGGATCAGGTCATGCAGCAGCGCCTCGCGCGTCTCCTGATCGATGCCGGCAAGCCCGCCGACGCGCTCGAGCTCCTTGGCAAAGCCGAAGATCCGGCCAGCCTGGAAGTCCGTGGCGACGCCCAGGTGGCGCTCGGCAAGCGCGAGGATGCGCGCAAGTCGTATTCGGAAGTCCTGGCCAAGCTTGACGTCGCTTCGCCGGGGCGTCGCCTGGTGGAACTCAAGCTCACCGACGTCGGCGGGTCGCCCGCGAAACCCGAGGCGCGGATTTGATGAGGACGGATTTGATGAAGGCCGGTTCGATGAAGGACACGATGACGATCGCCGGACGGCTCCGCGCTTCCCGCCGCAGTACGCCGGCGCGCGTCGCCGTCGTGCTGCTGTGCGTGTTCGCGCTGGCCGGTTGCAGCACCATCAAGGGCTGGTTCGGCAGCAAGAAGGACAAGGGCCCAGAGCCGGCGGAGCTGACCGAATTCGCGCCATCGGTGACCGTCAGCAAGATCTGGTCCGCCAAGGCCGGCAAGGGTGAAGGGCTGCTCGGCGTGCGCCAGGCCCCGGCCATCGCCGATGGCCGCGTCTATGCCGCGGCGGTGAAGGGCGGCGTCCACGCGTTCGACCTGCAGACCGGCGCCACGGCCTGGAAGTACGACTCCGACCTCGCGCTCTCCGGTGGTCCCGGGGTCGGCGACGGGCTGGTCGTGGTTGGCGGGCTCGAGGGCGACGTGATCGCGCTGGATGCCGCCACCGGCGCCGAGAAGTGGCAGGCCAAGGTGGAGAACGAAGTCATCGCCGCGCCCGCGGTCGGGCAGGGCATGGTCTTCGTGCGTTCCAACGACGGCCGCGTCACCGCGTTCGATGCAGCGACCGGCGAACGACGCTGGTTCTGGAGCCATGACATGCCGCTGCTGACCGTGCGCGGCAACGATGCGCCTTCGCTCGGCCCGGGCTACGTCTTCGTCGGCAACGACGACGGCACGATCTCGGCCCTGGCGGTCGCCGATGGCCGCGAGCTGTGGAGCCAGGTGATCGGGCAACCCGACGGGCGCACCGAACTCGAGCGCATGGCCGATGTCGATGGCACCCCGGTGCTCGACGGCGTCACCCTGTACGCCACCAGCTTCAAGCGCCAGACGCTCGCGATCGAAGCCCCCAGTGGGCGTCCGATCTGGGCGCATGACAGCGGTGGCACGGGCCGCGTCGGCGTGGCGCCGGATCGGGTGGTGGTGACGGATCCGGACGGCATCGTCTGGGCGCTGGACAAGGACTCCGGCACCGCGCTGTGGTCGCAGCCCGCAATGGCGCGGCGCAGCCTGACCGCGCCGGCGGTCCAGGGCGACTATGCGGTGGTCGGCGATTTCGAAGGCTACCTGCACTGGCTCAAGCTCGACACCGGCGAACTGGCCGCGCGCGTGCGATCCGGCCGCGATCCGCTGCGGGCCGCTCCGGTCGTCGCCGACGGCATCCTGGTCGCGGAAGATACCGACGGCGGGCTCAGCGCCTACCGCCTGGGTCAGTAAGCCTGCTCGGGGGCGGCACATGGGGAGCTGCCGCTGACGCGGTTGCTTCCCGTCTCCGTCCCGGTTCCGCCGCTTCGCGACCGTCGCCAACAAGGATCAAACATGGGAATCGGATGAACGGAACAATCGCGGATCGCCATCGATCCACGGTTTCCGGTTTTCCCTTCCCGGCTCATTCCCATGCTCCCGCTCGTCGCCCTGGTCGGTCGTCCCAACGTCGGTAAGTCGACGTTGTTCAATGCGCTGACGCGCACCCGCGATGCGCTGGTGCACGACGAGCCCGGCGTCACCCGCGACCGCAACTACGGCGTCTGCAGGCTGGACGAGGCACGACCCTTCGTGCTGGTCGATACCGGCGGCATCGCCGGCGAGAACATCCATCTGGAAAGCGGCAACCTCGCCGGCGCCACCGCCCGCCAGGCGCGCGCGGGGGCCGAGGAAGCCGACCTGGTGCTGTTCATCGTCGATGGCCGCGAGGGTCCGTCGGCGCTGGACGACGACATCCTGCGCTGGCTGCGCAAGGCCTCGCGCCCGACGTTCCTGGTGGTCAACAAGACCGATGGCGTCGACGCGCGCGCGGCGCTGGCCGAGTTCTCGCGCTACGGCTTCACCGACGTGCTGGCGATTTCATCCGCGCACCGGCAGGGTTTGGACGAGCTGCTGGCGCAGGTGCTGGCGAGGCTGCCGGCCGACGGCGACGCGGAAACCCTCGACGACGATCCAGAGCGCGTGCGCGTGGCCTTCGTCGGCCGCCCGAACGTCGGCAAGTCGACCCTGGTCAACCGCATCCTCGGCGAGGAGCGGATGATCGCCTCCGACGTCGCCGGCACGACCCGCGACTCGGTCGCCGTCGACCTCGAACGCGATGGCCGCAAGTACCGGCTGGTCGACACCGCCGGCATCCGCCGCAAGTCGAAGGTCGAGGAAGCGGTCGAAACGTTCTCGATCATCAAGACCCTGCAGGCGATCGAGCAGTGCCAGGTCGCGGTGATCATGCTCGACGCCAGCGAAGGCGTGACCGAGCAGGATGCCAGCGTGCTGGGCGCGGTGCTCGACGCCGGGCGCGCGCTGGTGATCGCGGTCAACAAGTGGGACGGCCTGAGCGACTACCAGCGCGAGCAGGTCGAATCGCTGCTGTCGCGCAAGCTGGCCTTCGTGCCGTGGGCCGAGGCTGTGCGCATCAGCGCGAAGCATGGCTCCGGCCTGCGCGAGCTGTTCCGCGCCATCCACCGCGCGCACGGCTCGGCGACGCGCCAGTTCAGCACCGCCGAGGTCACCCGCGCGCTGGAGATGGCTTATGAAGCCAATCCGCCGCCCGTGGTCCGCGGCCATGTCCCCAAGCTGCGCTTCGCCCATCCGGGCGCCGAGAATCCGCCGACGTTCATTGTCCACGGCACGCGATTGCGGACGCTGTCCGAGACCTATCGCCGCTATCTCGAGAATTTCTTCCGCAAGCGCTTCAAGCTGGTCGGCACGCCGGTGCGGTTCGTGTTCAAGGAAGGCGAGAACCCGTACAAGGACCGCAAGAACGTCCTGACCGCGCGCCAGGTGGTGAAGAAGAAGCGCCTGATCCGCCACGCCAAACGCGGCAAGTGATGCGTGCCGCCCGCGCTTCGGCGCGGCCTTGCCACGGCGTCATGCCCGCGCGGGCGGGAATCAGGCGATCTTGATCGGGGACTCGTGGCTGAAGCGACTCCCACGTGGCGTCTCCATCAGAGATCTGGGCAATCTGCCATGCTCGTCGTACCCGCGCAGTCCGGAAGACATGGTTTTCCCGGGGCTTGAGACCGTGGATGACAGGCGTTCGTTTGTCGAACACCCCGCCTGCGCGGGGCATGACGGCGGTTGTCCGGATTTCCCCGGTGCGTTGCCGCGTCTCCCGAAATTCAATCGCCGGCGAAGGATTATCCTGTCCTTGCCCCTGTCGCCATGGCCGCCAACTCGTGACCGCACATCTCGTCCCCCCGCATGACGACGCCATCACCCTCGGCATCCTCGCCGGCGGCCAGGCCACGCGCCTGGGCGGGCGCGACAAGGCCTGGATGACACGTGGCGGCAATCCGCTGGTGCTCGCACTGGCCGAACGACTGGCGCCGGAAGTGGATGCCACCATCATCAGCGCCAATCGCAACGCCGAACGCTATCTCTCGCATGGATTGCGCGCGATCCACGACCGGGTTGCCGGCGTCGGCCCGCTTGGCGGCATCGATGCGCTGGCCGCCGCCTGCCAGACTCCCTGGCTGCTGACCGTGCCTGTGGACGTGGTCGACGTGAATGATTGCCTGGTTCGCAGCCTGCTGGCAGCAGGCGCGCAGGGCGCCTGGGCCGAAGACGACAACGGGCCGCAGCCGCTGGTTGCGCTGTGGCGCACCGCGGCGCTGCGCGAAGCGGCGGCGACCGCGCTGGCGTCGGGCGACCACGCCGTCCATGCGCTGCAGTCGCGCATGGGCATGGCGTGCGTGCGCTTCGACGGGGTGTGCTTCGGCAACCTCAACACGCCCGACGACCTTGCCGCCGCCAGCGTCGTGCCCTGATTCCGGAAGTCGACAGCATGTCCCAGGCGCATACATTCCCGACCCGCATTTCCTTCGAGCAAGCCCGCGCGATCGTCGATCGCGTCGGCGATGCGCATCGCATGCCGGTCGAACGCATTGCACTGTCACGCGCGCATGGCGGCATCCTTGCCGGCGACGTGGCGGCGCAGATCGCCCAGCCTCCGTTCGACAATTCCGCGATGGATGGCTTTGCGCTGCGCCATGCCGACTTGCAGGCCAACGGCGAAACCGCGCTGCTGCTGGCCGGCGAGCAGTTCGCGGGGCGCACGGTCGATCTCGCGATCGCCGCAGGGCAGTGCGCCCGGATCACCACTGGCGCGCCGATGCCCGCGGGCGCCGATACGGTGGTGATGAAGGAGAACACCCGTCTCGACGGTAACCGCGTCGTCGTCCTCGTCGCCCCGAAACCCGGCCAGCACCTGCGCCGCGCCGGCGAGGACACGCAGCCGGGGCAATCGTTGCTGCGTGCCGGCGAACC
>Ga0182747_1002688_pt1 | contig 12324 bp, 11 predicted proteins | sample eDN3rd30CBELigBY_FD_128526 | JGI IMG/M metagenome (GOLD analysis project Ga0182747, IMG submission 128526) | Enriched backyard soil microbial communities from Emeryville, California, USA - eDNA 3rd pass 30_C BE-Lig BY (version 2) (version 2) | ecosystem: Environmental > Terrestrial > Soil >...
AATTGCAACTCGAACAGCCCAAACATCGACAAAGCGAGCGCCAGAAACAGCGCCGAAACCGCGACAATGGCCAGCGGCGACTGCAACGCCATCTGCAGGTTCTGGCCAGACCACGCGGCCGCCAGGCCAAGCAGGCCGAAAGCCGCCGCCATGGCGACCACATAGGCAAGCGACAGCGAAAATCCACGCCATGCGGTGACCGCTTCTCCCTGGCGCGCGATGGCGCCGGCGAGGATCGGGTACATGGGAAACACGCAGGGCGTGAAAGCCAGCAGCACGCCAAACAGCATGAAGCTGCCGAGCACGACCAGCGCGCCGCCCTGGTTCAGCAGCGCGCTGACCATGCCGCCGCCATCGTCCACGGCGATGACGCCGCCGGGTGCGGCTTGTGCGGGCGCCCGTGCTGGCGGCGCGGACCAGGCGTCGGCGACGGACGAGGTCGCCTGAGGGGGAGCGGCGGCGACCGCCAGCGTCGCGAGGTCGATTTGCCGGACCGCCGGCGGATAGCAAATCCCGTTTTCCTGGCAGCCCTGATAGCCGACCTCAACGGTCCCGGTTTTTCCGCCCGCCACGGGAACAACAGCCTCCGCGCGGTTATGAAACACCGTGGTGACGCCAAAGGTCGGATCGTCCAGCGTCTTGCCGTCGCCCTGCAACTCTGGGGCGGGCAGATCAGCGGCGCCGCGCCGGAAAACGAACTTGTCCTTGTACAGATAATAGCCAGGCGCGATCGTCCACGCGAAGCGGACGCTGTCGTCAGGCAGTCGCGTCGCCGAAAGCCGGAAAGCCTGATCCGCCGGCAGGGGCCGCGTTCCGGCGGCGGGCGACCGGGCTCCGGCGGGCGCGGCGAGCAGCGCGCCGAGCATGACCAACAGCGCCCAGACCACGCGCCGCCAGGGATTGTTTTGAGACACAGTGAACTCCCGCCGCAGCTCCGGGATGGAAAAAACCTTCCGGGATGGGAAATGGGCTTTGGGAAAAGATCCTGGCGCAGCGACTTAAGGCAGGCTTAAGGGCCGCGCCGCCATGGCGCGCTGTCTGGCGGGTCTATTTCGCTTCAGCCTGTTTGGCCCGCGCGTCGGCAATGGCCTGGCGAAAACTTTGATAGTCGAGCGCGGAGGCGCGGAACGGACCGATCAGGAAGCTCGGCGTCCCGGTGAGGCCCAACGCATCGCCCTGCGCCATGTTGCGCTTGATGAGGGCGTCAATATCGACGTTGCGCGCGCCGAGGTCGCTGTCCAGCCGCCGCATGTCGATCCCGGCCGTCTCAAGGGCGGCCCGCATCTGTTCACGGGTGACGCCGCTGCCGGGAACCTTCATCAGGGCCTCATGGGCCATCTCATAGCGGCCCTGGTATTTGGCGGCGATGGCAAGTTGCGCGCCGTCGATGGACGTTGGACGGATCACCGGCCAGTCCTTGTAGACATGGCGAATCTTGCCATCCTCGCGGATGACGCGCGCCAGCACCGGCGCCACTTTTTTGCAATAGGGACAGTTGTAGTCAGTGAAGTTGACGATGGTGACGTCGCCTTTGGGGTTGCCGCCGACGGGCGCCCCGGGATCATTGAGGATCATCTCTTTGGTGACCTCGATCTCGCTGGCGGCGGCCCGGCCTGCGAACAGCAATCCGGCGAAGCCCCCGCCCGTCGCCAGCAATGCCCCGCCCAGGATTGCGCCTCTTCGCGTTACAGTCATCCTTATGCTCCTTCTGCCTGGCGGGGATCGCGGCGTGACGCCGGCCATGCGGCTTTCCAGGCCGCGCAGCTTAAGGCTGGCTTAAGGTGGGAGCGGTGGTTGCGGGCGACGGCAGAAACAGGCGAGGCGCCATGCGCGTGCTGGTTATCGAGGACGACGACGTTTTGATGAATGGCCTGCAGGTCGGCCTGGGGCTGGCCGGCTTCACCGTGGAGGCCGTCGCCACCTGCGCCGACGCCTCGGCAGCCCTGCGCGCCGCGACCTTCGACGCCGTGGTGCTCGATCTGATGCTGCCTGACGGTTCGGGCCTCGACGTCCTCACCGAGGCGCGGGCCCGCCAGTTGGCGGCGCCGGTGCTGTTGCTGACGGCGCGCGACAGCGTGCCCGACCGCATCGCCGGGCTCGACGCCGGGGCCGACGATTACCTCGGAAAACCGTTTGATCTGGATGAGGTGGCGGCGCGACTTCGCGCCCTGATCCGCCGGGCAGCCGGCCGGGCGACGGCGACTTCGCAATGGCGCGACATCACCCTCGATCCCGCGGCGATGACCGTCAGCCGGGCGGGGGAAGCGGTGCGGCTGTCGCGCCGGGAGTTCGCCATCCTGCACGCCCTGATCGACCGGCCAGGACAGGTTCTGTCAAAATCCCAGCTGGAGGAGCGCCTGTATGGCTGGCAGGAGGAAATCGAGAGCAACGCCATCGAGGTGCACGTTCACAAACTGCGCGCCAAGCTGGGCGCCGGCGTGATCGAAACCGTGCGCGGCGTCGGCTACCGGCTGATGGAGACCGCGTCATGACGTCGATCCGGACGCGGCTGGTCCTGATCCTGATCGTCACCACCGGCGTCGTCTGGCTGTCGGCGATCGCCTGGATCTATCTGGGCGCCCGGATGCAGGTGGAGCGGGTGCTCGACGCCCGCCTGAGCGAATCCGCCCGCATGGTCAGTTCGCTGCTCACCCGCCAGGACATCAGCGCCAGACAGGAGGTCGACGCGGGAAAGGCCGCCCGCGCCGCCGAGATCGCCGCCATGCACCTGCCCTATGAGCGCCAGCTCTCCTGCCAGATCTGGGCGATCAACGGCGGCGCCCTGGTCAGCCGCTCCGAAGGCGCGCCGGCGCAACCGCTGACCGACAGCGGCGTTGGCTTTTCCGTCACCCAGGTGAATGGCGAAACCTGGCGGGTCTATGCGGTGGAGAACCGGGCCCTCGGCATGCGCGTGCTGGTGGGCGACAACATGCGCGTGCGCGACCAGCTGATCGCCGATGTGATCCGTGGTCTCGCCCTGCCGGCGTTGCTCATCCTGCCGGTTCTGGCAGGGCTGATCTGGCTCAGCGTCAAAAAGGGGCTGGCGCCGCTCAACGCCATGGCGCGGTCGCTGGAGATCAGGCCGGCTTCCGACCTCAGTCCCTTGCCGGACCGTGACAGCCCGTCCGAAATCCGGCCGATGATCCGCTCCCTCAACGGGCTGTTCGCGCGGGTGGAGGCGGCGCGCTTGCATGAGCGCGATTTCACCGCCTTCGCCGCCCACGAACTCCGCACGCCAATCGCTGGCATGAAGACCCAGGCGCAGATCGCTTTGGGCCACGGCGACGCGACGGTGCGCGACAATGCGTTGCGCCAGATCGTCATCGGCGTGGACCGGACCTCGCGGCTGGTCCGTCAACTGACGGACCTGACCAGCACCGAAAGCAGCGCCTTCGGCCACGACGCCAACGGCGTCGACGCCGGCAGAACATTGCAGACGCTGGCGGACGACATCCGCCAGCACTACCCCAAAGCCGCCGCCATCGCGGTGGACCCGGGGCTGTTCAACGTCACCCTGCCGGTGAATGGAGCGCTGTTCATGCTGGCGGCGCGGAACCTGCTGGAAAACGCCGTCTTGCATGCGCCGCCGGATCGCCCTGTCGCCTGCTGGTTGCGTAGCGATCCGGCCAACCCCGGCATCGTCATCGACGACGACGGCCCAGGCATTCCGGCTGACGAGTTGCCCAAGGCGCGCGACCGTTTCTTCCGCGGTCGCAATCGCACGGCAATGGGCAGCGGCCTCGGCCTGGCCATCGCCGATCTCGCCCTGCAGCGCATGGCGGCGGATCTGCATCTTGAAAACCGCCCCGGCGGCGGGCTGCGGGCGGAGCTGCGCTTCCCCACGCCCTGAGGCGCCGCGTGGGCATGGCGGCGGAAAATCCGCAGCCATGCCCAATGCGCCAGAGCAGGGCCGGCTCAGTTACTGGCGGTCCTTGTCGTGAAATGCGGGGTCCCGATCGCGGTCACCGGCGAAACCACGGGCTGCGGCGCTGAAATGGCTTTGGGCCTTGGCTTGCGCGGCTGGATCGTTGAGAGAACAACTCCCACCGGATTATCGAGACCATAAATATCGTCGCGAAACTGCGTCTGGCCGTCCGCCCCCTGCCAGCCGGTGAGATAGACCCACGCCACAGGGGTCGACTTTCGCAGCTGGACGTTCTTGCGCTCCCCCTTCGCGATGCTGTCCTCGATCGCCTGACGGCTCCACTCGGATCCTTCGAGCAGCCAGGCGGCGAGATCGCGCACGCCCTCGATGCGGGCGCAGCCGGAGGAGTTGAAGCGCAGGTCGCTGCGGAACAGCATCTTCTTGGGCGTGTCGTGCATGTAGACCGCTTCGCCATTGGGCATGTCGATCTTCAACTGGCCGAGGGAGTTGGTGGGGCCAGGCTCCTGCCGCACGTAGAAATATGGATTGACCAGGGTCGCCCAATCCACGCTCGCGGGGTCGATTTCCCTGTTCTCGGCGCCGATCAGTTTCATGTTCGCCCTGGCGAGAAAACCGGGCTCCTTGCGCATGCGCGGGATGATGTCGGCCTTCACGATCGACATCGGCGCCGTCCAGTACGGATTGAGGTTCACCGACGTGATGTTGGCCTGCAGGACCGGCGACGGCCGGTCGGGTCGGCCGACGATAGCCAGATGGCGCCGGCGCACCTGGCCGTCCTCGACGGCTTCAACGCTGGCGCCCGGGATGTTCACCACGACATAGCGATGGGCGAAGTTGAAACCGTTGCCCTTGAGGCGCCCCAGCGTGGCGGTGAGCTGGTTGACGCGCGTTTCGACCGGCGTGTTCATGGCTTTCAGCGTCAGGCGCCCAACCGTGCCGAGGTCCGACAGGCCATGCCGACGCTGGAAGCGCTTCACCGCTTCGACGACCGTCGCGTCATAAACCTCCCCGGGCAGCGCGGCGGCCGGGAGGTCGCCGCTGGCGATGAGGCGCTGCTTCAGCGCCACCACGTCCGGCCCCTGCGAATCCAGCTTCAGCGCGGTGACGCTGCCGGGCGTCTTTGGCCAACCGCCCTGGCTGGCGATTTTCTCATGCGCCGCCAGCGCCTGCAGCGTGCGTTCGTAGGTGTTGGGACCATAGCCCGGCTCATCGGCGCGCGCCTGAGGCATTGCAACCGTGGTCAGCGTGGCGACCGCCGTGGCGAGAATGCAGAAGCGCGCGAACATGGAGCATCCCCGGGAAAGGGCAGAGGGCGAATGCGATGAATATTGCCTGGCATAGTCAAGGAAGGCTTAATGGCGCGCGCTGACGGTCCGACCGGACCTCCCCCCGCGTGATCGGGAATCCGCCGTCGTGGCGGATGTTTCGCGCCTGGGCGCCCCATCATCCGCGCATGGAAATTCCGCTGGCCCCATGTCTGTCTACCGCTCTGCCCCCTATCGCATCGATCTGCCCAAGGAGGCGCTGGCGCGCGCGTTCCATGCGACGCCTGAGCATCCTGTGCTCGATCTGCATGGCGGCGTCGCTCCGGGGCGGCCGGCATGGGTCATCCGTATCCGCGCCGGGCGAAGGGTCATCACGCCGATGGTCTGGGGATTTCCGCCGCCACCGGGGCGGGAGCAGCTGGTTACAAGCGCGCGAAACCTCGATTCCACCTTCTGGCGCCCCTGGCTGAAGCGCGCCAACCGCTGCCTGATCCCGTTCACCAGCTTCAGCGCCCCGGCGGGCCCATCCGGCGGCTTGCGACCAGCGAACGGAAGAGCGGCGGCTTTTGCCGGGCTGTGGCGATCATTCGAGGAGGTGCTGTTCTTCGCCAGGCTGACGTCTCCCGACGATGGAGCCGGGTGGGCGGCGACCATGCCGGTCGTGCTGACGGAAGAAAACGAGTTCGTCGACTGGCTGGAGGCGGCGCCAGACGTCGCGGCCCGGATGCAACGTCCTCCGGCCCCCGAAAAGCTGGTCGCGCTTGCCAACACCGGCTGAAGCTCCAGGCGCGCGCCGCCTGCTGTTGCCCCTCGCATGACCGGGCTCAGGCCAGCGCCTCCGGCGTGGTGACCAAGCCTGAAAACCAGGCGGCAAGGACCGCCAACGACTGGCCCGCGTTTTTAGCTGTCCCAACCTGTTGGCATCAACATCAGTGGGGCTATACGATCTCAAAAATACGGGATACTCTGTATTTTGAATTAATTCACGATATTTATCGTAAATATGGCTGCCGTGGAGCGGGTCCGCTCTCTCCCGGCGCCTGGTCAGGACAGCATCATCATGAAGCTCACCGTACGTTCGGCGCTCGCCGGACTGATGATCATGGCGGCCGGCAATGTCGCGGCCAATGCGAAGGATAGCGTCGTCATCGGCGCGCCGCTTCCCGTGACGGGCGCGCTGTCTCCGGAAGGAACCAAGCTGCGCCAGGGCTACGAGCTGTGGCGGGAACAGGTGAACGCCGCCGGCGGCGTCAAGGTTGGCGACAGGCGCCTGAAGGTGGACCTGCGCTACTACGACTACCAGTCGCAAACGCCGCGCGCCATTCAGGTCGCCGAGAAGCTCATCACCGACGACAAGGTCGACTTCCTGTTTTCTCCGTTCGGCTCCGGCGCGACCAAGGCGGCCAGCGCTGTCGCCGAGAAAGCCGGCGTGCCGATGATCGCATCGTCCGCATCATCGAAAGAAGTGTTCGACCAGGGCTACAAGAACCTGTTCGGCGTCTACACCGACAACAGCACCTTCAGCGAGCCGCTGGCGGATCTTGTGAAGGCGAAGCTGCCGAACGCCAGACGGGTCGCCATTCTCGCCCGCAACGACCTTTACCCGCTCTCGCTCGCCAACGAGTTTGAGAAGAGCGCCAAAAAGCGTGGCTTCGACGTGGTGTTCTTCGAGAAATACGCCATTGGCACGCTGGATCACGCCTCGGCGCTGACCCAGTTGCGCGCGGCGAAGCCCGACTGGATCGTGGCAACCGGCTACATCAACGATCTCATCACCATTCGCAAACAGGCGGCTGATCTCAAGGTGGGCGGCGAGGCTTTCACCCTGATCAATGGCCCGGCCTACCAGGAGTGGATCAGCGCCGTCGGCCCCCTGGCCGAGAATGTGACGACCGCCAGCTGGTTCCACCCGGTGGCCAGGTACAGCAGCGACGATGTGTTTGGGTCGTCGGCGAAGTTCGTTGAGCTGTTCAAGGCGAAGTATGGCTCGGAGCCTGACTTCACCCAGGCCTCCGGTTCGGCCGTCGGCGTGGTGCTGCAGCAGGCGATCGAGCGCGCCGGCAGCCTCGACCGCGACAAGGTTCGCGCCGAGTTGAAGAAGGGCGGCTTCAAGACCTTCTTCGGCCCGATCTCGTTCTCGGACATCGGCATCGCCGACAGCTATGTGCCGCCTGTCCTGCAGATCCAGGACGGCAAGGTCCAGGTGGTGGCGCCGGCCGAAATCGCGACCAGCACGTTCCGCACCGGTCTGAAGTAAGCCCCGCCTTCGCGCGCCAGGTCATGCCAATGCCCGATGGGCCAGGTCCATCGGGCATTGGGGAAAACCCTGGCGCCGCATGGCGTTTCCCGTCAGGAAACGCGTCAAGCTGATGCGTCGGCATCCTGACGATCAGGCGCCAGGAGCAAAATCCGGTCGCGCATGGCCGCGTTTTGCTCCAGTTTTCTGAACTGGACGCACGTTCCGCGACGACGTGCGGTCGCTTCAACGGAAAACGCCTCAGGCGCGGTCACCTCCAGGAATATCGCTCATGTTGTGGTTGCAGGTTCTGGTCAATGGCCTGGCTGTCGGCGGTCTTTACGCCTGCATCGCCGTGGGCTTTTCGCTGGTCTGGGGCGTGTTGAACATCATCAACATTCTCCACGGCTCCCTGATTGTTCTCGGCGGCTATCTCGCCTTTTTCGCGCACCAGTACTGGGGCATCAATCCATTCCTGTTCGCGCCGCTGGCTGGCGCCGTCATGTTCGCTGGCGGCGTCGCCCTGCAGTACTGCGTCATCAATCATGTCATGGCGCGGCCGTTCCTGATCACACTGTTGCTGACCTTCGGCCTCAACCTGTTTCTGGACAATTCGATGCTGGCCCTGTTCAGCGCCGATTACCGCAAGGTGCTGCTGAACCCGGCGCCAGGCGTGTTTGACCTTGGCTCGATCGTCGTGCCGGCGGACCGGATCTACGCCACGCTGGTTGGGCTCGTTCTCATCAGCGCGCTGGCCCTGCTGCTGCGCTTCACCCAGTTTGGCCGGGCCATCATCGCCGTGCGCATGGACCGCGACGCCGCGGCGCTGCTTGGCGTCAACGTCCGCTGGACCTATGCGGTGGCCTTTGGTCTCGGCGTGTTCATGGCCGGCAGCGCCGGCGCGCTGCTCAGCGCGATTTTCCCGATCTCGCCAGTGGCCTCCGCCGGCTACCTGAGCAAGGCCTTCGTCATTTGCGTGATTGGCGGGCTCGGCAGCATCCCTGGCGCCGTCATCGGCGGCTTCGCGCTCGGCGTCATCGAGAGCTTCGGCGCGCTGCTGCTTGGGCCTGAGCACGCGCTGACGCTGGCGTTTGTCCTGCTGATCGCGCTGCTGGCGGTGCGCCCGTCCGGGTTGCTTGGCAGGCAGGGCTTCGCATAATGCTGCGCCTTGCCCTGCCCCTTGCCCTGCCCTTCGCCATCGTGGCCGTGGCTTTCGTCCTGCTCAGCCAGACCGACGCCTATATCATCCGCCTCGCCACCACCTTTGGCATGTACGCGGCGCTGGCGCTGGCGTGGAACATCATCGGCGGCATCGCCGGATACCCGTCCTTCGCCACCGCCGCCTTCTTCGGCCTGGGCGCCTATGTCACGGCCGTCGCCCAGAACCTCGGAGCGCCCCTGCTCGTGGGCGTCGGGCTCGCCGGCGCCGGCGCGGCGCTGTTCGCCGGCCTGCTTGGCTCCGCCATCCTGCACCTGCGCGGCAAATATTTCGCCATCGCCAGCCTGGTGATCGCCGAGGTGCTGCGCGAGCTCACCAACTCGTGGACCAGCGTCACCGGCGGCGGCATGGGCATCAACCTGCCGCTGGCGAAAACCACGCTGCTCACCCAACCCCAGCTCTACCTGGCGGCGATGCTGTTTCTTGCCGCCGCCGCCACGAGCGCCAGCATGCTGATCGACCGCTCACGGCTGGGCGTCGCCCTGCGTTGCATCGCCCAGAATGAGGATGCGGCGCAGATCATCGGCGTCGACACCCGCATGGCCAAAACCTGGGCCTTTGTCATTTCCAGCCTGTTCATCGGGCTGGTGGGCGGCGTTTACGCCTCCTGGGTCACCTATATCGACCCCACCGACGTCTATGACGGCGCCATGTCGGTGAAGCCCATATTGATGGCCCTGCTTGGCGGCGTCGGTTCGGTGTTCGGTCCGGTGTTGGGGGCGTTTGCTTACCTGCTGCTGGAAGAGCTGCTGTGGCGCAACCTGCTGGAGTTCCACGCCGGCATCCTCGGCCTGCTGGTTGTGCTGCTGGTGCTGTTCCTGCCTGGCGGCCTCTCCCAGATCCGCGGCGTCGGCCTGGTCAGCCTGCCGAAAATCTGGAGGCGCGCGCCATGACGGCCCTGCTGGAACTGAAGGGCGTGACCAAGAGGTTTCGTGGTCTGGAGGCCCTGTCAGACATCAATCTGTCGCTGAAATCTGGCGAGATCGTTGGATTGATCGGCCCCAACGGCGCCGGCAAGACCACCCTGGTCAACGTCATCACCGGCGTTCACACGGCCGACGCCGGCTCCATCACCTTCAACGGCGCGCCCATCGCCCACATGCGGCGCGATCGCATCGCCCGCCTCGGCGTGGCGCGCACCTTTCAGGTGGTTCAGCCATTTCCGGCCATGACGGTGCTTGAGAATGTCACCGCCGCCGCCCTGTTTGGCGGCGCCGCCGCGAGCATCGCCGAGGCGCGCGACGCGGCGGCCCACCATCTGGCGTTTTGCGGGCTGACCGATCAGGCGGGCAAGCCGGCCGCGAACCTGACGCTCGCCGGGCGCAAACGCCTCGAACTCGCCAAAAGTCTGGCCCTGCGGCCAAAGCTGCTCATGCTCGATGAGGTCAACGCCGGCCTCAATCCGGCCGAAGTCGACGCCGCGCTTGAACTCATCACGCGGATCGCCGCGCAGGGCGCCACCATCCTGCTGATCGAGCACCTCATGAAGGTGGTGACGCGCACCGCCCGCCGCCTCGTGGTGCTGCACCACGGAAAACTGATCGCTGATGGCCCTGTCGCCAGCGTGCTGTCGGACGAAACGGTGGTGGAGGCCTATCTCGGCCGCAGATATGCTGAACGCATGGCGGGAGCAGGCATATGACCGGAACCCTGCTCAAGGTTGAAGGCCTTGAAACCGGCTATGGCGACATTCAGGTTGTCTGGCGCGCCGATCTGGAAGTTCGTCAGGGCGCGATCACCGCGCTCATTGGCTCCAATGGCGCCGGGAAAACCACGCTGCTTCGCGCTCTTTCCGGCCTGTTGCCGTTGCGGAATGGGGCGATTTTCTTGAGCGGACGCGACCTGGCCGGCGCCTCGCCGCAGCAATTCGTGGAACATGGCGTGGCGCATGTGCCGGAAGGGCGCCGGTTAATCACCGGTCTTTCAGTCCACGACAATCTCATGCTCGGCGCCTATCGCCGCAAAGACGGGAAGCAGGCGATCCGCGCCGATCTGGAGCGGATGTATGCGCTGTTCCCCCGCCTCGCCGAACGCCGGCGCCAGGACGCCACCACCATGTCTGGCGGCGAACAGCAGATGTGCGCCATCGCGCGCGGCCTGATGGCGGCCCCGCGCCTGTTGCTGATCGACGAACTGTCGCTTGGGCTTGCCCCTGCGATCGTCGACCAGCTTGTGACAACGCTGGAGCGGGTGCGCGCCGACGGAACCAGCATTCTTCTGGTCGAGCAGGACGTGGGCATTGCGCTGGAGCTGGCCGATTTCGTTTATGTCATGGACCAAGGCCGCACCGTCAGGAATGGTCCCGCGGACGAAATCGCCGCCGACCCGTCCATCATCGCCGCATATATGGGAACCTGAACGCCATGGCCGCATCCCGTCCACACGTTGAATATTACTTCAGCTTCATCTCGCTGTGGTCCTACATCGGCAGCCTGACGTTCCAGGAACTGACGCGGCGTCACAACGCCGGGGTCGTCTACAAGCCGGTGAACCTGCTGCAGGTGTTCGCCGCGGGCGGCGGCAAGCCGGTGAAAGAACGCCCCTTGCAGCGCCAGGCCTACCGCTTTGTCGAAATGCAGCGCTGGAAAGAGATTCGCGGCATTCCCCTGGTGCTCGAGCCCAAATTCTATCCCGCCGACCCATCGCTCGGCCATCGGATGTTGCTGAACGCCATCGAAGACGGCGCCGAAGTGGGCTCCTTCGTTCACGCCTGCCTGAAGGCGGTCTGGGCCGATGAACTGGACATCGCCGACCCCGCGACGCTGGTTCGTCTCGCCAACGCCAGCGGGCTTGACGGCGCCGCGCTGCTTGCCCGCGCCGAACGTCCCGAAGCGCATCGGCGCGAGGCGGAACTGACGGAAGAAGCGATTGCGCGACAGATGTTTGGGGCGCCGTACTATTTCTACCGCGATGAACCTTTCTGGGGGCAGGACCGGCTGGAGATGCTCGACGGCGTGCTGGCAAGCGGGCGGGCGCCCATACCAATGCGCCGGTTGGGATGAGTTAACCTTCCCCCGATTGAACAGGCATTTTTCCCGGGACACACCGGTTGGCCCAGCCTCCGGCGACGGCCAAAACCGGCCCGGCTGGCGCGCGCCAGGAAAAAATCCACTTGTCTTTGTCGCGGTCCAGCCATATTGCCATCGACCTGATGGTTCCCCTCTGGGGATGAAAAGGGAATGCAGTCGGCCTCACGGCCTCAAGCTGCAGCTGCCCCCGCAACTGTAAGCGGCGAGCTTCTCACCTGTACGCCACTGGCCTCGCGGTCCGGGAAGGCGGTGAGAAGCAGCGACCCGCGAGCCAGGAGACCTGCCGTCGCACGTGTTGTCGCACGCGAACGCATCGGGCGGGGTGCACCGGTGGTAGGCGGATTGCCCCTGCCATGGCGGCTGGGCGATGAGACTGCAAGTTCGCGGTGACGCGTCAATATTGTCGCCGGAGCCGCGTCTCATGTATTCCGCTTTTCCCCGTCCTCCGCGTTTCGCGGATACCGCCTGTTTGCGCCGGGCCGCCGCCTGCAGCGCCATCGCCATGGCGGCCGCCCTCACGGCCAACGCCGCCGCCGCGCAGGATGGACAAACAACCACCGTCGAGCTTGACCCCATCTCGGTGGTTGGCGACCAGGGCGCTGGCGCCGGCCCCAATCTCAGCGTGCGCAGCAACGCAGGGAGCCGCCTCGGACTGACCCCGCTGGAGACGCCGGCCAGCGTCGACATCA
>Ga0182747_1002689_pt1 | contig 12323 bp, 11 predicted proteins | sample eDN3rd30CBELigBY_FD_128526 | JGI IMG/M metagenome (GOLD analysis project Ga0182747, IMG submission 128526) | Enriched backyard soil microbial communities from Emeryville, California, USA - eDNA 3rd pass 30_C BE-Lig BY (version 2) (version 2) | ecosystem: Environmental > Terrestrial > Soil >...
ACGACCACCGCGCCGGCTGGCACCACCACGACCGAAGCCGGCGGAGGCAGCTCGGAGACGGGCCTCCCCTCGAAGCGGTCGGACGCGCCGTCGGGGGACTGGATCTCGGTGCGGTTCAACATCTCGATGGAACCCGAGGCCTCCGGGTTCTCCCCCGGCCAGGCCGACGCCCGCCTCTACGACATCGTGCCGGACTGCTCGGGTGACGGCTGCACCCTGACGGTCAAGCCCGGTGGTGACGACGGCAGCTTCGGCATGCCGGGCACGCAGCCCACCGCCAGCGATCCGATCGTGTTCGAGCCCGACGGCGAGGAGTGGACCGCGTCGTCCAAGGACTCCGAGGCCTACGGGTGCACCGACGAGCTCGACGGTCCCTACATCGAGTCGGAGGAATCCCGGACCTTCAAGCCCGTCTACGACGACGAGGGTGCGATCACCGGGCTCGTCGGCACCTACGTGGTGACCGATCGCCTCACCGACGAGGGCCGCGACGCCGGCTGCCCGGCGGACGCCGCGGCGACGTGGTCCTACGCCGTCGTGGCCTCGCCGTCCGGCGGCATCCGAGCGACCGACGGATGGTCCGTGGACGGCACCTTCCGCCAGACCCGCGAGATCACCGAGTCCGAGAACTACACGAGCGACATGCTGCAGGTCGGGGCGCAGTCGATGACCAACCCGGAGAACGACATCGACCTGTCCGGTGACTGCGGCGCCGACGCCTGCACGATCGCGCTGTCCCAAGCGCTCGGCAACGGCAACCAGCGGGAGATGGCGCTCACCGCTGACGACGGCCTGACGTTGACGGGCTCGGCCGACGAGGTCGACGGGTGCACCGACGGCACGACGGGCTCGACGATCCTCGAGGACGGGGCCTACGACGTCGTCAGCACGTACGAGAGCCTGGTCCCGGTCTGGATCGAGGACGGGAAGGCCAAGGTCCTCGTCGGCGAGTACGTGAGCGACTCCAACCCCACCGAGCTCGCGAAGGCGCACGAGGAGTGCGCCCAGTCGGAGCACCTCCGGGCGTGGGTGTACCTGGTCGACGTCGACGCCTTCGACGTCTGAACCGTCGTGGGGCCGCCCGATCCCTGGGGAGGGAGCCGGGCGGCTCCGCAGCTCCACGGACACGGCGGCCCGTACCGGGGAGCGATCACCCGCACGCTGCTGCGGGCGCCGTCAGCGCCGGGCCCACGGCGGCGTGTCGATCGGCCGGTCGCCCGGGCGCGGATCGACCAGCGGACAGCGGGTGCCGGTGTAGATGGTGGGCATGCAGCGGTTGCAGTGGATGCACCCGGACACGGTGCCGGTGGCGTTCGCCCACTCGTTGACGATGCCGGGGCGGTGGAGGATGGCCCGGGCCATGGCGACGAAGTCGAAGCCGGCGGCGAGCCCCCGCTCCGCGGTGGCCAGCTCGCTGATCCCGCCGAGGAGGACGAGGGGCATCTCGAGCGCCTCTCGAAACCGCGTGGCCTGATCGAGGAAGTAGGCCTCCTCGTACGGGTAGGTGCGGAGGAACCGGTCGCCGACGAGCCGGAACCCGCCGCGCAGGTACCAGGGGAGGGTTGCTCGGAACTCCGGTGCGGGTGCGGCCCCCTTGAACAGGTACATCGGGTTGGCGAGCGAGCTGCCGCCGGTGAGCTCCACGGCGTCGAGGGCGCCGTCGGCCTCGAGCATCGCCGCGACCAGCAGGCTGTCCTCGATCGTCAGCCCGCCGCGGTAGCCATCGGCCATGTTCAACTTGGCGGTGACGGCGACGCCGCGGCCGACGGCGCTGCGGACGGCGGTGACGACCTGGCGGGCGAACCGGGCTCGGTTCTCGATCGACCCGCCCCAGCGGTCCGAGCGGCGGTTGAGCTTCGGGCTGAGGAACGAGCTGAGCAGGTAGTTGTGGCCGATGTGGATCTCGACGGCGTCGAACCCGGCCTCGACGCAGAGCTCGGCGCCGCGCTCGTAGTCGGCGGTGACGCGGGCGATGTCGTGCTCGTCGGCCGCCTTGGCGAAGCGCATCCCCAGCGGGTTGAACATCCGGCTGGGCGTCAAGGACCGGGCCTGGTTCGACGACGCGTTCGCCACGGGCCCGGCGTGGCCGAGCTGGGCCTGGGCCATCGCCCCGTGCTCGTGGATCGCGTCGGTCAGCCGCCGGAGGCCGTCGAGCGCGGCCGGTGCCAACAGGATGCAGCCGGCGTCGGTGCGTCCCTCGGGGGCGACGGCCACGTAGGCGACCGTGCTCATCGCCGCGCCGCCTCGGGCGACGCGGGTATGGAACTCGATGAGCTCCTCGGTGACCAGGCCCTGGGGCGACCGGCCCTCGAACGTCGCCGCCTTGATGATCCGGTTGCGAAGGGTGAGCGGTCCGAGGCGAGCCGGTTCGAACAGCTGCGGTGCGCGGCCGGCGCCGGCCGGGCGGATGCCCGGGCCCGGGCCCGGGCCCGATGGTGGGTGCATGGAAGGTGCGCTCCTCAGCTCTCGACGATCGCGGGCAACGAATCGGTCAGGGCCGCGGCGACCCGGTCGCGGAGCGCCGGGTCGTCGCTGGCCACCAGGCTCAAGAACAAGGCGGCGCCCGCGGCGAGCACGATCGCTGCCTGCGCGTCCACCGACCGGTCGGCGACGAGGGCGGAGGCGGGTCCGCTGAACCCCTCCCACAGGGCCTTGCGGATGTCGTCGTGGTCGCGCAGGGTGGCGAGCAGGCCAGGGGCCGCGGCGTGCACGTCGGCTCGATCGAAGAGGCCGAAGCTGCCATCGACGACCGCGGCGACCCATCCGGCCCGGTCGACCCCGTCGAAGGCCTCGAGGTCCGGTGCGGCGCCGAGGATCGACTCCAGCACGAGGTGCGCCTTCGACGGCCAGCGCCGAGCGATCGCCGGGCGGCTCACCCCAGACCGCTGGGCCACGCCCCGGATGCTGGTCCGATCCCACCCGAGCTCGGCGAGCGAGGCACGCGTGGCGGCCAGCACCCGCTGGTCGATGCGGACGTCTCGGGGGCGGCCGGCGGCTCGATCCGTCGCCGTGCTCGGCACGCCGACGGCGGGGTCGCGTCCGGTGGTCACGCCGGCGACGCTACCGGTATTCCGTCGCCACTGGTATCGAAATCATCGGATCACAGGCTCCGCCGATCGGATCGCCGTCGTGACCGGGCGGCGCGTCGCGGCGAGGTGCGCCCCGGGTCAGTCGCCGGGCCCGTACTGCTGGCCGCAGGGGAGCGGCGGCAGGTCGTAGGTGCGGGAGTTGTCCTCGACGTCGTAGTAGCCCTGCAGCAGGCAGCCGACGTCGCGTGACTGGCGGTCCGCCTGGTTCGCCCGGAACTCGGAGGTGTCCTGCCAGATCTGGTTCGTCTCGTCGAGGAGCTCCTTCGAGCGCTGGCTGCGCTGGGCGATGGCGCCGCTCGGGTCCCACGCTTGCCACGCCTTCAGCAGGCCGGAGCCGACCGAGCCGTCGCTGCCCGCCGGCACGCTGATGTTCGTGAAGTACCAGTTCCACTGGAAGCCGCCGTACTTCGACGGGTCGTCGGTGGCGACGATGGCCACGCCGGTCCACGGCGTGCCGTTCCAGTCGTAGGTGTAGGCGTACATGCCAGACGACGTGTAGCCGTCGATCACGCCGTCGGCCACGGTCGAGGTGACCTGCACGTTGCTGGCTCCTTGGACCAACTGCGGGAGCAGCACCCCGAGGGAGGACGCGGCGTCCGTGTACGCGGCCGAGATCCCACCGGCGCCCGGGAAGGTGTTCTCCGGGGTGATGACCTGGATGGTCACGCCGAAGACGAAGGTGCCGACGTCGCTCGAACCCTCGATGGTCCCGCCGTTGCTGGAGATCGTCCACGACGGATCGGCCGGGACCAGCCCGGTCGCACCGCCGTCGGGGGCCGAGAACGGCTTCAGCTCGATGCTGCTGGCGGGGGCGGCCGGCGGTGTGAGGGTCACGGCCCCCCTGGCGCTGTCGGCGGCGGCGGTGACGTCGGCGAGCTCCAGGTCACCGCCGTCGGGGACGTGGCCGGTGGTCACCGCGAGGGCGCCGTCGTCCTGGCGGATCACGAGCAGCTCCCGCCCTCCGTCGCGGCGGACCTCGGCGGTGACCCCCGAGCGGTCGCCGTCCTGGCTGACCACGTCTCCGCCGAGCTGGTCGAGGAGGGCGTGCAGGAACTCGTCGGGGGCGGCGTCGGTGGCGGTCTGCGAGTAGCTGATCGAGCGGTCGCCGTCGGACATCACGTAGACGCCGTCGCGCTCTTCGATCGCGAAGCCGGCCGGGACCTCGATGGAGAAGTCACCGGAGGTGAGGCGCTCGGTGGCGCGCCCCGAGCCCGACCGCTCGGTGGCCGTCGTCTTGGTGGCGGCGGTGGTCGTCGTCTTGGCTGGTGCCGTCGTGGCTGCCGAGTGGTCGCCGCCGGCCGTGCTGCAGCTGGAGCAGCAGATCCCGAGGCAGACCGCGACGATCAGGGCTCTGGTGGACGTCATGGGACGACCTTCCGCCCCGAGGCGCGAACAGAGCGCGAACGCCCGCCGCTGGCGGATGGGTGTCAGCCGACCGCGCCGGGCGGCCCACCGGCGCGCCCGGCCCCACGGCGGTGCATCGCTCAGCGGCGCCAGTAGACGAGGTGGGTGATGCCGCTCTCGCTGGGGACGACGTCGCGGTGGAAGCGGTCGAGCAGATCGTCGGGGGAGTCCCACAGGCGTTCACCGCCACCGAGGTCCACCGGGGCGAGGGCGATGTGGAGGGTGTCGACCAGGTCCGCCTCGAGGAACTCCCGGATGACCGTGGTGTCGCCCCCGAGGCGCACGTCCTTCCCGCCGGCCGCCGCCTTGGCCTGCTCGAGGGCCTCGGCCGGGGCGGCGTCGAGGAAGTGGAACGTGGTGTCCGACAGGGTGAAGCTGGGTCGGAGGTGGTGGGTGAGCACGAACACCGGTGTGTGGAACGGCGGCTCATCGCCCCACCAGCCCTGCCACTCGAGGTCCTCCCACGGTCCGCGCTGGTAGCCGAACTTGTTCCGCCCCATGATCTCGGCGCCGATGTTCCGGTGGTAGTCGCGGGTGAAGTAGTCGTCGAGGCCGCGGCTGCCGCCGGGCTCGGTCCGGTTCGGCCAGCTCGCGGTGGCCCCGGCCCACCAGAAGAAGTCCATGGGGTTGGCGTGGCCGAACGGGTGCTCGAAGCTCTGGCCCTCGCCGGCGCCGAAGCCGTCGCGGGAGACGCCGAAGTTCTGGACGCGGAGGAGCTGGGTCACGGTGCCGCCACCTCCGGTGCGAAGCCGAGCCGGGCATAGGCCGCCTGGGTGGCCGCGAACCCGTCCCAGTCCCATGGCACCGGCTCACCGGCCAGGCTCGGTTCCAGCCGGCCGAGCGAGGTGTGCAGGCCGACGACGTAGCAGTTGCCGATCGCCGCATCGGCATCGGTCACGAAGTGGCTGAGGCGGAGGGTGCAGCCCGTGCCGGTGGACTCGAGCTCCCAGCGCATCCGGGAGCCGGGCTCGGCGTGGGTGTGCTCGAAGAGCAGGGGTGCCTCGACCCGCAGGACGGTGAGGGTCATCTCGATGGGTTCCTCCCCGGTGCCGACGAAGCGCATCTCGCCGCCCTCCCGCAGGTCGACGGTGATGTCGGCCTCGAACGGCAGCCACCAGTCGGCGAGCCGTCCGGGGTCGGTGATGGCGGACCACACGTCGCGGACGGGGTAGGGGAGGCGACGCTCGAAGCGGATGACGCCACCGTCGGGCGTGCGTTCCACGACGCCGTCGTAGGCCAGGTCGGTCGGATCGTTCACGTGGGTTCCTTCTTGGTCGAGTCGATCGGGGTGGAGGTGCGCTGGAGGTGCCGCTCGAGCGAATCGAGCCGCGCTGCCCACTCGGCCCGGTACGGCTCGAGCCAGGCGTCGAGCTCCTTGAGGGGCTCGGGCCGCAGGCGGTACAGCCGGCGTTGGGCATCACGGCGGACCTCCACCAGGCCGGCGTCGCGCAGGACCCGGAGGTGGCGCGAGACGCCGGGCTGGTTCATGCCCAGCTCGTCGACCAGCTCGCCCACCGAGCGCTCGCCCTCGCGGACGACGTCGAGGATCCGCCGCCGCGTCGGCTCGGCGATCACGTCCAAGACGGCGAGGGCAGCGGTGGGCACGGCGTCGAACATACGCTGTTTCGCATATAAGCGCAAGCGAATGGAAACGCCCGGTCGAACCGGGCGTCCGCTCCTGGCATCCGCTCCTGGCATCCGCCGTCGACGTCGGGGCGATCGGCCGGGTTAGGTTCCCGACGGTGTGGAACCCGAGGTGGTGGACGGACCTGGTGCAGGAGGGCGCCGCGCCCGATCCGCGCATGACGTTCGCCAACGAGCGGACGTTCCTGGCCTGGATCCGCACGTCGCTCGCCTTGATCGCCGGCGGCCTGGGCATCGACGCGTTCGCCCACGACCTCCCCGTCTGGGCGAGGACCTCGATCTCGATCGCGCTCGTGGTCGTCGGCGGACTGCTGGGCGCGTCGGCGTTCCGGCGGTGGCTCCAGGCGGAGGTCGCCCTGCGCCGCGACGAGCCGCTCCCGCCCAGCCGCACGCCGCAGATCGTGTCGCTCGCCATCGCCGCGGTCGCCCTCGCCGTCGCCATCCTCATCGCGTTCGAGTAGCGACGGTGGATCACCCAGCGCCTGACCAGGCGAACGGCCTCCAGAACGAGCGCACGACGCTCGCCTGGCGGCGGACCAACCTCGCCGCCCTCACCGTCTCGGCCCTCGCCGCCAAGGCATCGGGCCGCCCGGCCGTGGCGCTCGCCGTGTTCGGCGGGGCGTTCGGGGTGTGCGCGCTGGTCGGACTGCTCGCCGACCAGCGCGGCCGGCAGCGGGCCGCCGCGATCGACGACTGGGACGCCGGTCGGTGTGCGGCCAGCTCATCGGCGGCGGCACCGCTCGCCGTGGCCGCGGCCGCCGGCCTGACCGTCGTGCTGGCTGCCCTCGGCGTGGCCATCGCCCTGCTCCCCTGATGCCGATGGACACCGGCGACGAGATCCGCATCCCGTCGGGCACCGCGGCGTCGCGGGCGTTCGTGGCCGACGTCGAGCGGGCGATGGCGATCACCGCTCGGCTCAACCGCCTCACCTACGCCGACCTCGACGAGGTCCGGGAGCTGTTCACCGAGCTCACCCGTGAAGCGCCGGGAGAGGGGTTCGGGCTGATCCCGCCGTTCTTCGCCGACTGCGGGCGCGCCATCCGCATCGGCACCCACGTGTTCGTGAACCAGAACGCCACCTTCTCCTCGCTCGCCCCGATCACGATCAGCGATGAGGTGATGATCGGGCCCAACGTGAGCCTGATCACGTCGGGCCACCCGGTCGCTCCGTCGCAGCGCCACGCCGCGCTCGTCGGCCGGCCGATCACCATCGAGCGCGACGTGTGGATCGGTGCCGGCGCCACCGTCATCGGCGGCGTCACGATCGGCGCCCGCTCGGTGGTCGCCGCCGGGTCGGTGGTCACCAAGGACGTGCCGCCGGACTCCCTGGTGGGGGGCAACCCGGCGACGCTGATCCGCTCGATCGCCGGCGAGTAGCCCGGGCCGGGCCGGTCCGCCGCCATGATGGGGCGGTGCCGCCTGACCGCTCCCGTCGCATCGACCGCTCGCAGCTGCCCGGCGAGTTCACGCCGGAGACCGTGCGCCGGCTCGGCATGCGGACGGCCCGGGCGCTGGCGCACCCGGACAACGGCGTCTTGACGCCCGAGGAGCAGGTGGCGTTCGACCGGGTCCTGCGCGAGGTGATGCAGGAGTCCGCCGAGCGCCTCGGCCGATCGGTCGGGCGGTCGCGCCGGCCGCCGCCGCCCGATGCCGACCCGCACCTGCGCCGGTCCTACCTGCGGACCCAGCAGCGCCTCGATGCCCAGGCCGAGCGGGCCCGTCAGGCCTTCCCGCAGCTGGCAGGCGGGTGGGCGGACCCGGCACCGCCGGCGAGGCCGGTCGACGGGGCGCCGGTCGGGGCGGCCCCCGTCGACCCTGCTCGGCCGGTGGGCGGCGTCGAGGCCGCGGCCGACGGTGCGGCCGACGACGAGGTGTCGGTCGGCGCGTTCGAGCACGAGATCGAACAGACGTCGGACACGCTGGAGATCCTCGAGCAGATCGCCGGGATCCAGCAGCAGCAGCTCGAGCACCAGCGCTCGCAGCTGCTGAGCGAGACCCGCGGCCTCTTCTTCGCCCTGGCTGTGTCGGTTGCCGTGATCATCGCCGGCGTCGCCCCGCTGGTGTCGGCATCGCCGCACGACCGGCGGTCGATCCTGGCGTGGACGGCGATCGTGTGCGCGGTCGGTGGGGTGGCCTACGCCATCGTCCGATCGGTGCAGGCGAAGGCCGGCCGACCCGACTGATCGACGGTCCACCCACCGCCCGTCCGCCCCGCCAGTACCCAAGGTACCGGAGGGTGGGGGGCTTGTTGCAAGCGGCGAATCGTGCTTCCACTGCACCTCTTGATCTCGCCCGACGGCGAGGCGCGAACGGCTTCCGGGCCGAAGGGATGTGAACCGATGACGAGCGACGTGTGCGGACTCGACGAGGTTGGGAGCCGCGACCTGGCGGCCGTGGGGGGCAAGGGGGCCAGCCTCGGCGAGCTGGCTGGCATCGACGGCGTGACCGTGCCGGCTGGGTTCTGCGTCACGACAGGGGCGTTCGAACGGGCGCTCGCGGCCGCGTCGGTCGACCGGTTGCTCGAGCGGCTCGAGCCGCTCGCTGCGGACGACCTCGGCGCGGTCGCGGCCCTCGCGGCGGAGATCCGGACGGCGATCGAGGCGGTCGAGGTGCCGGCCGCGGTGGCCGACGAGATCCGAGAGGCGGTCGGCCGTGTCGGCGGCGAGGACACGCCGTGGGCGGTGCGGTCGAGCGCCACCGCCGAAGACCTGCCGACGGTGTCGTTCGCCGGACAGCAGGACACGTTCCTCAACGTGGTCGGCCCCGACGCTGTGATCGACCACGTCCGCCGCTGCTGGGCCTCCCTGTTCACCGACCGGGCGGTGGCGTACCGCCAGCACCACGGGTTCGACCACCGTGGCGTCCGCATGGCCGTGGTGGTGCAGCGGATGGTCGAGCCGACGGCGTCGGGAGTCCTCTTCACCGCCGATCCCGTCTCGGGAAACCGGAACCTCGCCACCATCGACGCCGGGTTCGGGTTGGGTGAGGCGCTCGTGTCCGGGTTGGTCAACCCCGACGTGTTCGCCGTGCGCGACGGCGAGGTCGTCGACCGCTCCATCGCCGTCAAGACGACGGCCACCCGTGCCGCCGCGGGTGGGGGGACCGAGCAGGTGGCCGTGGACGCGTCGCGGTGGGAGGAGGCGGCGCTGACCGATGCCCAGGCGGTGGAGCTCGTGGCGCTCGCGCGCCGGATCGAGGGCCGCCTCGGTGCGCCGCAGGACATCGAGTGGTGTCTCGTGGACGACGGGTTCGTCATCGTCCAGAGCCGGCCGATCACCACGCTGTTCCCGATCCCGGCCAACGCGGCGGACGGGGCGAACCACGTCTACGTGTCCGTCGGGCACCAGCAGATGATGACGGACCCGTTCACGCCGTTCGGCCTGTCGCTCCACCAGCGGATCGCCGGCCCGCCGATGTTCGAGGCGGCGGGTCGCCTGTTCGTCGACGTCACCATGATGCTGGCGCCGCCCGAGACCCGGCCGGCCGTCATCGACGCCCTCGGAACGTCGGACCCGCTGATCGGCCACGCCCTCGAGGCCGTCGCCGGGCGCGACGGGTTCCTCCCCGACCCGCCGGCCGAAGCGCCTCCGGCTCCGCCGAAGATCCGGGAGATCCCGCTGATCCCGGCCGACCCCGCCATCGTCGCCACCTTGATCGAGCGCAGCGAGGCCTCCGTCGCCCGGCTCGCCCGAGCCATCGAGGGCCGCACCGGCACCGACCTGCTCGACTTCATCGAGTCCGACGTCCCCGAGCTCAAGCGGGTGCTCACCGATCCCGACAGCCGCCCGGTGATCTGGGCGGGCCTGGGCGCCGCGATCTGGCTCAACGAGCACCTGCTCGAGTGGCTGGGTGAGCGGAGCGTGGCCGACGCGCTGACCCTCTCCGCACCCGGCAACGTGACCGCCGAGATGGGCTTGGCGCTGCTCGATGTCGCTGACGCGGTACGCCCGCACCCCGAGGTCGTCGCCTACCTCCGCTCGGTCGGCGGTGGTGCCCCGAGCTCCGGTACCGGGGTCCTCGACGGGCTGGCGGCGCTCCCCGGCGGCCCCGAGGCGCGCGCCGCGATCGACGGGTTCCTCGCCCGGCACGGGATGCGGTGCGTCGGCGAGATCGACATCACCCGGCCCCGTTGGAGCGAGCAGCCCGCGGCGCTCGTCCCCGCGATCCTCGCCGACGTCGACGGCTTCGACCAGGGCGAGGCGGCGCGGCGCTTCGAGCGCGGTGGGGCGCAAGCCGAGGCCAAGGCGGCCGAGGTGCTCGAGCGGCTCCGCGCCCTGCCCGACGGGAAGGCGAAGGCCGCCGAGGCGGCGGCGATGATCGAGCGCGTCCGGACCTTCGCCGGCTACCGCGAGTACCCCAAGTACGGCTACATCCGCCGATTCGGGATCTACAAGGAGGCCCTGCTCGCCGAGGCCGACCGCCTCGTCGCGTCAGGGGTCCTCCGGGCGAGCGACGACGCCTGGTTCCTGCGCTTCGAGGAGCTGCAGGAAGCGGTGCGGACGGGCACGGTCGACCACGAGCTGATCGCCCAGCGCCGCGAGGCGCTCGCCCGCTACCGGACCCTCACCCCGCCGCGGGTCCTGACCTCCGAGGGCGAGGCCGTCGCCGGTTCGTACCGTCGCGACGACCTGCCGGCGGGGGCACGAGCGGGGCTCGGCGTCTCCTCGGGGGTGGTCGAGGGCCGGGCCCGGGTCATCGCCGACATGGCGGAGGCCGACATCGAGCCCGGCGACATCTTGGTCACCGTCGGCACCGACCCCAGCTGGTCACCGCTGTTCGTGTCGATCGCCGGTCTGGTCACCGAGGTCGGAGGCCTCATGACCCACGGCGCCGTCATCGCCCGCGAGTACGGCCTCCCCGCCGTCGTCGGTGTCGAGCACGCGACGCAGCTCGTCCGCGACGGCCAGCGCATCCGCATCCACGGAACCGACGGCTACGTCGAGCTCCTCGATTGACCGACCGGCGGCGGGCCGGGTCGCTGGGGCGCGCCGGGTAGGCGTACGGGAGGCGGTGCCATGTGCCCATGGCGGCCGAACACGCATGGTGAGAGCGGTCTTCCATCACGGAGATTCCGGAAACATCCGATCCAAGGCTGAGGAGCAGTGGAAAGGGGCAGGAAGGGGGGAGGGACGGGATGGTTCAGGTTTCTCACCGTGACCTGACCGGCGGGCTTCAGGCGCGGTGGCGGCCGAGGAGCACCGCCTAGGGTCGGCCGACCGGACGCACGAGGAGGACGAGATGGCAGGCGGCCTGGTCGGGTTGCTCGACGATGTGGCGGCGCTGGCGAAGCTGGCCGCGGCATCGGTCGACGACGTCGGCGTCGCTGCCGGCCGGGCCAGCGTGAAGGCGGCCGGCGTGGTGGTCGACGACGCCGCGGTGACGCCGGCCTACGTGCGGGGCCTGGCTGCCGATCGGGAGCTCCCGATCATCAAGGAGATCGCCGTCGGCTCGTTGCGCAACAAGCTGCTGTTCATCCTCCCGGTGGCGCTGGTGCTGAGCGAGATCGCGCCGACGCTCGTCGAGGTCATCTTGTTGTTCGGCGGCTGCTTCCTCGCCTACGAGGGCGCCCACAAGGTCATCCACGCGCTCAAGCACGACGACCACGACCACGACGAGCCGTCGGTCGAAGCCGGCCCGGCGGCCGAGGCCAAGACCATCGCCGGCGCCATCCGCACCGACTTCATCCTCTCCGCCGAGATCATGGTCATCTCGCTGAAGGAGGTGATCGACGAGCCCATCGTGTCCCGGGCGATCATCCTGGCGCTCGTCGGCATCCTCATCACCGTCGTCGTGTACGGCGTGGTGGCGCTCATCGTGAAGATGGACGACATCGGCCTCAAGCTGGCCGAGCGGGACTCGGCGGGCTCGCAGCGGACCGGTCGGATGCTCGTGGCCGGCATGCCGAAGCTGCTCGCCTGGCTGTCGGTCATCGGCACGGCGGCGATGCTCTGGGTCGGCGGCCACATCATCCTCGTGGGCTTCGACGAACTGGGCTGGGAGTGGCCGTACCACGTGGTCCACGAGCTCGAGCACACCGTCCACGACTGGCCGCTGCACGGGGTCCTCGCCTGGATCGTCAACACCCTCTGCTCGGCCGTCGTCGGGTTCGCCGTCGGCTTCGTCATCGCCCAGATCGTCGCCCGCATCCCCAAGCGCGGCCCCAAGCCCGAAGCTGAACCCGCCCCC
>Ga0182747_1002691_pt1 | contig 12315 bp, 13 predicted proteins | sample eDN3rd30CBELigBY_FD_128526 | JGI IMG/M metagenome (GOLD analysis project Ga0182747, IMG submission 128526) | Enriched backyard soil microbial communities from Emeryville, California, USA - eDNA 3rd pass 30_C BE-Lig BY (version 2) (version 2) | ecosystem: Environmental > Terrestrial > Soil >...
GGTCGAGGGTGACCTTCGCCGCAACACGGCGATGAACATCAAGCGCCTGATGGACCTCGCCTGCTATCGCGGCCTGCGTCATCGCAAGGGCCTTCCCGTCCGCGGCCAGCGCACGCACACCAACGCGCGCACCCGCAAGGGCAAGGCGAAGCCGATCGCCGGCAAGAAGAAATAAGGTCGAGCGCGTCCACCGGGCGCGCTTCCTTATTTCTTTCCCTGCCGGAGAGCGGCGATCCGTCCGCCACCGGCCATTCAGGATACAGGTTAGGATTTCATCATGGCTCGTGAACCGCAGCGCCTTCGTCGGCGCGAACGCAAGAACATCTCGTCGGGCGTCGCCCACGTCAACGCGACCTTCAACAACACGATGATCACCATCACCGACGCGCAGGGCAATGCGATTGCCTGGTCGAGCGCCGGCATGATGGGCTTCAAGGGCAGCCGCAAATCGACCCCCTATGCGGCGCAGGTCTGCGCCGAGGACGCGGGCAAGAAGGCCGCCGAACACGGCGTCCGCACGCTCGAGGTCGAGGTCAAGGGCCCCGGCGCCGGCCGTGAATCGGCGCTGCGCGCCCTGCAGGCGGTCGGTTTCCACATCACGTCGATCCGCGACGTGACGCCGATCCCGCACAATGGCGTCCGCCCGGCCAAGCGCCGCCGCGTCTGACGTCTTTTCGGGCGCGCCCCACCGCCGGGGCGCCGCCCGCACCAATCTCTCGCTGGACAGGTGGCCGACCCCCGCCCGTCCCGCCCAAAGCAAAGGGAAGTCCATGACTGTCAATATCCGGAACTGGCAGGAATTGAAGAAGCCCAGCAACCTGGAAATCAAGGCCGGCGGCGACGGCAAGCGCAAGGCGACCTTCGTCGCCGAGCCGCTTGAGCGCGGTTTCGGCCTGACGCTCGGCAACGCGCTGCGCCGCGTGCTGCTCTCGTCGCTCCAGGGTGCTGCGATCACGTCGATCAAGATCGAGAATGTCCTCCACGAATTCTCGAGCCTCGCCGGCGTGCGCGAGGACGTCACCGACATCGTCCTCAACGTGAAGCAGATCGCGCTCAAGATGGAAGGCGAAGGCCCGAAGCGGCTCCAGCTTTCGGCGACCGGCCCCGCGACCGTCAAGGCGGGCGACATCATGGTGTCGGGCGACATCAAGGTGATGAACCCGAACCATGTCATCTGCCATCTCGACGACGGCGCGACGCTGAACATGGAACTCGTCGCCGACACCGGCAAGGGCTACGTCCCCGCGACCGCCAACCGTCCGGCCGACGCGCCGATCGGCCTGATCCCCGTCGACTCGCTCTATTCGCCCGTGCGCCAGGTCGCCTACAAGGTCGACAACGCCCGCATCGGCCAGGAGCTGGACTATGACAAGCTGAACCTGACCGTCGAGACCGACGGCACGGTCACGCCTGAGGACGCCGTCGCCTATGCCGCGCGCATCCTCCAGGACCAGCTCCAGGTCTTCGTCCACTTCGAAGAGGCGATGAACGACAGCGGCCTGAGCGGCATGGCGGCTCCCTCGGCGGCCAGCGACGAATCGGACGTCAACCAGCTCAACCGCTTCCTTCTCAAGAAGGTCGACGAGCTCGAACTGTCGGTTCGCAGCGCGAACTGCCTCAAGAACGACAACATCATCTACATCGGCGACCTGGTGCAGAAGACCGAGGCCGAAATGCTCCGCACCCCGAACTTCGGCCGCAAATCCTTGAACGAAATCAAGGAAGTGCTGTCGTCGATGGGCCTGCGCCTCGGCATGGACATCCCCGGCTGGCCGCCCGAGAACATCGAGGAAATGGCCAAGAAGCTCGAACAGGAACTTCTCGGCTGACTTTGCGCCCCGGCTTCGGCCGGGGCCACAACGGGAATGGGTCGGCCCGCAAATCGACCTGGTCTGGGCTACCTCGCACGGGCCCTTAACGAACGAAGGACTATATCATGCGTCATAAATCGGGTGGCCGGAAGCTGCAGCGCACGAGCGCGCATCGCACGGCCCTGTTCCGCAACATGTCGGCCTCGCTCATCAAGCATGAGCAGATCACGACGACCGTCGCCAAGGCGAAGGAACTGCGCCCCTATATCGAAAAGCTGGTCACGCTCGCCAAGCGCGGCGGCCTCGCCAACCGCCGTCTCGCCAAGAGCCGGCTGATGGACGACACCCAGCTCGTCAAGCTGTTCGACGTGCTCGCCGAGCGCTACAAGGACCGCAACGGCGGCTATACCCGCATCATCAAGGCCGGCATCCGCGCCTCGGACGCGGCGCCGATCGCGATCATCGAGTTTGTCGACCGCGACGTCGATGCCAAGGGCCAGGATTCGGGCCCGGTGAACGCCGAGGACGAATTCGAAGACGCGTAAAGCCGCGACTCCGAAGACAGGATCAAGGGCGGCGTCCGCAAGGACGACCGCCCTTTTTCATGGCCACGGCCAGCGCGGCTTCGGGCCCGCCTTCGGGTCGCCGGCGCCGCCTCATTCCGCTTGACTTCGCACCTCTTCCGTCAGATATTTCTGTTATGACAGAAATTATCGAACATGAGTCGAAACCGTCGCCGGCCGCGACCGAGTTCATCCTTCACTGGGGCAATCTTGGCGGCCAGTGGGGAGTCAATCGGTCGGTCGCGCAGATTCATGCCCTGCTGTTCGTCAGCGACCGGCCGCTGCACGCCGAGGAAATTGCGGATGCGCTGGGTCTCGCGCGCTCGAACGTGTCCAATTCGATCAAGGAACTGCTCGGCTGGCGGCTGATCGAGCGGGTGCCGATGCTCGGCGACCGGCGCGACCATTTCGCGGCCGAGACCGACATATGGGAAATGGTCACGCGCATCGCCGCGGGGCGCAAGGCGCGCGAGATCGACCCCGCCGAAGCCGCGCTCAAGGCCTGCGTCGCGCGCGCCGCCGACGATCCCGGGCTGAGCGCGGGCGCGAAGGGGCGACTGTCCGAGATGCTCGATTTCGTGACGGTGATGAGCCGCTGGCACGACGAGATGCTCGCCGTCCCCAAACCCGCGCTGATGCGACTGATCAAGCTGGGCGCCGGGGTGACGAAGCTGATCAACTGGCGTCCGGGCAAAGGCAAGGACGCGCAGTAGGAGACGGGTCATGGGCGAACTGGTCACCGAAAGAGCCTTGGCGCCGGACGCCGCCTCTGTTCCCAGGCCCGACGACGACATCCTCTACGACTATCGCTTTCGCCGCCTGGTCCCGCACGCCGCGTGGGACGCACTTCCCGGCGACGTGCGCCGCCGCTTCTCCAAGCGCCTCTCCGATCAACGCGTCGCGACCTATAGTGGCCAGATCGTCTGGACGCGGCTCTCCCGCGCCGGTTGGCTGCTCGCGCAGCTTTGCCGCCTGATCGGCGCACCGCTGCCGACGAACGCCAGCGGCCCGGCCCCCGCCGCGGTCGCGGTCAGCGAGGACCGGGCGAGCGGCGGCCAGTGCTGGACGCGCCTCTATGGCCGGCCGCGCGGCTATCCGCAGGTGATCCATAGCGCCAAGCGCTTCGCGGGAACGACGGGGCTCGAGGAGCATATCGGCGGCGGCTTCGGCATGGCGCTGATGGTGCGCGCCGAGGCCGATGCGCTGATCTTCGCCTCCGACCATTATTTCTGGCAGGCGGGGCGCATCCGCCTGCGCCTGCCGCGCTGGCTCGCGCCTGGCGCAACCCTGGTCACGCACCAGCATCTGGGCAGCGGACGCTTCGCCTTCGACCTCAAGGTCACGCATCCGCTGCTCGGCGAGCTCGTGAACCAGCATGCGCTGTTCCGCGATGGCTGAGACGCGCGTCCTGCTGATCGGCGCGACCGGAGTCTTCGGCAGCCGGCTTGCCGAAAGGGCGGCGCGCGAGCCCGGATTATTGCCGACTCTCGCCGCGTGCGACCGGACGCGGCTCGACGCGCTCGCGGCGCGGCTCGGCGGATTGCCGGTGCGAATTCTCGACCGCGAGCGGCTCGGCGCCGCCGACCTTGCTGGATTCGACGTCGTGGTCGACGCCGCGGGTCCCTTCCAGGCGTCCGCGCCGACCGTGATCGAGGCCGCGATCGCCGCGGGAGTGCATTATATCGACCTCGCCGACGGGCGGGATTTCGTCGCGGGCATCGGCGTGCACGACGCCGCTGCGAAAGCGGCCGGGATCAGCGTCATCGCCGGCGCCAGTTCGATCCCCGCGCTGTCGCACGCCGTGCTCGACACGCTCGTCGCGGACTGGCGGCGGGTGGAGACGATCCGCATCGGCATCTTTCCGGGAAATCGCGCGCCCCGCGGGCTCGCGGTGGTGCAGGCGATTCTCTCCTATGCCGGCCGGCCGGTGCGCGTCTGGCGCGGCGGCGGCTGGGACGAGGTGCCCGGCTGGGGCATGACGCATCGCTGGCCGGTGCCGGGCGTCGGTCGCCGCTGGGCGAGCGTCTGCGACACGCCCGAACAGGATCTGCTCGTCGAGCGCTATCGTCCGCGCGACAGCGCCGAGTTCTTCGCGGGACTCGAACTCGGCCTGCTCCATCTCGGGCTCGCGCTGCTCGCGCTGCCCGTTCGCCGGGGCTGGCTTCGCAGCCTTCGCCCCGCGGCGCGGCCGCTCCGGGCGATGGCGACGCTGCTGCTGCCGTTCGGCGGCGATATCGGGGCGATGGACGTGATCGTCGAGGGGGACGGTGCCGCGGGCGACCCGCGCCGCGCGCGCTGGACGCTGATCGCCGAGGGCAACCGCGGCCCCTATGTGCCGACGCTCGCCGCGCTCGCGATGCTGCGGCGCTTTCGCGATGGCCGCCCGCCCGCGCCCGGCGCGCGCGCGTGCAGCGGCATCCTTGGCCTCGCCGATTTCGCCGCCGACTTCGCGGCGCTCGAAATCGACACGCGCTCGGAATGACTGCAAATCTCCTTGCCCAGCCCTTGCCGATGCGTACAGTGCCGCGCACGATTATTACCCGACGATGAGGATCGCCTTGCCATGTCCCGACCTTCCTTTCGCGCCCCGCTGGCGCTGGCCCTGCTGATGACGGCCCCTGCGACGACGAACGCCGCGGAAACCGCGACGGCGGCCGCCCCTGCGCCCGCGCTGACCTATCCCGACACGGTGCGCGGCGACACGGTCGACACGCAGTTCGGCGTCGACGTCGCCGACCCCTATCGCTGGCTCGAGGACGATGTCCGCGTCAATCCGAAGGTCGCGGCGTGGGTCGCGGCCGAGAATGAAGTCACCGACGCCTATCTGGACACGCTGCCGGGCCGCGACGTCTTCGCCAAGCGGATGACCGAGCTCTATAATTACGAGCGTTTCGGCCTGCCCGAAAAGGCGGGCAGCCGCTATTTCTACACGCGCAACGACGGGCTGCAGCCGCAGTCGGTGCTCTATGTCCGCGAAGGCCTGGCGGGCGAAGGCCGGGTGCTGATCGACCCCAACGCCTGGGCCAAGGACGGCGCGACCGCGCTCGCCGAATGGACGCCGTCGAAGGATGGCACGCATCTTCTCTATTCGGTGCAGGACGGCGGCACCGACTGGCGCATCGTCCGCGTGATGGACGTCGCGAGCGGCAAGGACCTGCCCGATGAAGTGCGCTGGGTGAAATTTTCAGCGCTCGACTGGGCGAAGGACGGCAGCGGCTTTTACTATTCGCGCTTTCCCGCACCCGAGGCAGGCGAGGCCTTTCAGTCGCTCAACGAGAATCACGCGGTCTATTTCCACAGGCTCGGCACCCCGCAGTCGGACGACGTGCTGATCCACGCCTCGCCCGACAAGCCCGCACTCAACCATAGCGCCGAGGTCACCGACGACGGCCAATATCTGCTCGTGACCTCGTCCGAGGGTACCGACGAACGCTATGGGCTGACGCTCTACACGCTCGGCAAGACGGGCGGCAAGAAAGGCGCGAAACCGCGCGTGCTCGTGGGCGATTATGCGAACAACTGGGAATATGTCGGCAACGAGGGCCCGCTCTTCATCTTCCTGACCAACAAGGACGCGCCACGCCAGCGGCTCGTCGCGATGGACATCAGGAAGCCCACCGCGCTGACGCCGCTGGTCGCGGAGAATGAGGCGACGCTGGTCGGCGCCTCGCAGGTCGGCAACCGCATCATCCTCTCCTATCTCGGCGATGCGAAGTCGGAGGCGCGGATGGTGACCTTGGGCGGCCAGCCGGTCGCCGAGATCAACCTCGCCGATATCGGCTCGGCCTCGGGCTTCGGCGGCAAGCCGGGGGACCCCGAGACCTTCTACGCCTTTTCGAGCTACGCGCGGCCGACGACCATCTATCGGCTCGACACGGTGACCGGAGCGAGCAGCGTCTTCGCCGAGCCCAAGCTGACCTTCGACCCCAAGCAATTCTCGGTCGAGCAGCGCTTCTATAAATCGAAGGACGGCACCGAGGTGCCGATGTTCCTGGTGATGAAGAAGGGGATCGACCGCAGCAAGGGTTCGCCGACGCTGCTTTACGGCTATGGCGGCTTCAACATCTCGATGACCCCCGCCTTCTCGCCGACCAAGCTCGCCTGGGTCGACAAGGGCGGCGTGCTCGCGATCGCGAACCTGCGCGGCGGCGGCGAATATGGCAAGGCGTGGCACGACGCCGGGCGGCTCGACAAGAAGCAGAACGTCTTCGACGATTTCATCGCCGCGGGCGAATTTCTGATCGGCGAAGGCATCACCGGCAAGGGCCAACTCGCGATCGAGGGCGGGTCGAACGGCGGACTGCTCGTCGGCGCGGTGACCAACCAGCGCCCCGACCTGTTCGCCGCCGCGCTGCCCGCGGTCGGGGTGATGGACATGCTGCGCTTCGACCGTTTCACCGCCGGGCGCTATTGGGTCGACGATTATGGCTATCCGTCGAAGGAGGCGGATTTCCGTAACCTGCTGACCTATTCGCCCTATCACAACATCAAGGACGGCGTGGCGTATCCCGCGGTGCTGGTGACCACCGCCGATACCGACGACCGCGTGGTGCCGGGGCACAGCTTCAAATATACCGCCGCGCTCCAGCACGCCGACGCGGGCGACAAGCCGCACCTCATTCGCATCGAGACGCGCGCGGGTCACGGGTCGGGCAAGCCGACCGACAAGATCATCGCCGAGGCCGCCGACAAATATGCCTTCGCCGCGAAATGGACCGGGCTGAGCGTCGAATAGGGCGGGCGCTGGCGCGCGCCGCCGCGATCCTCGCGCTTGCGGCGTTCGTGCTGTGGGCGCTGCTTCCCGACGGCGAGGCGGCGCGGATCGAGCGGCGCGCCGATTGCTACGACCCCGCGCGCCTGCCACCGATCACGCCGCTCGCCGACGGACGGCGGGCGATGCGGCTCCGCGTCCTTCTCTACAATGTCGAAGGCCTGCCCTTTCCGGCGCGGCTCGAACGCAAATATGAACTCGGGCGCATCGCGGCCTGGCTGGAACGGCGCCGCGCTTCGGGGCGGGCGCCCGATATTCTCTTCCTGCACAAGGCCTTCACCCCCGCAGCGTCGGCGATCGCGCGGGCGGGCGATTACGACTGGATCCTTCCCGGCCCGTCGCGCGGCGTTCGGCGCAACCCCGCCGCGGCGGCGCCCCGCCCCACCGGTTACGACGCCGGCGCGCGGTGGTTCAAGGGCGAGGCGATCGGCAAATGGCTCGACAGCGGGCTTTATATTGCGACCGACCTGCCGCTTTTCATCGACGAAGCCGCACCGTTCAGCACCGCCGCCTGCGCGGGCTACGACTGCCTCGCCAACAAGGGCGGCGAGGTGGCGACGCTGATCATCCCCGGCGTCCCGGAACCGCTCCGGCTGTTCAACACGCACCGCAATTCGCTGACGCCTTCGGGCGTCGCCGCCTCGCGTGCCGAGGCCGCGCATCGGGTGCAGACGCATGAGAATGACGCCTTGCTCGCGCAAAGCATGGCCGGGCCGATGATCGCGGCCGGCGATTTCAACATGCGGCGCGCGGGCGATCGCACGGGCCGATTCGCGAGCGATCCCAGGTTCCGGTTGATCGCTCCCCAGCCCGGCAATGCAATGGCCGCGCGATCCGCGGCGATGACCGATGACAGCGCATGGGCGGCGCTGCAGGACCTGATCGGGGTCGCGAGCGGGTCACGCGTTGAGGTGGTTCCGCTTGCAGTGACCGGCCTGTTCGACGGCATCCACGGACCGCGCCTGTCCGATCACAATGCGACTTATGCGGTCGTCGAGTTGCGCTGGCGCGGCGACGACCCCCGGTTCGCGCGCTTCGCTCCGCCCCCGTGCAAACGACCAAAGGCGATTTGACGCCGGCGCATCCCGATCCCATCTACGCTGCGTTGCTCAATCGAAAGCCCCACCCATGTCCTACGCTCTCGCCTTCACCGCCACCGATCCCGCCGAACGTTGGGCCGAGGCCGCCGACGCCGCGGTAGCGCTGGTCGCGGGGGAACCCGACGCGATCGCCAACATGGCCAATGTCGCGGCGCTGATCTGGCAGGCGATCCCCGACCTCAACTGGGCGGGCTTCTATCGCTTCGACGGGACCGAACTCGTCCTCGGCCCCTTTCAGGGCAAGGCCGCGTGCATCCGCATCGCGCTCGACAAGGGCGTGTGCGGCGCCGCGGCGCGGCTGCGCGCGAGCCAGCGCGTCGACGACGTCCTCGCCTTTCCCGGCCACATCGCCTGCGATACCGCGAGCCGCAGCGAACTCGTCGTGCCGGTCGTCGCGGATGACCGCCTGATCGGCGTGCTCGACCTCGACAGTCCGCTGCCTTCGCGCTTCACGCCCGACGACCAGGCGGGTGCCGAAGCGCTGGTCGCGCGCATCGCCGCGGCTCTCGCGGGCCGAACATGACCCAGAATGGGACGCTATGCAGGGTTAACGGATTCGCGGGTTCCCCGGCTTTTTGCTAAACAAACTGTTAACCAGCCGCTTGTCGCTCACCGGGCGACGGCCGCTGAAACAGGGAGTTAGCCATGCGCACAGTCTTGCTCTTGGGAATTGCGGCAGGGTCGCTGCTGCTGTCGGGCCACGCGTCGAGCGCCGAAGCACCGGTGCCCGCGCCGCACGGCGCGGCGACGCTGGCGCAGGGCGCCGCCTTCGGCGACGACCCGCGCCCCTCGCTCGACTATGGCGCGCCGACGGCATCCGACACCCGCGTCTATACCGGCTATCCCGACCGCGTCCCGAGCGAGGTCGAATACCGCCGCGGCACGACCTATCCCGCGCCACCGCCGCCCGACGCAGTCTACAGCGGCACCTATGATGCCGAAGGACGCTGGACCGGCACCTGGGACGGCACCTACGAGGCGCCCGACGGACGCCGCTACGACGGGCGCTACGAAGGCACGGTCGAGGGGCGCCCCGGCGTCGACTATCCCCCGCCGCCGCCTTATGACGGAGCCTATCGCGGCGGCCCGGACCCGCGCCATGACGCCGACATGGAACGCCGCTGCGGCCACGGCAACGCCGTCGGCGGCGCGGTCGTCGGCGGGCTGATCGGGGGCGTCGCGGGGAACCGCATCGCCGGCCGCGGCAATCGCACCGCCGGAACGCTGATCGGCGGCGGCGTGGGCGCGATCGCGGGCGCCGCGATCGGCAGCGAAGCCGACCGCAAGCGGTGCGAAAGCTGGTGGGCGAGCCGCAGCCAATATCAGGGCGGCTATTACCAAGGCGCCCCTTATCCCGGCGGCTATTACCCTGGAGGCACCAACGTCTACCAGCATGGCTATGGGTACGGCTATGGCTGGTACACGCCGGGCGTGGTGGTGACGACGATCATCACCAACGGCGCCCCGGTGGTCACCGAGACGGTCGAGACCTCGACCCGCACCTATTATGAGACTGTGCCGGTGCGCAAACGCCATGTCGCCAAGAAGAAATGGAAGCCGAAACCCAAGCCGCGCTGCGTCTGCTGACGCGGCCGAACCGACCGGAGAATATGGGCCCGCCATCCGATGGATGGCGGGTTTCTTGTTTTTGGGGATGACACCGCCTGCAAGTGCGTGTCGGCTTTGGGGTGGGGAGCGGACGATCCTCCCTGTCGCGCAGCCCGCCGCACGCCCGCCACGGTTCAGCGGCGCGAAAGCATGGGGCGGCTATGCCCGGCGCATTGCGGGCCGGATCGTTCCTCGCCCGCCATGGAGTCACCGAGCGATGCGGAGATTGACCGGCCTGACGACCGCCGCGGCGGTCCTGTTCACCACCATCGGACTCAGCGCGACCCCCGCCGAGGCGCGCGGCCGTCACGGCGGCTGGGGCTATCGCCATCACGACCGGATCGACGCCGGCGACGTGATCGGCGGCCTGTTCGTCATCGGCGCGATCGCGGCCATCGCCAGCGCGGTGAGCAAGGACGGGCGCGACCGCGACGACCGGTACGAACCGCCCTATCGCGACGAACCGCGCGACGAGCCCTATGACCAGCCGCAGGAGGTGCGCCCCTATCAGGACGGCGCCTATGGTTCGGGCGAAGCCGAGGCACGCGCCAGCGATGCGTGCAGCTGGGCGGCCGAGGGCGAATTCGGCGACGGCGCGCGTGTCGACAGCATCACCGAAGCGCGCCCGAACGACGGCGGCTGGTACGTCACCGGCACGGTGTCGGCGCCCGATGGCCCGACGCGCAGCTTTGGCTGCAGCTATCGCGGCGGCCGCGTGGTCGACGTCAGCTTCGGCTGATCCGAGCGTAAAGACTGCTCGCCTTCCTGAACGTAGGACAACCCAGGCTGAACCTTGGATAAGCGGGAGGTTCAGCACCATGTCACCCCCGCCTTGGTAGACCGTCACCAACAGGCCGCGATTTCGCGCTGCCTGACGGTGAAGGAGACCGAACCATGGCTCAGATGATCAAAACGTCTTTGACCAAGGCCGCGATTGGTGCGGCCGCCGCCGGCGCGTTGCTGAGCGCCACACCCGCAATGGCGCGCGACCGTTACGACCGCGACGGCATCAGCGCGGGCGAGATCATCGCCGGCGCCGTCGTGCTCGGCGGCCTCGCCGCGATCCTGTCCTCGGACAATGATCGCTACGACCGTTACGACGATCGCTATCGCGGCCGCTACGACGACCCGCGTTACGGCTATGGCTATGACTATGGCCGCTATGGCGACAGCCGCAGCGCGGTGAACCAGTGCGTGCGCGCGGTCGAGCGCAGCGGCAGCCGCTATGGCCGCGCCGACGTCACCCAAGTGACGAGCATCGACCGCAAGCGCGACGGCTACAAGGTCAAGGGCCGCGTCGTCGTCCGCGACGGCTATGGCGGCCGCTGGGGCCGCGGCGGCTATTACGACAAGGGCAAGTTCAGCTGCGACGTCCGCTACGGCCGCATCCACGACCTCGATTTTTCGGGCCTGCGCTGAGCACCCGAAAAGAAGAATGCGGGAGCCCGCCGGTCTTCGACCGGCGGGCTCCTTGCGCAGGCGGCATCCTCGGATGATGACCGAATATTTACCTTCCTTCTTTATGGAGTCGCATGGGACCATAATGACCGCCGGGTGTGGGTGACCGGGCGGCTGGAACTGGGTCGCGCATGTCTTATCCCGAGGCCGAATCCGCCTCCACGGCAGCCGAAAAGCGCCAGCCGCGCCAGTCGCGCCTGGTGAAGGCGGCGCTCGCCTGCGCGCGCTTCGGCCAGTTCGACGTCACCATCCGCAACGTGTCGCAGACCGGCATCGGCGGCCAGGCGCCGCACGGGCTGAACCTGGGCGAGCGAGTGACGCTGTTCCTGCCGGGGCACGACCCGATGATGGGCACCGTCCGCTGGGTCGTCGACCGCCGCTTCGGCATCGAAACCGACGCGGAGATTTTCCCCGGCCGGCTGCGCGCCGCGCACGGCGACGAGCTGGTGGCGGCCGACAGCCGCGCCGATTTCCAGATCATGCCGCCGCCGAAAGTCTCCGCGTGGCGCCCGGGGCTGCTTCAGACGCAGCCCTTGCCCGGCCATTACGGCCGCAAAGGCTAGGGTCAGGACCCCAGGGTGTTTCAAACTCTCGCCATCTCCGTCCAGTCGAAGGGGAATGGAGCGTCGGAATTCAATGGTGACTTCCGACCCGACCACAAGAAAACCGGCGCGGATCGCTCCGCGCCGGTTTCTTTGGTGCATATGCGTTAGCGTCAGGCGACGCGGCGGACTTCGTTGCCGTCGTCGTCGATGTCGCGCAGCACATAGCCGCGGCCCCAGACCGTCTCGATATAATTTTCGCCGTTGCAGGCGAGCGCCAGCTTCTTCCTGAGCTTGCAGATGAAGACATCGATGATCTTCAGCTCGGGCTCGTCCATTCCGCCATAAAGATGGTTCAGGAACATTTCCTTGGTCAGCGTCGTGCCCTTGCGGAGCGAAAGCAGCTCGAGCATCTGATATTCCTTGCCGGTCAGATGCACGCGCACGCTGTCGACCTCGACC
>Ga0182747_1002693_pt1 | contig 12311 bp, 11 predicted proteins | sample eDN3rd30CBELigBY_FD_128526 | JGI IMG/M metagenome (GOLD analysis project Ga0182747, IMG submission 128526) | Enriched backyard soil microbial communities from Emeryville, California, USA - eDNA 3rd pass 30_C BE-Lig BY (version 2) (version 2) | ecosystem: Environmental > Terrestrial > Soil >...
ATACTTGGACTTCGATATAACCATTACTACGTTCTTTCACTAGTTCAGCAAATTTACGTGCAGCCATACCTTTTGGCGTGTCCTCACCAACAACGTGGGAAAATCGTATAACAAGTCGTTCGTTTTCACTTAGTTGTTCATAATCATATGGATAACTATTTGACTGACTCGCTACGAGTACAATAAATGGAATTGTAAAAAGGAAACAGAGAATGAAAATTCCGAATCTTCTTTTCACTCAAATCCTCCTTACAAACTGATGTAATTAACTCAATCATATTAAAAATACCAAAATGAACAATATTATGAACTTAATGAACATTTTGTTCTTTGTGGTATATAACAATTATTATTAAAAAACTACTGTTATAAAACAAAAAGAAAAGCTTATAAACCTTGAGTTTATAAGCTTTTCACATTTATTTAGTTGAATAATATTTTGTGGGACGTCCAACTGTACCATATTTTAAATCAATATGTACTTTTCCTTTTGCAGCTAAAAAGTCTAAATATTTCCGAACAGTAACCCGAGCCATACCGACATTTTGTGCTAATTGTTCTGAAGTAATCGGTGCATTATTTTCGATAAGGCCATCGATAATTTGCTTCATCGTTAAATCATTTAAACCTTTAGGAAGTGTTGATTCATCATCAAGTTTATGGCCAAACCAAGCATCAACATCCTCTTGTTTAACATTAGTGGAGTTTTTCAACTTTTTCACTGTATTCGAATAGTTTTGTAATGCGGTTTGGAATCTTTCGAATCTAAAGGGTTTGATTAAATAATCAAATGCCCCCATACGTATAACATCTTGAACTGTTTTAGTATCTCTTGCTGCAGTAATCATGATGACATCGCATGGAATCTGTTCTTTTCTAATTTTTTGTAATAATTCAATGCCTGGTTTATCTGGCAAATACATATCTAATAGTACTAAATTTGGTCTACTCGAAATGATTCTGTTATAGGCCTCCTCACAAGTTTGTGCTTCACCTATTAATGTAAATCCTGTCATTCTACTTAAAAAGCTCTTATTCACTTCTAATACCATTGGATCATCTTCTACTATAAAAATAGATATGTTTGTCATTTCATCACCCCAGCTGTAACAGTTATGGTTGTACCAATATTGATTTCAGATGTAACTTGAATTGTTCCTTTATTTGAATCAACGATTTGTTTTACTAATGCTAAACCAATTCCATGGCCATCTTGTTGTTTTGTTGTAAATCCATATTCAAATATTTTCTCTGGTTTGCCTTTAATTCCTGTTCCACTATCTTGTACTTCTAGATAAAGGAATTGTTGATCTCCTTGGATTAATATATTTACATCACGTGTTTCCCTATTTAAACATGCTTCCATAGCATTATCAATTAAGTTTCCGACAATCGTAACTAAATCTCCACTAGAGAAACCTGTCATAAAATCAATAAAGTATGAATCATCATCAACTGTCAAATGAACCCCGAGTTCTTTTGCACGAGAATGTTTCCCTAAAAGTAATCCCTGCAATGAATAATCGAGAATTTTATCACGTAATTTTTGAATAACATCTTCCTCATCTGTTATCTCATCGATAATTAAGCTTAGTGCATCTTCATTGCGTTCAAGTTGTATAAGACCTGCGATACTATGTAATCGATTTAAGTATTCATGATGTTGCGCTCTTAACGAATCGACTAGTGTTTTAATTCCGGTTAATTCTTCAGCTAACGTATGTGCTTCTTTACGATCAGTTATCATGATCAGAAAGCCTGCATTTTTATCATGAATTAAAATTGGAAATGTACGCACTAAATACATTTGGTCAAAGAGTAATAATGGTCTGTAGTTTTCTATAAGGTCTATATTTTCTGCTAACCATGTATTTGGAAATAAATCTTGTAAAGTACCATTCTTTCCAAAAAAGTGTGTATATTGTCTTGCAATTCGATTAATAAATGTTATTTTCCCATTAGCGTCCGTTGCTAAAATCCCTACATCCATAGCCTGCATGATAGCAGACCGTTCTTGTACAATTCGAGCAATTTGATATGGTTCTAAATTTAAGGTTTGTTTTTTAATGTGATTTGCAAGAATTATTGCTCCAATTAGTCCAACAAATAATCCCCATAGTAACGATAATAATATATCGGCTTGATAATACGTCCACAAATTAAACCATGTAGGAGAAAGGATTCCGACGTTAATGACACCGACTTGTTTAGTTGCTTCACTATTCATAATCGGAACAAATGCACGAATGGAATGACCTTGTACACCAACAGCTTTAGAAATGTACTCGTGCTGAGACATGGCCTCATGATTTTCCTCTTCTTCTAAAACGGTTCCTATTTTACTTTCAGAAGGGTGTGAATATCGAACGCCTTTCATATCAAAAACAACAATATAATCTACATCTGTTGCAAGTCGTATACGCTCTGCAATAGGTTGAATTACTACAAAACCTTCTTCTGTTCCAACCGTATCTTGAATATCAGTCATTTGTGCAACCGTTCTTGCGATTGCAATGGCTCTTGCACCAAATTCTTTTTCAAACGCTCCTGAAATATTATGAATCATCATTGCGCCACTTGTAATAATGGAAAATAGCACAATGACGAATGTAAATACAAACATTTTAAACTTTAATGATTTCTTTGCCATAATGTGTTGTTGCATGTATTACAACAATGACACACCCCATTTAAAGTTAGATTGAATATTTCTATTATTATCTAAATAGATAATAGTTATCATAATTATAAATAATAAGAATTCGCATTGAAAGAAAATAATAAAAAAGAAGGGATCAGGCTAGTCATTTTGTAAAGTACTTTCTGCAACTAAGATGGAAACATTTTGATATGACCGAAGCAGGTGAAAAAATATTATTGTAAATTATAATAAGAAGAAAGGCTGTATAGAAAGTTTCCCACTTTACTATACAGCCTCCAAATACAATTATTCAGATAATGCTTTTTTAAATCTTTCGACTCCATCTTTTACAGTTTCAAAAGGACATGCTACGTTAATACGTAAAAATCCTCTTCCAGCTTCTTCGTACTTTGTACCAGGTTCAATGGCAAGTCGACCTTTTACCAGCAATTTTTGCATCATTTCTTCTTCAGATAAACCAGTTTGACGATAATCGATCCACATTAAGTAAGTGGCATTCGGTTTTGTAACTGTAATTCCTTCGATTTGATTAAGTTCTTCCACTACATAGTCCATATTTTTAGAAATATATTGAATCATTGCATCTAACCATTCTTCGCCTTTTTCGTAGGCTGCTTGAATACCAGCTGACGCTAAAAGGTTTAAATCACCTAGGCCATGAGCTTGTAAGTTTTGATTTAATTTCAAACGTAAACGATCATTAGGTGCAACGATCATTGCAGCATGTATACCTGCAATATTAAAAGTCTTAGTAGGGGCAATACATGTAACTATCTTTGCTTTATCTGCATCTTTTACAATTAACGTAGGAATATGTTTATAGCCATCAAAGACAATATCCGCATGAATTTCATCTGAAATTAATAGTACATCGTATTGAATACATAATTGAACAAGTTTTTCTAAATCACTTTCTGACCAAACAACGCCACCTGGGTTATGCGGGTTACAAAGGATATAGGCTTTAATTCCAATTTTAAATGCTTCTTCTAATGCTACAAAATCATATTCGTATTCGTTATCTTTCGAAACCAAATCGCAAGCTATGACTTCTCTTTTTTGTGCTTTTGGAATATTAAAGAAAGCTGGATATACAGGTGTTGAAATACAAATTTTATCGCCAGGATCCGTGAATGTTTCTATTATAGTAGCAATTGCTGGTACAACTCCGTGATGGAATAAAATTGCATTTGGATCAATATGCCAGTTATGGCGGTTTTTAAACCAACTTTGAATTGCTAGTTTACAAGATTCGCTTACATAGGAATATCCAAAAATTGGGTGATCTAATCTTTCTTTAATTGCATCGGTAATAACTTGAGGTATTGCAAAATCCATATCTGCAACCCACATTGGTAAAATATCATCAGCATCTGTGACATTGTATTTCGCTTTAATGCGATCTTTAAACTGATCCCATTTTAAAGAGTTTGTATTCTTTCGATTATGCAATACATCAAAATTCATAGACAACTCTATCACTCATTTCATTTATTATTTCTATTAACTATGATACCATATCAACTAAGTATAAAAGTGTAATAGGGTGAAAAAATGGACAATATTTTGATGAATCAAAAAGCTCTGAAAACTTTACAAGAATGGGATCCTTTCAACATAGGTGAGGATAACTATGATACTGAATCTGCTGATGTCGTTGCAGCATTACAAAGTATTGATGACCCTACAAAACTCGCAAAAGTAATACAAACTGTTTATGAACACTCGTTTGAACAATGGATTCCGTTTGAACAGTGTGTTTCAATATCTTATAAGTTAATTGCAGTTAAATTTGAGGCGAAATGTATTTTATAACGCATCTTACCAATGGGGTATCTAGTCAGTTGATAATCACTAATTAGATACTCTTTTTTCGTAATTGATAATATACTCCATCTATTGCGTGAAATGTTCGAATATTTCCTCAAATGTGATGATTTTTTGTTCATAAACACTACTCTATGTTATAATTTAACATGACATTTACGTATGAATTAGAAAGTAGGAAATTGGTTATGGCAAAAAAATACGAAGTGGGTGAAGTAGTAGCGGGAAAGGTAACTGGAATACAACCATATGGAGCTTTCATTGCGTTGGATGAGGAAACACAAGGGCTAGTGCATATATCAGAGATCACATACGGTTTTGTGAAGGATATTGAAGATTATTTAAAAATCGGAGACGTAATTCAAGTAAAGATTCTAGAAATTGATGAAACTTCAGAAAAAATAAGTTTATCAACCCGTGCACTACAAGAAGCGCCTGTACAAAAAAAGAAAGATGTTCAACCAAGAAAATCATTGCAAGATAAAGTAAATGAAAACGATGCAAATGGATTTAAATCATTGCGAGACAAGTTACAAGACTGGATCGAACAATCAGGGCATTAAACAGAAGAAAAAGAGGTTTTCTTTGAAGTAATTCAGAGAAGCCTCTTTTTCTTATGCTTAAAAAAGTATAGAAAGAGCCTTTAAAGCAAAATAATAGTACTGAATCAAATGAGTTACACCTAGAATAATCCATTATTTATTCTTTCTACATATAAAGATTTTTTATTCATTTGAGTCTTTATGATTTTTAACCCTGTAAATTATCAGCCATAGCAAAGCAAAATGAACAATTGAGAGGGGAATATTACTATGGTAATTCCGTATAAACATGAACCGCTAACTGATTTTTCTATAGAGTCTAACCGCCAAGCATATTTAGATGCATTAAAGAAGGTAGAAAGTGAGCTTGGGCGAGAATATCCTTTAATTATTGATGGTAAAAGAATTACGACAGAACAAAAAATCACTTCTTATAATCCAGCGAAAATTTCAGAAGTTGTTGGGTATGTTTCAAAAGCCAATAAGGAATTAGCTGAAAATGCAATGCAGGTTGCAGATACAACTTTTAATACTTGGAAAAAAGTAGATCCAACTGTTCGAGCAGAAATTTTATTTAAAGCAGCTTCAATAACTCGCAGACGTAAGTTTGAACTTTGTGCTTGGTTAACAAAAGAGGCGGGAAAGCCTTGGTCTCAAGCGGATGGGGATATTGCAGAAGGTATTGACTTTTTAGAATATTATGGTCGTCAAATGCTAGAGCTTGCAAAAGGTGAACCGTTAGCACACGACCCTGGACAAATTAATAAATATACTTATATTCCATTAGGTGTCGGAGTGGTTATTTCACCGTGGAATTTTCCATTTGCCATTATGTTAGGCACTACAGTTGCAGCAGTTGTAACGGGCAATACAGTCCTCTTAAAACCCGCATCGACAACACCAGTGATTGCTTATAAATTCATAGAAATTATGGAGGAAGCGGGGTTACCGGCTGGAGTGATAAATTATATACCCGGATCCGGTGCAGAAGTTGGAGATTATTTAGTAGATCATCCACGGACACGTTTTATCAGTTTCACTGGTTCTCGTGATGTTGGATTACGAATTAATGAACGTGCTTCAGTATTAAATGACGGACAAATTTGGATAAAGCGTGTGATTGCTGAGATGGGCGGAAAAGATACAATCGTAGTAGATGATGCAAATAGTGCCGATTTAGAATTAGCAGCACAATCCATAGTGACTTCTGCCTTTGGGTTTAGCGGTCAAAAATGTTCTGCATGTTCCCGTGCGGTTATCGTTGGTGATGAAGCTTACAACTGGGTTGTAGAACGAGTTGTAGAATTAACGAAAGAATTAGTTGTTGGAGATCCTTCAAAAGAGGATACATTTGTAGGACCTGTGAATGATGCAGGGGCATTTAAGAAAATTTCCGAGTATATTGAGATAGGTAAAGATGAAGGACGCTTAGTTGCTGGTGGAAAATATGATGATTCAAAGGGTTACTTTATTCATCCAACGGTATTTGTCGATGTAGATCCAAAAGCTTGTATTATGCAAGAAGAAATTTTCGGACCAGTATTAGCGATGACTAAGGCTAATACATTTAATGAAGCAATTGAAATTGCAAATAACACGGTCTATGGATTAACCGGTGCTGTAATATCAAAGAACCGTGCACACTTGGAACAAGCAAGAGAAGAATTTCATGTTGGTAATTTATACTTCAATCGTGGTTGTACTGCAGCGACAGTGGGATATCAACCGTTTGGTGGATTTAATATGTCCGGGACTGATTCAAAAGCAGGTGGCCCTGACTATTTAACTTTGCACATGCAAGCAAAATCAGTATCTGAAGCGCTTTAAATTGCTTTTGGTGCAAAAGTAAAAGTAGAAATTAAAAATGTCTGTTTTTTACGAAATAGTCTGACAAAAACGAGAAAAATTGGTATTATTAATAGTATCTTCATAAGGAAAAAATATCAAAATGATTGAAAGTATATTGCGAATTATTTAGAATCCAAAAATATAACAATGTATGTTACAATGGTGGCGACCTTAAATATTAAATGAATGAAGAGGCGAAATTAAATGTCTGAAAATCTTAACCTTCAAGGATCAACTCAGGAAGTTATTAAAGAAGCGCTGAATAAACTCGGGTATGATGAAGCAATGTATGAACTACTTAAAGAACCATTACGTATGTTACATGTACGTATTCCAGTAAAAATGGATGATGGTACAACAAAAGTATTTACAGCTTATCGCGCACAACATAACGATGCAGTTGGACCTACGAAAGGTGGCGTTCGCTTCCACCCTGGTGTTAATGAAGATGAAGTGAAAGCCCTTTCAATGTGGATGACTTTAAAATGTGGTATCGTTGACCTTCCATATGGTGGTGGTAAAGGTGGTATCATTTGTGACCCACGTACAATGTCAATGGGAGAACTTGAAAGATTAAGCCGTGGTTACGTACGTGCAATTAGCCAAATCGTAGGACCTACAAAGGATATTCCTGCGCCAGATGTATTTACAAATGCTCAAATAATGGCATGGATGATGGATGAATATAGTCGAATTGACGAATTCAATTCACCAGGTTTTATTACAGGAAAACCAATCGTGTTAGGTGGTTCTCAAGGACGTGACCGAGCTACTGCTCAAGGAGTTACGATTGTTATTCAAGAGGCTGCTAAAAAACGAGGCATTGATATTAAAGGTGCGCGTGTTGTTATTCAAGGATTTGGGAATGCAGGAAGTTTCCTAGCTAAATTTATGAGTGACTTAGGTGCAAAAGTAATCGGAATTTCTGATGCTTATGGTGCTCTTCATGATCCCGAAGGATTAGATATTGATTATTTATTAGATCGCCGAGATAGCTTCGGTACAGTAACAACTTTATTCGAAGATACAATTACAAACAAAGAACTTTTAGAGCTTGATTGTGATATTTTAGTTCCTGCAGCGATTGAAAACCAAATTACTGCCGAAAACGCACATGAAATTAAAGCGAATATTGTAGTTGAGGCTGCAAATGGACCAACTACTGCTGAAGCTACAAAAATTCTGACGGAGCGTGGCATTTTATTAGTACCTGACGTACTAGCATCAGCTGGTGGCGTAACTGTTTCATATTTTGAATGGGTACAAAATAATATGGGGTACTATTGGTCAGAAGATGAAGTATCGGAAAAATTGTATGAGAAAATGGTTGCAGCTTTTGAAAATGTCTATACTGTTGCGACTACACGTAACATTAATATGCGTTTAGCCGCATATATGGTTGGCGTTCGACGTACTGCTGAAGCGTCTCGCTTCCGTGGATGGGTATAAAAGTTTAAAATAAGGGCTATGTAAAGAGAAATGAAATCTCTTTACATAGCCCTTTTTAATGTTGGGTACAGTTAATATAGAGGGTGAATTTATAGTTGAAGGAGAGTTTACAATTTGAACGAGTTTACATTTTATAACCCAGTCCGTCTTTATTTTGGAAAAGGCCAAATAGCTCAGTTAGAAAACGAATTACCGAAGTATGGAGATAAAGTATTAGTTGTCTACGGTGGAGGTAGTATTAAAAGAAATGGCGTTTATGATGACGTAATGTCTATTTTGAATAAACTTAATATGAAAGTTTTCGAATTAGCAGGTGTAGAGCCTAACCCACGTGTTTCAACTGCAAGAAAGGGAATTGAAATCTGTAAAAAGGAAGAAATAGATTTTGTATTAGCAGTTGGTGGTGGATCTGTAATTGACTGCTCCAAGTTAATTGTTGCAGGCGCGAAAATTGATGAAGATCCTTGGAATATCGTTATGAAAAAGGCAACTGTAAAGGATGCTTTACCTCTTGGAACGGTATTAACGATTGCTGCAACTGGTTCTGAAATGAACTCGGGATCTGTAATAACGAATGAAGAAACACTTGAAAAGTACGGATGGGGTAGTCCGTATGTATTCCCTAAATTCTCAATTCTAGATCCTATTTATACATTTTCACTCCCTAGAAATCAAACTGTCTATGGTATTGTTGACATGATGTCTCATGTCTTTGAACAATATTTCCACAATGCAACGAATACACCAATTACGGACGAAATGTGTGAGGGTGTACTAAGAACTGTTATTGCAACTGCACCTAAATTAGTGAATGATTTAGAGAACTATGAATTAAGAGAAACGATTTTACTTGGTGGTACAATCGGATTGAATAACTTCCTATCTATGGGTTCAACTGGTGACTGGGCAACACATGGTATTGAGCATGCAGTTTCAGCTGTTTATGATATTCCTCATGGTGGCGGTTTAGCGATTTTATTCCCTAACTGGATGAGACATAATGTAAACGTGAATCCTGAACGTTTTGCACAATTAGCTATACGTGTCTTTGGTGTACAAGCAGAAGGAAAAACAACTGAAGAAATTGCACATGAAGGAATTAATCGACTAAGTGAGTTCTGGATATCAATTGGTGCACCTAGCAGATTAGCTGATTATGAAATCGATAACTCACAATTAGATACACTAGTAGAAAAAGCATTAGCAAATGGTCCCCTAGGGAAATTTAAAGAGTTACAAGCTGAAGATGTAAGAAAAATCTTAGAGATGTCATTATAATAATGGAAAAATCCTTGCCTAAATAACGGCAAGGATTTTCTTTATGACTTTCTATCACTATCTGTATTATCTTTTGTTAAATGATGTTTCCATTCTGCGACACCGTCTTCTTCGTCAAAGGCCATTGTTACTTTTGTAACTCCTTTTTGGCTTAAAATGATTTCCTTTAGGTGATCACGAACATCATCAAGATACGCTAATGATAAATTTGGATCAGTTTCTGCTACTAATTCAACGTGCAAATATTCTCCTTCTTTTATAACCTCTAATCGTTGTATATCGGTAACGTGAGGATCTTCCATTACAAGGTTACCAATGTGAACTAACATTTCTTCATCAGTTTCACCGATAGCACCTCTTGCGTTATCAAGGAATACGCGTCCTACAACGTAGAACATCATAATTCCAATAATCATAGACACAAGACCTTCAAGCGCGTGAAAACCTGTAAAGTATGCAATGATAATAGCTAAGAAGGCAAGGACATTCCCACTCGTTGCAACTAAATCTTCCATCCACACAAGTTTTGTAGCTGGTTTAGCACGATTTAAATAGGCGACTGATTTTGGAACAGCCAAAAAGCCTTTATGTTCTACACCCACTTCATGTAGCACTTCTTTTGCTGCTTTATGAAGTACAAATCCCTCTAATAAAGTACCGATTAATAATACACCTAATGCAATGAACAGCCCTTCAGAACTTTGGGATGGATGTAGAAAATGATGCCAACCTTCCTTGATTGTTTCATATGAAAGAATAGCAACGATTAAAACTGCACCTAAGCAAACCAAATTGACAACTCGGCCAAATCCATTAGGGAATCTCTTAGTTGGAGCCTTCTTAGAAAGAGCTGATCCTATAAATACGAAAAACTGATTTGCTGCATCTCCGAGAGAGTGCATCATTTCGGCAAACATGGCAATGTTCCCTGTAAAGAAATATGCAGTCCCTTTAAGGATGCCTAATATTAAGTTGACGAGAGCAGCTATTAATGAAGCCATACTCCCTCCTTTTAATAATTTTAGGATTTCACCCATAAACCTTCCTCCAATTAAGCTAAGATTTCAATTTCAATATTTTTTATATATGGTAGAGAATGAAGCAAACTATATAATGCAAATGTATCGGACTTCAATAAAATGGAAAAGCGAATATCTACTTCATATAATAACTGTTCTGTTGGCGATTGAATATCTCTTATACGTATATTATCTATAAACATTTCATTTTCTTTCATAAAATCAAGTAAATTTTTTATATTTTTTTCATCAAACAATTGAACCTTAAGGGAGACATCGCGCATTCGCAATCGTTTAGGACCAATCTTCCACATCAAAGGTGCAATCCCTTCTATTCCAATTACAACAATAATAACTGTTAATAATGCTTGAATATAAAATCCAGCACCTACTGCGATGCCGATACCAGCAGCCCCCCAGATCATTGCAGCAGTAGTTAATCCGGTAATACTATCATTTCCTTTTCTTAAAATAACACCAGCACCTAAAAATCCAATTCCGCTAACAATTTGAGCAGCTAATCGAAGAGGATCGAGTGTAATATTAATATCCTCTCGCGAAGGTACATTATACGCAGTATCGGTCGAAATGATTGTTAATAGACAACTAAAGGTTGAGATAACAAGAGATGTTTTTAACCCAACTGGCTTCTTTTTTAATTCACGTTCAATTCCAATGATTAAACTTAAAAAAGCAGCAATTAATAATTTAATGAGAACTTCAAGGGGAAAAGTATCAATTGTAATTAAATGCAAGTTAATCCCCCTTTAAATATTGCTAACTTTCCTTATATTTGACAAAATAGAAAACAAAGATTTGTAATTTCAAAGTTAAGAAATCATTTTATGATTGGGGACTACAATATATGAATAAACCAGCAATACATCCATACATTCCAATTCTTATAGGTATTATTTCTATTTCACTATCAGCAATTTTTGTGAAATTAGCATCAGCAGATGCAGGTGTAATTGCATTTTACCGAATGTTGTTCTCTGTATTGATTATGAGCCCAATCTTTTTTACGAAATATGTTAAAGAATTAGCGTTGATTAGAGGGCGAGATTGGTTATTTTCAACTATTGCTGGAATCTTTTTAGCGTTTCATTTTATCCTCTGGTTTGAATCGTTAAATTACACATCTGTAGCAAGTTCTACAGTATTAGTTACCTTGCAGCCCTTGTTTGCATTTATAGGTACTTATATTTTCTTTAAAGAACCGCTATCAGCAAAAACAATTGCTTCTGGATTAATAGCTATTTTAGGTAGCTTTTTAATAAGTTGGGGTGATTTTCAAGTAAGTGGAGTAGCATTGTATGGAGACATGTTAGCCCTTATCGCCTGTGCTTTAATAACTGCTTATTTATTATTTGGGCAAGAGGTTAGAAAAAGAATTTCATTGATTACATATACAATGGTAGTTTACTCAATAAGTACAATCTGTTTATTTTTATATGTATTACTAAAAGGGGAGTCGTTCGGTCCTTATCCTACAATGAGCTGGTTGTGGTTCCTGTTACTCGCTATTATTCCAAACTTATTAGGACATACACTATTTAATTGGGCAATCAAATGGGTAAGTACAAATGTTATTTCAATAGCAGTATTATTCGAACCCATTGGAGCTGCAATTTTAGCCTATTTCGTTTTTGGAGAATATTTAATGACGTCTCAAATTATTGGAGG
>Ga0182747_1002694_pt1 | contig 12297 bp, 11 predicted proteins | sample eDN3rd30CBELigBY_FD_128526 | JGI IMG/M metagenome (GOLD analysis project Ga0182747, IMG submission 128526) | Enriched backyard soil microbial communities from Emeryville, California, USA - eDNA 3rd pass 30_C BE-Lig BY (version 2) (version 2) | ecosystem: Environmental > Terrestrial > Soil >...
AGACGCGCCGCGCGTGCTCATCGCCAATTCCAACCTGGTGCCGCACTGGGCCAACTGGGAGCATTTCAACGAGCTCGATCGCAAGGGCCTGATGATGTACGGCCAGATGACGGCCGGCTCCTGGATCTACATCGGCTCGCAGGGCATCGTGCAGGGCACCTACGAGACCTTCGTCGAGATGGGACGCCAGCACTACGACGGCAACCTGGCCGGTCGCTGGATTCTGACCGCGGGCCTGGGTGGCATGGGCGGCGCGCAGCCGCTGGCTGCAACCATGGCCGGCGCTTCCTGCCTGGCGATCGAGTGCCGCCCGAGCAGCATCGAGTTCCGTCTGCGCACCGGCTACGTGGACGTGCAGGCGCGCGATCTGGACGACGCGCTCGCCATCATCGAGCGTGCGGGCAAAGAGAAAAAAGCCATCTCGGTTGCATTGCTCGGCAACGCCGCAGACGTGCTGCCGGAACTGGTGCGACGTGGCATCCGTCCCGATGCCGTCACCGATCAAACCTCGGCGCACGATCCGGTCAACGGCTACCTGCCGCAGGGCTGGACGCTCGACCAGTGGGAATCCGCGCGCGCCAGCGACCCTGCGTCGGTCGCCGCCGCGGCCAAGAAGTCCATGGCCGTGCACGTGCAAGCCATGATCGAGTTCAAGAAGCTGGGCGTGCCCACCTTCGACTACGGCAACAACATTCGGCAGATGGCGCTGGAAATGGGCGTGCGCGATGCGTTCGCCTTCCCTGGTTTCGTGCCGGCCTACATCCGGCCGCTGTTCTGCCGCGGCATCGGACCGTTCCGCTGGGCTGCGCTGTCGGGCGATCCGGAGGACATCCGCAAGACCGATGCGAAGGTGAAGGAACTGCTGCCGCACGACAAGCACCTGCACAACTGGCTCGACATGGCCCAGGAGCGCATCAAGTTCCAGGGCCTGCCGGCCCGTATCTGCTGGGTTGGCCTGGGCGAACGCCATCGCCTCGGACTGGCTTTCAACGAAATGGTGGCCAACGGCGAATTGTCCGCCCCCATCGTCATCGGCCGCGATCACCTCGATTCCGGTTCGGTCGCCTCGCCCAATCGCGAAACCGAAGCCATGAAGGACGGCTCGGATGCGGTTTCCGACTGGCCGCTGCTCAACGCGCTGCTCAACACCGCGTCCGGCGCCACCTGGGTGTCGCTGCACCACGGCGGCGGCGTAGGCATGGGCTTCTCGCAACATGCCGGCGTGGTGATCGTGTGCGACGGCACGCCTGAAGCAGCGAAGCGTGTGGGCCGTGTGCTGTGGAATGACCCGGCGACGGGCGTCATGCGCCACGCCGATGCCGGCTACGAGGAAGCGAAGGAATGCGCACGCAAGAACAACCTCGACCTGCCCGGCATCCTGGGCTGACGGCGCCGCCGGCCTCGAGTGCAGTTCATGGCACGCCTCCCCATCTCCGGAATGCAGCGCGTGGCGATCGATACGACCATCGATCGCCCGCGCGCGCGCCGGGCAATGAGGTCGGCGAGCACCGCAATCTCCCGCCCGGCAACGCCGGATGCGATAGTTAAGGTCCGTCGCGAAAGCTCAGTTTTTCTAAAAATAACCTCACGCAAAGCCTGTTTGTCCCGGCAGCGGCGCCGCCCACAATGGACCTCGCACTTGTGGAGGTCTGCATGTATCTCAAGAACGCTTGGTACGTTGCCGCCTGGGATCATGAGCTCAAGCTCGAACCGAAAGCCGTCACGATGCTGGATGAGCGCATCGTGCTCTACCGCACCAGCGACGGCCGGCCGGCGGCCCTCGAGGATGCCTGCCCGCATCGCAAGCTGCCGCTGTCGATGGGCCGTATCAAAGGCGACGCGATCGAATGCGGCTATCACGGACTGACCTTCGACCGCGCCGGCTCCTGCATACGCGCGGCCTGCGTCGATCGCATCCCGACCTTGGCGCGGGTGCGCTCCTATCCCGTGCAGGAGCGCTACGGCCTGATCTGGGTCTGGATGGGCGAAGTACAGAAGGCCGATCCCGAGCGCATCCTGCAGGTCGAGCACTGGGGCGATCCGGCCTGGGGGCTCAACCGCGGCGACTCGATGACGGTCGACTGCAACTATCTGTACGTGACCGACAACCTGCTCGATCCCTCGCACGTGGCCTGGGTGCATCAAAGCTCTTTTGGCAACGCGGCCTGCGAGGCGACGACTTTGAGCACGGTGTTGAGCGAGGACGGCGTCACCGTCTCGCGCTGGATGCTCGATTCCGAGCCGGCGCCGTTCTATGCGCCGTTCCTGAAGTTCCGCGGCAACTGCGACCGCAAGCAGCACTACGAAGTGCGCTTCCCCTCGCACGCGATCATCAAGGCGATTTTCGTTCCGGCCGGCACCGGCAGCGACGACCGACCGCTGCACCCGGACGTCTTCCTCATGGACAGCTACAACTTCATGACGCCGGAGAGCGAGAACCGCACGCGCTACTACTGGTTCCAGATGCGCAACTTCTCGCCCGACGATGCCGAAGTCTCGGCGAAGTTCGCAACCTCGGTGCGCGATGCCTTCGAAGAGGATCGCGTCATCATGACGGCGGTACACCGCGGCATGGCCGACAAGCGCTCGCCCAACATCGACCTGAAGATCGACCTGGGGCCGTTGCGGTTCCGCCAGCGCCTGGCGCAGATGATCGCTGCCGAGCAGCAGCCGGCTGCGATCGACAAACCGAGGCTGGCGGTCGCCGAATGAGTCTGTCACGGCCGACCGCAGGCGGCGCCAACAACCCTGCTACCGTGCTCGAAGCCGACCGCGGAGCTGAAACAGTCGGCGCGCCCGCAACCGCAGCGCTCGCCGCTGCATCCAAACCGATTCCAGCCGCGAGCGCGCAGTCGCCGACAGTGGAGTTTCGCAAATCGGGGCGCAGCGCCGCCTGGGACGATTCGCTTTCGCTGCTGGACTTCGCCGAACGACAGGGACTCACTCCGGATTTCAGCTGCCGCGCCGGCATCTGCGGCAGCTGCAGGACCGCCCTGATCGAGGGCGAAGTCACGTATTTCCAGGAACCGCTCGATGTCCCCGAGGACGGCAGCGTGCTCATCTGCAGCTGCCAGCCCAAGGGCCCGATCGTTCTGGACCTCTGAAGCACTCGACAGGAGACAACCGTGCAGATTCGACGCAGATCGTGGGAGTTGACGGATGGCCACTAACCCTTCGCGGCGGCCTGGTTCCGCCCTGACTTTCAATCCGCACGTAGCGGCCCTGCCCACGTACAACGCGGGTCTGAATGTCGCCATCGCCCGCTCCATCAGCGGCCGCGAGCAGATCGCGCGCCTCGGCAGCAACGAGAATCCTTACGGCTGCTCGCCAGCGGTTCAGCGAGCCCTGTCTTCCGCGGCATTCGAGCCGTGGCGCTATGCCGATCCCGCGTGCCGGGATTTGCGTGTCGCTATCGGCACCAAGGTCGGCGTCGCACCCGAACAGATCGTCGCGGGCAACGGTTCAGAAGAACTGATCGCTGCGATCTCGCGTGCCTTCCTCGTACCGGGAGCCGCCGCGACGACCGTCGTGCCGAGCTTCGGCCTGCACGAGATCGAGCCGCTGGCCGCCGGCGCAAGCGTCACCAAAGTGCCGATGACCGCAGAGCTGGGTTTCGATGTGGATGCGATGGAGCGCGCACTGTCGCTCGCGCCGCAGATCTTCTTCCTGCCATCGCCCTGGAATCCGGTGGGACCGGCGCTGGGCCTGGCCGCGCTGGAACGCTTGGCGCGGGCAACGTCGCCCTCGACGCTCTTCGTTCTCGATGAGGCCTATCGCGAGTTCGCAGATCCGAGCACGCCGGATGGAATCGAAGTGCTGCACCGTCTCGGCATTGCACACATAGTCCTGCGCACGTTCTCGAAAGCCTACGGCCTTGCCGGCCTGCGCGTCGGCTATGCGGTGTGTTCGGATGCGGAGATAGCGAGAGTGGTCGCCGCCGCCAAGCCGCCGTTCAACGTCAATGCCGCCGCGCAGATTGCAGCCATTGCCGCGCTGGAGGACGAAGCCTGGATGAAGGACAGCGTTGCACGCATCCGTGAGGAACGCGAGCGCGTGCGCAAGGCACTGGTCGATCTGGGGCTGCGGGTCGCCCCGTCGCAGACCAATTTCCTCTTCTTCGACTCCGGCGTGGACAGCGCCAAGCTGGCGACGGACCTGGTGCGTGACGGGATCATCGTGAAAGCCTGGCGCGAAGCCGGCTACGGACAGTTCCTGCGCGCCACCATCGGGCTGCCGGAAGAGAACGATCACCTGGTGCGCATGCTGGCGAAGCATCTGGCCCGGTGACCGGCCAGGACAGGTTCAGGTGTGCAGCGGAACGCGCCGTTTTCAGAACGCGCGTTTCGCCGTACGTTCGTTGACGGCGCTGGTCACCCACGGATCGAGACCCGCCGCGCCGGCCTGCACGTGCCGGACCAGAGCGGCCCGCATGCGGGGATCCCAGAACTTGACGATGTGATCGCCGATGCCGTCGATCGCGCGTTCCTCGCCTTGATGGGCGAAGAACTTCGCGATCTGGTTGGCCATGTAGACCAGCTTCTCGGGCGTCATGGATGCTCCGCTGCGATACGACCGCCGCTCACTTCGCCACCGCCGCCGGGTGGGATTCGATCCGTGTGTTGCGTTCGCTCAGCTCGCGATAGCGCTCTTGCCATTCGGCGGGGCCGCTGGCGGGCGCGACCTGCACCGCAGTGACTTTGTATTCCGGGCAATTCGTCGCCCAGTCGGAATAGTCGGTCGTCACTACGTTCGCCTGGGTCGCCGGATGGTGGAACGTGGTGTAGACCACGCCGGGCGCCACCCGATCGGTGATCGTCGCGCGCAGCGACGTGGCGCCTGCCCGGCTTTCCAGCTTGACGAAATCGCCGTCGCGAATGCCGCGCTGCTCGGCATCGTGCGGATGGATCTCGAGCAGATCCTCGCCGTGCCACATGACGTTCTCGGTGCGCCGCGTCTGCGCGCCGACGTTGTACTGGCTCAGGATGCGACCGGTGGTGAGCAGCAGCGGATAGCGTCGCGAGGAGCGCTCGTCCGTCGGGATGTACTCGGTGATCGTGAACCGTCCTTTGCCGATCACGAAGCCGTCCTGGTGCATGACCGGCGTGCCCTGTGGCGCGCGATCGTTGCACGGCCATTGCACCGACCCGAGCTCCTCCAGTTTCTGATAGGACACACCGGCAAACGTCGGCGTGGCGCGCGCGATCTCGTCCATGATTTCCGAGGGATGCTGGTAGTTCCAGGGCTGCCCCATGGCCCGGGCGATCGCCAGCGTAATCTCCCAGTCGGCCAGCCCCGCCCGCGGCGGCATGACCTTGCGGACCCGGCCGATGCGCCGCTCGGCATTGGTGAACGTGCCGTCCTTCTCCAGGAAGGTGGAGCCGGGCAGGAAGACATGCGCGAACTTCGACGTCTCGTTCAGGAACAGGTCCTGCACCACCACGCACTGCATGGCGGCGAGCGCCCGCACCACATGTTGCGTATCCGGATCCGACTGGACCATGTCCTCGCCCTGGATGTAGATGCCCAGGAAACTGTCGTCGAGCGCGGCGTCGAACATGTTGTTGATGCGCAGTCCCGGCTCCGGATCGAGCTTCACGCCCCACAGCGCCTCGAACATGGAACGGGTCGCGTCGTCGGCGACGTGACGGTAGCCGGAGAACTCGTGCGGGAACGAACCCATATCGCACGAGCCCTGCACGTTGTTCTGGCCGCGCAGCGGATTCACGCCGACGCCGGGCCGGCCGAGATTGCCGGTCGCCATCGCCAGGTTGGCCATGCCGATGACCGTGGTCGTGCCCTGGCTGTGCTCGGTCACGCCCAGACCGTAGTAGATCGCGGCGTTGCCGCCCGTTGCGTACAGGCGCGCAGCGGCACGGATCTGTTCCGCCGGAACGCCCGTTACTTCGGCCGCAGCCTCAGGACTGTTGCGAGCTTCGGCAACGAAGGCCGCCCAATGCTCGAATTCGCTCCAGTCGCAGCGCTCGCGGACGAAGCGCTCATCGATCAGCCCTTCGGTCACGACCACGTGGGCCAGGGCATTGATCATGGCGACGTTGCTACCCGGCCGCAGCGGCAGGTGATAGCTCGCCTCCACGTGCGGCGAGCGCACCAGGTCGATGCGGCGCGGATCGATGACGATCAGCTTGGCCGCTTCGCGCAAGCGCTTCTTCATGTGCGAAGCGAACACCGGATGTGCATCGGTCGGGTTGGCGCCGATGACCAGGATGACATCGGTGTGGTCGACGGAGTCGAAATCCTGCGTGCCGGCGGAGGTACCGAAAGCCTGCTTCAGTCCATAGCCCGTAGGTGAATGGCACACGCGCGCGCAGGTGTCGACGTTGTTGTTGCCGAATACGGCGCGCACCAGCTTCTGCACCAGGTAAGTCTCTTCATTGGTGCAGCGTGAGGAAGTGATGCCGCCGATGGCGCTGCGACCGTAAGTTTCCTGGATGCGCCGGAACTCGCTCGCGACACGCTCGATGGCTTGCTCCCAGCTCACCTCGCGCCAGGGATCCGTGATCGCCTCGCGCATCATGGGCTTCAAGATGCGGTCGCGATGCGTGGTGTAGCCCCAGGCAAAACGACCCTTGACGCAGGAATGACCGTGATTTGCGTGGCCGTCCTTGTACGGCACCATGCGCACCACCTCGGTGCCCCGCATCTCGGCCTTGAAGCTGCAACCGACGCCGCAGTAGGCGCAGGTCGTGACCACCGAATGCTCGGGCTGGCCGATGTCGATGACCGACTTCTCCGTCAAGGTCGCGGTCGGGCAGGCCTGTACGCAGGCGCCGCAGGAGACGCACTCGGAATCCAGAAACGCCTGGTCCATGCCGGCCGCCACTTTCGAGTCGAAGCCGCGCCCGTCGATGGTGAGCGCATAGGTGCCCTGCACCTCTTCGCAGGCCCGCACGCAACGCGAGCAGACGATGCACTTGGCCGGATCGAAGGTGAAATAGGGGTTGGACTCGTCCTTGGCGGCGCTGAGATGGTTCTCGCCCGTGTAGCCGTAGCGCACATCACGCAGCCCCACTGCGCCGGCCATGTCCTGGAGCTCGCAATCGCCATTGGCCGCGCAGGTCAGGCAGTCCAGCGGATGATCGGAGATGTAAAGCTCCATCACGCCGCGACGCAGCTTCTTCAGGCGCTCGGTCTGAGTCGAGACCACCATGCCTTCGACAACCGGGGTGGTGCATGAGGCCGGCGTGCCGTTCCTGCCTTCGATCTCCACCAGGCACAGCCGGCAGGAGCCGAACGCTTCCAGGCTGTCGGTCGCGCACAGCTTCGGAACCTTCACACCCGCGTCCATGGCGGCGCGCATGACGGAGGTTCCTGCCGGCACCTGCAGCTGCACGCCATCGATGGTGACATTGATAGTGTCACTGGCTTTCGACGGCGGCGTGCCGTAATCCGGTTCCTTGATCAGTGACATGGTTCGTTTCTCAATCGGCCGCCGCGGCGCTGCGCCGGGGCGAGGCGCCAAAGTCTTCCGGGAAATGGTGCAGAGCGCTCAGCACCGGATACGGCACGAATCCGCCGAGCGCGCACAAGGATCCGAGCTTCATGGTGTCGCACAGGTCTTCCAGCAGCGCCAGGTTGGCGCCCACGGCCTCGCCCGTCTTGATGCGGTCGATGATCTCGGCGCCGCGCACCGAGCCGATGCGACACGGCGTGCACTTGCCGCACGACTCGACGGCGCAGAACTCCATGGCGAAGCGTGCCTGGCGGGCCAGGTCCACGGTGTCGTCGAAGACCACGATGCCGCCGTGGCCAATGAGTCCGCCTTTCGCGGCAAAGGCCTCGTATTCAAAAGGAGTGTCGAACAGCGACTGAGGAAAGTACGCGCCCAAGGGCCCGCCAACCTGCACCGCCCGCACCGGGCGGCCGCTGGCGGTGCCGCCGCCAACATCCATGACGAGCTCGCCGAGCGTGCGTCCGAACGCCGTCTCATAAAGACCGCCGTAGCGGACGTTGCCTGCCAGCTGGATAGGCAGAGTGCCGAGCGACCTGCCGGTACCGAGCTGGGAGTAAGCCTGCGCGCCTTCGGACAGAATGGCCGGCACAGAAGCAAGGGAAATGACGTTGTTCACCGCGGTCGGGCGACGGAACAGGCCTGCGTGCGCCGGCAGCGGCGGCTTCGCCCGTACCTGCCCACGGCGGCCTTCGAGGCTTTCGAGCAGCGCCGTCTCCTCGCCGCACACATAAGCACCCGCGCCGACCCGCACCTCGATGTCGAAAGCGTGCGAGCTGCCACCGATGCGGCTGCCCAGCAAGCCGTCCGCTCTCGCCAGGTCGATGGCCGCCTGCATCGTCGCTATGGCGTGCGGATACTCCGAGCGGATATAGATGAAGCCGTGCGTGGCGCCGGTGGCAATCGCCGCGATCACCATCCCTTCGATCAGCACGAAGGGATCGCCTTCCATGATCATGCGATCGGCAAAGGTGCCGGAATCGCCTTCATCGGCATTGCAGACGATGTATTTGATGTCGCCGCGGGCTTCGCGCACCGTGCGCCACTTGATGCCGGTCGGGAAACCGGCACCACCGCGGCCCCTGAGCCCGGAACGTACGACTTCTTCGAGCGTGCCTTCGGCACCGAGCGCCAACGCGCGCTCGAGACCTCGATAACCGCCGTGCGTCCGGTAGTCGGTGACGGACAGAGGATCGACGATGCCACAGCGGGCGAACGCGAGGCGTGTCTGGGAGCGCAGGAACGGATGATCCTCGGGACGACCGATGCGCAACGCATGGGAGCGGCCTTCGAGAAATCCAGCATCGAACAGCCCGGGCACCTGTGCAGGACCGACGGGCCCGTAAGCAATGCGGCCCTCGGCCGTCGCCACCTCCACCATCGGCTCGAGCCAGTACAGGCCGCGAGATCCCGTGCGCACGATCTCCACCGGCAAACCGCGGCTTCGTGCCTCGGCGGCGATCGCCGCAGCCGTGCTTTCAGCACCCACCGCCAGCGCACCGGAATCCTTCGGAATGTAGATCGTGGTGCTCATGATTCGAGCTGCGTCAGCAGGCGATCGACTGCGGTATCGTCCAGCCGCCCCACTACACGCCCGTCGATCATCGCCGCCGGCGCGCATGCGCACAGGCCCAAGCAGAACACGGGTTCCAGGCTGACCTGCTGGTCCGCGGTCGTCTCGCCCCAGCCGATCTTCAGACGACGCTGCACACGTTGCGCCAGGGCATCGGCGCCTTGCGCCTGACAAGCCTCGGCGCGACACAACTTCAGCACGTGAGTGCCCGCATGGGTACGGCGGAAGTCGTGATAGAAAGTGACGACGCCGTGGACTTCGGCGCGCGACAGATTGAGCGCATCGGCAGTCATCTCGATGGCGCGATCGCTGACGAACCCGAACGCGCCCTGCAGAGCGTGCAGTATCGGCAGCGTCGGTCCTTCCATGTTCTTGTGTGCGGCGATGATCTGCGCCGCGCGTGCTTCATCCCATTGATGCGAGGGCATCAGCGGCATCTCTGCCGGTTTCGGATCGAGGACAGCGTGACAATTATCGACAGGACCCGTTGCTGCTTCATTACCTGCCAGTCGTTCGACGACACCCGCGGGAATTCTATGCGGTCGTCGATTGAGCTGGGCTCAATCAGCTTTTATCCAGGCTCACGGGATCCCGTTTCGCCGGCGACTGCCTGACCTCAACGTGCAGCGACCGAGCCGATCTGAACAGCAACGATCTGCGTCAGCTCACGGCCAGGAACTCGGCATCTGAATCAGTGCTCGCGCCTTTCCGCGCTCACACCAGCCGTGGACGCCAGCGGCCGTGAACCGGCCGCTGGCGTGGGTCTGTTCACCGGCGGCAAAGACACGCTTGCACGTGTCCCGCCGGCTGCGATCGGACTTACTTGGCGGGCTCGAGCTGCCCGCGAATCTCGCCGGGCTTGTGCGCCGCACTGTGAACGTTCACGTACAGCTCGCCGGCCTTGTAGCTGGCCAGCTGCTCGTCGGTCAGCTTGGAGCCGGCCGGCACCGACCACACGCCCTTCTCGTCCTGGGTGAGTGTGATGATGGGCGGGCCGCTCTTGCCGGGCGGAGCGACGTGGATGTGGGCTGCGATGCCTTCGATGCCGGTCGTGGTCACGCTGCCGCTGACCGAGTTGTCCGCGCCGATGGTGATCGTGCCGGACCCCTTGGCCTGCGTCGTGACGGCGGGCACTTCGTGATCGCCGCTGAGCGTCACCTTGATGTCGTCGGCGGCTGCAATGCCCATTGCCAACGCCAGCGCTGCGGCGACGCCCGCACGTAAAGTCAGTTTCGAACCGGACGTATTCTTCATTTGATGGTCCCCCCGTGGTAGTCGACTAAAGATAACGCGCCTTCGAGCAGCTATGTTCCTGCGGCACCCGGGCGCCGTCAACGCGACCTACCCAGGCGAGGTGTGAACGCACGTCCGCCTGCGACGGCATCGCCGCCTCATGAGAACCACGGAACTGAGACCGAAGACATCCCGTCTCGGTCATTTCCGCGGCCGTGGCGCCACCCGCCTGGTCCGCTCGCCCATGGCCCCGGACGCAGCAGCCCGTAAGATGCGACGAAAGGTCGGACACTCCATGTGGCTCGGCGCACGACAGGCGGCCGCGTGCCGCAGGCCGTCACGCATGGCGGTCAGTCGTTGGATCGTCCGATCCAGCTCCTGCGCCTTGGCTGCGAGCAGCTGCCGGTCGATGCGTGGCCGGCCGTCCGGCGCGAACATGAGTGCGATCTCATCGAGCGAAAAACCAGCGGCACGGCCCAGCGCGATCAGCGCCAGCCGCTCCACCACGCCGGGATCGAACACTCGCCGCAGGCCGCGTCGACCGACCGAGGCGATCAACCCTTTTTCCTCGTAGAACCGCAGCGTCGAGGCCGGCACGCCCGAGCGCTGCGCCACCGCGGCAATGTCCAGATCCGCCATGCACTTGACCTCAAGTCGACTTGAAGTGGCACAGTGCCGCCACGCTGCCTCCAGGGCAAGCCTTAAGGAGACGACATGATCCGGCCCGAATTCCTGATGTATGCGCTTCTGATCGGAGTGGGCGCAACGGTGGTGATCGACCTCTGGGCGATCGTGCGCACGCGAGCGTTCGGCATTCCAGCATTGAACTATGGCCTGGTGGGCCGCTGGCTCGTTTACCTGACGCGCGGGCGCTTTCGCCATCATCCCATTGCCGCCTCGCCGCCCGTGCCGGGCGAACGCGTGATCGGATGGACGGCTCACTACCTGATCGGCGTCGCGTTCGCCGCAGTATTGCTTGCCATCTGGGGCCTGGACTGGGCCCGTCATCCGGCGATCGGCCCCGCGCTGATCGTCGGACTCGGCAGCGTCGCGGCTCCCTTCTTTCTGATGCAGCCCGGCATGGGCCTGGGCATCGCCGCCAGCCGCACTCCACGCCCCAATGCCGCCCGCCTGCAGAGCTGCCTCACACACGGGATTTTCGGTCTCGGCCTGTACGCGGCTGGCTGGGTCACCAGATGGCTTGACCTGTAGTCCGGTTTCAGTCACTCGGCGATGCCCGCCGCCGGGTGATGGCGCCGCTTTGGAGCAACTCGTCGATCGACCAGGCACTCATCAGCGAGATCTCCAGCACTGCATGCACGACGAGCAGTGGCACGGTATTGCCAAAGCGCCGCAGGCGCGGCAATGTTTCCCCTGCCCCCTTCGCCACCTCGCATGAAGCATGCATCCTTCGCAGCACGTCGTAGATCCGACCGATCGCCAGCTCATCGCGCTGCTGCGAGACAACGCGCGCACTCCAACCGCTGCGCTGGCACGCAGCCTTGGCTTGTCACGCACCACGGTTCAGAGCCGGATCGATCGCCTCGAACGCGCCGGCATCATCACCGGTTACTCCGTGCGACTGTCGGAGCCGCAGGAGCACGGCACGGTGCACGCGTACATCCACATCACGGTGAGGCCGAAATACTCCGCGCGGGTAGAAACAGAAGTGCGCAAGATCGCCGACGTGCGTTCGCTGCAGGCGGTCAGCGGTGCATTCGACCTGATCGCGATGGCTGCAACGCCGTCGGTCTCGGCCATGGACGCGCTCATCGATGCAATCGGTGCGCTGGACGGCGTCGAAAGAACGACCTCCTCGATCATTCTTGCGACCAAGTTCGAGCGCTGAGATGCCGCAGGATCTGAAGATCGCGACCGCGCAATTCGAAAGCCACAACGGCGACAAGCCATTCAACCTGGCCACGATCGAGGCGCTGTCGGCGCGGGCGGCGCAGGCCGGCGCGGATGTGGTCGCTTTTCACGAATGCTGCGTGAGCGGCTACAGCTTCGCCCGCCGCCTGTC
>Ga0182747_1002696_pt1 | contig 12293 bp, 9 predicted proteins | sample eDN3rd30CBELigBY_FD_128526 | JGI IMG/M metagenome (GOLD analysis project Ga0182747, IMG submission 128526) | Enriched backyard soil microbial communities from Emeryville, California, USA - eDNA 3rd pass 30_C BE-Lig BY (version 2) (version 2) | ecosystem: Environmental > Terrestrial > Soil >...
GTGACGGTGGCAGCAGGAATTCCGTTGCAGCGGGGCTGGAATGGAGTGCTCACTTTTCATGTTTCCACTCCGGCTCCCAAGGCTCCTGCACCAGCCATGCGTGAGACCCGCCAGCCACAGGCAGCACCCCAGGTATTCCGTTCCCGTCCCGATCTGCACCCACCAGTGATCGATATCACGACCGAATCCATGGACACCGCGTCGGGCCATGTGTTTGTTGCACCCAAAATTCCCGATGGCCAGAATGGTGTCATGATTCTGGATGAGGGCGGTGAACTCGTTTGGTTCTCCTTGCCGCAGATAGATTTGGGGCAGGGGAATGACTTTAAGGTGCAGGAATATCTTGGCCAGCCGGTGTTGACCTGGTGGGAAGGTGCCTCTCCTGTCGGTTACGGGTTTGGCCATTACGTGATATGCAACAGTGCGTATCAACGCATCGCGGAAATCCAGGTGGGCAACGGCTTTCCCGGCGGGGATGTTCACGAGTTCCTCCTGACTCCGTGGAACACGGCTCTGGTCATTATTTACAATCCGGTACGATGGAACCTGGCTCCGGTCCGTGGTGCGGTCAACGGGATTGTTCTGGACGGCGTGATTCAGGAAATGGAGATCGAAACCGGCCGGGTACTTTTCGAATGGCATGCTCTGGATCATGTCGATATTGAGGAAACGTATCAGGCTCCGCCAACGGCGTTTGCCAAACCGCTGGATTACTTCCATCTCAATTCGATCGCTGTTGACTCTGATAACTCCCTCGTCATCTCCGCTCGCCATATGCATGCGATCTACAAGATCGACCGGATGACCGGAGACGTCATCTGGCGTCTCAATGGCAAGCGCTCGGATTTTACGATGGGTCCCAAAACCCGGTTTGCGTTTCAACACGACGCGAGACCGCAGGCCGACGGTACCTTGACCCTCTTTGACAATCATGAATCCAATGCCGACATTGGTGGTATCTCTCGCGGCCTGATGCTTGATCTCGATCTGGATCGCATGCGCGCAACCCTGGTCAGGGAATACATCCATCCCACGGAAATTCTCTCGGTCAGTCAGGGGAATATGCAGTTACTGCCGAATGGCAATGCCTTTGTGGGGTGGGGGAGCGCACCGGTATTTTCGGAATTCGGACCGGATGGGGATCTCCGGTTCAATGGCCGGTTCCCGCGCGGAGGCATGTCTTACCGGGCCTTCTGCATGCCCTGGTCTGGCCTTCCCGCAGTTCCGCCCGACATGGCAATCGAACGCGGCACCGGCCAAACCCTGACGGTCTACGCCAGCTGGAACGGGGCGACTGGTGTTGCTGCCTGGCGCGTCATGGCAGGAGGCTCTGCGAGCAACCTGTATGAAGTGGATACATCCCCACGTTCCGGCTTCGAAACGGCAATCACGGTGCGGACCGCAGGATTGCTTATCGCCGTGCAGGCGTTGGATGCCTCAGGGCGGGTGATGGGTGTTTCGGACGTAATGCCGATCGGGACGTCGGGGTGATACGGAATCCGGATGCATCGTGGCTGGTGATCAGATGATCGCATGACTCCCCCCGCCCCACTCAAAAATCCCGTGATGCCGAGCGCTATCGAGGCATCGCGTCATCTATCATCAGGGAGTTCACTGTAATCTGGATGCGGGATTGGTCCGATGCTGTCGTACGGCCAATTGCTAAAATAGGCCCGACCAACGATTTCTGTCACCGGGATCGGTCCGAAATACCTTGAGTCTTCACTGTTGGTCCTGTTATCCCCCAATACATAGACGAAGCCTGCTGGTACGGTGACGGAACAAAATCCGAGGTTACCGCAGCGGGTTATTGCACCCTCAATGTAGTCCTCGACCAGCGGTTCGCCGTCGATCATGACGATCCCTTCCAAAAAGGTGATCGTTTCTCCTGGCAGGGCGATGATTCTTTTGATATAGGGTTCATCACGACGGGTGGCATCGGAGTCAAGCACGATAATGTCCCCACGTTGGGGCGTGCTGAAGGGTGCGAACTCGCCCAGGGCGGGCAGATGAACGTGGCTGTAAGCGGTGCGATTGACCAGCAACCGCTCGCCATTACTCAATGTGGGACTCATGCTGGCGCCCACAATCTTGTAGGGCTGGAAGAATATCCGTACGCCCGCAAAGACAATGAGCACGATCAGAAGTAGGGGGATCAGGTCACGAATCAGCAGGAGCTGTTCGCGGATCGCCAGATTCCCGTTCTGTTTCAGGCTGTTTTGCGAGTGAGAATCGGGAGTTTGGTCGATGACCGGTTCCATGCGAGAGGAATCCTGTGATATAGGCGTATCGTGCTGTCACAAGTATAGGCCTTGATGTTCCACCACGGACCCCGACTAATTCTGTGACCACATTCACACGAACTTTGTCGGCCCGATACCTGTCGAAACGGCATGGTGACTATGAGGCACATCTTGTCTTGCCAGTCCGATCCCGCTAGCATTTGGTGTACGGACACTGCTGGCATCGAGCTGGTAGTGAATGATACCCATGCCGGGAGTCACTTAGCCCATGCCTGTCTCATTACGCTTCCGGGGTCTCGTCCTGCTGTTGGTTGGCCTTCTTGTTGGCACCGGCGCAATCGTGCAGGCGGCTCCCGCTTCAATGCAGTGGTCCCTGCTGGATACCAGGCTCCAGTCTTTGTCAGCTTCCAGCAATCTCCTCGTAGCCGAGTTTCGTGGGAACTCCTGCCAAACGATTCATGGCCGAAATCAGGATCAACCCCTGGCGATTGCGTCGACGTTCAAGCTATACGTCCTCGGGGAACTCGCACGTCAAATCCAGCTTGGCCAGGCGTCGTGGGATGAGCAGGTAGCCCTGACAGATGAACTCCGGTCAATGCCATCGGGCGATTACGCCTATGCCCCGGCGGGCACGATGGTATCCCTGCGTCAATTGGCCGAGGCCATGATTTGGCAAAGTGACAATACCGCCACGGATCACCTCATCAATCGCCTGGGACGTGAAAATGTGCAGCAGGCCTTCCAGGCATACGGGCATGGCAACCCCTCCCTGAACGCTCCCCTCCTCCTGACGAAGGAGATGTTCGGTATCAAAATGAGCCAGTCATCAGAGTGGATGTCCACCTGGCAGGCTGCTCCGGAAGATGTCCAGCTCCAGATGCTGGCCGAAACGATCGATCCGATGCGGATCAATCCCACTGGCGGCTGGGGACGTTGGAATGGCCCGACCGCGATTGATGGTATCGAGTGGTTTGCCTCGGCCGATGATCTCTGCCGGGCGACAGCGGCACTTTGGTCGATGGGTGCGCAAAAAGGTCTCGAGCCGGTACGTGATTTACTCACCGGGAACCGCTATGGGATCACCGATACGACGACCTGGCCCCGGGCTGGTTACAAGGGAGGGTACGAGGCTGGCGTTGTCAACATGACATTTGTTCTGGAGCGAAATGATGGTCGCGTCTTTTTCGTTTCCGCCGGCTACAACGACCCGGTCAGGGTCGTGGACACTGCCACTGCCAGAACGACGCTCGATCCCGTATTTGGATGCCTCAAGGCCTACGTGGACGAATTCAGTTGCGGATAGGCTCCTGTGACGTGTCTTGCGGCGCTTGTGTTTCACGGCTTGCAACTCACGCGTCTATTCCGGTAGGGTGAACTCAGGAGGGTCGCGATATGCCTGCAGTCGGAGGTAATCTCCCGTCATGAATCCGTCTGATAGGTCGGCTGATATCTTCGTTCTGGCTTTTTCGGCAGCCCTTACAGCCCCAACGGCGCAAGCTAATATGCCCCACATGGTGTTGGTGGCGCGGTTCTGGCGATTCCCACGATGATCCGTCGGCGGCGCGATGACCAGGAATCTCGGCAGCGACCTCAGGACCAGAAAGACAACCTGGCGACATGGTCTGTCAATATCGGCACGCTGCTTTGGGTCGTCCAGTTCCTGGGAGCTGCCTACAGTCGGCAGCCGTTGGCCGGGTTGTTGATCGCATTCGGTGCGTTGGTTTATATCATCGTGCTCACTATTCCCGGGCATATCAATATGATTCGCATTCTCTGGGGTGAAACGGTCGACGAGAGCAAGCCCGAAGTGAATTCCCAATTGATCGTTCAGGCAACGGTGGGTGCAGCGATCGTGGCAATAGGTGTGCTCGTCTATGACATGTTCACGTCGGCGGCATCATGGGGCTGGTTCTCATGGATCGGCGCACTGATCGCCGCAGGCTATCTTGTTTTGGTCTTCCGGGGCCGAAACCGGCAAGAGGACCTGAAATGACACTGGATTCCACGTTGGTTTTTTCAAGACGATCCGTTGTGGCCATGTTGGCCCTGACTGCGGGCACGGCCACGCTATCGGTCGCCTCGGCACAGTCGAGCCTTGAAGGAATACCTGCTGGTCCGCTACGAGAGCACGTTGCCTGGTTTGTGGATGTCCTGAATGATCCTGATGTCCAACTCACCGGGGCGGATATTGCGGAGCATTTTTCTCCCGCTTTTCTGGAGCAAGTCCCCAGCGATGAAGTGATCGGCACGATCAAACAGTTGCGCCCCGCCCTGGGGACAGTGGCCGTCGGCCGGATCGGAAGCGGAACAGACGAGACGCAGGCCGGGGTACAGTTGGTCGGCGATACCGGGGTACGATTGTTACTTACGCTTTGGCTGGATCCCGCCAATGAACTGATCGGCGGAATGCTCATCGAGCCGGATACATCCGCATCTTCATCCCCGGAAGCGACCGTGATTGCCTCCGCCGTCGCCTCCCCGGTGGCAGCGGCCGAACCTCCCGCGATGGATGATGTCCTTCCGGCATTTACCGATGCCGAATCGACCTTGCTCCAGCAGGGGAGCACCTTCACCACAGCATTGATTGCCGGGGATGTCGCGACCGCCGAACCGTTGATGACCCCGGACGTGCTTGCGGCATTTGGCGATGGCGGAGCAACCACCTTCGCCAATACGACGCAGACCAACATCGTCCATATGGAGTTCCCCGAGGTAGCTGCGACCTTCGATGGGCATGTTTCGGATGGAGGCATCCAGGGATTCTTCTATCAGCTTGGCCCGGGTACCTTCGAGTTGCAGGCTGCTGAATCGCAATCCGACACCATTCCATCCGGGCTATGGAATGGAAAGATCAATGGTGTGCTCGACATTGAAGTTGTGTTCTCGGGTACCGCTGAAACGCTGGCAGCCACACTCACCATTCCTTCCCAGAATCTGAAGGATCATCCCCTTGCAAATGTCAGTTTCCAGACTGAACGCCCCCTTGGAGACAAGCTTCAGGAACGTGCCTTGCCTCTGGGACAAGCCACCAACAACAATGCTTACTCGGCCCTGTATGAATGGGGCCAAACTGACCTCGTGATCAATATCGCATTCAATGCTGAAGGACAGGCGAGTGGAATCAATCTTGCCGCCTATCCACCATTGGTTCCGGATCCGAAAGCCGATGTCATCCCGGATGTTGAGTTCCGGCTTCCGTTCGAAGGAACCTGGTTGGTGATCTGGGGCGGAGATACCGAATTCCAGAATTATCATGCTCCCGTACCGTCGCAACGTCACGCGTATGACATCGTCATCTGGCAGGATGGCGCCACCTATGCCGGTGATGGCACCCGGAACGAGCAATATTACGCCTGGAGCCAACCCGTCCTCGCCCCGGCCAGCGGCACGGTGGTCGTCTCGCAGGATGATCAGGTTGATCTCGCGCCGAATATGATTTCGGATCCGGCGCGCGCGGCGGAGATCGATCCCAATACACATCCTGCCGGGAACCACGTCGTGATTGAAACCGGGCCCGATGAATACGTGTTGCTCGCTCACTTCCAGTCTGGCACGATTGCCGTAGCCGTGGGAGATACGGTCGCCACGGGGGATGTCCTCGGCCTCGTCGGCAGCTCCGGAAATTCATCCGAACCGCACATTCACATTCATCTACAGAATGGGGTCGATCTGCTTGATCCGGCAACCATCGGGTTGCCATTACCCTTCGTGAACTACGTTGCCAATGGTGAGTTGGTGCCGTCCGGTACGCCACAGCAGGGCGATCTGATCGCACTGGCGGAGTAGGAACCGGACGACGCGATGGAGGCACCATGATGACGAAGCATCGGAATCCCCTGATACGTTTCCTGATCGGGTTCATGTTACTTGCCCCGATGGCACTCGCTCCTGCTTTCGGGTCCGCCCAGGATACTGGTGCTGTCTTTGACCCGGCGGGCTTCGATGTCGGATTGGAGCTGGTGGCGGATGGTTTCAATCAGCCATTGTTCGTGACTGATGCCAACGATGGTTCCGACCGCCTGTTTGTCGTCGAGAAGGGTGGCATCATCCGCATCATTGATGGCGATACGGTTCTGGAAATGCCGTTTCTTGATTTGACCGGGCAAGTGGTTGCTGATGGCTACGAACAGGGGTTGCTCGGGCTCGCATTTGCTCCGGATTACGCCGAATCCGGATTTTTCTACGTCAATTACATCGATCTCACGGGGAGCACGGTGGTGTCCCGGTTCTCGGTGAGCGAGGATCCCAACCTCGCTGATCCGCAGAGTGAATCGATTGTGCTTCGTCAGGAGCAGCCGTACCCCAATCACAATGGCGGAGTGATGATGTTCGGGCCGGATAACTACCTCTACATCGGCTTTGGCGATGGTGGTTCCGGCGGCGACCCCCAGGGAAATGCACAGCGGCTGGATACCTGGCTGGGTAAGATCCTGCGAATCGAGGTCGATCCCAACTACATTGCCGAGGGCGAAACATACGCGATCCCGGAAGACAATCCATTCGTGGACGAAGAAGGCGCGCTGCCGGAGATTTGGGCGTATGGCTTGAGGAACCCCTGGCGGTTCAGTTTCGATCTGGAAACGGGTGATATGTGGATCGGGGATGTCGGGCAAGGTGAGATTGAGGAGGTGGATTACCTGCCAACCGATCTCGATTCCGGGCAAAACCTGGGGTGGAATGTGATGGAAGGGACCGCCTGCTTCCTCGGGGCCGGATGCGACATGAGCGGATTCCTGCTCCCGGTGCTGGAATACACCCATGGCGACGGAAGTTGCTCGATCACCGGAGGCTACGTCTACCGGGGAGAGGATATGCCGGATCTCAATGGCACGTACCTCTTTGCCGATTTTTGTAGCGGCCTGCTCTGGGGTGGAGGGCAAGACGCGAACGCGGATTGGGTAATGTCCGAGCCGATCGGGACAGGCATGGCGATTTCCTCATTCGGCGAGGATGATGCCGGAAACCTCTACCTCACCGATCTCAATGGCGGTGGAGTCTATCTGATATCCCCGGCACTGTAGATGACGGTGCATATTCGCCTGGCCACGTATGATGATGTGCCGATGCTGGCGGATATCGAGCGTGCCGCCGGATTGTTATTCCTGGATATCGCCATGCCCGATATCGCGTATGACGAACCGCTCCCGGAGTCGATCCTCCAGGGTGGCGTCGATTCCGGCCTGCTTTGGGTTGCGGTCGAGGATGGAGCCTATTCTGTCCCGGTTGCCTACCTGTTGGCTGAAGTATTGGATGCCGGCATCCACATCGAACAGGTGACCGTGCATCCAGATTATGCTCGCCAGCGGATCGGGTCGCGGCTGATCGATACATGCGAAACATGGGCTGCCGAACGCGGCTATCAGTGGGTCACATTGACGACCTTCCGGGATGTTGCCTGGAATGCGCCCTGGTATCGACGTATCGGGTTCACCCGGATTCCGGATGATGAGATGACCGATGCCTTGCGTGCGCTTGTGGCGCGAGAGCGTGTCTCCGGGCTGGATCGTTGGCCCCGGCTGGTGATGCGGCGTGCGATCGGGCGGCAGTGACCCCGGATCCTGTAGGCTGGATGGGTCCGGGGTCCTGCACTGGAGGGGGAGGAAGTACATGTGAGGCCGTGGCTGCGCCTCACCTTGTATGTCGCAGTGGGAGTGCAAAAGGTTCCGTGGGAACCGGATTTCGATGACTGCTGCATCCTCTATCAATGTAAACGCACGAGAGCCGAAAACGTGTCGCGGGATTCATGAATCGCTGAAGAAACGTCCGACAGTCATCCTGTCGCAGGTTGTATGGGCTGTCGAGCTTGCCAAGACGATCATGATCATGCTCATTTACACATGCGGGTGTGAAGATCATTTGCAGGTAATGAAGCGAGCGGACCTCGTCAGGCACCGCCCAATCCTGACGCAAAGATCGCGCTTCGCTGTCTCGATTGCACTCGAAATGACGGATGTTTTTGGAGACGTGCTGAAAGCGAACCCTTGAGATCGCGTTTCATGATGCCGCTTCGCGGCCGAGGTGATGACCGGCCGCAACTGCGGGCATCACCCGTATGAGGTTGGCTTTTATACGGAATTCGGATGATTCATCGTGGGTCATCCAGGATCTACCTGCGGTCGATTTCTCGGGCACACGGCACCGATGGGCAGCGAGCCTACAGGATGCCAGATGATCGACTCCCATCGGGAGTCGATGGGCGGCGAGTCCTTCGGACCGACCGCCCCTACACCACCCCGTACCAATCACCCGGATTCGGTATGACGCGGCGCGTCTGTATATTGCCCCCTGCACTTATATATACGCATTCAGGATGGCAAAGTGCGCCACCTGCGGACAGGAGTGGCTGCCCGGGTTGCCGATGTCGCCCGTCTGAGCAATGCGTTCCAGACAGGCGGAACCCCGGGCCAGATATAAATCGGCCCGGGGTTCCATGTGTCTGATCTGTGGATGACGGTTAGAGCTGGGCGAGTGCCTGCTCCAGGTCGGCGATGATATCCTCGATCGACTCCAGGCCGATGGATAGGCGGATGTAATCCGGTGTGACACCAGCGGCGGCCTGTTCCTCCTCCGACAGTTGCGAGTGCGTCGTCGTGGCCGGGTGGATGACCAGCGATTTGGCATCGCCGATATTGGCGAGATGCGAGAACAGCTTGACGCTCTCCACAAATTTCTTGCCGGACTCGGCACCTCCCTTGACCCCGAACCCGAGGATGGCGCCGAACTTGCCGTCCTTCCAGTATTTCGAGGCAATGTCGTACGCCGGGTGGTTTGGCAGCCCAGGGTAGTTCACCCAGGACACCTTGGGATGCCCGCTCAGGTATTCGACAACCTTCTTCGCGTTTTCGCTATGGCGATCCATGCGGATCGGGAGGGTTTCGGCACCCTGCAGGATCTGCCAGGCGTTGAACGGGCTCAGGGCTGGCCCGAGATCCCGCAAGCCCTGGGTGCGGACCTTGAGCGCGAACGCCAGGTTTCCGAAGGCGCTGGTGAAACTTACGCCGTGGTAACTCGGATCGGGATCGACGAAGTCTTCCTTGAAGCGGGGTGACGCGGTCCAGTCGAAATTGCCGGAATCAACCACGATGCCACCAATGGAGATGCCGTGACCCCCGATGAACTTGGTCAGCGAGTTCATCACGATGTCGGCACCATGGTCGATGGGTCGCACCAGATAGGGCGACGCCATGGTGTTGTCAACCACCAGCGGTACGCCCGCTTCGTGGGCGATATCCGCGACGGTCCGGATATCGAGCGTGTTGAGATCCGGATTTCCGACGGTTTCCGAATACACCGCCTTTGTTTTGTCGGTGATCGCGGCCCGGATCTCGTCCGGATTACCGCCATCGACGAACTTCACGTTGATACCCAGGCGCGGGAACGTGTAATGGAAGAGGTTGTACGTGCCGCCGTACAGGTTGCTGGTGGAGACGATTTCATCCCCCGCCTTCGCCAGGGTCAGCACGATCAGGGTCGCCGCCGACTGGCCCGAGGCCACGGCGACCGCCGCGACACCACCCTCAAGGGCGGCGATTCGCTTCTCCAGCACGTCTGTCGTCGGGTTCATGATCCGGGTGTAGATATTGCCGAATTCTTTGAGTCCGAAGAGATTGGCGGCGTGCTCGGTGTCATTGAAGACGTATGACGTCGTCAGGTAAAGCGGTACTGCCCGTGAGCCGGTTACCGGGTCTACTTCCTGCCCGGCGTGAAGGGCCTCGGTATCGAATCCGAAATGCGTTTCGTCTGTCATCGCTTGATGTTCCTCATGTGTTCATGTGTCGAATACGTGTGGATTGCTCCGTGTCCGCCAGAAACGCCCATGTACACATCAGGCCGTCCCGGGCGCGGCGACGCATGATGGTGTGGATGCTCCTGTTGCTCATCCGTTGGCACCGCTTGCGGCGGGAGCCGCTGCAGTGACAGATGCGACCCGCGTCATGAATTCCGAGACGATCGGATTGAGGTCGTTCCAGTCTTTCAGGAAAGCATCATGACCATTTGGTGAGTCGATCTCCCGATAGACGACTTCCTTGTCCCGATCCCGGATACGATCGGCCAGGAGTTGGATTTCATCGGGTGGGAAAAGCCAGTCGGAGGAGATTCCGACCAGGAGCATCGGTGCGATAATGCGATCGAACCAGTACTCGTCACCACCACCGCGTCCAACATCGTACATGTCCATGGCACGAGACAAATAGAGATAGCTGTTGGCGTCGAAGCGCTGGGAGAGCGCACGGCCGTGATAGTGCAGATACCCTTCGACATCGAATGTCGGGCCGAATGACGGATACAGGGTTGGCCGCGTGGCGGGATTTCTCCCGAAGCGGCTACCGAGGCTTTCGCGGCTGTGGTAGGTGGTCATTGCCGCCATTCGTGCGATGGCCAAACCCTGTTCGGGGAAGACATCGTGCGCCAGGTAATCGCCATTTCGCCAGTTGGGATCGGCCATGATGGCCCGGCGTCCGATTTCGCCATGAACGGCGATGCTGAGGGCGCTCAACGCCCCGCTTGCCGCGATGACCCCGACTCCCAGCGTCAACTCCGGATGTCGCGTCCCCCATTCCAGCGCCTGAAGACCGCCAATGGAGCCCCCGATGGCTACCAGCTTCCTGATACCCAGATGCTCCACCAGCTTGCGCTGCTGATTGACGATGTCGCCGATCGTGATCAGGGGGAAACGCATCGCCCATGGATGCCCATCCGGATCGTGGGAGACGGGACCGGTGCTGCCCTGGCAGCCGCCCAGCACGTTGGAGCAGACGACAAAATGACGGTTGGTATCGATTGGTGCTCCCGGGCCGATCACCGGTTCCCACCAGCCACCATCTCCCGCCGCACGGCTGTCTCCGGTAAGGGCGTGGAGGATGATCACTGCGTTGTCACCAGCATCGTTGAGCGTGCCCCAGGTGCGGTAGGCCATGGTGACATCCGGCAGATGTCCTCCCAATTCGAGGTCAGTCGGACCGAACCAGGCAAGCCGCATCACCCCATCTTCAGATGGCGTGTAGGACGGCACGACGTGCAGATGACGACGCATGGGGTCGTGCGTGGTGGTTTGGATTGGGAGCTGTCGCTTGGGCATGGCCTCTCCGCATTCGCGAGTTCAGACATCCAGGCGGCGAGGACCTGGAGCAACGGCGCGGAGATGACATCATCATCTTGCCGTACACCCTGGCGTGGGGTATGAAAAAACCCCCGTGCCAGAACAGGGGGCGAATGCATTTGCACATCGCACATCCCTTATCTCGCAGATCACTCTGCCGGAATTGGCACCTTGCGGGCGCTCCTCGCGGAATGCGTCGCAGGCTGCCGGGCTTCACAGGGCCGATTCCCTCCACCTCTCTGGATAAGGCATATTCGTTTGTTGAGGGCAATAGTAGATGTCCCGGTCCGTTGCGTCAACTCCTGAGGGGTCACGAACATACCATGCGCTGCTTCAGCAACAATGGGGGTAGCGGTAAGAGGGCTGGGTGCAGGTTGTGGGCCTGGGTAGTGGTCTGCACTCGGTTCCGCCGGGGGATGCTGAATGTGCTGAGTCATGACGGAAAATGGTGAATGAGGAGACTACTTCGGATATGGTACGGAATTCGGATGATTTCCTGTGGCTAACCCGGGATCGACCTCCGGTCGCTAGTACTACAGTTGTAGTTCATGGCAAGACCACACCGTGGCGTTTGTCATGTGCGCGTTGGGCCATCGCTTGATGATGGCGACGCCAGGTCGACCATGCCATCACCACCGCGCGTGCTGGACGATACGCCAACACGACCTGCCGGACCAGTCGCCGCACCTCGGCCATCGTCAGGGCGATAACAACCCGCGTCCCCGTTTGAACGTGCGCAGACTGTCTGTTCGCCGTGGTGTCCCCCCTTTTGCCGCCTCAATGTCCTGACCGGTTGCCCGGAGCACGGCGAGGACGGCATGGGCCACGAGCGTGATGTGCCGGTACCAGCCGTGCCAGCTCCGGACCTCATACTGATCCAGCCCCACCTCGCCCTTGGCTTCCTCGAACCCGATCTCCACCTGCCAGCGGCTGCCCGCCGCGCGGACCAA